>ERZ826220.628-NODE-628-length-40291-cov-5.322348_pt1 | contig 40291 bp, 19 predicted proteins | sample MGYA00519927_ERZ826220 | MGnify/ENA primary metagenome ERZ826220 (study PRJEB31778, sample SAMEA3449225) | human gut metagenome | biome: human gut; feature: human-associated habitat; material: faeces | place: United Kingdom | collected 2010/2012 ... | reverse complement strand
CACGGCACAGGACCGCCGGAAAAAACCCACCACAAACCAACACCCGGGCGTGTCGCAACCACGGTGAGTGAATGCGCGCGGCTAAAGAACAAATACAAGACGGCCAGCAGTCAAAACATCCAGCGGGAAAACAACACGACTACGCTTGGCACACATTCAGCAGCGTCAATTCGCCCATCCAGCTTGCGTTATGCCATCCAACTTGCGTCTTGCCTCACCATTTGCGAGACACTCCGCCTACCGCCTACCAACGCTTGCCGCACCGTTTACCGCCATTGCCTGGTCTTCCGGCTGCGCTCCAAGGCCCGCGACCCTCGGCATGCAGCACACCAAGATGATGTTTCATAGCGACCAGCATGATATGCGTATCTTCCAAGCCAAGATGCCGTTCATTTTGGGAAGCGTCCAACGCGCCCTGACGTTTGGCATACGCATCCAACGTGTTATTGCCATACGGATGCTCATCATCGGGAATCGACCCCTCATCCCAACGACGGCTCATCGGCAACGTGTCGATGATCGTAATATTGCCAGCACGATAGCTTTCCGCATATCCGGCAACGTTCAACATGAAAAAGCTGTGCTCGAACCGGGCGTTGTGTGCAACGTACGGCTGCTGTTCAAGCCGTTGCAGCAATCCGACCTGTGCTTCGGGCCATTCGTCAAACAAACGAAAGTCCATGCCGGCACGATCGCGCACGTCAATACCGGTAAGGTCGAGAATCAGAGGATTGCCGAGCAGTGCGTTCTGTGCAGGAACTCCGAAGGAAAGACGTGCCTGGCCGTACGCGTCGCCAGCCTCGTAATAGCCCTGTTCGTAGCAGTAGCCCGAGGGCTCGCCGGCCGGACGTGGCGAGATCATATTCATGAATTCGAACCCGGCGTCGATGATGTACACGCGGGCCGGATCCGTGCCTGTGGTTTCAATATCAATGCCCATCACCGTGTCGAGGTCACGTCCAGGGAGGTAGGCGTCACGCCAATCCGACTTTTTGTAATCCGCCAAACGTCGAGCCTGCGCGTCCTCCGCCGAGTCAGCGGAACTTCCAAAAGAGCCAAAAGAACCGCTTGAACCCTTGCCAGTAGAGTCAAGGGCCCCATAATCGAACACGCGCGAACTTCCCGGACTCGTCACCCCGCTCAAGTTCGCGCGCGACATGGCGTAATCGCTGGCACGCTTCTGTTCACGTTCTATGGCACGACGTTTGGCACGGCCATTGACGATCTGTGCGGTGCGATCCTGAATATTGTCGAGGTTCACACGGTTGTCCGCTCCAGCAACAGGCTGCAGCACGGGAACCGTCACCCGTTCCCGACGTTCTTCGGCAATGGTCCACAAGCCCATCGCAACGCCAATTCGACGCAACATGGCGATTTCGTCGCACAACCGACGGTTCGCATATGCGAGCGCACGAGGCAAACGGTAAGAAGCGATCAAACGGTCGAAATCCGTCATGAAAGCGGTGTTACATTGCGCGATGATGGATTCGAGACGGTCGCGTACCGCCAGATCCTTTTTCAGCAGATTATGCAGCTGCTGGGCGGATAATACCGAATCCTGCATGGAATCCGTTGTCTCCGGAGTCGGCAAAAGCGCGGTATCGGCGGCGTTCAATACGGCAATCAGGTCAATGTTTTGGCTTTGCGCGGCTCCAATGCCGTGTTCCAAGTCGAGGGATGCGACCCACTGCCAGTCGATAAGCTGGTTGTCGGCGTTTTTCGGCATTGATGCCGACCATTGGTTGATGTCTTGCTTGGCTTCAGTAAGCCAGGAACGGCCCGTCTTTGCTTCGTTCATACTTTGCATGGTAGCCGAGAGGGGGCGCAGTACACGTCGACGCCCATGAAAAACATACTGCTTCTCGGATAGCGCAATCTCCTTTTTTTCAAGATTCGAAAGCGTATCTTTAATTCGTTTATTCCGCTAAATTCAATACAGAAAAGAAATTAATGTTGCAAAAAACGATTATGTTCACAAAAAATACCATGCTTGACTGTGTCCATGCACGTTGCGCACGTAGTACGACGTCACGTACGAAATCGTTTCGCCATGATGATGACGCAGATGGTGCTGAAAATATCACGCGATATAACGCTGTGAAAAATAATCTTGCGAAATGCAAACATGGTTACCTACATACGTGCGTGTGCCGTGGGGAATGCGATGCGTGCGCACATCGCACGGGATATACGAACGATGGCATGACGAAAGAATGATGGTATGACAAAAAAGGGAGAGGCTCGTAGGCCTCTCCCCCTGCTGGGTATTCACGGATTTCCGCAACGATCGGATTCGTAACAACCGGATCCCGTGTTGATTGGATTCCACAACGCCTTTGCCGCACATTATGCGCTTACAGCGGCGCTTACCCCCTGGTTTACAGTTCGAATCCGAGTTCGGCTGCGGCTTCGTTAGGAACCGGATCGTCGCACCAAAAATCCTCAAGATTCTCGTTGGTGGCGAGGCTGCGGATTTCCGCCTTGTCGATATACAGTTCACCGCTTAAATGGTCAGTTTCGTGCTGGAAGATGCGGGCCGGCCAGCCGTGCAGATGCTCCTCGTGCTGTTTGCCGTCTTCATCTTGCCAGCGGGCTGTAATGTCGAGCCAGCGTTTGCGTACCGCCTGATAGCCGTCGAAACTCAGGCAGCCTTCGTAGAAGCTTCGGGTTTCGGTGCCGATCGGCTCATAGCTGGGGTTGATGATGACATGGAACGGGAATTCAGCCGCTTCACGCGGATCATCGTCATCGTCGTCACGCACGTGGTCTTCCACCACGGCGAGGGCCAGTCCAAGACCGATCTGGGTTGCGGCAAGGCCTACGCCCGGCGCTTCGATCATGGTGACGCGCATGGTCTCGATGAGTTTGTCGAGCGTTTTGCGGCTCAGCTGGCCTTCGTAGGCTGCGGTCTGCTGACGTAGTACCGGTTCGCCTGCCTGCACGATGGGGAGCAGTTGTTCCTTGCCGCCGGTTTTGATGAGTTTTTCAACCTCACGGTTGAGTTCGAGGTTGACTTTCGAGTTGCGTCCAAACATGGGTTTCCTTCGCATATTGGTTCGGGATTTTGGATTGCCGAATGATGTGTATCGGCAGTTTGGTTACAGGGCAAGTTCTTCGGCTACGACTTTGGCGAGACGGTCGCAGACCTCGTCGGCCTGCTGTTGGGTTTCCGCTTCGGCCATGACGCGCACGAGCGGTTCGGTGCCGGATGGGCGCAATAGCACGCGGCCGGTGTCGCCGAGCATTTTCTCTTCGTGTTCGACGGCCGCCTGCACTTTGGCATTGGTTTTGGCCGCGAGCTTGTCGACGTTCGGCACGTTGATGAGGGTTTGCGGCAGTTGCGGGAAGTCGGATGCGAGTTCTTTGAGGCTTTTGCCGGAGTTGACCACTTCGTTGCATAGGGTCAATGCGGTGAGGGTGCCGTCGCCGGTGGTGGCGAATTCGCGGTTGATCACGTGTCCGGACTGTTCGCCGCCGAGCGAATAGTCACCGCGCAGCATTTCCTCAAGCACGTAACGGTCACCCACGCCGGTTTGCACGGTTTTGATGCCCATGGAACGCAGGGCGAGTTTCAGGCCGAGGTTGCTCATCACGGTTACCACGAGGGTGTCGTGGTTGAGCTTGCCCGCATTCTTCTTGGCACGCGCAAGAATGCCCATGATTTGATCGCCGTTGACCATGGTGCCGTCTTCATCCACGGCGAGGCAACGGTCGGCGTCACCGTCGAAGGCCACACCCAGATCGGCTCCGGAGGCCTTGACCATGGCCTGCAGCTGTTCGGGGTGTGTGGATCCGGCGTTCTTGTTGATGTTGTAGCCGTCTGGCGAAGCGTTGATCACGATCACGTCTGCACCGGCGCGGCGCAACGCTTCCGGCGCGACCACGGAGGTGGCGCCGTTGGCGCAGTCGGCCACGACTTTCAGTCCTTTCAGCGGTGTCGGCTGGGACTTGTCAGGCCCAATGGGGGCGATGGTGGACACCAGATGGTCGATATACAGGTTGGTTGCGGTTGCCGTGTCGTGGCTGATGCGGCCCACACCGGCACCGGTCGGACGTTCCCAATCCTGGCCGAGCACACTTTCGATTTCGTCTTCTTTGGTATCAGGCAGTTTGAAACCGCCACGTGCGAAGAATTTGATGCCGTTGTCGGGCATGGGATTATGGGATGCGGAAATCACGGCACCCATTTCCACATTCAGCACGGAAGTCAGGTATGCAACACCCGGAGTTGGAATAATGCCCGCGTCGATCACGTCAAATCCGCCTGCGGACATGCCTGCGGACAGTGCCGCTGCAAGAAAATCGCCGGAAACGCGAGTATCGCGGCCGACCAGTGCACGGCGACGACCGTCGAATTCGCTTTTGTCTCCGTCATCGCCAAGCACGCGCACCGCAGCATCGCCCAAATCCAACGCAAGCTGTGCGGTCAAAGCCCTATTCGCCAATCCTCGAACACCGTCTGTTCCGAACATACGTGGCATGAGTCTCAAGTCCTCGCTATCTCAAGTTATATTGCCGTGTACCATCGTACTCAACGGGTTCACCATTCAACGAAATAGTCGACAGCATGTTGCGATACCTGCAAATCACAGTATGCGATGTCAGGCGAACCGCAGTATGCAATGTCGTGAGATTTCCACAATCTCAAGTTTCTTGCAATCTCACTCCCATCCTCCGATTCCGACCGACTGGGCCATTATGGGCCCGAAAGACCCACTGTCCATAACCGTTATGGGACCGGCTTTTGTTCGGGATGGCTTGTCTGGAAGCAAACAAGCCCGGACTGGCAGCGAGATAAGTCACGCCGTCAGTCCGGGCTTGTGATGCAATATCACAGAGTGATATCAGATGCAGTTACCAAAAGTAGCTACCAAAAACAACTACTGTAGTGGTGTCAGGAACGGCATCAGAGGGACGCGTTGAAATCGCGCACCTTGAGCGTGCGATGCGACGATTCAACATTGCCGCGCACAATGCGCTGCAACGCGTTGTCGGCGTCCGCATGTGAAGCCAGCCAAGCATCACCGAGATCCACCAGCGTGGCCGGATCGGCATAGCTCGGGTACAGGCCTTCCAGCAGAGCCTCAGCCATGTGGAAGGTCTTGTTCTTCCAAATCCAGTCAGCAACCTCGAAATACTTGGCCGCATACGGTTCAGCCAAGTCGGCACGTGGAGTGGATGCGAAGCCGCGGGCCACGGATTCCAACTGCATGTTGGTCAGCTCGTCGTTGTGCAAAGCCTCGTTCCAAGCCCATTCCTTGGCTTCCGCAATGCCTGCGACCGCACGTGCACCCAATGCGAACTCACGGTTCTCAGTGGTTTCGCGCTTGGCAAGTTCCGCGTCGATGTCGCTCTGGCCAATGGCGTTGATCGTGCTCAACGCGTTGATGATGGTCCAACGGAAATTATTGTCAATCTCCAAGCCGTCAAGCTTCACGGAACCATCGAGCAGACCCTTCGCATTCGCTTCGAACGCAGCATCGCCCGGTTCACCATAACCCAAGTAAGCGGTGATCAGCTGGAACTGCTCGTCGGAACCGGCTTCGGCAGCCTGAGCCAGCTTGAACAGTTCGGCAGCCACATGCTCCACCACTTCGGCACGGTCGGCCGGAGCGGTGTAATGCCATGCGGTGGTGCTGACCTGCGCCAAAGCGTAACGGAACGTGGTGGACTCATGTTCCGTGGCGAGCGCAGCCAAAGAGGTTTCGATGAACTGCTTTGCCGGCAATTCGCCGTCACGAGTCATATCCCAGAATGCAAGCCAAATCACGGAACGAGCCAGCGCATCGTCGAAACGATACAGGTTCTCTGCAGCGAACTTGAGGCTCTTCTCATCGAAGCGCAGCTTCGTGTATGTCAAATCGTCGTCATTCACCAAAATCAGCGCCGGACGTGCCTTGCCGGCAGCCGCTTCGACAATCGTCAGTTCGCCGTCGACATCAAGTTCGAACTGGTCGGTACGCACGATCTTGCCGGTCTCCGGATCCTCATTGTAGAAGCCGACAGCCAGACGATGTGCACGCAGCACCGGATGTTCAGCCGAAGCGGACTGGCGCAACGCAAGCTGCCGAATCGTACCATCCTCGTTTTCCTCAACTTCGGTAGCGATGGTGTTGATGCCGGACTGTTCAAGCCACTGGGCGCTCCACGCCTTGAGATCGCGGCCGGACGTCAACTCGAGTTCAGCCAGCAGATCGGCGAGCGTAGCGTTGGAGTACGCATGCTTGTCCAAATAGTTGTTGATGCCCTTGAAGAACTTCTCACGACCCACATAGAACACGAGCTGCTTCAGCACGGAAGCACCCTTGGCATAGGTGATGCCGTCGAAATTGACATACGTGTCGTTCAGATCGTTGATCGGCGCGACGATCGGGTGGGTGGTGCTCAGCTGATCCTGGCGCAGTGCCCAGCTCTTCTCGCCGGAGCTGAACGTGGCCCAAGCGTCCTTCCATTCCGTGGCTTCGGCAGTGGCAAGGGTGGATGTGAACTCAGCGAAAGACTCGTTAAGCCACAGGTCGTTCCACCACTTCATGGTCACGTAATCGCCGAACCACATGTGTGCAAGCTCGTGCAGCACGGTGACGACACGGCGCTCGGCATACGCGTCGGTGACCTTCGATTCGAACACGTACTGGTCGCGGATAGTGACCATGCCAATGTTCTCCATAGCGCCGGCATTGTATTCCGGCACGTAAATCTGGTCGTACTTGGCGTACGGATACGGCACGCCCCAAGTCTTCGCATAGAAGGCAAAACCCTTCTTGGTGATGTCGAACAGGTAGTCGACATCCTTGGCGAACGCTTCGGCGAGCGCCTGACGGCAGTACATGGCCATCGGCACGGTGCGGCCGTCTTCGTTGGCGTATTCGGTATGCCATTCGGCGTATGGACCTGCGCAGATGGCGGTGAGATAGGAGCTCATGGTCGGCGTGGATTCGAACACCCACAGTTTGGTGGTTTCGGCTTCGTGCGTGCCGAGCGTGCCTTCTTCGGTAACGGTTTCGTTGTCGGTCACGGATGCGGCAGGCATGTTGGAGGTGACGATCCATGACTTGGCCGCAAGCACGGAGAAGTCGAACACGGCCTTGATGTCAGGCTGGTCGAACACGGCGTACACGCGACGGGCATCCGGCACTTCGAACTGGGAGTACAGATAGATGTTGCCGTCGGACGGGTCGACGCTGCGGTGCAAGCCTTCACCGGTGTTGGAATACTGGCACAGCGCCTTGACGGTCACTTCGTTGTGCGCTTCGAGGTTCTTCAGTTCGATACGGCTGTCGGCGAACGCTTCGGCCGGATCGAGAGTTGCGCCGTTGAGCACGATTTCGCTCACTTCGGTGGCGATCAGGTCGAGGAAGCTGGTAGCCCCCGGCTCAGCGTCGAACGTGATGGTGGTTTCAGAACCGAAATTTTTGGCTCCACGGGTCAGGTCAAGTTTGACCGTGTAATGAACCGGTGCTGCGATAACGCTTTTGCGTTCTTCCGCTTCGATTCGGGTGAGATTTGCTCCTGGCATGTCACTCCTTTTATTGGGAAATCCCTATTTGTGGAATAGGAGACGGCGCAACCGATTGTGCCGGTTACGCCGTCCTTCTTTTGATTATGTAATCAACAATTATTGACAATCTGTCGATTCATCATTGCGCCGCGTTCAATCCCATCGCTTCGTCAACATCCTGCGCAATATCGGCAACGACCGGAACGATCATCGGCTTGCGATGCAGCTGACGTGCGACCCAGCTACCCAACGTACGACGCATGATCTGCTGAAGCTTGTACGTATCGCGCGTACCAGTCATCATCGCATCCTGCAATTGCTCGACGATCTGATGACGGACCTTGTCGAATTCGCTTTCGTCTTCGGCAACCGCGTTGAGATAGATCTTCGGACCTGCGACAACGTCAGCGGTTTCCGTATCGACAACGACGAAGCTCGACACGAAACCTTCCGTGCCTAGAATACGACGCTTCTCAAGCTCTTCCTCGGTAAGTTCGCCAACGGAATCGCCGTCAACGTACACGTAACCGCATGGCACGGAACCGACAACAGCAGCCTGGCCGTGGTACAAATCGACCACGTCGCCATCTTCAGCGAGCACCACATTCTGCGGATCGACACCCGTCTTAACCGCAATCATGCCGTTCGCCACCAAATGGCGGTTCTCACCATGAATCGGCATGGCGCACTTCGGCTTGACGATGTTGTACATGTACAGCAGTTCGCCCTCATTGCAGTGGCCGGACACATGCACGGCGGCATTGTCTCGATTGACCACGCGGGCACCAAGCTGCACCAGCTTGTTGATGATCTTGTACACGCCATGCTCGTTGCCTGGAATCAGGGAGCTCGCAAGAATGACCGTGTCGAATTCGTTGATGGTGATGTCGCGATGGTTGCCGTCGGCGATGCGGCCAAGTGCGGCCATCGGTTCGCCTTGGGAACCAGTGCACATGTAGACGAGCTTGTCATCCTGCACGTCATGAGCCTTCTTCAGATCGATGACCGTGTCTTCAGGAAGCCTCAAGTAGCCCAAATCCGCAGCAATGGACATGTTGCGAACCATGGAACGGCCCACGAACACCACCTTGCGGCCATACTTGTGAGCGGCGTCAACAACCTGCTGCACGCGGTGCACATGGCTGGAGAAGCTGGCCACAATGATCTTGCGCGTGGCCTGGGCGAATGCCTGATCAAGCGCTGGACCAATGGTGGTTTCCGGCTTGACGAAGCCTGGAACCTCAGCGTTGGTGGAATCCATCATCAGCAGATCCACGCCCTTTTCACCAAGCTTGCCGAACTCCACCAAATCGGTGATGCGATGGTCGAGCGGCAGCTGATCGAGCTTGATATCGCCGGTATCGATGAGGCTTCCGGCCGGAGTCTGCACGAACACAGCCAAAGCGTCCGGAATGGAATGCGTGACGTTCACAAACTCAAGATTGAACGGACCGACCTTCAGCTTGTCGCGTCCCTTGACCTCAACCAGTCGCGGATTGATGCGATGCTCCTTGCACTTGGCTTCGACGAAAGCCAACGTGAGCTTGGAACCGATCAGCGGAATATCAGGACGAAGCTTCAGCAGATACGGCACGCCACCGATATGATCCTCGTGGCCGTGGGTGAGCACCAGAGCATCGACCTTGTCGAGACGATCCTTGATGTAATGGAAGTCAGGCAGGATCAAATCAACGCCCGGCTGCTCCTCTTCAGGGAAAAGCACACCGCAGTCGATGAGCAGCAGATGGCCGTTGTATTCGACCACGTTCATGTTACGGCCGATTTCACCAAGACCGCCAAGGGGCACGATGCGCATGGAACCCTTGCGGTACTTCGGCGGAGCGATCAACACGTCATCCTGCTGGGGTGCGGTGGTCTGCGGGGCAAGACGGGAATTACGACGGTTGCCGGCAGAAGAGCTTGCCGCATTAGCACTCTTGGAGTTCCTAGAAGGCTTGGTGCCTTTCGCTTTCTTGACGTTCTTCGCACCCTTGGAGGAGCCACTACCATTGCCGCGGGAACCGCCACGACCAGAAGACTTCGTCCTCTTGGAAGTCGTTTCGGCCTTGTTGGCCTTCTCGGAGCTTACAGACTTCGCAGATTTCACATCCGCGGTCTGGGTATTTTCAGTGCGCCTGGCAGCTTTGCTGCCGCGCTTGTGCGTAGTTACTGTTTTGGTTTCTTCTATAGCCATTTCCTAGTTGGATTTCTATTACTAATTGTCTCCGCCTGTGCGGAAACGAGGAATTCAGTAAGTTTGCCGTATTACGGCAAACGTATTACGGCAAACCGGTAGTCGCAATGCTTGCCGTAATCACCATTGCAAATCAGTGCCGTAAACATCGCTACTGCAGGTACGGCAATCATCGCAATAATCGCAATCACAGCAAGCCGGAAGCGCGCATGCCATCCTCCGCGCGCTTAATCTCAGCTTCGCCCGGACCGACGTTTGGCAAACGCATCGTCGTGGAATCGAGAACGCCACGCACCTTCAACGACGCCTTCGCCATAACAGCTTGGAAACCGTTGCCATTCATCGCTTCGACCATCGGGGCAAGCTGCACGGCAATGCGCTGCGCCTCATGAATGTCGCCACTATCGAACGCAGCAGCCAAATCACGCATCGGACCGGATGCGACATGCGCGATCACGGAAATAATGCCGACCGCGCCAACCGAGAGGAACGGCAGGAACAGACCGTCATCGCCCGAATACCAAGTTAAACCGGTTTCCATACGCTTACGCACGGCACCCGCGATATCTCCGGTAGCGTCCTTGACCGCCTTGACATGATCAAGTTCAGCCAAACGGCGGTAGGTTTCCAACTGAATGTGCAAACCGGTACGGCCAGGCACATCGTAAACGATAATCGGCTTGTCGGCGGAATCATTGACCGCCTTGTAGTGACGGAACACGCCTTCCTGCGACGGGCGCGAATAGTACGGAGCGACCACAAGCACCGCATCGGCGCCCGCCTCCTGGGTCTGCTCCACCATGCGCACGGTGTGGGCGGTATCATTGGAACCCGCGCCGGAGATGACCGGCACGTCCACGACCTCCTTGACCGCTTGTACCAGCTCGACCTTCTCCTCCATGTGGGTGGTGGGAGACTCGCCAGTGGTGCCATTGACCACAAGGCCATCAGCACCATCGGCAACAAGCTGCTTCGCAAGCTTCTGTGCGGCCTCAAAATCAACGGAACCATCGGCCTTCATGGGGGTGACCATGGCCGGAAGAATACGTCCGAAAGGAGCAGGATCAAGAAGATGCATAGTACCGTCAGTCATGGTACCAACGGTACTTCCCGCCACGGACGCCGAAGCGTCCGAGTTCGTGACCATGTCGCAATATGAACTACCTCCCCGAGACCAAAATCCCCCAGCAAGTGGAAGAATCGGTACGCTTAGCCGCATACTCAGGTGGATTCACGCCAAATGACTTCACGATTTTGATCTGGTGACCGCACGATTTCGGAATATCGCATGATTTTGATTTCCTGACCGCATGACACTCCAAAACAGTGCGGTCACCAAGAGGGAAAAGTACGGCCACCAGAACAAACTCAGGCAAGGTATTGGGTGGGGTTCTGTTCGAACTTGGCGGCGCAGCCCGGGTTGCAGAAGTAGTAGGTGGTGCCGTTGTACTCGCGGGTAGCTGCAGCGGCGGCCGGATCGACGCTCATGCCGCAGACCGGATCCTTGGCGAGCACGCTCTGGTCGGCGCCGGCAGTGTGGCCGCAGCAGGAGTGCGCGCCGCCCATGCCTTCCATGCCCTCGTGCATACCTTCCTTCTTGGCCTTGTGATCGCTGAACAGTCCCATGATGAATCCTTTCTGACTATGGTTGTTGTGATTATTATCGTTCGGGTTCGGCTGGCGAACCTGATACGTCCTGTTTGCGGCACGCACCGCCTTGTCTGGATCGAACAGGCGCAGTCGGCTCGCATTCGTCACCACGCACAGCGACGAGAACGCCATGGCAGCGCCCGCGATCATCGGATTGAGCATCATGCCGGTGAACGGGTAGAGTACGCCCGCCGCAATGGAAATGCCGATGCTGTTGTAGCCAAGAGCGAATCCAAGATTCTGCGCGATATTGCGCATGGTGGCATGGGTCAGATCAAGCGCATGCACCAAACCCATCAGAGAGCCGTTCATCAATGTCACGTCCGCGGACTGGATCGCCACATCCGTGCCCGTTCCAATGGCGAATCCCACATTCGCACGGGCAAGTGCAGGAGCATCGTTGATACCGTCGCCTACCATGGCCACCGTATAGCCTTGCGCCTGCAGTTTTGCGATTTCGTCCGCCTTGTTTTCCGGTCGCACTCCAGCGATCACGTTGCTGACGCCAACTTGATTTGCCACGGCATGTGCCGTTGTTTCGTTGTCTCCGGTGAGCATCACCACGTTGACGCCATGCGATTTCAAAGCTGCGATGGCCTGTTGCGAATCGGGTTTTACCGTGTCGGCAACGGCCACGATTCCCGCAAGCTCGCCGTCGACCGCTGCAAGCATCGGCGTTTTCCCTTCCGCCGACAGCCGTTCCATAGTCTCGATGATGTCATCGAGATCCTCGTTGCCGACGCTCGGCATGGCCACGTCAAGATCGTCGATCAGATCGGTATTGCCAACAGCGATACTATGTGACGCGACGTGCGCAGTGACTCCCTGCCCGGAAATCGCACGGAATTGCGTTGCCTCGTCTAACGTAAGATGCTTTTCTTGCGCTTCAGCAACGATCGCGGCGGCAAGAGGATGTTCGGAATCCCGTTCGGCACTGGCTGTGATCGCCAGCAAATCATCTGGTATTTCACGCCATTTTCCAAGCGGAAGCACGTCGGTCAATGACGGTTTACCAGCGGTGATCGTACCTGTTTTGTCAAGCACGACAGCATTGATTTTGCCGCACGTCTCCAATGCTTCGGCGGAACGAATCAGCACACCCATTTGCGCGGCGCGACCGGTCGAAACCGTTACGGAAAGCGGTGTGGCAAGACCCAATGCGCACGGGCATGCAATCAGAAGCACCGAAACCGCCGCCACCAGTGCATGCACCACGCGCGGTTCCGGCCCGAACGCAAACCACAATGCGCACGACCATACGGCGATCAGTACCACAATCGGCACGAAAATACCGGAAATCTTATCCGCCAGGCGCTGTACCGGAGCTTTGGAACTTTGCGCGGATTGCACCAATCCAATGATCTGCGCGAGCACCGTGTCTTTGCCGACTTTTGTGGCACGATACCGCAACGATCCGGTACCGTTGATCGTGGCACCGGTCACATTGCCGCCAGCCTGCTTCAGCACCGGCATGGATTCGCCGGTGATCATGGATTCGTCGACAGACGATGAACCGGAAATAACCGTGCCGTCAACGGGAAGTTGTTCGCCCGGACGAATCGCAATAATATCTCCGACCAGCACCTGATCGACCGGAATTTCCTCTTCGATTTCATTACGCACCACGCGAGCGGTTTTCGGCTGCAGTTTCGCCAATGCACGCATGGCTTCTCCCGTACCGACGCGAGCGCGCGCTTCAAGCAATTGCCCGACCAGCATCAGCGTGATGACCACACCAACCGCTTCAAAATACGGTTCTCGAGCATTCTCAGGCAGAATCTGAGGCACAAACGTGACCACACACGAGTAGGCAAACGCGAATACCGTACCCAAACTGACCAATGCGTTCATTTCCGGAGAGCGGTGAATGATCGCAGCGAAACCGCTACGGAAAATCGGTAATGCGGCATAGCACATCACCGGCAGCATCAGTATGAACTGCGCCCAATTCGGCATCGGATACAGCATCAACATCGTAGAAGCGAATACCGGAATCGTAACGATGGCAGACACAATAAGCCGCGTAACCAATGCTCGCATTTCACGAGATGCGGAAGAATCATCTGAAGAACCAGCAGAAACAGAAGAAAAATCAGAAGAAGTATCAACGGATTCATACGATGTTTCATCAACAGCAGTCTGTTGCGATTGCATAGGAACATGAGATTCTGCATTATTCGGATTTTCTTCCGACGCTGAATGCTCATCCTGCATTGCAGCATGATGTTTTCCCGGCAACACACGCAACGTGCCATGCAGCATGTTCATACCGCACGCGAAACCGTACTCCCCCGGCCTATCAGGATGAATCGTCAACGTCGTTGTACGGAAAGGAGGTAATGTAAGATCGACGCCGAAATCGGAGAACACTACGTGCGACGAGCATTCGCCGTCTTCTTTTCGATCGAAGATCAACCGCAAAGGCAAACCAGCCTCGGCTTCGATGACTGCCGGACTGTACCCGCCTTTGACTTCGACGACCGCCTCTTGCACGCCGTTGTCGACACGGGCGCGGAACGCTTTGCGCGGCGCGAAAAAGAACCACAAAACGGCTACCGTCACAGCCAATGCGACGATGATGGCAATCAGAGCCTGCATGTTTCACCGGTTTCCATATTGCATTCGTTTCGATTCGGACAGTCACACTGTATACCAGCACTTGAGCTAATTGCCAAGAGTCAGCGCACAGCTTTATTACGTAGGTAGGTACGACGATATGAATAATCCCCAAATCGCCGATGCCTGAAATAAGCCAACATCAGCGGCTTGGGGACCATTTACCGTTCAACTGTAAGGATTTACAGGTCGAGGAAGTTGTCGAGGCCGACGGTCACACCCGGGTATGCACCAGTGGAGACCTTGCGAACGGCCAGCAGCACGCCCGGCATGAAGGAGATGCGGTCGAAGCTGTCGGCGCGAATGGTCAGCTGCTCGCCGTCGTTACCAAACAGGGCTTCCTCATGGGCATTGAGGCCACGCAGACGCACGGCGTGCACATGAATGCCGTCAACCACTTGGCCACGGGAACCACCATCGGTTTCGGTGGCATCCGGAACAGGGCCAAGACCCGCTGCCTTACGAGCTGCGGCAATACCCTGCGCGGTATGGAATGCGGTGCCGGACGGAGCATCCACCTTGTTCGGGTGGTGCAGTTCAATCACTTCGGCGGATTCGAAGTACGGAGCCGCAACCTTGGCGAAATAGTCGGCAAGCACGGCGGAAATAGCGAAATTCGGCGCTATGAACACGCTCTGGCCCTCGCGAGGCGCGGCAGCGAGCGCGGCACGCACCTGATCGAGCTTCTCTTCGGTCCAACCGGTGGTGCCCACCACCACGTCAACACCTTGCGCCACGAGTGCGCGCACATTGTCAAGAGACACGCTCGGCACGGTGAACTCCACCACCACGTCAGTATTTTCGGGGGTAATTTGGCTCAGGTCGTCGCCAGCGTCAAGCGCGAGCGCCAGTTCGGTGTCGTCCGCGTTGTTCACAGCGTCGACCACGTGGGAACCCATGCGCCCTTTGGCGCCAACTACAGAAACCTTGATCATTGCAACTCCTTCAGGCGTTCTGGCTGCATCCATCTGTAACAGCTTTCTATGATTCCAACGAATCCAACAATAGAATACAATTGCCCGAACATAATCCTCACGATCATTTTCGGGCAATTTCTGGAATGCTTAATCCACATAGTATCTATGAATCACAGATCATCTATGAATGCTGTGAAACATTTCGACGCGTGATCACCCAGCCGATCAGGGCGAACGGGATCGAGGCGAGCACGAAAATCCACGGCAGCATAAGGCTCACGTCGGGTGTGGCGTGATCCAGTATGATACCGGTGATCATCGAGCCGAATGATGCGCCGACAGTTCCCGCAGTGCTCACCCAGGAAAGGCCTTCGGTCAACGACTCTTCAGGAACGGTTTCTTTCATCACGAGGTTGCCCGATGCGAACACCGGCGAAACAGCCAGACCGGTGAGAATTTCCACAATGCCTATTACGATCAGATTGCCTTGGCACAGGTGAATTACAAAGAAGCCGGCTGTGATCGCCGCAAGGAACATGATCATGTAACGCCAACGGGATCCTTTGAGCTCAAGCGTTCCGAAAACCAGCGCGCCCATACACGAACCGACCGCTAGCATCGCCAGCTGCACGCCGAGCACGGAATCAAGATGCAACGATTTCATGACGGCTGTCATGGACGTGTCGAATGCGGTGAAACTCATGTTGAATATGATGAAAACCAGCAGCAACGGAATCACGCCAGCATAAGTGAAAATGCTGCGTTTCTTGCGATTACCACTCGTCTTCAATTGCGCAATGGTCAGCCTGTTGCGCAGTGCGGAACCTGAATCGCCGGTATTGCTGGCATCGCCATCGATAGTCAATCGCACATCGGCATCGTCTAAAGAGGCCGAAACGACCTTGACTTCATGCACGACCGGCGGCTGCGTGTCTTTCAATGTGAAGAAAATGGTACCGCCAAGGGCGCAGGCAATCGTTGGCACGAACAACTGCGAAACAGGGTGCACAGAAGCTGCAAGGAACGCTGCGAGAATCGGTCCGAAAATGAATACGATTTCGTCAATGGCGGATTCCATGGCGTATGCGGTGTTCAATAGTTCGCCGTTGCCGGTGCGGTCGAGCACGTACGTCCAGCGGGTACGCACGAGTGCGCCGAACGAGAATTGCGTAAGACCCATCACCACGGCCAGCATGAACAGCAATGGAATAGGCACGCGCACCAGTGCGGCGAATGCGAAACCAAGCATGGTGATGATTTGCACGACAAGCACCATCGAACCGACCTTACGCTGGCCGAATCGGTCGAACAGTCGCGCGTACAGTGGCGTGACCGCTGCGGTGGCGAGCACATATGCGGCGCTCATCACGCCTGCGATCGTCCAATTGTCGTACAGGTGGTTGAGTGCGAGAATAATGCCGAGGCCCATCATCGACATCGGCAGTCGCGCCAAAGCTCCGGAAGCGCAGAACGCTTTGGTTCCCGGAATGGAGAACAATACGGAATATGGCGACTTCGGGGTTTCGGTTGCGCTGGTGGCAGCCATGCTTATCGCTCCTTAACTTTCGTTGCGTCCGGCACGTGTGCCCGCCCACACATGCTGCACGAGGGTAGCGGCGCTCCTCCACAACGCTGCACGTAGTGCGTTACCCTACGTGCAGGCTGGAAAGCGCCGCTTTTCAACGATGATCAAGAACAAGCAGGATGCATACACGCATCCTTTGGCGCACCAGCACTAGTCGTTGTCGGATTGTTTCGGAATTCCGTAGCTCAACTCGGCAAGGATCTCTTCTTCTGTTTTGTCGGCGGCGTTCAGCTGCCGATTGCCCTCAACGGGCTCACTCAGATAGTAGAGGCAGGCGTCGATAGCATCAAGCGGTACGCCTTCCATTGCCGACAGCAGCAGCCGATACATATCCAACTGCACTAATTTTTCTTGTATTTCTTCTTTTTTCCTAGGTTTTTTTCCAGTTTTCCAATCGACTATCGTATATTGTTTCGATTGGTCCTTTTCGTTGAGACCTCCGAAGAACACCGCGTCAAGCTTGCCGTTGATGATGGTGCCCAATTGCGGCATATTGACGACGATCTGCCGTTCCGCCCACGCGGGCTTACGTTGCGCCCATGCCGACGTGGCAAGACGCTGCTGCCAATCGAACAATGCATTGTTTTCCATCGCATTTTCCGCTGCATTTTCGACCGCCGCATTATTTTCTTGAGATTGCATCCCATTGTTGCGTTTGATTTCGGCAAGCATCGACGATCTCGATTCAGCTACGCACGTATTTCCGTTGCCTTCAGCATCGCCGACGATGCAAGCAATGTCCACATCGGCCATAATGAACCGTTCCGCCCACGCATGGAACTGCGTACCTAGCTGCGCGGCTGGTGACGCGACATTGGGGATCGGACGTACGAGCCCACGCCAGTAGGCGCGGGCGCCACGATCGTTCATCATGCCCGCGCGCGCCTGCAGGGAGGTGACGTTCTGACGGCCGGACGCAAGAATCTTCTCGCCTTGCGCACGCACCGACCGGTCGAACGCATCCTGCGATGCGTCGGCCAACATGTCGGGCATGAGATTGCCATCATCGACCAACAGCTGCGCGCAATGCAGCAGCGAACCGGCCGAACCGAGCGCAACGTCATCAGCAACAGCATCCACGCCCACGCCGGTATCCAGGTCCGCAGCGCCGGCGACCATCGCATCACGCACCTGATTGGCGGACGAACGCAACATTTCGCAAGTCTCTTCAGTCAAAGCGCACGGCCATGGCAGGAATCGCTCGCCTTCCAGAGGCTCAAGCGGTGCGTTCCAGGCGTCACCGACCACCGCATCCTCGAAATCGCAGGCATGCTCGCCCACGAAATATCCGCTTGGCAATGGCGCACCAATCGAATGCAAGCTGGAAATGCCATTTTCGGAAGCATTATTCCCGGAAATACCATCTCCAGAAAAAACGGCATCCGCACCATCCTCAACTTCCGCGATATCGCCCAGATTGCTCGGTTCATCCGCTCTGGAAACGATATTGTGCATGGAGTCATACACTTCCTGCCAGAAATTCGACGGTTTGGCCACTTGTTTACGCTCACCCACGGCACGCGGATCACGGCTTTCCACATTCGTTTCGCTATAGGTGAGCAGCGCCTCATGGCGGGCGCGGGTCAACGCCACGTATGCGAGACGACGCTCGTCGGCATGCAAGCGGCGGCCATATTCCTCGCTCTGCGTCAAATACAGTCCGTCCGGATCGACGCCTTCCATGTCGTCAACATTCATGGTGCGCAGGGTGCCGAACACTTCATCATCGATGATTTCCGCATCTTCCAACGCTTCCAAGGCCTCCAATGGATTCCAGCCGACGAGCGCGTCATGGGGGAATCGCGGCAGAATATCCGCATCCACGCGCACAGGAACAGGCACCGCGGCGGGATTCGTCAGCCATGTTTTGGCGTTTTCATGGTATTCAGGCGGCGTCCATACGCCATCTTGGAAACCATTGAGATGCGTTTCGTCAACGACAACGCTCAGGTTGTCGCCCTTGTTACTGGGAAATCCGCCATCGGTCATGCCGACCACGGCCACGGCATCCCATTCAAGCCCCTTCGACTGGTGCACGGTCATCAACACCACGTCGACGGGCACATCGGGGGCCACCGCGTTCTCTTCGGAAGCGTCGCGCAGCGAATCCACCCATGAGATGAACGCACGCAGGCTCGGCAAGCCTTGCGATGCGATCTCCTGCATGTACGTGTCGACGAGTTTCATCACAGCGTCGATCGGCGACTTGGCGAGCGCCACGTGGGAGGCGTCAAGCGTGGCCTCGGCATGATCGGCACGCATATGCCGAGCCAGCAGCATGTCGATGTCAAGATTCAACGCCGTAATGGCTTCGCGCACCACTTCCGGCAGCGGGTGGCCGAGCACGCGCTGCACTTGGCGGAGTGTATCCGCGGCACGAAGCACCGCCTGCGCTCCCCTGCGGCTCAGCCTGCCATCGATGAGTTGTTCAAGATCGTCTCGTAGCATGAGATCCACCAGAAAAACAGCATTCGGCACTTGGTCGCGATATTCGCGCACAATGGATCGGATTTCAGCATTCGACAGACCAGAATCGGAAATCGTTTCGCTATTTTCGGAATTACTGGTTTTCCTGGAATCACCGGAATTCCCAGCTTTTGTGGTCTGTGCCGGAACAATTCCCGCCGATATGAGCGCACGATACCGGTACACCGTATTCACTCTCTCCGCCGTGTCCGCAAGCGCCTGCAGATCGTCGGCTTCAACGGCGAATCGTGGCGTCGCCAGCAGTCGCATAAGCGCCGCACTGTCGGTATGGTCGCTGACCACGTGCAGCAGGGCGAACACGTCCCGCACTTCCGGACGTTCCAGCAGGGCCGCCTGTCCCACGACCAGCGTGGTCAGCCCGGCCTGCTCGAGCGCTTCCGCGTATTGCGACATGGTTCCTTTGGATCGGAACAGCACCGCCACATGCGGGCGATTGTTTTTCGCGCCATGGTCGAGGTCACGCGCAGAGGGCGTATGCAAGGCGATCGCATGTTTGGCGAAGCGCACGACCGCGTCGACTTCTTGGCCGAATGTGGCGAATCCGAGCACGCCAATCGTGCCTTCGGGGGCTTCTTCGATGTTGGAGAGTGCAGGCACGTCGACTTCGCGCATCAGCGAGCTGCTGAGGCGTCTGGCTGGCAGGCGCAACGGTTTGGTGAGATTGTTCGCCGCTTCGAGCACCATGCGCGAATTGCGCCGTGTCACCGTCAATGCGAACGGTTTTCTGGTGGCATCCATGCCGAAATCGTGTTGCAGCATGCGGAATGCGCCCGGGCTTGCGCCTCGCCATGCGTAGATCGACTGGAAGGGGTCGCCGACCGCGTTGACCGCGCTGCGATGCGTATTGTCAGCGTGGAACAGCGCGCTCAGCAGTGCGGCCTGCGTGGTGGAGGTGTCTTGGTATTCGTCGAGAAGCACATGCGAGTAGCGTTTACGGTACGTTGCGCCGATGGATGGGAATCGGGAGACCAGTTGGAATGCCGCGATGGTGAAATCGCTGAATTCCGCCATATTGCAGGCGCGTTTTTCGGCATGATAATCAAGCACGAGGTCGAGCAGCAAGTTGCGCTGCTTGGCGACGGATGCGAGTTGCGTACTGTTGTATACGCACATGCTGTGTCCGAGTTCGCGGTATTTCTCCAGTTTCTTTTCGTAATCCGCATCGGAATCCTTTTTCAGCCGTTTCGGCGGTTTTGGGGATTTCGGCTGCTCAGTTGGCACGGTTTCGCCGTCAAGCGCCTTATCAACCTGTCTGATGAACGCTTCATCCCAGTCGCGCACACGTTGCACCGCCTCGTCGAAGCTGGTGCAGCCGCTGCCGATCATAGCTCCGGAAATGGCGTTAGACAGGGCGAATACGTTGCCCGCTATGGTGTTGAACGATTTCAGATCGCCGTCGAACGCCATGAGATCGACCATATGCTTGTCGAGCACGGTGTGGATGAGCTGCATGGCTCCGGCCTCGCTCAATGGCTGCGTGTTTTGGTCGAAGCCGACAAGCAGTCCGTATTGACGCACAATGGATTGGAAGAAAGCGTCGTACGTGGAGACTTCCGGTTTGAGGAACGTCATATTCGCCGATTTCAGCCCACGTTCACGCTGGTTGCGGCTCACGGCTGCGGACACGCGCGACAGCAGTTCCGAAGCCGCTTTGCGCGTGAAAGTCAGTCCGAGGATTTTTTCGGGGTTCACGCCTTGTTCGATCAGTGTGATGATTCGTCTGGTCATTGTGTAGGTTTTGCCCGATCCGGCACCGGCGACCACCACCACATCCTCATAGGAGGGCGCTTGGATAACGGCGGCCTGCTCCGGACTGTCGGTGAATTTCATGGTTCCGCTCATGCCGTTCTCCTTTCGAATACAGTGTTCTGTTCGCCCGCGCAGGCCGGGCAGACCGCAATGTTCCTGCAATATTTCATATGTTCCGATGTTGGCCTTGCCGTGATTTCGTTTGCCCTGCTGGCTGCGGCCGCGTAGAAGACCCTGGCGATCATGGTGAGAGACCATACCGCCATGGTGTCTCGCAAGCCGACGAATTCACTCCAATGCTCGTCGCTCACTTCCATCGGTGGAAGCATCTCGTCGAGTCCGTCTTGGAAATCCTTGTCAAGTTTTTTGACGTAGTAACGCGGCACGAATGCGCCCGTATTTAGACTTCCGCTCGCGAACAACGCCTGCTGCATATGCGATTCGGCGGCGGTGTTGCCATATGGTGCCGGGAATGCATGCTTCGTTACGTGGAACAGCGCGCTTTGCGTGATGTTCGGCGCAGCAGCCACCGCCTGTGCCCCATGCAGACCGCTTCCTTCGGGGAACACGAGTCCCAGCTGGTAGCAGACGAGCTGCAGATCGTTGAACAGGCCTTCGCCGTTCGGACTTGCACCGGTTTTGTAGTCGATCAGACGCACTTGCTGCGTGCCGTCCGCCATATCACGACGTTCCACACGGTCGATTCTGCCGGTCAAGCGCACGGTGAGATGTTCGCTCATGCCTGTTTGAGGCCATCCTCCAACCAACGTTCCCATAATGGCGATCAATTCGTTTCGTGAAATCGCATGAATGCCGTCCATCGCATTGTAGGCTGCGAGAATATCGTCGAAATCGAATTTTGCGGTGAATTTCAGTTCAGGTTCAGCTTTCGTGAGTTTTCCAACGCTGAACGCATCATTGTTTTTAATTGGATAATCACCATGATTCGATTGAACGAAATACGTGGCGATGTTACGCAACGCATCCTTCGCCTGTTCATCTTTTTTCAATGCCTGATATCGTTGCGCGGGATCGGTGATGCCGTTCAGATCGCCGCGTAGACGCTCATATTCGGCATACATTTGCTCGGTGATCGCGTCGATGTTGTCCATATCGCTGATGGCGGTGTGCCGTTCCGGCATGTCAAGTCCGGCTTCGGTGGCCTTCTGCGCCACCGTGTGGATCAGCGAGCCGAAATTCGTGGCGACGCTGCCCATGCGCGGGCCGGAGAAACGGTTTTCAAGCATCCAGCACACCGGGCACGCCCACAGATTGTCCACCGCGGACGGAGACAGGGTCACCACGTCGGATTGCCGTGTCTTGCCATCTTGAATCGTTTCCCGTTCAGCGAGTGAAACAGGCTCCTCCACGAACGGCCAACAATCGGGATCAGCCGCCCTAATGCCTCGAGAGGCCAGCAATGCCAATGTTTCAGCGGCGTCACGGGCCTTCGGGCTGTTCGACGGTTCCATCGCAAGCACGCTTCGCGCGGTCGCGATCAAGCCACGGGGATCGGATTCAAGTCCCGCATAATCGCCCTGACTGCCGATCGCCGCATATTCGCGCCGTTCCATATCGGCGTCTCTATCGCGGTCAAACCATTCCGGCACATATCCGTACAAAAAATCAGATGGCACGTGGTCGTCGTTCAGCACGGCGCTCATCACCGCGCACTCATCGGCACGGGTCAACGCCACCAGGAAGCTTTTCTGCTCGGATGCGAGCACGGCAGCCAATTGCGCATCCCGCTTGCCTGCCGAAGTGGTGACGGTATCGGACAGCTCGCCATGCAACATCACATCGGCGAGTTCCTCACCGCCGAACAATGTGTTGCGTGGCGTAAGATTCGGCCATTGCCCTTGCTGCAAGGACGGCAGAAACACCAGGTTCCAATGCCTTCCCGCCGCGCCTGCGGGCGTGGTCAGCGTCACCGCCTGGTCGATGGGCGCGGTGTGAGCCAACGAATCCGCCTCGATAGTCAGCGAGCGCACCTGTTCCATGAACGCTTCAATGGTGCGTGCGGCGAACTCGCCGCTTGATTCGCCGCCGGAAGCGTAGTTGAACAAGCGCATCGCCGCATCAAGTCGGTCGTTCGCGGCACGGCCGGCCGCCGAATGCTCCAAGGCTACGCGCTGCCAGATTTCCGCCTTTCCGCAGGCACGCCATGCGCAATCCAACACGTATTGCGGTTCACGCAAAATCAGCTTGTGTTCCGCCTCGCACGTTTTATCAAGCACTTTCCACAATGATGCGAAAGCCTTGACCTGTGGATCCGAGCCCGTCACGGAGGCGATCGTGTCGATCACACGATCGGTGTTTCCTTCTAAAAGAAGCACGTATAGAGCGTCCATATCGAACACGGGATCATCCTGGTCTCCATCATGCCCACCATCATGTTGACCTTCATCGGAAATCGCATGGCATTTCGCCATGTATTCATGCCAATCCGCCATCAAACGCAGCAGCGACGACTGCTGTTCGACGTCCGTCTTCGCCATGTTCGCAGAATCCTGCGCGCGAATCTCATCATCGCCCACAATCTCAGCGAGCGAAGCCAACGCATGCATCGCGGATTCCACGGACGCGAGACGAGCCGGGCGCCCTTCATGCCGTCTGTCGCCGCCGACCGTAATCAGCGGGGATGCCATGATCGACGCCACACGTGAACGAATATAGGATCCGGCCGCCTGCGGGTCCATGCCCGAAGCCGCGATTGTCCGCCTTTTCAATTCCGCCAATTCAATCAGCGCGAACAGGCCTTGCACGAACGGTTCGTCCTTCAACGGTCGTGTCACGCTCGAATAGCGCACGGGAACGCCGTCGGCACGCAGCCGTTCGCCGAACGCGCGTACGGTGGCATTGTCATGCGTAATCACAGCCATGTCGTTCCATTCGCGGGAACGTTGCAAATGCTCGGTTTTGATCTTCCACACCACGTCATCGAGCTCTTCGGACGAGGAACGGTACAGGGCCGTTTCCACACTGCCGTCGGCAGGCGTGACGCAAGCATCCGTATTGCCGGACGGCAATGCTTCGATAGGCATCGCCCCCGGTATGTTCCGCATTTTGCCTGGGCGCTCCGGCAGGGGCACGTCAGTCGGTTCCGTGCTTGCGATCGACAGGCTTACGCGGGTCGCGACAAGCGTGCGATAGTCGTCATGCACGTTTTGCCTGTTCGACGCGTTTCGAATGGTTTGCGCGCCATCATTTTCGCATGCGGTATACAGGTTTTCGATGCGCTCCAATCGCGCTCCCATGCGCGACTGCGCCTCGTTGAACAGATATTCCGGATACGATCCGCGGAACGTCTGCACGGCTTCGTCGGGATTGCCCACCAACAGCAGGCGCGTCCCGCGATTATGCAAGGCCTCAAGCAGGGCGAAGCCAGCCAACGTCGCATCCTGGAAATCGTCGACGATCAGCATGTTTGGAATATCGGCATCCCGTATGTCAGACACGGCCTCGGTGGCGTCGATCATCAGTTGCGACGCATCAAGACGGTATTCGCCGGAATAGGCTGCACGAATCGCCGCATTGTATTCCTCCCGCAGCGCGAAGGCGAGACGCCATTGGGTGCGCAGGCGTTCGCGACGCGCGTCAAGCTCGCCATTCCTGCTGGCCGCGCGGGCGATGAGCATGTTTTCAAGCTCCGGTTTCGCACCGATCTCGTTCATGCGCGCAAGCATGTCTCGCAATTGGTTGGCGAATGCGTCGGTGGAATCGTCGGCCACCAGTCCGGACCATTCGGAAACAGCGAAATAGACACGCAGCAGATCGCAGGTGGCGCACTCGTCGCCATGCTGCCTATGTTCCACATGCGATGCAAGCACCTTGCGGATGATCACATCCTGTTCGGCGCCGTTCAACAGTTTCGGCAACGGTTTGCCCTGTGCGGATCTTGCGGCCGTCAGCAGGCGGAATGCGACGGCCGACAATGTGGTGACCGGTCGAGCCTGCGAAACCGCCGACAATTCACGGATCGCGCGATCGCCCAACATGTCGGCGATCTGTCTGCCGGACACCGTCATCACGGCATTCGCATCACCATACCGCTTCATCGCGGCGATCAGCATGTCCAACGCAAACTCGGTTTTTCCGCTGCGCGGCGCTCCCGCAACCAACGTGACGTGAGCAAGATCTTCCAAATCCATCATGCCTCCCAACACTACTAGTCTCATCCTCCTTTACCTGACAAATCCGGCAATGGAGGAAACTCATGCTGGAAGGCTCGGTGGCCGCGAAAGGGCGGGACATGGGAACACCTCGGATGCCCGTCTTCGTATGCGGATATTCGACCCCTTACTGGTAGGTTTCCGGGTTGGTCTTCGGATAGCATGGCCTTCAGAGAAGGCAGTGAAAAGCATACGCATTACGAGGAAAGAGAGCATATGGAAGCCATGGATAGCATTCCCCCTCAAATCCCTGGGTACACATTCGCCCAGAAGTTGGGGTCCGGTTCCGAAGCGAACGTGTACTTGTATCAGCAGCTTTCCCCCAGCCGTCAGGTGGCCATCAAAGTCAGCAAGGGAATGCTCGACCCGCGCGCGGCGGCAAGATTCCGTTCCGAAGCGAACTTCATGGGCAAAATCTCATCACACCCTTACATTCTTTCGGTGTACGAAAGCGGCGTCACCGCCACAGGCAACGGCTACACCGTGTTCGAATACGCTCCGGGAGGCAATTACAAGACCTTCCTGGAATCCAACCGTCTCAACGCAGACCAGATGCTCACCGTCGGCATCAATCTGGCAAGCGCCCTTTCCACTGCGCATCGCGAAGGCATCATCCACCGCGACATCAAGCCCAGCAATATTCTCATCAACACGCACGGCATGCCCATGCTTTCCGATTTCGGCATCGCGAGAACGATTTACGGACGCCCCGGCATCGGCTACACCATCGCGTGGGCTCCGCCGGAAGTGCTTGCGAAGAACGGCGGAGGCAACGAATCCTCCGACATTTATTCTCTGGGGGCGACGCTGTTTGCCATGCTGACGGGCCAGTCGCCGTACGAATACGGCTATTCCGAAGCTCTTGGCGCAACCCGAGGCAAAGAACGCGGCACTCTACTGAGGAACATCATTCTCACCAATCCGCCACCCAAGCTCAACAGTCCGGATGTTCCTCCACAAGTGGAGCGGATCCTGCGCAAGGCGTTGAATGAAACGCCGGAGGACCGATATTATTCCGCATATGATTTCGCGCGCGACATGCAGCGTGTGCAGCAGGAATTGTATGGACATGCCACGCCGACCACGGTTGAGGGGGAACCGCCGTTCCCACAGAACCTGTATGCACAGTCGCAGGCGAACATTCAGGTTTCGCCAACTGCCCCAAAGCAGCGCAGCATTTGGGCCAAGCCTCTTACGATCGTTGTTTCGGTGGTCGCCGCGATTGCAGCCGTCGAGCTGGCGTTCGCGTATGTGATCATGCCGAATATGGATTCCGTCTCAGACAACAGCAGCGTGCAAATCAAGAATCCGGAAACGTATGATCCGGAGAACGATTCGCCTGATTCGGCCATCACCACCGGCAGTGTGCCCAGTGTCGAGAATCTGACCGGGTCATATTCCGCCGATGGCGGCAGTGTGCAGTTCACTTGGGCGAATCCCGACCCGCAGAACGGGGATTCATACGCATGGTCGATGGTCGGCAATGCTGGTGTTAATCCGAATACCCAGGGAACCACCACCACCGACACGCATATCAGCATCGAACCCGCCGACGGCTCGCAGACCTGCATTCAGGTGAGCCTCATCCGAGCCGACCGTCAGATGTCACAGAATCCTGCGATCGCGTGCGCAGCCAAACCATAAGCATCACAGCACTTCATAACAGGGTTGGCCAATGGCATTATTCAATCGCAGGCGATGTCCGGAACGAACACAACGACCATCGAAACGCTCAAGGAAGAACCGAAAAAATGGGCAAACGCAAGAACGCAGCCAATCAGTCGGCACAATCGCACGAACGACAATTGCGCTTCGGACCGATGATGCGCAAACTGCTGTTGCCGTCGAGAAGCAGACGGTGGATCACGCCGATCGTCATGCTGTTTCTGCTGCTGGGCATCATCGCAGGCGCGTTCATCGTCAGTTCGGTGACACAACAGCATGTACAACTTGACGACGGCACCGTGTGGATCACTTCGCTGAAGGACCGCAAGGCCGCACGATTCAATGCGAAAAACAAGGATGTGGACGCTGGAGTCTCGTCCGCAGCCTCCCGTTTCGACGTGGCCCAACATAATGGCAGCACCGTGATTTCCGAAGGTACGAAAGCCAGCAACATCGCAGCTTCCACAATCAGCGAAACCGGCAACACCGCCATCAAAACGGATATCGAAACCATTGTCGGAGGCGATACCGCAGCGTTCATCAACGTCAAAACCGGCAATGTGTGGGTGGGATCCGCTTCCGATGTGCAATCCGTCAATCCAACCACCGACAAGCCGAAAATGAAACTGGGATCCGGTGGAAGAATCACGGTGACGCATAACGGAACCGTGTACGGATATCGTGCTTCCGATGGCGCGGTGATGAGCATCGACAAGTCGCAAGGCGCGTGCGAGCAAGTTGGCACGATAGGAGGCGCGCCGCATGCCGAATCGTTCACCGTCATCGGCGAAACCCCGGTCGTGGCGGCGAAAGGCACCGTGTATTGGCCGCAGGGAAGCGCAGCCATCAATCTGCAGGGCAGCATGACCTTGCAGGCCCCTTCCACGGACGGCAAACAAAACGGATGGGTGGCCGTGGCGACACCACGCGGGCTCGCAACGGTGAACCTCAGCACCAAGAAAACCTCTGAAACACCAAATCCCGGCAAAGGCGAGCCCGCCCAGCCGGTATCCACAGGCGGATGCGTATTCGCCGCGTGGGCGCAGAAAGCCAACAATTACGCCAAAGTATGCTCCGCCGACGGTTCGGACATGGCATTCGACACCCTGACCAACATCAACGCCACTTCGGAACTGATATTTCGCACCAACCATCGTCTGGTCATACTCAATGACGTGGTCAACGGCAACGTCTGGAATCCGCAGGAATCCACCAAAGTCATCAAAATCCAATGGAATAAGGTGGAAACCAAACAGTCGAAGCAACAGGAACAGAACAACGACAGTGCCAACAACCAGCATAATTTCAGCAAAACCTGCTCGTCGCAATCCGGGCAGATCAAAGCGGAAGACGATTCGTTCGGCGCGAGAACAGGATCGCAGCAGATCCTCGACGTGCTTCGCAACGACGAGCAGACCGACTGTTCCGTGCTGCGCATCACCTTGGTAAGTGCCCCGGACGGGGCCAACATCAGCGTCTCGCCCGTATACGACGGACGATATCTGCAGCTCGACGCATCCGCGGCAGCCGAAGGATCGGCATCGTTCAGCTATGAGATTTCCGACGGGCGCGGGCAGACATCCAACGCCAAAGTGAACCTCACCTTGGTCGGAGGCGACGACAACGCGCCCCAGCAAACCGATACGCCACCGGAAATCGACGTGGAGCAAGGAGCCACCTACACCACTAACGCATTGGGCAGCTTCTCCGACCCCGACGGCGATCCGCTCACGCTCGTATCCGCAACCCCGCAGAACACCGACCAGGTGACCGTCTCCACGCGAGCCGATGGGCAGCTCGTATTCAACGCGGGATCCATGTCTTCCGGACGCGCCGGCATCGAAGTAACCGTTTCCGACGGCCAGCAGACCGGCACCGGCATGGTGTATTTCTCAGTGAAACCGGCCAACACGTTGGCCGCGGTAATCGATCCGGTAGTCAAGCAGATCACGCCAGACACGCGCACCACCGTTTCGCTCAAACAATACGTGCACGGCACCTCGGCCGAGCCCGCGCAGCTGACCGCCGTGGAAACCCCATCCGGCGCATCCACCACCATGAACGCCGCCGACATGTCGTTCACATTCAGCGCACCCAACCCCGGCACCTACTATGTGCCCTACACCATCACGCAAGGGTCCATTCCCGCGACCGGCCTGGCTCGCATTGAAGTGCAGGCCGTGGCCGGAGACTCCGCCAGGCCCATCGCCGCCAACGACGTGGCGCTGCTCGGCGCCGACAACACCGCGATCATGGAACCCCTGGCCAACGACGTCGACCCGATGGGCGGCGTATTGTCCGTGACCAACGTGACCGCCGACGCGGCAAGCGGCATCAAAACCGGCGTCGTGAGCAACAAGCGCATCTACATCACCGCACGGCAGGTACCGACCGAACCCGTGCAAATCAAATACGACGTAGCCAACGCGACAGGCACGTCGACCGGCGTGATCGTACTGCAGCCGCCGGCATTGACCACCTCCAACTCCGTGCCGAAAGCCGACAACATCACCACGCAGGTACGCACCGACGGCATCGTCTCCATCAACGTGCTCGACCACGTTACCTACGCCGACGGCACCACGGTAAGCCTGCAAAACGACCTGCAATACGACAAGAACACGTTCAAAGGACTCGTATTCGTATCAGGCAACACCGTACGATACCAAGCATCCGACCAAACCGGATCCTTCCCCGTAACGTACACGGTCAAAGACAATCTCGGCAACGCGGCATCCGCCACAATCACCATCAACGTGCATCAAAAAGACGCCGAAAACAAGGCGGCGCCAACACCATCCGACGTTGAGGCACAGGTTGCGGCAGGACAGAAAGTCCAAATCCCGATCACCTTGACCGGCATCGACTCCGATGGCGACGACGTGCAGCTGCTTGGTCTTGGCAACAAGGCTCCGACGCTCGGACGCATCAGCGAAGTCGGAGCCACCTACCTGGTATACGAAGCATATGCCGACTCCGCAGGAACCGACACCTTCTCATACGCCGTCGAAGACTGGACCGGCCAACGATCCCAAGCGCAGATCCGCGTGGGCGTGTTCAAATCCGGCACCGACTCGGGCGTGTACGCACGCGACGACGAAATCACATTGCGTCCCAACACCGCGGCAACCGTACCCGTGGCGCAAAACGACATTTCCGGAGACAGCACCGACCTGACCGTCAGCGAAGACATCGAATCGCAAGACATCAGCAATGTGACCGTAGCGGATAATGTGCTCGCCTTCACCACACCGCAGCAGGCGGGCACCTATTACATGGTGTATGCGGTCAAAGACAAAGCCGGATTGTCTGACACCGCAACATTAACGGTGAACGTCGATGGCAACGCCACCATCGAACCGCCGACCGCATACGACTATCGTGTGCCTTCTTCGGCGACGATCGACAAGAAATCGGTCGACGTGGACGTTTCGCAATGGATCGCGAACCCTTCCGGCAGCGCCGACGAACTGCACGTGGCCGTTGATGATTCGGCCACCGACCATGCGCATGTCAAGAGCGGAGACAAGTCCACGACCATTACCGTGGAATTGACGGACGAGGCGCGAGCCGTGCCATACACCGTGACCAACACGACGTATGACATCACATCCACGGCGTTCATCCAAGTGCCCGCATACGGCGTGTTTCCGCCGATCCTTCGACCGAAAGCGCCGGCTTTGAAGGTGAACGCACGCGAGACGATCACCATCAATATCGCCGATTACGTGCGTGTGGGCGCAGGCAAGACCGCGTATGTGGACGGTGCCGATTCGGTGAGCGCCACGAAGGCTGCGGACGGCGACCTGTATGTGAACGACCAGATGTTGAAGTTCACCGCGCCGAAGGATTACTCCGGCCCCGCGTCCATTACCTTCACCGCGGTCGATGGTAAGCGCGACAAGAACGACAAGGTGAAAATCATCAATTCGGCGGTGCTGACGTTGCCAATCACCGTAATCGGGCGCGACGTGCCCGCGCCGACATTCTCTTCGTCCACCATCGACGTGGTCGCCGGCGAAAGCGCCACCACCATTGATCTGACCGCGTTGACCCATTCGGCGTCCGACCTGTACGACGATGAAAAGCGGTACACGTATTCGGGTGGCGCTGATTCCGACCAGGTGAGCGCCAATGTGAGTTCGAACGGCAAGCTGACCGTGTCCGCCGACAAGACCACGTCGCCGGGAACTACGGTGAGCGTGCCCATTTCGATCCAATATTCGAAGGGCACGGTGAGCGCAGGCGTCACGGTTCGTGTGACGGCATCCAACAGGCCTTTGGCGCGCATCAACGCGAAAACCCTGAAGGTCAAGGCGGGAAGCAGCGAGGAAGTGAACCTGCTTGCCGACGCGTACAATCCGTTCCCCGATTCCACGTTGACCGTGACCGGATGCACATCCGACGGCGCGTCGAAGCTGACCGTGGACTGTCCGGCCAACGGTGTGGTATCGATCAGCGCAGCTTCCGACATCGGCGCGAGCACCAACAAGGTGATCGTCAACGTGCGTGATGCCACCAATACGAAGGAACGTGAGGTGACAGGCATCATCAGCATTTCGGTAATGGACAAGCCGGATGCGCCTCTACTCTCTCCCATCGCGGGAGACCCGCAGGATGGCGCGGTAAATTTGAGTTGGACGGCCGGCTCTTCGAACGGCAGTCCGATCAGCGAATACAAGGTGACGTGGAGCGGCAACGGTTCCGGCGAGAAATCGTGCGGTTCCGTGACCTCCTGCCAGATTACCGGTTTGAAGAACGGCAAGACGTACTCGTTCAAGGTGCAAGCCAAGAATGAGATCGGCTGGTCGAAGGAGTCGAACGGTGTGGAAGGCACGCCTGACAAGCTTCCGGACGCACCGACCGATGTGAAGGCCGAAGCCGGCAAGAACACCGTTGTTGTCACATGGAAGGCTCCGGAAGGCAATTTCTCTGCCGTCGACGGCTATGAGGTGACATTAAATGGGTCCAATATGGCGAATCCGACGCAAAAGGTTGAAGGTACAAGCTTCACGTTCAAATTCAACGACAATGCGATTACCAATGGCGCATCCTATACAGCCACGGTCAAGGCGCATAACAAGATAAACTGGAGTCAACCATCCGCCACATCCAATGCCGTTTCACCTTGGGGCACGCCCGACAAACCGACCATCTCAGCAGTGCAGAATAGCGACAAGATTGTGGTGAGCGGGCGAATCAATGACGCCCGCAACTCGAAATACCAGTCGATTACGGTAAGTATCAGAAATGAAGACAAATCCGTGGAGACCAATGCCACGAACTATTCCGTCGAATTCGACATCAAGAACGAGTGGTATTACAAAGAGATTAAGCCGACTATTACCGTGGTCACGGAACACAGTGGCTCATTGAGCAGCGAAACGTCCGTTTCGCCCTTCACGGCAGTCGATCCTCCCACCAATGTGAAGCTGGAACTCAACAACAATATATGTGTGGCAACCTGGTCCAAAAAAGGACGCGTCACGGGCTTTGTTGTAAAGGCCAAGGATTATTACAATGATGATATTCACGAGAACAGAGCAGAGTGGCCGCTTTCCGGTAATTGGAGCACCTGCGATACGGTAAATGTCCAGCAATACTTCATTGATACGTCACATATCAGCACCCCTGAAACTGCCAGCAGCAATACCGTAGGCAACAAAACCAGGGCGGAAATCACTACCATGCCGACCCTTGCCTGGGATGCCAATGCTACGAATCTCATCAAGGTCGCCGGCGGATCGGTGAAAACGTGGAATCAAATTGGCAGCTACTCCTTCGTATTCACCGGAGGTGGCAAAACATACGAAATCCCTTGGACCCAAGGTACCAGTCAGTTGAACGCCGAAAAGCTGCCAACGGGGGTCGACTACACATGGAAGTTCAAAGTCACCGGTCCAGACCCGGCACTCAACAACGAGGTAGACGGATCAACGATCAAAGACTCCGACCGCTATAGCGAGCCGACCACTGATCCTGAGACTGACCCCAATCCAGACCAGTCGGAATCAAAGCAAAGTAACACCCCTACGGCTTCATCCGTAGCTCTTTCCACCATCGATGGAAAAAGCAAGCCGTGGGTGAGAGGCTTGGCCTATTACGCCAATCGCTAGCCGGTGCGGCAATCTCGACGAACAATCCAATATCGACAGCCAATCATCAACACGACCAACAGAAGCAAACAAGGAGCACCCATGAGCAACGACAACGACGACGCCACCCAGCTGGGTTCTATCCGGCACCATATGAACAAGCCGCAACAGCCCGGCAATCCGCAGGCGCGCCCCGCATTCCAAGCTCCAAGCCTGCCAACGCATCCGCAGGAGCAAAGCGGCGACGATGAAGGCACGGTACTCAGCGCATACAATGCAATGCCCTACAGGCCTGCAATGCCTACGGTTCCAACAACGCAACCCTTGAAGGCGCAACCGGCACAGCCTGTGCAGATGCGACAACCGTTACCGCAATCGCAGCCAATTCCGGCAGCGGCATCGCCAGTCAAGCCCGCGCAGCCAGCCGCAACCTCGTCCATGATGTCCGCCCCACAAGCCGACATCACCGAATTCCACAACCAGTTCACCAAACTGGTCGACAGCGTCTCCCAGGTTGTGGTCGGCAAGGAGCAGCCGATCCGCCAATGTGCCACCGCCATGATCGTTGGCGGCCACATTCTGCTTGAAGACAACCCCGGAACAGGCAAGACACAGCTGGCCCGAGGCCTCGCCAACTCCATCGACATGTCGTTCAAGCGCATCCAGTTCACTCCGGATCTGCTGCCTTCCGACGTGGTCGGCGTAACCTACTACGACCAGAAGAACAGCGAATTCGACTACCGCGAAGGCCCGATTTTCGCTTCCGTCGTGCTTGCCGACGAAATCAACCGAGCCTCGCCGAAAACACAGTCCGCACTGCTCGAAGTCATGGAAGAGCAGAAAGTCACCGTCGACGGCGAAACTCACGCGGTACCGCAGCCTTTCATGGTCATCGCCACCCAGAACCCCATAGAACAGCTCGGCACCTACAAACTGCCGGAAGCGCAGATGGATCGTTTCCTCATCAAAACAACCATCGGCTATCCGAGCCACGACGTGAGCGTGAGCATTCTCAAACAGGTCAACGTCACCGACCGTGCATCCACCGTGCATGCGGTGCTCACCGGCAACGACGTGCTGCGCATGCGTGCCATCAGCGAAACCGTACATCTTGACGACGCGATCCTCGAATACATCGTGCGCTTGGTGGAAGCGACGCGCCACAACGAACGCATCCAGGTCGGATCGTCCATGCGAGGCGCACTCGCGCTGACCCGATGCGCCCGCGTGTGGGCGGCGTCCAACAATCGAGGATATGTGGTACCTGACGATGTGAAGCAGCTGGCTGTCGCTGTGCTCGCGCACCGCATCACGCTCACCGCGGAGGCCACGTTCGCCGGATCCACCCCCGAACTGATGATCGAACAGATCCTCGAAAACGTACCCGTACCGACCGTAGGCGTTACCGTCTGAAGCGCATACCCAACGCAGCTGCACTGCACGCGCAGCAAGACAGAAGCACGCAATCGCACGAAACGTTCGTAAACACCCGAAAGGTCAAGTATGCGACAATCCAAAACCATGCAACGCAGGAGAACCATGCAACGATCCCTGCGACGCATCAAGCATCGCATCAAACGACTGGTCACCTCATATATGTCACCGCTCGGATGGGCCGTGACCGGACTCACCATCGCCTCACTCATAACGTTCACGATTCTCGGATGGCATGAACTGTTGGCCATGGCGATCGTGTTCGCCTGCATGATGGTCGCCGCCATCCTGCTGTCACTCGGCAACACGTCATTCACCGCCACCATAGACGTGTCCAGCAGACGAGTCACCGTGTCAGACACCGTAAAAGTCGACATACGCATCGACAATCCAGGACGCACGCCAACCACATCCGCGCGAGGCGACCTGCCTATCGGCGACAACCACGAACGATTCTCCATCCCCATACTCGCCGCCGGCCAATCACGCCAAACAACCGTGGAATTCACCGCCGTCTCCCGCGCAGTGCTGCCGATCGGACCGCTTTCCATACGCAAAGGCGACCCATTCGGACTCGTACGGCACGAAAAGAAACTCGTCGACCAAATCAACGTGTTCATCCACCCTCAAACCATCATGCTGAACACACTCAACGCCGGAATTCCGCGAGACCTCGAAGGTCAGCCCAGCGGCGAAATCGTCGACGACGACCTCGACTTCTACGGACTGCGCGAATACGAGCCGGGCGACGACGTGCGCAACGTGCACTGGCTCAGCTCCGCAAAAACAGGAACGCTGATGATCCGCCAATACGAAGCGACCCGACGCACCGACACCGCATTGACCATCAGCGTGAACCCAGACGACTACCTCAGCTCCGACGAATTCGAACTGGCGGTATCCGTCCACGCATCCATCGGCGTGCAATGCCTGCTCCAAAACCGCCCGGTAACCGCACATGCAGGAAACGAACACGCCGTGCCACGCAACTCCGCGGAATTCCTCGACGGCTGCAGCGCCATCACCCCCGACATCAACGACGATCCGAACCTCGCGCAAACCACCCTCGCCCACACCCCCGACTCATCGTTCTACTACATCACCGTCGGCAGACTCAAAAGCATCGACGAGATCAAACACATGGCGCTCGCACTCCCCCGATCCGCAACCTGCGTGGTACTGCAAACCACCATCGGGCAACCACGTGCCATCAAACAATACTCCGACTTCACCCTGGCGACCGTAGGAAGCCTAGACGACCTCCCAATAATCATGGGGGTACTGGCATGAGCACCACAGGATTCAGCAAACACAACGCCAATACCGACGAGACCGGCACCGGACACACCACCGGATTCGGCAACACCTTCACGGGAACAGGCACCGGAACAGGTTCATGGGCCGACTCCACACACTCCGTCATCTGGATGTCGCGAGACAGCAAATCGCAAGCCCTCCCCTATCTACGCCTACCACGCGCCTCACAATACGCAAGCCTTCTCGTAGCAGCCCTACTCACCCTCGCCGCAGCCAGCAACCTCATCGACGTCTACGGATCAGTCGCATCCTGGGCCCTCGCCGCCACTCCAGCCACCATCATCGGATCCCTCGTGGCGCTCGCAGGCACGGCTCCCATGCTCCACCTCTGGTGGCAAATGCTGTTCATGGCCGTCGCGCAACTGGTTGTCGGCCCGGTTCTGTTCCTTAACGACACCACCATCGCACACTTCATTCCAACCCTGCGCACGCTTACGCAAGGTTGGGTGCAGATGCTTGGCTCCTTCAAATTCATTCTGTCGGTCGAGCCTCCAACCGGTACCGCGGACGGCTGTCTGCTTGCCGTATGGACCATTTGCCTGTGGTTCGCGCTGCTCACCGGTATTTTCGCAGTGACGGAAGATGGCCGATTCACCATGATCGCCATCATTCCCGTCATCGCCAATCTTGCGATCTGTGCATTGCTCGGCTCATCTTCCGGCTATTACCGCATATTCGTCGGCACCGCGATGGCGCTTGTGCTCGTGATTTGGATCAGCGTACGTTGGAAATTACTGGAATTGGGACGTTGGATCAGTTCCGTGACAATCGTGGTTGTTTGCATCGCATTGGCGATTGGAGGATGCCTTGCCGTCGGTCAGGACCGCACCATTCTGCGCGACCATTACGATCCGCCGCTCAGCCCGTACGATTACACAAGCCCGTTGAGCGGCATGCGTTCGTACATCAAAAACAGCAAGGACGACGTGCTCCTCACCGTCGAAAACCTGCCCGCAGGATCGAGCGTGCGACTAGCGGTCATGGACCGTTTCGACGGCAACGTATGGAACCTGTCCGATTCCACCATGTCGTCGGACTCCTCCAATTACCATCGCGTCGGCACCTCCATCACCAACAACGCCGAAGGCAAGAAATTCACCGCAACATTCACCGTGAACAAAGACCTGAGCGACTACTGGCTACCCATTGCCGGAGCTGCATCCAGCGTGACCTTCGACAACAGTGAAAACATCGACTCGTTCTATTACAACAGCGACACCATGTCGGCCATCTACCCCTCACGCACCTCCGAAGGCCTCACCTACACGGAAACCGGCATCATGCCAGCAGTTCCCACCGACAAGCAAATCACCAAAGCCAACGCAGCCTCCATCAGCCAGCCTAAAGCCGAAGACGTGCCCGACTGTGTGGACAAACTCGCCACAGCCATAGCCGGCGGCCAATCCAAAGGAGGCGAAGCAGCCCAGGCCATCGCCGAAAAACTCAAGGAATCAGGCTGGTTCTCGCACGGCTTGAGCGGCGATTACCCGTCTACCGCCGGCCACGGCAACTACCGTATCGACCAGCTGCTCACCGGAACGGCCATGGTCGGAGACAGCGAACAATACGCCTCCGCAATGGCACTCATGGCACGCAGCCTGGGACTTCCAAGCCGAGTGGTGCTTGGATTCATACCAAAAGACGATGAAGGCGAAATCAGCAAAAACCGCACCGAAAAACAAGGGAAAAACACCGTCATCGAATTCACCGGCAACGACGTGACCGCATGGGTGGAAATCAAACTGGACGGATACGGCTGGGTGGCGTTCTACCCGACGCCAAAGGAAACCAAAGTCCCCGACGAAAACCAGAACCTCACCCCACCGAACCCGCAAGCCCTGGTGCGTCAACCCCCAGTACCCCTCACCGACCCGCTACGCGACGACACCCAAGCCAAAGGCAAATCCTCAATCGGCGGAAGCATGGCTGATGAAACGTCAATCAACCTCTTCTGGCAGCATTTCGGCAGAATCGCAAGAAAAGTAGCCGTCTACGGAAGCCCCCTGTGGACGCTGCTCATCGTATGCGGCCTCCTGCTCGCCATCAAAGCGATCGCACTGGCACGGTCAAGAAAACACGGCAGCGCGCAACAGCGAGTGGCGGCAGGATGGCAATCCGTGGCGGCGCTCGCTCGGCAAAGCGGACTCGACATTCAAGGCACGCGCAGCGAACAAGCGGTCTCCATCGCAAGCCAGATGGATATTTCCTGTGAAACGTTGCTTGCCTTGGGCACACAAGCCGATTACGCGGCCTTCTCCGGTAATACCATCAACGAGGAGCATGTGCAGCAGTATTGGCATGATATTGCGCAGGAACGCAAGTACATACTCAAGTCATTGCCGACATTACGCAGATGGCGCGCCAAACTTTCACTTGCCGACGTTTTCCATTTTCGAGGCAAACACGGTGGCAGCGTACGACAATCCGCAAGTCGCCGCGGAAATGCTAGTGCAGCCCGCGCTCGATGCCGGCGGCAATGACAATGTCACGGCGATCGTGCTTGACCTGCGCGACGACTCAGCGAATAACGCAGCCGATACGGCAACAAACACTACGGTTGACATCGATTGGAACGTCAGCAAAATCGGAGATCACGAGGATATCGGCGATTTGCAGGAAGGCACATTGCAGACGTTGCGAACCGTTCAATAAAGCGCATGTTCCCGCAATGGCAATCGTCGATAATCAGATTGACCACTTTGTTATCAGCGCATTCAATACAATATTTACAGAACACGAGATAAGGAGATCATGATGGTCGATTTCGATACCGCGGCCGCAGCCGTGCAGGATCCGAACGCAGATCCCGTGTTTCTAGCGAAAATCGCTTACGAAAATCCGGAATTCGGCGCGAATGTGGTTGCCAATCCACGTGCGTACCCGGGTCTGAAACGTTGGGTCGCCCAATTCGGCGATGAGCGCGCACGCCAGCAGCTGGTCGCGATGGGGTGGCCGGTTCCGCAGGAAGGCGTTATGCAGAGGAATACCGAAACCGCTCCGGAACAGGCACAGCAATTCCAAACGCAAGCGCAGTATCAGCAGCCGCAGCAATCGTCGGAAGTGCAGTATCAGATGCAATACCAGCAGCCGGCAACCGACCAATACCAGCCTGAATCGTCCATGGAAGCGCCGGCATCGAATATGGCGAACGACGTTTCAACGGAATATGTCGACCCGTACACCAATCCAGCGGAATTGGCCATGACCACGCAAGACAAGATGCTGATGGCTCAAATCGCGAGCGAAGCTCCGGAGCTGCACCCCTTCCTCGCACGCAATCCGAATATCTACCCGGATCTGCTTGACTGGCTTGCCAGTCTCAATGATTCCGCCGTCAACGCGGCCATCCGCCTGCGCAAGTAGCAAATAGCCAGTCAGCAAGCGCCAGTCGGTAGGCAGCGAATCGCAATAGTCGAAGAGGGTGTACGCGCATTCTCACGTGTACAGCTCTCTTCGACTCTCGGCATCGTTCATTGTCGCACCGTCATTTCAATCATTCCAAACCTTGCGGTTTGACGGCATACTTGGCGATACGCAACACAACATCTCAATCAGCGCTGTTCGAGCGTAAAGAACTGATCTCCGATACGAATCGTGCAAGGTGCCTCAAACTTTATCGGCTTGTGCTCGACCTTGGTCTCCTCATTGCCTTGAATAATGTACGTGCCATTAAGCGATTCGTAATCCTCAATCCACAACGTGCCATCCTGATCGAAGCTGATCGCCGCATGATGGCGTGAAATCGTGCGCGTCGGATCCTCCAATTTCACGTATTTAGCACCTTCCGGCACTTCAACGGACGACTTGCGTCCCAGCAGCACGCCCATGTCGATAATCACTTCCTGACCGGTCTGCTCATTGTAAAGCGTGTATTCCAGCTTCGGCTGCTTCATGGTGAAGGCCGAAGACAGCACTGTGCCATCCCAATCGATATCATCATCGTTGGCCGGTTCGTCGTTGACCGACTCGTCATTGATTGGTTCCAGCAACATGGAAACCTGCTCCATCGGCTGAGATTGCACCGTTCCCGGCATTGCAGAATCGGCGAAGGAAGGCATTACGATGGCGTCATCATCGTACCAGCCTGGTTCAGGCGGCGGCGGATATGGAAGAAAGCTCATACCCTCATTGTAATTTGACGTTTGATTTGCGATAGTGAATTCGCTCTGCAATACAGGCAGTTTCGTAATATGCCGACTGTTGGCATAATGATCGCAACAATCGTGTTTTTTCGTATTAAAAATGGGGATCAGCTGTTTGAAGCCAATCCCCATTTTTATGTCTATCGGATGATTTCAGACGTTACGTCGTTCCATCATCGCCTTTCGGATCACAGGTTGTCGCCCAAATCCATCTGGCCGCCATTGTCGTCCAGGAAGTCATCCGGATTGAAGTCATCGCCTAGCTTCAGATCGCCGAAATCGATGTTGGAGAAGTCGACTTCGGACAGATCCGCGTCGCCGAAGGCAGCATCGGACTCGTCGCCACCCAAACCGAAGTTCGGGTAGATGGTGTCGCGAATGGCCTTGTCGGGCTCGACCACGGCGTTACGGTAACGGGCAAGACCGGTACCGGCCGGAATGAGCTTACCGATGATGACGTTCTCCTTGAGGCCCTTCAGGTCGTCGACCTTCTGGCTCAGGGCGGCTTCGGTAAGCACGCGGGTGGTCTCCTGGAAGGAGGCTGCGGACAGCCAGGAATCGGTTGCCAGCGAAGCCTTGGTGATGCCCATCAGCTCCGGACGGCCGGCGGCAGGCTTGCCGCCTTCCTTCACGGCCTTCATGTTGGAGGCCTTGAAGCGGGCCTGATCCACCAGTTCACCCGGAAGCAGGTCGGTGTCGCCGGAGTCGATCACGGTGATACGACGCAGCATCTGGTGCACGATGACCTCGATGTGCTTGTCGTGGATATC
>ERZ826220.613-NODE-613-length-40895-cov-4.264349_pt1 | contig 40895 bp, 30 predicted proteins | sample MGYA00519927_ERZ826220 | MGnify/ENA primary metagenome ERZ826220 (study PRJEB31778, sample SAMEA3449225) | human gut metagenome | biome: human gut; feature: human-associated habitat; material: faeces | place: United Kingdom | collected 2010/2012 ... | reverse complement strand
TAACTTCTTCTTGTACACAAGGAACTCTTGTTGAACCACCAACTAATAATACTTTGTGTACATCATTTGCTGTTAATCCTGCGTCTTTAAGTGCATTCTCTACTGGTATTCTTGTTGATTCTACTAAGTCATGTATTAATTCTTCAAATTTTGCTCTTGTTAATGTTATATCTAAGTGTTTTGGTCCTGTTGCATCTGCTGTAATGAATGGTAAGTTTATTTGTGTTTGTTGCATTTGTGATAATTCTATCTTAGCTTTTTCAGCAGCTTCCTTTAGTCTTTGCATTGCCATTTTATCTGATGATAAATCAATTCCACTTGTTTTCTTAAATTCTGATACTAGATAATCAATTATTTTATTATCAAAATCATCTCCACCTAAGTGTGTATTTCCGTTTGTTGATAATACCTCAAATACTCCATCACCGATTTCAAGTATTGAAACATCAAATGTTCCACCACCTAAATCATATACCATTATTTTCTGATCTTGATCTTCTTTATCCATTCCAAAAGCAAGTGCTGCTGCTGTTGGCTCGTTTATTATTCTTAGTACTTCTAGTCCTGCTATTTTTCCTGCATCTTTTGTTGCTTGTCTTTGTGAGTCATTAAAATATGCTGGTACTGTTATAACAGCTTGTGTTACAGGGCTTCCTAAATAGCTTTCTGCATCTGCCTTCAATTTTTGTAATATCATTGCAGAAATCTCTTGTGGTGAGAATTTATCTCCATCAATTGATACTTTTTCTGCTGTACCCATTTTTCTCTTTATTGACATGATTGTATGTTCTGGATTTGTAACAGCTTGTCTTTTAGCTATTTGTCCAACTAATCTTTCTCCATCTTTTGAAAATGCTACAACTGATGGTGTAGTTCTATTTCCTTCTGAATTTGGTATAACAACTGGTTCTCCACCTTCCATAACTGCTACGCATGAATTTGTTGTTCCTAAATCAATTCCTATAATTTTTCCCATGATAAAAATCCTCCTTATTAGGCATAATATTAATTTATTATATTATTGCCTTTCTATATAAAATTTAAAAATTAAAAACTAAATTAATTTGCTACTACAACTAATGAATGTCTTAATACTTTGTCTCCTATTGTGTAGCCTTTTCTATATTCTTCTTTGATTGTCTTTGGTCCTAAATTGCTATCTTCAACAAGACTTACTGCTTCATGAAGTGATGGATCAAATGGCTTGCCTATTGATTCTATTTCTTTTACTCCATTTGCCTTTAGTACATCTTGAAATTGCTTTTCTACCATTTCAATACCATTTTTGTATTGTTCATCTTTTGATTCTGCTGCTACTGCTTTTTCTAAATTGTCTAGTACAGGTAATAGTTTCATTACAACATCTCCCATTACACTATTGTACATTCCTAATCTTTCTTTATCACTTCTTTTTTTGAAGTTTTCAAACTCAGCCATTAGTCTTTTAATTCTGTCATCTTTTTCATCAATTTCTTCTTTTTGTTCTTCTATTTTTGCTTGTAATTTTTCTTCAACTGTTTCAGGCTTTTTTTCAAATTTCATATTTGAGTTTTCTTCATTTTGATTACTTGCATTTTCTTTTTTTTCTTCCACGTTCATCATTCCTTTCCAAATGTTTTAATTGTTTTTTCCATCTCCGATGCCTTTATTTAATTCTTTGTTTATATATTTTAATACTGATATTACTTTTGAATAATCCATTCTTGTCGGACCAATTATTCCAATTGTGCCTAAGTCTTTTCCAGCTACTTTATTTCTAAAAGTAACTATGCTAAAGTCTTTTAGTCCATTTTCTTCATTTCCTATATATACATTAAAATCCGAATCATTATCTAGTATCTCTGATATAAAGTCCCTTCTATCAAGTAATCCGAAAAATCTTTTTGCTAAATCATTGCTTCTGAACTCTGGATTATCTAGTACTTGGTTAGCACCTTTTAAATATACTTTTGATTCATCATTAATTAGTTTACTTATTTGGTCAACTATTGGTTTTATTACATCTACTCTATATGCCATTTCATTCATTATATATTGTTCCATTGGCATATTAATTTCTGAAAGATATTCTCCCTTTAGTTTGTTATTAAATATGATATTTAATGTATCTACTTGTTCTTGATTAATATCTTTATTAAATTTTATGATTGTTTCTTTAATTGTACCCGTTTCAGTTAATATTACTGCCATTAGCATTCTACTGCCAAGCAATACAAATTTTATTTCTTGTATTCTTTGCTTTGCAGCATTGGGTTCTATTGATACTGTTGTATAATGTGTAACTTCTGAAATGGTGTTTGTTGCTATCTTTGTAAGCTCTTCCATTTCATCAATTCTACTTTTTAACCTTGAATTTATATATTTTATTTCATTAAGACTTAAATCTTTTTCATTCAAAAGTTTATCTACATAAAATTGATATCCTTTAGTTGATGGCACTCTTCCACTTGATGTATGAGTCTTCTCTAAAAAGCCTTCTTTTTCAAGTTCAGCCATATCATTTCTTACTGTCGCACTACTACAATCTAATCCATATTTACCAATTAAACTCCCTGAGCTTACTGGCTCTATTGTATCAATGTATTCATTTACTATTGCTTGTAAGATACGTTTTTTTCTATCATCTAATTCCAATTCTTATCACCTCGTATTTTACGATGTATGTGAATTTATTAGCACTCTTGCTATTCGATTGCTAACTTCATATATATTATATCCATTTTTAGCAATTGTCAATAGAGATTGCTAATTTATTTTGTGAATTTTTTGTGAACCAGTTAATTTTACTATATTGTAATTGTTTCTCTTGCCATAAATTTTTGATTTACTAATTTATTTAATCGTGCATTTTCTTCACTTAATAGTTCTGGATCTTTGTTTATTATCTCTATTGCAAGTGCTTGCACTTCTTTTAAAGCTTCCATGTCCTGAAATAAATTGGCTATCTTAAATTCTGGCAAACCATGTTGTTTTGTTCCAAAGAAGTCTCCTGACCCTCTTAATTCAAGATCCTTTTCTGCTATTGTAAATCCATTATCAGTTTTAGTCATTATGTCCATTCTCTGTCTGATAAGATCATTTCCGCCATTGCATTTTAATATACAATATGATTCGTATTCGCCTCTTCCAACTCTTCCTCTTAATTGATGTAACTGAGCTAATCCAAATCTTTCTGCATTTTCTATAACCATTAAGCTTGCATTAGGCACATCAACTCCTACTTCTATTACTGTTGTTGATACTAATATATCAATTTCTCCATCCTTGAATCTCATCATAATATCATCTTTTTCTTTTGGTTTCATTTTTCCATGCAAGCATTCTACTTTATATTGTGGAAATATTTCTTCTTGATATCTTTTTGCAAGCTCTGTTGCTGATTCTAGTTTAGGGGCTTCTGGGTCATCTGATTCTTCAACTAATGGGCATACAATATAGCACTGTCTGCCTTGGTCTATCTCCTTTTTTATAAATCCGTTTACTCTTCCTTCTAAATTTTTTGATACTGCAAATGTTTGTATCTTTTTTCTATTAGGTGGTAATTCGTCAATTATTGATATGTCTAGATCTCCATATAATATTAGTGCAAGTGTTCTTGGTATTGGTGTTGCTGTCATTACTAATACATCTGGATTTTCTCCTTTTGCAACTATTGTACTTCTTTGTTTTACTCCAAATCTGTGTTGCTCATCTGTTACTACTAATCCTAATTTGTGAAATACTACATTTTCCTCAAGTATCGCATGAGTTCCTACTATTATATCTGCTTCTCCGCTTTCTATCTGTGCTAAAGCTTCTCTTTTCTGCTTTGCAGTCATACCTCCAACAAGACCAACACATTTTATTCCAAATTGTCCTAAGATTTTTTCAAAATTTATTAAATGCTGATTAGCTAATATCATTGTTGGAGCTAAAATTGCTGCCTGATATCCACTTTTTACTGCTTTATATGCTGAAATCATTGCTACTATGGTCTTTCCTGATCCTACATCTCCTTGCAATAATCTATTCATTGGCTTATCTTTTTCCATATCACTATTTATATCTTCTAGCACTCTTAGCTGAGCCTTTGTTAGCTTAAATGGTAGTGAATTTATAACATCAGACATATGAACATTTTCGTCATATTTTATTCCTTTTGTTTCTTTATCGTTTTCCCCTCTTAGTTTTAGAAGTCCTAATTGCATTGTAAGTAATTCATCAAATACTAGCCTTTTTCTTGCTCTTCTAAAGTAGTTAAAGTCTTTTGGAAAGTGAATCTGTTTAGTTGCTTCATCATAGCTCATTAAATTATATTTATTTACTAAATATTCAGGCATTGTTTCTTCTAGTTTACCTGCTAATTCAAGTCCATTTTGTATTACTTTTCTTATCGTGCTTGGTTTTACTTCATGAATTAATGGATATACTGGAATTATTTTACTTGTATTGTTGTTTTTGTCTAATGTATCAAATACTGGTGAACTCATTTCATGTGTTCCACCTCTTACTGTCATTTTCCCGTAAAATCTATAAGTATTATCCATTTTTATTTGTTGCTTTACATACGGTTGATTAAACCATGTTAACATACATGAGTCTGTATCATCTCTAACTATTACTTTTTCGATACTTCTTGTTCGGCCTAGCATTCTTAAGTTTACAGTTGTCACCGCACTAGCTTCTATTGTGCATTTTTCTCCATCTTTTACTTCATCTATTTTTTTTATTATGCTTCTATCTTCATAGTCTCTTGGATAATATGTTATTAAGTCTCCTAATGTATATATTCCAAGTTTGTTAAGACTTTTCGCTCTAGCAGGACCTACTCCTTTTACATATTGTATTTCTTTATTTAAATCAGTCATTTTCCTATCTCTTTCTTTTTATTTTGTTTTATTATATTATAGTTTATTTTTCTTTTCAATACATGTTTTTCTTGTTTTACATAAAATATTGACTAATTTACATAATTGTATTATAATAAAGTTATTCGCATTTTTTGTTAATAATGAGGTGTATTATATGAAGCAAAAAAATGTAGTTCGACCCGATATTCAGCTGGAGAATTTGAAGGTTTACCTTCGGTTCTTACGAGATGTTCATGAAAAATTGAACTCTCCTGATGAAAGAACGGTAAACAAAGCTCTGGATAGTATTATCTTCTATCCAATACTCCCTAGTGGAGTGGTAGGCCCTAACTTTCGTATGGGGTTAGAAGACCTCAGACGATTTGCCAAGAATGTAAAGAAAGAAAAAGGAGGTGTCGCATTTCTTGCGACTGAAATCGGAGATACTATCTATATCGTACAGAACTATGTAGAGGCTATAGAAGCTTCTACTCAAGCCTATGGAGGTATGCCAAATCATGCATGAGACTGTTCAGTTTCCATCTGAGCTTACAAGCTTGGAAGCTACCAATGCGAGGAGCGTTTTCGTTTCTGAGCTTATGGCTCATAGAGAAAATGCCTGCTCTATCACCGATGTCCTTTCATCGTGGAATCCCGCTGGATTTTATGCGGCCAGAAAGCTAATCAAAGATTAATATACCACGTCAAAAGCCGGGTGCACAACTGTGCCTGGCTTTTTTTACATTTTCTTTACATTTTTAATTTTTTTAATTTATTTCTTGTATATTATCTCTTTTTAGCTTATAATATTGGTGTTAATTGTAAATTTATAGGTTTTAATAAACCTAAATCTTTTTTAAGGAGACTTTTATGGACGATTTAAATAATAATGAAAATAATCAAAACAATCAAGCAGGTTACTATCCAAATAATTCTCAGGATCCTTATAGTGCAAATTCTGGATTTGGTCCAGTTAATCCATATATGAATAATCAAGATGGTTCATCTTTTAATCCTTATGGAATGGCTGATTCTAATTCAATGCCGCAAAATCCTTATCAAAATTCTGGTGAATTTAATCCATACAGCTTATATAATTCTACTTATCCAGGGGCAGAAAATAATCAGAATCCTGTTCAAACTTCTGATAATTCACAGGATTCAAATTATGCACAGAATCCTAATACAACTGTTGAAAATGATAATGGTACTTTTTCACCATTTGATTTATCTAATGAAAGTTCTGCTGTTCCAGAGCAATCAACTCAAATGCAGAACAATCAATTTAATCAGGTAGATGCTTCAAATAATCAAGCTCAGACAGAGCCTATGCAAGAAAATTATATACCTCAAGAGCCTGTTCAAGAAAATCAAATGCCTCAAGAGCCTATTCAAGGAAATGCTACTTCTTATGATCCTGCTTACAAAAATATGCAACAACAATTTGTGCAAAATCAAGGACAAATTAGAAATCCAATATTGAGTCAAGGCTTACCAACTGATGATGGAATGAACAATTATCAGCAAAATAGTTCATTTTCAAACAATATCGATTCTTATAATACACAACCTTCACAAGACTATTCTTTTAATGGTAGTGATTATACTATGGAATTTGTAAAAGCATGGATGGGTAATTTATATGAAAAGGCTCATTCAAAGAAATTTAATTGGCCTGCTGCTATTTTCGGAGGAATCTATTTCCTATACAGAAAGATGTATTTAACTGGTATATTGTTAATAATGTTTAGTTCAATTCTTACATTTTTAATGTTATTCTTATCAGTTAAAGTTGGAGCTGGTTTAATGGCTTTGTTGCCAGTTATAAATATTGTATTGTTATTAGTATATGGATTTGGTTTTTATCCTATGTATAGAAATTTTGTACGTGGAAAACTTAATAAATATAAGCAAACTATTACAGATAATTCACAATTAGTGCAAACAGCTTCATCTAAAGGTGGTACTTCCCCTCTAGCTGTTATATTATGTTGCATTGTTGTTCCAATAATCTCTTCTTTAGTATTAACATTACTTGCAACAGTTGGTTTATTTAATATTTTCAAAAATATTTCTGGTAATATTAGTACTCCAAGCAACATTATATCTGATAATTCAATTATTGAAGATAATACTGATATGAAAAGTTACACATTTTTAAATCAATATACTATTGATTATGATTCATTAACATGGTTCTTTAATCAATCTGATAGTAGTTTAACAAAAGGTGATTATAAATTAACATATTCAGGACAATCTATTCCAGATTTAAAATCTTCATTTAATGTTGATTCTACTACTCCTGCTGGAAGATCAAGCTTATTAAGTACTTTAATGTCTTCTCTTCAAGCTCAAGCTGCTTCAATGAATTTGACAGTTGATGTTGGTACAAGTAATTTCGTACTTGGTGTAAAAAATTATTATGCATATATAGATGTTGCATCTAATAATACTTTAACTAGATATTATATAATTCTCATTCCTGAAGATGATATACTATTCCAATTCACTTTAGAAACAAATGATACATCTATCGACTATGCTACTAATATTGAAATTGTAAATATGTTAACAAATATTTCAACAGAATCTTCTGATGAAGAAGCAGATGATAATACAATCTCAAATGATACAGTAATTTCTAATGATGTATCTGATATATTATCTAATACTCCAGTTAATGAAGTTATTAGTGTTCGTAATACTATCAGCAATACAAATTCATTATCTGATATGTTAAATTAAGATTATATTTGAAAAAAAGTGGTTGTAATTCCACTTTTTTTCTTTTTGCTTATTGTGAATTGCTTTATTTTGTTGTATAATTGGTAACATATAATTTTAGGAAAAGAGGGATTTTTATGGATTGTACTTTAGTTAAAGATTTGTACAGAGATACAGAAAAATATTTAGAAAAAGATGTCCAAGTTGCTGGATGGGTTAGAACTGTCCGTAATTCTAAAGCTTTTGGATTTATTGAAATGAATGATGGAACCTTCTTTAATAATGTTCAAATTGTTTTTGATGATAAATTGGCTAATTTTAATGATGTATGCAAATTAACTATTAGCTCTTCTATTGTAGTTAATGGTACTGTTGTAAAAAATGATAATGCTAAGCAACCTTTTGAGATTCATGCAAAAAGTGTTGAAATATATAAATTATCTGATAAGGACTACCCTATTCAAAAGAAAAGCACAAGTTTCGAATTTTTAAGAACTATTGCTCATTTACGTCCTAGAACAAATACTTTTAGTGCTGTTTTCAGAGTTCGTAGTTTACTTTCTTATGCCATTCATAAGTTTTTCCAAGAAAGAGGATTTGTTTATGTTCATACTCCTCTTATAACTGGTAGTGACTGTGAGGGTGCTGGAGAAATGTTTCATGTTTCTTCTTTTGACTTAGCTAACGTTCCTAAAGATAAAGATGGAAATGTTGACTTTTCTAAAGATTTCTTTGGCAAGAATGCTCACTTGACTGTTAGTGGTCAACTTGAAGGTGAAACTTATGCCGAAGCTTTTAGAAATATCTATACTTTTGGCCCTACATTTAGAGCTGAAAATTCTAATACGGTAAAACATGCAGCTGAATTCTGGATGATCGAACCTGAAATGGCTTTTGCTGATTTGACTGATTATCTTGATACTGCTGAAGCAATGATTAAATATATTATTAATTATGTTATGGAAAATGCTCCTGAGGAAATTAACTTTTTCGACAAATTCATAGCTCCTGGTTTAATTGATAAACTTGAAACAACTCTAAATGAACCATTTGGAAGAATTTCCTATACTGATGCTATTAAAGAATTAGAAAAGCATAATGATGAATTTGAGTATAAAGTTTCTTGGGGTGTTGATATTCAAACAGAACATGAAAGATTTTTAAGTGAAAAAGTTTTTGGACGACCTGTATTTGTTACTGATTATCCAAAAGAAATTAAAGCTTTCTATATGAAGCAAAATCCTGATGGAAAAACGGTTGCTGCTTCTGATCTTCTTGTTCCTGGTATTGGTGAACTTATTGGTGGTAGTCAAAGAGAAGAAGATATTACAAAGCTAACAACTCGTATGAAGGAATTAAATCTTGACGAAAAAGATTATTGGTGGTATCTTGACTTACGTAAATACGGAAGTGTTCCTCATTCTGGATTTGGTCTTGGATTTGAAAGAATGATGATGTATGTTACAGGTATGCAAAATATTCGTGATGTTATTCCTTATCCACGTACTCCAAAGAATTGTGAATTTTAATTATAATCTAATATAAAAAGCAGAAGCCTGCCGATCAATTATGACCGGCAGGTTTCTGCTTTTACTTGAAGGAATTTACTTTAAGTACTTTCACCTACTTTCTCGTTCAGCAAGTCTTGAGCCTGCTCTTTGGTTGTTTGTATCATGTCTTTCCATGCTTTGATAGTGTCTTCTGCTTCTTTCACGCTTGATTGAGCATCTTCGTAAGCTTTTTTGGCTTGCTTCAACCTTTCTTCTGCCTTAGCCAATTCTTCCATTCTGAACTGTCTCTCACACTCTTCATGAGACATCCCATCTTGGCACAGTTTAAGTGCACCCAAGGTTTCGTCAATCGAGCCTTTTTCCCTTGCCTTTTCCAGCAGTGTTTCGCATTCTTCCAAGCTGGGACCTTTAGGTTGTGCTTCCGTTTTTTCTTCGGGTTGCACGTTCACTCTTTTGGGGATATTGTCCTTAACTTCTTTTTCCTTGGCAGCAAGTGCCGAACTTTCAGCAATTTCACTAATTTCTTGCGTTTTTTGAGTCTTGACAAGTAGTCTTTCTACTTTTTTTACATGTAACTCAACATACAAATACAGTTTAGCCATACTAATTTCATAGCAATGACTTTCGTCTTTGCACAATGCTTTAATGAAATCCACTTCCTCATCAAAGATTCGCCGCATCATACCATGAAAGTTTCTTTCTCCCACGGAATAAGGATCATCTTCGTTGTATTTTTCGGTAAACGTAGATTCATCAATTTTTCTCATTGCTGCTCTTGTAGACACCCGCTCCTGTTCGCTTGCATCATAAATAAAGTAATAATATTTCATTGCAATAAGAATAACAGGAATCCAAGATCCAAATAGTTCTTCTAATACAGTTGCATTCTCTTTTTCAATTTGGTCTTTTAGAAACTGTTGCATTTCATAGAAATCAATGAAGCTTTTTTCTTGTCTCTTTCTGATGACCATTCCTTCTTGAATTGCAGAATACAGGAAATTCTCTTTGCCTCCCCACCTGTTTTCGAAACACTCACTAAATGCTACATCGACAGCATCTTTGAGATCAAATGCTTTCACAATCCTTTTCATCAGATTGATCATGTCGATTTTCACTTCTTGAGGAGCTTCTCCTTTGCCAGTGCCAAAGCACTGAGGGTTAACGGATCCAAAGTTTGTCATTACGAATTGCATAATAAAATCCTCCAGTATTAATTTTTTCAATGTTCTACAAACTCTACCTGAGTCTATTCCTATTATAACATATTATGTAACTCATTGCAAGTTACGTATACTATATAATAACCAACAACCGCCATGGCGATTGTTACACCATAGCGGTTGTTGGTTTAGGAGTCAGTCCCCTAAATTATAGATGAAATTTTATGCAGATTTTTTCCACTTTCCTCCGTACTCTTTCGGCAACGCTGCTTCAACTTCTTCTTTGTGTTCGAGGAGTTTTGTTACCTCTTCGGGACTCATTCCTGTTTCCTTGCATACATTCTTGATAGCAAGCTCCAAGCGTTTAAACGCTTCGTTGAGGTTGTAAAATTCATCGATCAAAGTGCTGATGTATTCCGGACATTTCTGAATAGCCTCACTTAAATTCCGCTTATAACCTTGAATAGGCTTATGGCGTTCCTCTTTTTTTAGCGGAGACTTCCAAATAATCTTTTTCATTTTTTTCACCTTTTATTCAAAATTCGTCAAAGACGTAATTTATATTATACTCTTATTGTATTTTTATGTCAACATCTTACCATGCTTTTTATGAATAACTTGTGATAAAATCACCCTATCTTACCATGCTTTTTCGTATAATTCCATAAAATCTTCTTTTGTAACTTCACGTGGATTGCCTGGTTTACATGGATCATTCATTGCTTTATCAGCAAGCATTGGTATGTCTTCTTTTCTTGCTCCGACATCTTTTACTGATTGTGTTATACCTACTTCGCGAGATAATTTTCGTATACATTCGCAGAAAGTTTTTATAACTTCTTCTTTTGTGAAAATTGTTGCATCAATATGGAATGCTTGTGTTAATATCTCTCTAAAGTCTTCATATACTACTTCTCCATTGAATTCCATTACTGTTGGTAGAAGTATAGCATTTGCAAGTCCGTGTGGTGTATCATAAACTGCACCTAATTGATGTGCCATTGAATGTACTATTCCTAATCCTACATTTGAAAATGCCATTCCTGCAATATATTGCCCTAATCCAACTTTGTTTATTGCGTCTTGGTCTTTATCATTTACTGCTTTTGCTAGATTGTCATAAATTAATTGAATTGCTTTCATTGAGAACATTTGTGACATTATATTTTTCGATTTTGTAATATATCCTTCAATTGCGTGTGTTAATGCATCCATTCCTGTTGAAGAAGCAACTGATTTTGGCATTGATGCCATTAATTCTGTATCTACTATTGCCATGATAGGAATGTCATGTTCATCTACACATACCATTTTTACTTCTCTTTCAGTATCTGTTATTACATAATTGATTGTAACTTCTGCCGCTGTTCCTGCTGTTGTTGGTAATGCTATTATTGGTAATCCTTTATTTTTTGTATTAGATAATCCATTTAATGAAACTACATCTTTTCTATCTGGGTTTGTCATTATTATGCTTATTCCTTTTGCTGTATCAATGCTTGATCCACCGCCAACTGCTACAATTAAATTAGCTCCAAATTCAGTACACATTTGTACTCCAGCTAATACATTTTCTATTGGTGGGTTTGGTTTTACATCATGATATAATGTATATTTTATTTCATTTGCATCTAATAGATCAGTTATTTTTGAGCTAACTCCTGCTTTATACAAAGATTCATCAGTTACTACTAAAACTTTGCTAAATCCTCTTTTCTTAATTTCCTCTGGTAAAACTTTTCTTGCTCCTTCACCCAAATATGATGTTTCATTTAATACGAATTTTTCAATATCCATATTTTCCTCCTTAAATTTATTTTTTATTACAGATTGCTGTGCTTGATATCATGACTCCTCCCAATACGTTTCCTGTATAATTTCCTTTTCCATATTCACTATCTGTAAATGCCATTAAAAATGGAGTATCTTCTGTTTCTGTTTTTATTCTTTTGGCTATTTCATTTATATTTATTTTATCAATCAATGCTGATGAATATACATTTAAATATGCTACTGGACTTTCGTCAATTGGCTTTAATCCATTCTTTATTTTGTAAATTGTTTCTGCTGGTGCATCAATAAGCTCTTGTTTAGTTGTTTGCACCTGTATTATTGCTGAATTTTCACTTATATCACTACCAACAATTATACTATTGTTGTATATATTAGTTATTGGCTTTATTATTGTATTATCATTTAGACTGTCTTTTATCGCCAGATTATTGAGTATTGCATTTTCTAATATGTCATTATTTTCTTTATAGCTGGTCCATTTGCGAAATACTTGTATTGCTTGATTTCCATTTATCTCATCTATTTGTCTAGTTTCTGTTGCTTTTGTTATTATGCCTGAATGTACCGTTTCATGATAACTGCTATTTATTATGTTTTCTATTCTTTGTGACGTATAGAAGAATGCTACTGCAGCTCCTTCACTAAACTCTGCTTCTTCTGTATATATCATGTTAAATGTATTTTTGCCGGTTATTCCTCCTCCAAAACATGGTACATCTCCAATTATATCGCGTATTCCTTTGGCATATTCTTTTTCTTCTTCTGATGATGCAATTAGCATATAGTAATCTGGTTTTCTATTTTTCCCTGACTTTTGCAAAGCTTGTAATGCTACTTCTTGGCCTGTTTTTCTTGCTGTTATTAATTTATTTGAGCCTGCCGTATATACATCTGTTTCTTTGTCCCCAATAGCTAGCATTCCAGCGAAATCACCATTTTTAGAAGTTATATATCCTTCCTGAGTTATAATTCCTCCATAAGTTGTACAACCAATAATAGGGGCTGTCCCTAATATAGACTTAGCCCCTTTTAATAATTCTTTACAGTTATATTTAGATGAATTAAATATGATTGCAATCTTGGTTTGTACTAGGTCTAATACTGCTTTTTTTGCACATGCTTTTCCAGCTTGCTCTGCATTGTCGTCTATTGACCATGTAACATTTACCTTCATCAATCTATTTCCTCCTATGTGTTTTATTCTTTTGTTCTAAAATTCCACTAATACCCATGGATTTGCTTCACTTCCATTTGCGCTGTTACTTGCTTTTAATGTTAAATTTGATTTTAGTGTAACTACAGGTAGCATTCCAAATGCGTTCCCTCCTGATATTTGTCCATCACTTGAAGTACAATTTTGATTATATACTCCTTTATTCATTGCAAATATTTGATATGATACTGATTGTGCGTTTAGATTTGTTCCTCTTGAAGCAAAATAATACGATGTTGAATTTGCAGCACTTGTTGATTTTTTGTAATTGAAGAACAAGTCTCTGAACAAGCTTATTCCTGTGCCTGAATTATAATCCTCAAAATCTGATACTGCTGGTGTTCCATTCCAACTAGTTTGTGTTGCATACATAATTGTTGCACGATTTGTTGGTAATGCTCCTGCTTTTCCATTATCTACTGTATCAGTTATAGCTTCTCCATCACCTTGCTCACTTATACCTAGCTTTCCTGTATTTCCATCTATTGTCATTGTTTTTTCTTTAAGTGATATGCTTGGATAATAGGTGCATGATGAATCCGAATATGATTTTTCTACTCCAACATTGTGTGTTCCTTTTCTTGAGTTAAGATATGAACTCTTTAAGTGCATTTCTAGATCATCAATGTCTACAGACTGTGCTGTTCCTAAGCTCCCACTATATAAGTCTTTACATACATTATTTAGTGTATTTACAGCATTATTATAGCCATTCATTCTATATATCATTATTTGACTATTTGTTATTTTATTTGATATTAATCTAACATATCCGTCTTTTACATCTAATACTCTCCATTTTAATGTGGTATCTTGTGTAATCTGTTTATTATATGTTTGATCCGTATTATTATAATTGCAGGCTATTAATTTCTGCTCAGTTGCCTCACTAATTGTTGCTCCACTTTTAGGAGTATAGCTTACATAGTCTCCTGTGTGTATTTTTCCTTGCATATAATAGTCAACAATTGTTGTATATAACTGATTTGTTGTTCCAGTATCTCCTATTACATCCGGCCACTGGTTTGATAGAGAATTCATTTTCTCTTCTGTATTTTCAATCATGTTCTGTGTATCTTGTTTGATGTCTTCCTTCTTTTGAAGTAAGCCTCCTTTTAGTGTCCCTTGAAATACTATTCCAACTAAAATTAGCATTATCGATATTGTCACAACAAGTACAGTTAAAGTGACTCCTCGTTCACTAGTTCTTTTGTTATATAACATCTTTTATTACTTCTCCAATAATATTATTAATGTTTGTTATGATTTCACTAAGTTCTACTTCATAATCGAAAAATTCTTTTATTTCTGGGTGCTCAGTTAATAAATCATACATTTCTTGAACTCTTTCTTTTTGATCATTTAAGTCTATCAGCTGATTACTTCTTTTTTTGTTTTCATAATCTTGTATTATTACTTTTAATTTTTCGAATCTATCAAGAAGTGGTTTGGTTTCTGGATTTTTTTTTAATGTTTCTCTAGTTTCATTTATTGTTTTATAAATATCTAAGTTCTGTATTTCTTTTGCAAGTTTTTCAGCTGTTTCATAAACGTTCATTATATTATCTCCTTTTAATTAAGATTTATTCTTTGCTTTATTATGCATACGCATTACGTTTTCTAAATGTAAGTAAGTTTGTTATTTCCTTTTGTGTATTTCTTGCTTTTTCTGTTTTGTTTGCTTTCTCTTGTTCAATCATTTCAGCTTCTTTCTTTGCTTCTGTTTGTGTTATTGCTTGTTCGTATACATAATGTGTATCTTGTGCAATTTTGTTCCAGTTGTATAGTTCTTTTATTTTTTTTACTGCGTTTTTTGAAACTGTATCACATAGTTTTGAATCAAATAATAGTGATAATACTGAATCTGCTATTGAATTTGAATTTCCAGCATAGCTCTTCATTCCATTTACACCATGGTCAACTATTTCGTTTAGTCCTCCTACATCTGATACTACAGTTGGAATTCCTGCTAGCATTGCTTCTAGTGCAACTATTCCAAATGGTTCATACGTACTTGGAAATACTGCTACATCAGCACATTTATACATTTTCTGTACTTTTTTTGAATCACAGTATCCAGCAAAGTATACTTTATTGTCTATTCCTAGGTTTCTTACTTCTTGCTTTAATTCGTCCATCATTCCGCCTCTACCACAGATTACAAGTTTTGCATCATGATAGTGGTCTAGTATTTTAGGCATTGCTCCAATTAGATTCTGTATTCCTTTTTCATAAACAAGTCTTCCCACATATAAAATTATTTTTTCATTGTCTAATGCAAATTGTCTTCTGAAGTCATAGTCTTTTTCGACTCCTGTAAAGTTATTTAAATTAATTCCATTTGGTATTACGTTTATTTTTTCAAATGGTAAGCCAAATAGTCTTTGTAAATCACTTTTCATGAAATTACTGTTTACTATTACTTCTGATGATTCGTATGTGAGCATCCATTCTGAATCATTTATGTATCTTTGTGTTTCGTCATGTATTCCGCTATTTCTGCCATTTTCAGTTGCGTGTATTGTTGTTACTATTGGTATTTTATATGCTTCTTTTAAAGCTTTTGCTGAATATGCAACTAACCAATCATGTGCATGTATTACATCAAATTTTCCTTCTTTATTGATTATTTCTGATGCTTTTGCAATCATGTTGAAGTTTAACTGCATTATCCAATCAATGAAGTTATTAGGATGTATCATGTAGTTGTCAACTCTATATACTTTAACTCCTTTATCGTCTTCATAATATGGTGCATTTCCATCTCTATATGTTACTACTGTTACTTCATGTCCATCTTTTATAAGTCTTTGTGATAGATCGTGTACTACTCTTGATATTCCTCCTACTATTCTTGGTGGATATTCCCATGATAGCATTAAAATCTTCATTATCTTATGCCCCTTTCAAGTTAATTTTCTTTAGTAATTATAGCATGTTTATTTTTTTGTTTATTATATACAGAATCTGCATGTTATTTTACATTATTGTTTATATTTTATACATAATTTCGACAAATGTAAATATATTATACGAATTTTTTCAAACATTTTTGTTTCTTTGATTCATTTCAATTTTACTCGATATTTTCTAACAAAAATGAACCTAAAAAACTATTTTTTAGTCTTTAAGTTCATCTTTGTTATTATTGGTTATTGTTCACTATCACAGTTCCAATTTACTGTTGCGTTGTATGCTCCCCATGGTGCTCCTTTAATTGATCCAGCTTCTCCTTGCATACGTATTGTTGTAATAGATCTATTCAAGGCGTAATTTCCGATATATTCGATATCTTTATATATGTATATGTTTTTTAGATTGTTATATAGCCAAAAAACATCGTCATCTAAAAGCTTTAAATTTTTTGGCAATCTAATAGATTCAATTTTATTATTTATAAATCCTCTCATATCTGTCTTTACAACTGTCATTGCAATTATTGTATCTGGATATTCTATTTTTTTTATATTTCTTGTGAAGTTTCTAACTGTTTCTTGGTCATTTTTATTAAGCATCCTGTTTTCATATTCCGAATCTTCTTCAATTACTTGGCATCTCGTAGGATATCGTAATGTTGTATAATTTTCTATATTTTTTTTATACCCTATTATTGTATGATATTCAATATCGTTTGGATTATCGCTTTTCCAGTAGAACATATTTTCTGGAACCGCCGTTTTATCCCATTCTTTTTTTTCAGCAATTGTCATATATTCTTTACCATAACCCCATACTATCTTAGCATTTACAGCACCCCATGGTCCATTTTGTATTGTTCCTTTAGGCTTTGATATATAGATTCCAATTAAATTATTACATCCAAAAAATGCCTTTGAATCAATTGTATTTACACTTGCAGGTATGTTTATACTTTTTAGTGCACGATAGTTACGAAATGCATACTCTCCAATTTCTTTTAATTTATTGGGTAATTTTAAAGATTCTAAATTATTATAGTAAAAACCTTCACCACTAATTTTTGTAATGGTTTCTGGAAATTCTTTCTTTTTTATGTTTGAAGTATAACTTCTTATTAAATTCACATATGACTCATAACCGTATTGTACTTGTTCAAAATCTGACCTATAGTACGTTTCATAAGAGTCCTCTTCAATTATTTTACACCTGCTTGGATATCTAAGTATCGGATAATTGTCTACTGTAGCATTATACCCTATAATTGTATTATATCCTTCATCATTAGGATCATCACTTTTCCATACAAATACATTTTCTGGGACTGCTGTTTTATCCCATTCAACTGCATCAAAGTCGGCTTCATCTGTAATATTACAATCTTGGTCTACATTGTAATTATTTCCCCTATGTTTTACTTTTAAATCATTTCCATTTATTGTAACTGTTGTATCTTTATCAGATTTTTTTAAGTCGTCCTCTAAAAATTTTCTACTTCCTTCCTGTGTTAATTTTCTTATTGTTGTTTCCATTTTTAAGTTACTTACTGCAAGTTCAACTTCTTCATCAGACATCGCTTTAATTGTTGCATCTTTTGCAGCCTTGCTTCTCTGGAATAATCCATTCTCCCCCAGTGTCATTGTAATTGTTACTGCTGCCAGGATTAGTAATATTACTATTGTTACAACAAGTGCAATTAATGTTATCGCTTTTTCGCCTAGACTTGTTCGTCTTTTTGCTTTTTTCTTTAGCATTTTTATTCTCTTTATCCTCCTTTTAATTCTTTTGTTATTATTAAATTCATAATATTTAATAATAATAGTATATCAATATATATAACATATTATTTTAAATTGTTCAATACATAAAATTAAAAATTGAATTCTTTTAAAAGTGCAAAATTAATTCAAACACGCTGTATAATTCCAATTAAGATTGATTAATATTTTTTATAAAATATTAATATTATTTTTTTACTACTTTAATCTTTTGATTCATACATTTTAATATTTGTATTTATGTTAAATTTGTATAACTTTTTTTCATTTTACTATTGTAAAAAAAATTTTCTTGATATATTATATTGTGAGTAGTTTATACATTTTACTAAGGAGGAAAATCATGGCTCGTAAAGCTCAAGATGAAAAATTAAATATAGAAAATGATGTAAAAAAAGTTAAGCCTGCTGCTAAGACTAAATCGTCAGCAAAAAGTAGTACTTCTAAGACTTCTACACGTGCTAAAGCAAAAACTAGCACTAAAGTAAGTTCAAGTTCTAAGCCAGCTACCGAGAAAGTTACTAAAAGAGCTACTAAATCTAAATCTACATCTACGGCTAAAAAAACTGCGTCTAAAACTTCTACTGCAAAGAAGACCACATCAAAAAACTCTACTACTAAGAAGTCTACAGCCAAAAAATCTACAACAACTAAAAGAACATCTACTCGTAGAACTTCAAAAGCAACAGTAAAGTTTGATGCATCTATTAAAGATATGCCATTAAAAGAGCAAGAAGTTACTCCTATACTAGAGTATTATGATTTGCCTTATAGATACAATGAAACTGTAGTCAAAGTTCTTGCACAGAATCCTAATACATTATTTGTTTATTGGGATATTTCTGATAATGATAGAGAAAAGTTTGAGAATGAATATGGCAAGAATTTTTTCTATATTACAAGACCTGTTTTGGTTGTTCATAATTTAACAGATAATTATACTTATGAGATTAGTATAAATGATTTTGCAAACAATTGGTACATTCATGTTAATGATTCAAAATGTAAATATGTTATTGAACTTGGTCGTAGACCAGTTGAAAAAACTGAGGCAATTACTAGTGATTATATGAACATTGCTTATTCTAATATTATTGAAAATCCAAATGATCATGTTCTATTTTATAAAGATAATGATGTTCTTTATTTTAAAAATATTGAAAATGGAGATGTTTCAACTAAAATATTTAAGAAAGAATTATATGCAGAAAGTTTAAAGGATTTCTATAAAAATAGCTATAATTTGTCTGAACTTGATGATAAATTTGATTTTAAAAATCCATCATCACAAAATCCAACTTCAAATGTTATGTAGGGTTTTCTATATTATGATTAGAAAACCTTTTTATTTTATATAGAGTATGCAAAAATTAGAAAGGAACTTATAATTATGAAAAAAAATGTTAAAGGATATGTTAGTTTTGTCCTTCATGCTCACTTGCCTTTTGTTCATCATCCAGAAAGTGAAGATTATCTTGAAGAGCAATGGCTTTACGAAGCTATATCTGAGACTTATATACCTCTTCTTCTAAATTTTCAGAAATTAGTTGATGAGAAAGTAGATTTTCGTTTTACTATGTCTTTGACACCTCCTTTGCTTAATATGTTAGATAATGAAATGTTGCAACAGCGATATATTAAATATCTTGAAAAACATATTGAGCTTGCTGAAAAGGAAATTGTTAGAACTAAAGATAATCCTAGAATAAATAAATTATCTCATTATTATTATGATAGATATTCTAATGACCTTCATGTTTTTAGAGATATTTATAAATGTAATTTAATTAGTGGTTTTAAAAAGTTTAATGATTTGGGTGTTCTTGAAATTATTGGATGCGGTGCTACTCATGGTTATTTCCCTATCTTATATGTAAATGAAAAGACTGTCAGAGCTCAAATTGCACTTGGTGTTCAAACATATAATAAATATTTTGATAAGCCTATCAAAGGATTCTGGCTTCCTGAATGTGGATATGTTCCAGAAGCTGATAAATATCTTAGAGAATTTGGTGTACAATATGTGTTAGTTGAAACTCATGGTATTTTATATGCTGACCCTACCCCACTTTATGGAACTTATGCACCTATTGTTTCTCCTAATGGCGTTGTTGCTTTTGGTAGAGATTTAGAAAGTTCAAGACAAGTATGGAGTTCTATCAATGGTTATCCTGGTGATTTTAATTATAGAGAGTTTTACCGTGATATAGGATATGATGCTCCTTATGATTATATTAAACCTTATATTGCATCAAATGGTGTACGTGTTTCTACTGGTATTCGTTATCATAGAATTACTGGTAAAACAGAGAATAAAGATATTTATGATTTACAATGGGCTCAGGACTCTGTTGAAAAACAAGCAGGACATTTCTTTGATTGTAGATGTAAACAGATTGACTATCTATCTCAGCATACTGATAACCCACCAATTGTTGTATGTCCTTATGATGCTGAATTATATGGTCATTGGTGGTATGAAGGTCCTAACTGGTTATATACTCTTGCTAAAAAAGTGTATTATGATCAATGTAATTTTGCACTAATTACTCCTGGTGAATATATTGAAAAATACCCTAAAATGCAAGTTTCAACACCTTGCCGTTCAAGTTGGGGAGCTAAAGGATATAGTGAAGTATGGTTAAATCCATCAAATGATTATGTTCATAGACATTTGCATACTGCAGGTGATAGAATGTGTGAATTAGCGTCTATGTATCCTAATGAATCTGCTGATTCTTTAAAACGTAGAGTCCTAAATCAATGTGCTCGTGAACTTGTTCTTGCACAAAGTAGTGATTGGTTATTTATTATTACTAATGGTACTATGGTTGATTATGCTAAAAAAAGAATTAAAGACCATATTGGTAGATTCACAAAATTATATTTATGGCTAAAAAATGATGATGAACTTATTCATGATAATGTTTTAAGTGATGATAAATTACGATTTTTAGAAAGTATTGAAGAAAAAGATCCTATTTTCCCAGAAATGGATTATACTTTATATTTATAATATCAATATAAACCGCCAGGAGGTCAGCCCTTATATAAAGGCTGGCCTCCTGGCGGTTATTAATACTCTTTATTGACTAAATATTTCATAAACATGTCTACGATCCACTCTGTTTTTAAGATTTCTTTTGCTGCATAATGAACATTTGCGTTCACAAACGTTTTCACTTCTTCTTCAAGTCTATTCCACGACTCCTCGTAGTCCTTGATGTTTGACATCATATTGTCGGCAATTTTATGCCTGACATCTTTGGTTTCTGCATAGAACTGTTTCATAGCTTCTTTTTCGTCTCTGCCACAGACCAACGCTCTATATGCTGCCTCAACCTTAGACTTGTATACACTCAAAAACAGTGCATCAAGCAATTTGAGAAAAGCCTCCTTCTGTTTCAAAATCATCTGTCGATCAGCTTTAGCTTTAAGAGTTTCTTCGCATTCTTCATACTGCTCGTTTATTTTGCTCATCTGCCGTACTTTGTTGTTACAACGTTTAATCAAATCTTCGTTCATCAGAAATTACCTCCATGATGTGAAAAAAAATACATACCTGCTCTCGGCAAGGGTTGGTGTATATTTTATCACAAGATTGTTGATTTTTCAAGTTTTTTTGCATTTTTTACGCAAATATGTTATAATAAATTTTGTCGTTTTTTTATTTATCTTAGGCATTATTATGTGGAGGTATTTTATTATGACATTTGTTTTTAGTATTGCATGTGCCGTTGCTGCAGTTCAGATTCTTCTATCTCTTGCTTTGGTGTTCCATAAGCATAATGTATTAGCTATTGTTTCTGAACTTGCAACTAGTACTGGTCTTACATTATTTATATCACGGTATCTTTTAGCATGGCCACTGCCATATATTATATTGTTAGGAGCTGCTGAGTATATTACTGTAAAATTTATGATTTTGCTTATCATAGTTGTATTAAAACTACGTTGTTTTACAATTCTTACAATTCTCACACATCCGTCTAATCGGAGGTATTCAGTTTATAAGAAAAGATATTCTGGTCGTATGCATTTTATTTCTATGGTATACCGGTCTAAATATCATCCTAGATTGAAACTTGGTATGCCTGCAATGGTTGGAAAATATAGCAATCATACTGGTATTAAGTTTGATAAGAAGGGCTTCCCTGTATTTAAGAGTATATGCACAATTACACTTCCTCGTAAATACAGATACCAGACTCGAGATGTACATTTTAGATGTGCTAGTAAATTATTATATAAGCGTGCGGTTTCTAATCGTTATGTTCGCTGTAAATTTACCAAAAGTGAACTTGCAACTTTTAAGTGCGGTGATGTTCCTTCAAAGTATACTTGGCATCATCACCAGTCAGCAGGTGTTCTTCAGCTGGTTGATCGCAAAGTACATGCTAACACTCCTCATATTGGTGGTTATTCCATCTGGGGTGCAGATAACTAAATAACATAAAAACGCCAAACACTGTGGTAGCTAATGCCTCAGTGTTTGGCGTTTTATTAATTATGCTGTTTCTTGAGTTTCATTTTTTTCTCTTCTTATTTTTTTCTTAGGCTTTCTTTCTGTTTTCTTTTCATCAATTACGATTTCTGGTTGAGTCTTTTTTAAAACTGTTTCTTTTGTTATAGTGCATTTTGCAATCTTAGGATTTGATGGAATCTCATACATTACATCTCTCATGGTTTCTTCCATTATTGAGCGTAATCCTCTTGCTCCTGTTTTTCTCTCAATAGCTTTATCTACTATTGTTTCTAATGCTTCCTGAGTGAATTCAAGGTCTACACCATCAATGCTTAACAATTTCTTGTATTGTTTTACTAAAGCATTCTTTGGTTTTGTCATTATATCTATAAGTGCGTCTTTGTCAAGTTCTCTTAATGTTGCTATTATTGGTAGACGTCCAACAAATTCTGGAATTAGTCCAAATTTCAATAAGTCTTGTGGTAATAAATCTTCATATATCTTGTATTTATCAACTTCTTTTACGCTTTCTACTTTTGCGCCAAATCCCATTGATTTTTTTCCAATTCTTTCGCCTATTATTTTGTCTAATCCTTCAAAAGCACCTCCACAAATAAATAATATATTAGATGTATTTATCTGTATAAATTCTTGATGTGGATGCTTTCTTCCACCTTGTGGTGGTACAGATGCTACTGTTCCTTCAACAATTTTTAATAATGCCTGTTGTACTCCTTCTCCACTTACATCTCTTGTTATTGATGGGTTTTCTGATTTTCTTGATATTTTATCTATTTCATCAATATATATAATTCCTTTTTCAGCTTTTTCTACATTGTAGTCTGCTGCTTGAATTAATTTTAACAAAATATTTTCAACATCTTCACCAACATAACCTGCTTCTGTGAGTGTTGTTGCATCTGCTATTGCAAATGGCACTTTTAATATTCGTGCTAGTGTTTGTGCTAGAAATGTTTTTCCACATCCAGTTGGTCCTAATAATAAGACATTGCTTTTTTGAATTTCAACATTATCATCTGATATTTCTTCTTCACTATTTATTCTTTTGTAGTGGTTATAAACTGCTACTGACAATGTTTTTTTTGCATCATCTTGGCCAATTACATATTCATCAAGTATTGCTTTTATTTCTTCTGGTGTAGGAAGTTTATCTTCTGCTAATGTATATGTGTCATCATCTTCTTCATAGATGTCTGTTTCTAGTATGTTTTCACATACTTTAATACATTCATCACATATATATACTCCTGGTCCTGCGATTATCTTTTTCACATTATCTTGAGATTTTCCACAGAATGAACACTTTATATTTTTTTCGCCTTTTGTCATTATTGATTTATCTCCTTATTTTTTCGTCTCCAAACTACCTTTGTATTCTATTATATGCAGCTTTTAGTTTGGATTATTATTTTCTTTTGTCCATTATTCCATCTATTAGACCATATTCTAATGCTTCTTGTGCTGTTAAATAATGATCTCTTTCAGTGTCTCTTTCAACTTGTTCTATTGATTTTCCTGTTGTTTCACTGATTATTTTATTTATTCTTTCTCTTGTTTTTATCATTTGCTCAGCTTGAATTTTAATTTCTGTTGTTTGTCCAGAAATTCCTCCACCTTGGCCACCTATTAATGGTTGGTGAATTAATATCTCAGCATTAGGTGTTGCAAATCTCTTTCCTTTTGTTCCTGATGTTAATAGTAAAGCACCCATACTTGCTGCCATTCCTATACATATAGTTGTTACTGGACATTTGATGTAATTCATTGTATCTATTATTCCTAATCCATCTGTTACAGATCCTCCTGGTGAATTTATGTATAGAGATATCTCCTTATCTGGATCTTCTGACTCTAGAAATAATAGCTGAGCTATTACTAAACTTGCAGATGTTTGATTTACATCTTCACTTAAAAATATTATTCTGTCCTTTAATAATCTTGAGAATATATCATATGATCTTTCTCCTCTAGCTGATTGTTCGATTACATAAGGAACTAAACTATTCTTGAATTCGTTCATATATTATCTTCCTTTCTCTTATTTATATTCATATATAATATGTAAAATCTATTATATAATATATTCATTGTTATCGTTTCGATACTTTTGTATTATATATTTTTTTTTATAATATATCAACCTTTTTATTAAAGATTTATTAAGTTTTCACATAATGTTCATATACTTTCTTACCAATTATTGTATTATGTATATCAAAAAGTTGAGGACAATTAGATTATCCCCAACTTTTTATTTTTGTAAACATTTTTATAAAATTATTTTGTTAATTTTGCATTGTCTATTAAGAATTTGATAGCAGCTTCTGTTTTTGATTCTTCTTCTAAGTAGCTCTTTAAGTTTTCATTGCTTTCTAATTCTTCTACTTTTTTGTTGTATTGTTTTGCCATTTCTTCTATTTTTTCTTTTACATATTTTGCATCTGCTTCAATCTTCTCTTCTGCAACAATTTGGTCTAATACTAGTTTAGATTTTACATTCTTTTCAGCATCTGTCTTGAATTCTTTTCTAACGTCATCCATTGTCTTGCCCATCATTTTTAGATATTGATCTAATGTAATTCCTTGATATTGTAATCTTTGACTGATGTTGTCAATCATGTTATCGATTTCCATATCAATCATTCCTTCTGGAATATCTATTTTAGTATTTTCGCATACTGCTTCTATTGCTGCATCTTCCATTTCATGCTTTGCTCTATGTTCGTTGTCTTTTTCTTGTTTTGATTTGATATCTTTCTTTAATTCAGCTAATGTATCAAATTCACTAACATCTTTAGCAAATTCATCGTCTATTTTTGGAAGTTCTTTTTCTTTTATTTCATGCATTTTTATATGGAATGTTGCATCTTTTCCAGCTAAATCTTTTGAAAAATATTCTTCTGGGAATTTTACTTGTATATCTTTTTCTTCTCCATTTTTCATTCCGATTAATTGTTCTTCAAATCCTGGAATAAATGTTTTGCTTCCTATTGTTAATTGATGTCCTTCAGCTTTTCCACCTTCAAATGCTTTTCCATCAACAAATCCTTCAAAATCTATTGTAACCATATCCTGATCTTTGGCTGGTCTATCTTCTACAGTTACCATTCTTGAATTATGTTCAGCCATGTGATTTAATTCATGTTCTACATCTTCTGCTGTAACTTTGTATTCTGGCTTTTTGATTTCAATTCCTTTATATTTTCCTAATTTAACTTCTGGTTTTGTTGAAACTATTGCTGTAAATATAAGGTCTTTTCCTTTTTCCATTTGAACTACATCTATTTGTGGTCTACTTACAGCGTCTATTTTATTTGTTTTTATTTCTTCATCATATATTGGTGGTACTAATTCATTGAATGCATCTTCATAGAATATGCTATCTCCATAATATCTTTCTACTATTTTGAATGGAGCTTTTCCTTTTCTGAATCCTGGTATATTGAAGTATTTTGCGCTTTGTTTAAATACATTCATTATAGCTTCATCAAATTTAGCAGCTTCAATTGTAAAAGTTAATTTTAATTCATTTTTATTTTCTGTTTTTTCTTGTTTTAAGCTCATTTTAAAAACCTTCCTTTTTCTTAAATTCTCATAAAATGCTTTTATATTATATCATATTTTTCAAATAAATCAAGCTTTTTGGACGTTTTTTGCTTATATTCCATCAAAATATTTATTTTATTTAATTATTTATAATATTTGATTACTTCTAATTTAAATATTTGCTTATGAAAAGTGAACCTTGCTTATCAAACAAATTCGTCTAATAATTGAGGTTCACTTTGATTTATTTGTTTCTTTTATTAGTCAGCATAGTGTATCTTTGCGTGTCCAGATGACCATTTTTCTCTGCTTGTATCTACTCCTTGTGAGCTACTTATTATCTTAGCTGTTTTTCCTGTTGATGTTGTAAATGTTGATCCAACTCCAGCTGAGTAATTTGAGCCACCTTCACCACTGGTCTTGGTGTATATACACTGTTCACCACGTCCCTGATTTAGCGTTGGATCTGATGTGTTAGCCCATCCGCCATACCATCCAGCACCACCACCATCGGCTCCTTCTGTGCCTTTTGGTACATCATCCGATGTTCCAGTATATTCCCTCCATTTATATCCAGAATAATCTCTTGCGTTTGTTCCTCTTCCAAAAATTCCAGAACTTCCTGCTCCAGATGCTCCTCCATTTACAGTATATCCATTCCTTTTTTTAGTATTTACGTATGAATTTATTTCTGAGTTACCTCCGCCTCCTGCTGCTGCACCTAATATATATTTAGCTGCGTTAGTAGCATTTTCATAGCTTGATAGTTGTCCATTTCCACCAGCAAGGCTACTTGCCATTGTTGTGGCTCCGCCACCGCCATTTCCGGCTTTCATTGATTTGTGATATACTTCACCATGTCCACTTCTTTTTACAGTTACTGATTTTCCGCCATTTCCGCCGCCATTATATCCTCCAGTTGCTGGATTCCAATAGTTATTAGTATCTACTTGATTTCCTTTGTCACCCACAACGAAGTATAGTTTTGCTCCGGCTTCTACATATACTTTTAATGTGACTATTCCGCCCCAACTGCCGTCTCCCCATTGTGTACTTACGTAGTTTGGCGCTCCGCCTGCTCCTTGCAATGTAATCTCATAATTTCCTGTTGCTGTTGCAGTCCATTCATAATATCTTTTTCCATCAGCATCACTGTTAGGACCGTATTCTATATCTTTTGGTTTTATGTTATCAACTGTAATCGACTTTTTGCTTACATTTCCAGCTCCATCTTTTACATAGTAATAATATGTTGCATTTGCATATACTTGTTTTGTAAATGTTACTTTTTCATTGGTTGCTGTTATAGTTGTCCAGCCTCCAGAATCTGCGTTTAGGTTTCCATCTGTGCTTATTTGTTGTCCAACAACTCCTGTACCTAAATCTTGTGCCTCTCCTGTTAATTCTAGTCCTGTTGTATCTGATACCTTGTCTGTTGTAGATCTTGTTAAGCTTTCTATTGTAGGTGGAATATTATCAATCCATCTTGCCTCTAAAGTTATAGTTCCTTTCTCTCCTAATAAGTCTCTAAATTCTACTTCATCTTTTATAAAAATTTCTGGATTGCTATTACGTATTTTCCATACAAATCCATCTGGCATTAAGTTATATCCAGTTCTTTCAAATTCGTTTTTATTTAATGTATATTCTTTTCCTTGCTCTAGATTTAACATGTTTTCCACTGTACCTGATGTAGCTCCGTTTCCATCAAATATAATGTTGTATGTGTATCCTGTTTCTATTGTTTCTACTGAGCTTCCTTCGTTTCCAGCACGATCATGTGTAACGACTTTTACATCATATTTACTATTTGGCTCTGTTCCTTCTATTTTCATAGTTTTCTCTGTTGTCGCTGTTCCTACTTGCTTATATCTGTAGTCTGCTTCTCCGTGTTTTTTATAGAAGTATGTAAATATTGGATTTTCACCTAATCCACTTTCATCATCAGATGCCTTTATTTCTACTGTTATTGCGCTTGTTTTATCTGCTGTTGCTGTTATATCTTTTATTTCTATTTTAGGGTTTTTATTATCAACAGCTTTAAGTTGTGCTTCTGCGTATATATCTGTTCCATCAGTAAGTCTACCATACGCGGTTTGATTATGTTCAACTCCATATACAGTATCATTTTGTCTATACTCTGTTTCTCCATCTTTTCTAGTTTCAATATATAATGTTTTTATGTCTTCTCCACTTATACCTGTTGCAACAAATTTTACAGTGTATGTGCCTTCATCTTTATCATTCTTTGTCCAGCCTTCACCTGTTGCTATAATCTCTCCGCTTAAATCTAATGTCATTCCATCAGTAGTAGCTGTTCCCTCATTTCCATTTTGGTCAGCTATTGCTCTTACTTTCATTGTATATTCAGTATTTTTCTTTAAATTTGTAAATGTATATGTGTCATTAGCACCAGCATCATGTTCAACATATTTTGAATCTGGCTCGCCCTTTTCTTTTATATAATATATATAATGTATTGTTGGTTCCATTCCAGCTCCATAATCTGTTGCTGATGCTTCTACAGTTATGGTATGTGTTGTACTTCCTGTTACAGTTAATTCTGTTTCTGGTGCTATAGAATCATCCCATTTTGCTGTAAATCTCATATCTTGTGTAATAGTTATTTTTTCTCCTTGAGCATATTTGTTGTTGTTTTGATCAAACCATCCTATGAATTCACATCCTTCTTTATATGCTTTAGGTAGTATAAGTTCATAGTCTTTCCATTGAGCTTCAAAACTTAATATTTCATTGTCTGTTGTTGTAAGATTTAATACATTTTGCTCATCTTTATATGTTTTGTTATTATTTTTCCAATTTAAGAATGTACTTGTTGCATATCCATATTGTGTTTTTCCACCAGTTGCTTCTAACTCTGATTTAAAATTTGTTATTTCAAATCGTGGATTTTTTATTACAAAATTTGCTCCATTAGTGCTATCTATTGATAATACACTATAATCATAAATGTCGTTCTTGCTGTTATTAGTGTATGTAAATGACACTGTTGTCCAAGTATTAGCTGGTATTGTAATTGGTTCTGGAGTTATTCCACTTTGGTCTACTCTACTATTTCCATTGGTTTGTCCAACTATTGAGTTATGTATCTCTAATATCATATCAGCTGATGAGTTTTTTGGATAAACATCATAACTTATTACAGCTGTCTCCCCTGGTTTTAGTACAGCGTCTTTTCCATTGTAATACATTCCACTATATTTTGCCGCATTTCTCATTATAGTTAAACTATATTTTTGTGTATCCTCATCATAAGATACGCTTGCTGAACTTCCCCATGCACTAATTTCATCTCTATTCTTATAATAGTTTGTACTTCCTATTCCTGGATTGATTGTTACATTATATTCTTTTACATATTCATTTTTATTTATTTTTGATTCTGTATCATAATAATGTGTGCTGTTTTCCATTGTTTCAGATGTTGCCCCATTGCCTTGGTATGATATTTGATATGAAATTTTATCCCACTGTGCATATAAATCAAGATAATATTTGTCTCCTTCTCTTACTAAGTCTGCATTATCTGCATTTCCAATTATTATTCCTTCTCTATCTGAATATGTTTTTCCTGAATTTGTTTTCCAATTTATAAATTTATATCCTGTTTTTGAAAATCTATTTCCTATTAATGTCGCTTTTTCAAAGAACTTAAACGAACTGTCATTCATTGTTCCTGATGTGCCATTTGCATTTGCATGATACCTTACTGTATATGCAGTACTATATAACTCATCTTTTCTTGCATAATATGCTTTAATTACTGGAGCGTTTCCTGATACATTTGATGGTTTTGCTTCTATTTTTTTTATTCCTTCTTCATATCCTGTTGGATCTGTATAAACTAAGCTTGCAGCTCCATAACTTCCATATTGTCCTGGTAAATTAACTTCTACTGTATTTGAAGCATTTATCCATACATTTGATTTAGTAACTGTTACGTCTCCGTTAGATGCTTTGTCAAATTGACTTGTATCTTTGTTAAATACATATCTTTCAATCTTGTATGTTAATGTTTTCTCTTTTTGTATATTGTAGTAAATTCGTATTTCGTTATCTCTTGAATCAACCTTTAAATCTGTTGTTAATTGTGATGCTCTAGTTTTTTCTTCTACTACATTTCCATCTCTATCAACTACTTGAATTTTTTCAAAATAGTATCCATCATTTGCAGGTTCTGTGCTAATAGGTAGTGTTCCCATTATTGTTCCTGTATTAGTTATTCCTCCGCTTCTCCCTTGCTCAGCATAATTGTTGCTAGCTTTATTTTGTGCAAATGTCTTGCTTTCATCATAACTCTTGTAAAAATATCTAACTGTGTAGGCTGATTGTCCTGGTGCTAATACTTCTTTTCTTTGTAATTCTTTATTCAAATATCCATAAGTTTTATATGAACTTCCTCTTTCACGAGCAAGTGCTGTTATATATGCTCTTCGTATTTCAGAATTTGCTGTTGTTGCTTTATTATCTTCTGTTGTTCCTCTAAATAGTTCATCTGTTGTGTATGTGTTTCCATTTTGATTTACAACACATTCATACGCTCCTGTTGTATTTTGTAAGTAGTACCAATATTCTTTACTATCATTTGTATTTCCTGTTGATGATGGTACTACGCATGATTTTCTGTCATAATCTATATTTCTATATCCTACAATCGTCTGGCTTCCAGCATTTCTTGATTCTGTATTATATGTTTCGCATCGTGGATTATGGTAGTCAGTATTTGCTGTATCTTTTCCACTTTTTTGAACATATATTGATTCTTTTGATATATAATCTTTTACTTTTGTATTTGCTACTATTGAGTAATTGTTATAATATTTATAATTTCCTACAGTTAATCCTTGTAAGAATGATACTACTGTAATGTTGCTGCATATTCTTTCCCATTCTGTTTCACTAAATGTAGGCATTAAATATTCATAAGTTCCGCCTGTATAGCTATTGAAACTTGCAATTATTGATACTAAACTTGATTCGATTGAACTTATTATTACATCCATTCTATGTTGGTTAAATGATGATGTTTCTAGGTCTGGATCATTTCCATTTTCTTTATAATCAAATACTTTTTTTGTTTTGTAATCATTCTTTGTATGTGTTTCAATTTTTTGATTCGAATTTGTTTCGATATTATATGTTGTATTATAAGTATCTGTTTTTACTACATTGTTTGCTAAATTTATTTGTGATAAAGCATCATAAACTCCATCTTCTCCTGGTGATGAAAAAGTATATGCTCGTGCATAATATTGATATGCATTTACATCTTTATATTGTTCTCCACTAAATAGTCTATTATCATCTACTACCCCTAGGAAACTCTTTATTTCTGATAATGTACTGTCATTTATGTATATTCTTTGACCTTTGTCTAAGTGGAATATTGGAATGTTATCATAAGTCATATTGAAACTTGTATTTACATTTCCATCTAGTGTTTTTTGAGTTCCTACATGGTATGAATCTAGGTAATATTTTACATTGTTATATGTAATGTATTGATAATATTGTGCTGTTTCACTATTATTGGCTAAATTATTTTTATATGCTCCTGTTGATCCACTTTCTCTTTTTTGATCATATGCAATTAGATATTCTCCTAATTGCTCTGGTTTTATTGTAATTTCTTGGCTTGTCCCAGCATCAATAGTTACAATTTTGTCATCGAAACTTGCGCTTTCTCCTGCACTTTGGTTTTTAAGTTTTATTCTATCAGTGTTAATGTAATAACCTGACATTGCAATGTTTTTCTTTACTCCACCTACTGTGTATGTTCCTGTTACAGTGATATAGTTATCCAAAGTATAATTTACAATTAAATCATAACCTGCAGTTGAACTTGCATATTCACATGAATAATATACATATGGTTTTAATCCATATTGATTATTTCTTGATGTTCCTGTTGTATCATAGCTTATTCCATTTTTAGTCGATGCTACATTGTTGTATACACCATATACATAATATCCATCATATAATGTGTATAGCATTGCTGGAACATAATCTGTAAGTTCGTTTTTTGTTAATCCACTTTGTGACATTCCTGCTGCTAAACTGTTAAAGAAAGAGTTTATTGACGCATTTATGTCTCTTACTTTTGAATTCGACTCTGAATCATAGCTGTTGTTTAATGTATTCATCTGATAAGCTCTTACAGCATCATAAGTTGCCCCTAATAGCAAGGCATCATATTGTGATTGCTTATTTGCTACATCTATTAAGTTTCCAGTATATATTGATAATATCAATGCTATTGGCATGATAATAACTATAAATATTACAGAATAATTTTGTATTTTCATTTTTTTACCTTTCGTATAATAATATCGATTATATCATATCAAAACGAAAGTCAATTTTCAACTAATCTATAAAATTTATTTTAATTTTTACTAGTTAATTTCATTCATTACTTTTGCTAAATATTTCATAGCTCCCATACTTTCTTCTAACGTATTTCCTGTTGCTCCGACTTCTATTATGCAGCCTGCTTTTGATACATGTTGATTATATGACGAACGCCTTAACATTATCGGTCTAAATAAACCTGGATAGAGTTCATTTGCTTTTTTTACAACTGCTACAGCATATTTTAGGTTTTGTTTCCAACCATCATACTCATTTCCATTTACACGTGTGCCTATTACAAACATTAGCTGTGATACGCATTCGTCTCCTATTTTTACTTTTGGTCCAAATGATGCATCTGCTACTGCATCTCTATGTAAATCAATTACGATATCAGCTCCTCCGCATTCTTGTAAATCCTTATTTGCTGATTGAAGTGACCTAGAATATGATCCATTATAAGATGGATAATCGTGTACTGTTTTATCATGTATTACACTTGCACCATAAGATTCTAGCTGCCTTGTTAATTCATCTCCTACTCTTACAACAGAATAATTTAAATCCAGAGTTCTATAATTTCCGCTTGCTGTATATGCGTATTTTTCTGTTGGTGTATAACTTTCGCATGTATGCGTATGGTATATTACAGCTTTGCTCTTGTTTATACTTATATCATATTTTAATAAATCATCTGTTAGTTCCATATCTAGTGTGCTGTTTATTTTTACTCCCTCATATTCTCTTGTAGCCTTTTGACTTGCTCCAACTATTACCTCTGTTTTTACTCCTGTTTGTGCGTGTTCTACTTCTTGCTTTGTAACATTCTGCTTTGTATTATTTGTTTCTTCAATTTGTTCTTCTGATTTATTCTCGGCTACAACATCTTGTTTGTTTACTACACTATCTGTTATTCTCATTTCTGAAATTATCATTTTCTTCATTGATGTTGTATTTTCTTCTTTTCCTTTATTTATAAATTTTATTATTTCACTTACATCATCAATACATGCCAAAAAAGCATAATTACTCTTTGAGGTTTTTGCCAATTCACTGGTTTGATTTAATAGTATTTTTAATATTACTAATATTATCATTATTGGAATTATCGCTTTTATTAAATATTTAATTAAATCTTTTGCTTTTACTACTTTTATCATACTTATATATATATTCTTTTAAAATTTTTTTATTCTAATTACTTTACATGTATATTTTTTCAAAATTTAGTCAAAATAGGTACAAATATGTATTGGAGGAACATTTTATGAATTTTTTTAAGAAGCTTTTTTCTGATTTAATGGCTGATGATTCTAATGATGATTCTTCCTTTGTGCTTTCTGAAACTACCCCTGATGAAAAAAATAATTCTAACGATTCTTCTAATGAAACTAAACCGCAAAATGTATATCCTAATTTAAGTGTTAATCTTGAATATATAAACTCAAGATTTAATTCTTTAATAAATTCTGATATTAAAATCCGTGAATTTTTGCTACATGCTCGCAATAAACAATATCATGCTTTTATTATATATATTGATGGTATGTCTAATAGTGATTCTATAAATGATTTTATTTTATCACCTTTAATGCTTAGAAATAGAGCTAATACTTTTGATGGTAATCAGATTATTTCTGAGGCTGTTGCCGAAAATATATCTGTTAGAAAAGTTAAGAAGGTTAATGTTAGTGATTATATCATGGATTGTCTTCTTCCCCAAAATGATGTAGAAAAAGTTAATTCATTTGATAAAATTTCTGATAGTGTTGTTTCAGGCAATTGCGTACTTTTTGTTGATACTATTGACTTTGCTTTTGATATTTCTACTAAAAAGTTTGAAACGAGAAGCATTTCTGAGCCTAAGAATGAACCTGTTGTTCGTGGCTCTGGAGAAGCTTTTGTTGAAAATCTGCGTACTAATACTTCTCTTATTAGAAGAAGTGTTGCTAATGAAAATCTTGTTATCGAAAATCTTACTGTTGGCAAGGTAAATAAAAATAAATGTGCCGTATGCTATTTAAAAAATATAGCCAATCCTGATCTTGTATCTGAAGTAAAATATAGACTTAATAATATTGATGCTGATTATGTTGTATCAGCAAGTGAACTTGAGCAATTAATTAAAGATGATTTGCGTACTACTCTTCCAGAGTCTCTTGATACAGAAAGAGTTGACCGTGCTTCTTCTCTTATTTTGCAAGGTAGAATCGTTATTATATATAATGGTAGTCCCTATGTGCTTGTTGTGCCTGTTACTTTTTTTGATTTTCTTAGTTCACAAGAAGACGCTAATGTAAGCTTTGTTGCTGCCAATTTACTTAGAGTTGTCCGTGCTATTTCGCTTATAATTACACTACTTCTACCTGGATTATATATTGCAGTTACGACTTACCATAGTGAGTTACTTCCTACTGAGCTATTATTCTCAATTGTATCATCTCGCTCTGCTGTTCCTTTTACTATTATTATTGAGATATTTATTATGGAGATTTCTTTTGAGATTATACGTGAGGCAGGGCTTCGAGTCCCTTCTCCTCTCGGCTCTACTGTTGGAATTGTTGGCACTATTATATTAGGGCAAGCTGCTGTTGATGCTGATATTGTGTCTCCTATATTGGTTATCGTTATTGCTATTACTGGTATTACTTCTTTTGCAATTACTAATTTTACTTTTAGCTTTCATTTTAGAATTTGCAGATTTGTTTACACTATTTTAGGAGCATTAGGTGGATTTTTCGGTATAGCTATTGGCCTATTTATTCACTCTATTATGTTATGTTCACTACGTTCATTTGGAGCTTCTTACCTTGCTCCTTATGCTCCTGCAAATTTATGTAGTTCTAATAAATTTAGTGTTAGGCCTGCATGGAAACGTGAATTTAGACCAGACTTTCTTGGCAGTCAAAAGCCTAAGGCTCAAAGTCATTTTGTTGAAAAATGGAGAAAAAATTTTAATAAGTAAGGAGTGTGTGCATTGAAAGTAGATAAAATAAATACAATAGAAGCAATTTTTCTAGTCATTATTGTTATGCTTACTCATATTATTCTTAATCTTCCAAATGCAATATTAAATTCCACTGGATCTGCTGCTATTTTAAACGTTATATACTGTTTTGGAATTACTATAATATTTTTTCTTATTGTAAATAAACTTTTTTCTCTTTTTCCTGAAAAAGATATTATAGATGTTGCTGAATACGTCCGGTGGTCCAGTGCTTAAAGCTATAACTAGTATTATATTTACTGTATATTTAATATTTACTTCTAGTATATTGATAGCTAATTTTTCGGAATTTTTACACGTTGTATATTTTCATAGTTCACCTAGTTGGATTATAACTCTTATTTTTGTAATAACTGCTATTATTGCTAATAAACTAGGATTTAGAAGTTTGATTAAGGTTAATACTTTGATTGTCCCTATTGTTCTTATTACTGAATTGGTTGTTTTTCTAGGTGGTCTTGGTAAAATAGAATTTCAGCGTGCTTTGCCTATACTCGGCTATGGATTTGATCAAACTTTTATAAGTGGATTTTCTAATATATTTGCTTTTGGCGGATTGATATATTTATATTTGATACGACCTAATTTAAAGAATAATGTTAATTACAAAAAGGTAGGAATTATTTCAATCTCTTTGTCAGGATTGTTTTTACTTCTTAGTGTGGCATCATTGCTTTTCCTTTTTCCTTTTTTAATAAATGGAGTTAATACACTTTCTGTGTATATGAGTACTAGAGTTATTGAGTTTGGTACATTTTTTGAGAGAACTGATGCTTTGTTTATATTTGTATGGCTTTTTGCTTTTATCTCATATTTATGTGTGATTATTGCATATATTTCAAAAATCAATAAAAAAAATTGTAATGTGAAGAATCCATCTATTTTTATTTACTTGACTGGATTGCTTATATTGGCGGTTTCTCTTATTCCAAGCAATACAAGTGTGATTCGATTTGCAGAAACTGTTTTATACAAGAATGCTGCGTTGTGCATAGTTTTTGGTTATAGTTTTATTATTCTCATTATTGGATATTTAAAAAAGAAAAAAGTTTCTCTTATAATTCGGAGAAAACATATCTTAAGGAGGAGTTGTGAAAGCTAGAAATATCTTAATTACATTGTTAATAATATTATTAATTTCTTTTGCTTTTTTTAATAGTTCGTCTGTAAATACTATTGATGACCTTGCTTATGTTGTAGCTATTGGATTTGATGTTGGCGAGAATTATGCTCTTAAAGTTAGTTTCCAGATTAATATGCCTTCTGTTTCAAAATCTTCAAGTTCATCTAAGAGCGAATCTTCTTCAATAATAAATACTATTGATTGTAATAATTTTGATGCTGGAGTTAATCTTCTTAATAGTTATCTTAATAAAAATGTAAATATGTCGCATTGTAAATTGCTTGTTTTTTCTGAAGAATTAGCATATCTCGGAATAGACAATTATATTTATAGTTTGAAAAATAATATTGAAGTTAGGCCTACATGTAATATTTTAATTTCTAAATGTAGTGCACGATATTTTATGGATAATTCTGCCCCAATACTATCACAGATTTCTTCTAAATATTATGGATTAGAAGTTTCTTCTGAAAAAAATACTGGATATACTGAGGTAATTACTCTTAAAGATTTCTTTACTTCTATATCTGATACTTTTAAAAATCCATCTGCTATATTAGGTAGTATTAATGGGCTTAATTCTGATAATGTTGGAAGTAATAATTCTGACCTTGATGATGCAAATTATACTGCTAAAGAATCTGATGACAACACTCAGAAAAATATTGAAAATTTGGGTCTTGCAGTATTTGATAAAGGTAAATTAGTTGGTGAATTAAGTGGCTTAGAAGTTATGTCTCATTTAATGATTTGCGATAGGTTTAAGAGTTCCATAGTTAATATTCCTAGTCCTTTTAATGATCAGGAATACATTGCTCTATATATACAAAATTGCAAAACTAGGAAAACTGTTGAAATTGTTAATGGCTCGCCATTTATTTCATGTAATTTAAATATTAATGTGCGAGTTCTTAGTTCTACTACTGATGCAAATTATATGAACCCTGATAATATTAAGCTTATTGAGGATTACGCTAATTCATATTTCAAGGCTCATATTAGAGATTATTTATATAAATCTTCTGTTGAATTAAAGTCTGATATTTGTGGCTTTGGCAAATTGGCTGTTGGTAAATTTGCCACTTGGGATGATTGGGTTAATTATGATTGGTTACACAATTATGGAAATTCATTTTTTACTGTTAATGTTAATACCCATCTACGTTCTAGCTATTTGGTCATGGGCACTGAAAATTAATTATTTTATTGTTTTTAGTGCCTCTTTTGTATCATCATCTTTGTTAAATAAAGAATAAATTGCCATTATTATTAATACTATTAGGAATATTACACCATACATTATTATTGCATGTTTCCAAGATCCATTCATTATGCTTGCCCCTGCAAGTGTTGAAGATATTACTGATGGTATTCTTGCAAGCGTTGATATTACTAGAAATCTTGACATCTTTATTGGCAGTAATCCTGCTATATATGTTAATAAATCTTTGGGTGTTCCTGGTATAAAAAATAATAATGCCATTATTCTTTCTATTTTCTTTGGATTTTTGAATAAGTTACTGTTTTCAATTTTCTTTACTGTTTCTTCTTTGCAAAATTCATATACGAATTTGCTTCCAAGTTTTCTTACTATTACAAATATCGCAGCCTCACTAATCATTGTCATTAGAAGTATAAATATTGTACCTCCAATTCCACCATAGCACATTCCAGCAAGTATTTCGATTGGTTCTCCTGGTAATACTGCTAGGAATATTTGTGCTAACTCAAGTCCTGCTATCATTAGAAAACCCATAGCTCCAGATTTTTGTATTTTCTCTTTAAAAGCCAGTTGTCCTTCATTTGTTGATAAATCCTTCATTACAGGAAACAAGTAAATTGTTGCTCCAATAAGTATTGCTATAACAATTATGGATACTATTATTTTAAAAATTAGTATTTTCTTATTTTTCTTTTTTTGCTCCATATTTTTTTCCTTCTTTTTTTGATGCTATTTTAAAATCTATTTTTCTTGTTTCTTTATCAGCTGCAACTACTTCTATTCTTACTTTATCTCCTAGTTTGTATATCTTTCCAGAGTGCTTTCCTACTAATTCTTTTCTTCCTTCATCATAAATATAGTAGTCATCATCTAAGCTCTCAAATCTTATTAATCCTTCTACTGTATTTGACAATTCTACAAACATTCCAAAGTTGGTTACGCTTGATATTATTCCTTCATATTGCTTTCCTACTCTTTTCTGCATGAACTCAGCTTTTTTCATGGCTTCGCTTTCTCTTTCAGCTTTTGTCGCTATTTGCTCGCATTCTGATGATCTTTCTGCATATTTTATTGCACGAGTTTCAAATTTTTCTTTGAAATGGTCTGTTACATTATAGTCTTCTTCTAAATAAATGCTTATTATTCTATGGATAAATAAATCTGGATATCTTCTAATTGGCGATGTGAAGTGACAGTAATATTTACTTGCAATTCCAAAATGTCCACGATTTTCTGCTTCATATCTTGCTACTTTAAGTGTTCTTAATAATAAATTTGCAATAACTCTTTCTTGCTCTGTTCCCTTTATTTCTTCTAGAATTTGCTCAAATGCTTTTGGTTTTACATCATCTTTTTTACCTTTTATCTTATATCCGAAATTATATAGATATTTATTAAGTTCGGTTATTTTTTCTTCTGATGGTTTATCATGTACTCTGTATATAAAAGGTGCATTTAGCCAAAAAAATCTTTCTGCAATCGTTTCATTAGCTGTAAGCATAAATTGTTCTATTATGTCATTTGCAATTGTTGTTTCATAGGCTTGTATATCAATTGGCTTTCCTGTTTTATCAAGTGTTATCTTGCTCTCTGGTATGTCTAGTGATAAATATCCTGCTTTTTTACGTCTTTCTTTTAATATTTCTGCTAATGTATACATTCGTATGAAGTGGTTCGCATATTTTTCATATTTCTTTACCTCATCTATACTTGTATATAATACTTCATCTTTATGACTTTTAGGTGACTTCTCGTTTTCTTTATTGTAATATTTTATTATATCTGATACATTGTGATAATTCATTCTTTCAGTTACATTTATTACACTTTTATGTATATCACTATCTATTACATTTCCATCTTTATCTATTGTCATAAATACTGAAATAGCATATCTATCTTCTCCATGATTTAAACTACATGCTCCATTTGACAATTCTTTTGGTAACATAGGAATTACTCTATCTAGCATGTATACACTGGTTCCTCTTGTTATTGCTTCTTTATCTAGTTCACTTCCGCTTTTTACATAATGGCTTACATCTGCAATGTGTACTCCTAAAGTGTATGTTCCATCACCATTTTCATCAACACATATTGCATCATCTAAGTCTTTAGCATCTTCACCATCAACTGTAAATATTTCTTTATCTCTTAGGTCTAGTCTACCATCTATTTTTACTATTTCTTTTGATACTTCTTTTGCTTCTTTTATTACTGTTTTAGGAAATTCATAAGGAAGTTTAAATTGCCTTATGATTGATAGCATATCGACTCCTGTTTCATCTCCAAATCCTAATACTTCTCGTATCTTGCCTTCTGCTTTTTTCTTTTTATCTGGATATTTTGTTATTTCTACTACTACTTTTTGATCTGTTTTTGCATTTTTCCAATTTGATTTTGATATAAATATATCTCCATTTATCTTTTTGTCATCTGGTATTACAAATCCAAAATTTCTGCTTTTCTTAAATGTTCCAACTATTTGTGTTGTATTTCTTTGCATTATTTTTGTTATTTGTCCTTCTTCGTGACTTCCATGCTTTTTATCTAATATTCGTACTTTTACTATATCTCCATCCATTGCTTTTTTTGAGTTTTCTTTTGATATAAATATATCTTCTTCTCTTCCTTCTACTCTTACAAATCCGAATCCTCGTGTATTTGATAAATATGTTCCTTCTAATATTTCCATTTTTTCACCTCCTATAACTAAAAAAGAGCGTATATAGCATTCTATATACACTCTTAAATCTCTTATAATGCAAATACAATTCCAGTAACTACGCTAAGAACAGCAAATACAACACCTATTATTATTGTATTTTTCTGAACTTTTCCTGTTCTAGTTCTGCTCTTATTTTTTTCAAAATACTTATTTCCTCTTGGACCTTCATACGTATCTTCTGCTGAGTTACTATTATCCTTTGACTGAAATGTTGTTATAAAAATCAATGCTACACATACTATGATATATACTACTAATAATATATTTTTTGCTATTTCCATTTTGCACTCTCCTAAATATCATTTAAATTAACATTTTATAGTTTATCATATTTATAACAAAAAATCAAGCCTTTGCTTTACTTTTTATGAATAACTTGTGATAAGATCACCCTGTAAAATTATTTTATGAAAAGTTCACCCTTATGATACAATGGAGGCATGAGAACTTTTATGAATAATAAAGAAGAATTACAAAAAG
>ERZ826220.611-NODE-611-length-41024-cov-3.241671_pt1 | contig 41024 bp, 38 predicted proteins | sample MGYA00519927_ERZ826220 | MGnify/ENA primary metagenome ERZ826220 (study PRJEB31778, sample SAMEA3449225) | human gut metagenome | biome: human gut; feature: human-associated habitat; material: faeces | place: United Kingdom | collected 2010/2012 ... | reverse complement strand
AAAATGGGGGTGGATTGCTGCGGGTCACCACCTGCGACCATGCCCCATTCGGGGCAGCCGCGCCGCGGCACGCCGGGGTCGTCGTGCCCTACGGAAGCATCACAGGTGGTACCCAGCAACGGGCCGACGTGGTCATCGGCCCCTACGGGTGCGTTGTGGGGAATGCCTTGTAAGCGGTACGCCGTACCTGGGCCCCTGCCGGCGCGGTGCTTGACACTTCCCACCGGGCGTGGTAAATTTAAAAGATAACAAACCCGGGTGTTTTCACCCATGAATCCCGTGAAATCTGTTTGGAGGTAATCACCATGACAACGCAGGAACTCCAGGCCGTTTGCCGCCAGGTGCGCCGGGACATCGTTGAGATGACCACGGCGGCGGCCAGCGGGCATCCCGGCGGCTCTCTCTCCGCAGTGGAGCTCACCGTGGGCGCTTTCTATCACGCCATGCGGGTGGACCCCGCCAACCCCCACTGGGAGGACCGGGACCGCTTCGTCCTCTCCAAGGGCCATGTCTCCCCCTGCTACTACGGTGTGCTGGCGGAGAAGGGCTTCTTCCCCCGGGAGGAGCTCAAGACCTTCCGCCAGCTCCACTCCCGGCTCCAGGGCCATCCTGACGCCAAGAAGCTCCCCGGCGTGGACGCCTCCACCGGCTCCCTGGGCCAGGGCGTCTCCATCGCCAACGGCATGGCGCTGGGCGCCAAGCTCCTGGGCAAGGACACCCGTGTCTTCGTCCTCTGCGGCGACGGCGAGCTGCAGGAGGGCCAGATCTGGGAGGCCTTCATGTCCGCCGCCCACTATCACCTGGATAACCTCACCGTCCTCATCGACTGGAACGGCCTGCAGATCGACGGCAGCAACGACGAGGTCATGAGCCTGGGCGACCTGCCCGCAAAGCTCCGCGCCTTCGGCTTCGACCTCCACGAGGTGGCCGACGGCAACGACATCCAGCAGGTGCTGGCCGCCTACGGTCTCACCGCCGACGGCATTGCCCAGGCCGTGCGTCAGGCCCTGTCCCTGAAAAAGTGAGAGATACCCCTCCGCCCCGACATAGCTGGGGTGGAGGGGTCGCTTCTCCCGGCAGCATGTGTGTGAAAAAAGCGGATTTTGTGAAAAAAGTTGTTTTCCTTTGCGGTTAAGAATATAATAAAAGCATCAGAATAAGCAGAGGAGGTGCGCGAAAGAGATGCTTTATTTAAAACGAAAAATCGATTTTTTTCTGAGTGCATGGAAAAGCAATCCGGACCGGAAACCGTTGATTGTAAAAGGACCGCGGCAGGTGGGAAAAACCGAATCCATCCGGCGGTTTGGAGAGCAAAACTATAAAAGTGTGATCAGTATTAATTTTGTAGAAGAACCAAAGTATAAAATGATTACAACGGATGGATACAAAGCGGAAGGTATTATCAAAAATATTTCCAGGATTGATCCGTCAAAACGTTTTATAGAAGGCGAGACCCTGCTCTTTTTTGACGAGCTGCAGGAATTTCCGGAGATTGCAACTGCACTGAAATTCTTTAAAATCGATGGCAGATTCGACGTGATCTGCAGTGGCTCTATGATTGGGATCAATTACCGGAAAATTGAAAGCAACAGTGTTGGCTATAAATCCGATTATGAAATGTTTTCTCTGGATTTTGAAGAATTTTTGTGGGCGAAAGGATATGATGACAGCACGGTAGAGGATATGCTGGAACATATGCGGACGCTGAAGCCGTTTAATGAAGTAGAGATGGCGGTGTACAGTGAACTCTTTTTAGACTACTGTATTCTGGGCGGAATGCCGGCTGTTGTGCGGGAATTTGTCGAAAAGGGAACATTTGAGGGCTCACTGGAAGTACAGAGACAGCTGATTGCAGACTATAAAGAGGACATTCGCAAATATGCGGAAGGAATGGATCAGACCAGAATTTTAAATGTATTCAACCATATTCCGGTGCAGCTTGCCAAGGATAACAAAAAGTTTCAGATTTCAAAAGTGGCATCAGGAGCGAGATTCCGTGATTACCGCGGCTGTATCGAATGGCTGCATGATGCGGGAATGGTCAATGTATGCTATTGTATGAATTTTCCGGAATTACCATTGCAGGGAAATTATGATGAAACGAAATACAAGCTTTACTTCGCAGACAGTGGTTTGCTGGTAGCCATGCTTGATGAAGAAGCCCAGGTGAATTTAAGAAGCAATAAAAATCTTGGTGTATACAAAGGTGCGCTTTATGAGAATGTTGTCGGAGAAGCATTGGTAAAATCAGGTTACCGGCTGTATTATTATAAACGGGACGATTCTTCACTGGAGCAGGATTTTTTTGTCCGGACAGCAAATGCGCTGATTCCGGTCGAGGTTAAAGCACAGAATGGAATGGCAAAATCCATACGAACTTTAATCAGCGGGAAAAAGTATGCGGACATCCACTGCGGAATTAAATTTACAGGCAGTAACATGGGATACGGAGAGCAGATTTATACGTTTCCGTATTTTTGTGCTTTTTTGCTGAAAAGATATCTGGCAGGGGTGGATGAGAAAGCGTTCTTAGAAGGGGCTTACAGCAAGGATTCTCACATCTCTGCAGGTGATGAGATGAATTAAGTGAATGGAAATACAAAATGAAGCGAGGAAAAAATTATGGCAGACAAACACACAACAGAAAAACTCCTGGAGGGCGACCGCCTTTCGGGAAAAGTAACCTTATTTGCAAAAGTGACGATTTTGCCGGGGGATGAGCTTTCCTATCATGAGCATCACGGTGAGACGGAAGTATATCACATTTTATCAGGAGAGGGTCTGTACCAGGACAACGACAAGACGTATCCGGTGGAGGCAGAAATGACGACCTTCTGCGAGGACGGAAACGGGCATGCGATTTCCTGCAAAGGAGACGAGCCGCTGGTATTTCTGGCGATGATTCAGAAAAAAGAAGCATGATAAAAAATTCTGTCAGAGGAAAGGAAACTGTCGAAAGAGATTTTGAAAGAGAAGCTTTTTCGGCAGTTTTTTTGTTTCCATGCATACGAAGGGAACAGATGAGTGGCAGGTTCTGCAGGTTTGCTTGTAGGAAAAAACAGTACATGGTATGATGGAGTTACTATTTCGAGGGGGTGGCTGTATGAGCAGAAAGAAAAAGATGAAAATGGAGTACCGCTTTTATGAAGTGCCGGAAAAATGTCCGGTGCTGGCACTTCTGGGAGAAAAGTGGGTGCAGAATTACGGTTACCAGATTGATTACCTGCATTTTCATAATATGATGGAGATCGGCGTCTGCTATTACGGTGAGGGGACAATTGTCCTGGAAGATAAAGAAATTCCGTACGACGGGGGGGGCATTTACGGTAGTACCAAAGAACTTTCCACATACGACAAACTCAAAGGAAAACAGTCTGTGCTCCTGGGCATGGCTGTTTATTGATGTGGAAGGCTTTATCACAAAACTGTATAAGGATAATTCGCGTATGGCACAGAAGCTGATTTCCCGCATCAACCAGAGGGCTCATTACTCGAAAAATGAGGACAGACCTGAGGTGGCGGAGCTGATCAAACTGATTATTAAATGCATGGATGAAAAAGAGGAATTTTATCTGGAAGAAGTAAAGGGGCTGACGCGGGCGCTTCTGATGCAGATTGCGAGATGGAATGAAAAAGATGAGACGCAGGAAAAGAATGCCATTCTGGATGATGCCAGCATTGCCCTGATTCTTCCTGCGCTCAATTATATCGGGGAAAATTTCCACGAGAGCATCCGGATTGAAGAACTTGCGGATGTGTGCCACATCAGTGAGACACATCTGCGCCGTATTTTTCAGGAATCCATGCGGATGCCGCCGGTGGAATATATCAACTGGGTTCGGATCCGGGCAGCGTGCAAAGAGCTGAGAAAGACAAATGCCTCCGTAAGTGACATTGCACTGCACTGCGGATTCACAACAATATCCACTTTTAATCGTAATTTTCGAAAGATTCTCGGCGTTTCGCCCCAGCAATGGCGGAGGGCACCGGAACATTACGAGCAGAATTTGTTGAAATTTGACATAAAAACACAGGAAGGATGGTGAAACAAAGTGAAAATATCTATAGATAGTTGAAAATGCATAGGATAGAGTCGAATATGCGCACAACAGACGAAAGAATGTTGTTATAATTTGTACATGTTGAGGGTATAAAAACCTAAAAAATGTACAAAACAACCAAAAGACTTTTAAGCGATATATGTGAAAAAGTCAGGTTGTAAAATAACATCTTAAGGAGGATGTGCAATATGAGAAGAAAAATTGTATCAATCGTAATGGCATCAGCAATGGTACTTGGACTGGCTGCATGCGGATCCAGCGGAGGAACTACAACAAGCTCCAGCAACGGCGGAAACGATGCATCAGCAGCAGATGACACCACTGCAAAATCAGAGAGCAGCGACGTAGTAGAAGGTGGTTCAGATGATGACAACACCTTAACCGTATGGACCTGGGACCCGAACTTCAACGTTTATGCGATCCAGAAAGCAGCTGAGATTTACGCACAGGATCACGAAGGCTTTAAAGTAGAAGTCAGCGAAGTACAGTCCGATGACATTGAAACCCGCCTGACCACAGCAGTTTCTGCAGGAGACTTAAGTACTCTGCCGGATATCTTCCTGATGCAGGACAACTCCTTCCAGAAATATGCAACCAACTACCCGGACATTTTCACAGATCTGACCGATTCCGGTATCGACTTTGGTGAATTCTCATCCGCAAAAGTTGCTTACTCTACACTGGATGGAAAGAACTACGGAATTCCGTTTGACAATGGCGCTGTGATCGAGTGCCTGCGTACCGATATGCTGGAAGAGGCAGGCTTTACCGTAGATGATTTCACAGACATTACCTGGAATGACTTTATGGAAAAAGCAAAAGTTGTCAAAGAGAAAACAGGCCAGCCAATCCTGACATCTCAGGCCGGATCTCCGGACCTTGTTATGGAAATGCTGCAGTCCTGCGGTGAGTCCCTGTTCAACGAGGACGGATCCGTAAATATTGTAGACAACAAAGCATTAAAACCAATCCTTGAGATCTACAGCCAGATGGTAAAAGATGGTACTCTGGTAGAAGTTACCGACTGGGATCAGTATATTGCATCCATCAACAACGGAACCACAGCAGGCGTTATCAACGGATGCTGGATCATGGCTTCCATCACAGCAAATGACGATCAGTCCGGTAAATGGGCGCTCACCAATATGCCAAAACTGGACGGCATCGACGGAGCAACCAACTACTCCAACAACGGTGGTTCTTCCTGGGCAATTTCTTCCAACTGCAAGAAAACCGATCTTGCCATTGACTTTATGAAATCTACCTTCGCAGGCAGCACAGCTCTTTACGATGACATCATCGCAAAAGGCGCTCTGGCAACCTGGGCACCGGCAGGAGATTCCGAAGCATATGCACAGCCAGTTGCATTCTTCAGCGATGATCCGGTTTATGCAAAAATCGTTGATTTCGCAACCAAGACTCCATCCAACATCACTGGAGCATTCTACTACGATGCACGCGATGCTGTCGGAACCGCACTTTCCAATATCATCCAGACAGGAGCAGATATGGACAGCGAACTCCAGACTGCACAGGAAACCGTAGAGTTCAACATGGGTAACTAAGATTTCTCATATTGTAAAAAAGTAGGACGATAAGAAACGGGTCTGCTTCTAGACAGACAGAAGCAGGCCCGTTCTGTATCTGCCCCGGGGTGGGCTTGAAAAATGATTTCTGCAGGAGAACATGCGATGTTGTCTGCAAAAAGATTTTTTCAAGCGTACCTCGCAGCGAAAAAAGAAAGGAAGATTCCATGAGCAGCCAGAAGAAAAAAGGAATGAACTTGGAAAGAAAACAGAATTTTACCGGATGGGTTTTTCTGCTTCCGGCAACGATTCTGATCGCATGGATGAGCTTTTATCCGATGATTCAGGCATTTATCCTGTCTTTGCAGACCGGTATGGGCATTAACCTGAAATTCAACGGATTTGCAAACTATGCGCGTATTTTAAAAGACCCGACTTTTAAACAGACTTTAAGTAACACCTTCCTCTACCTGATTATTCAGGTGCCGATCATGCTGATCCTTGGTCTGATGTTTGCATCGATGCTGAACAACAAAGATCTGCGTTTCAAGGGACTGTTCCGTACCTGTATTTTCCTGCCGTGCGCAACATCGCTGGTATCTTACGCAATGATTTTCCGTTCCCTGTTTGCAAACGATGGATTTATCAACACCGTTCTGCGTGGACTTGGCATGCATCCGATCATGTGGTTCTCCAATGCCTGGACAGCCCGTGCCGTTATCATCATCGCATTGGTCTGGAGATGGACGGGATACAATATGGTATTCTACCTCTCCGGTATGCAGAACATTGAATACTCAATCTACGAAGCAGCAAAAATTGACGGCGCAAGCCCGCTGCAGACCTTCTTCAAGATCACCGTTCCGCTGTTAAAGCCGATGATCCTGCTGACCACGATTACCTCTACCAATGGTACGCTGCAGCTGTTCGATGAGTCCCTGAACCTGACAAACGGAGGTCCTGGAAAATCGACCATGACCATGTCTCATTACATTTACAACATGTCCTTTGTACAGAGTCCAAACTTCGGCTATGCGGCAGCAATGTCGATCCTGATCCTGATTATGGTTGCCATTCTGGCACTGATTCAGATGAAAGTAGGTGACGAGCGATAATGGGAAAAACAAAGAAATTCTTCATGTATCTGGTTTTAACGGTAGCATCCCTCCTTTCTGTATTTCCGCTGTACTATATGTTCTGCGCGTCTACGAACAGAAGTATTGATGTTATTGCCGGAAAACTGATTCCGGGTACTTATCTGATGGAAAACTTCAAGTCACTGATTGCGCAGCAGAACCTGCGTCTTGCACTGTGGAACTCGTTCCGGAATGCAACGGTACTGACGGTCCTTTGTCTTCTGGTCTGCTCAATCGCAGGTTATGGATTTGAAATTTATCATGACAAAGCGAAAGATGCGGTATTTACCGTGCTTCTGACTGCGATGATGATCCCGTTCGCAGCAATCATGATCCCGATGTTCCGTATGTTTTCACAGTTAAAAATGGTCAACACGATGGCAGCATTTATGCTTCCTTCGATTTCCACTCCGTTTATGATTATGATGTTCCGTCAGGCTTCCCGTTCTTTCCCGCACGATATCATCGAAGCGGCAAGACTGGATGGTTTAAGCGAGACAGGAATTTTCTTCCGCATGTATATGCCGACCATGAAATCGACCTATGCGGCAGCAACGATCATCACCTTCATGAATGCATGGAACAACTATCTGTGGCCAAAGGTTATCTTACAGAACAATGATTCCATTACCATGCCGATGCTGGTAGCGAACCTGCTCGGCGGCTACACTGTAGATTATGGCGTGCTGATGCTCGGCGTATTCATCTGTACGATCCCGACAGCAATCATTTTCTTCTGCTTCCAGAAGAGCTTCACAGAAGGTATCACAGGTGCTGTAAAATAAGAAAAAGAATCGAACAGAAAAGGTGGATATTTGGATGAATATCCACCTTTTTTCAAAAGATCAAAGAAAATAAAATTCCAGAAGGAGGAAAATAAAAATGGGTGTATTTCAGTATGAAAAAGTGAAGGACCCGACGTATTATGGAGAGAACCGGGTACCGGCGCATTCCGATCACAGGTATTATGGATCGGTGGAAGAAATGGAGCAGCATGTGGAAAACTTCCGTCACAGTCTGAATGGACTGTGGAAATTCCACTATGCAAAGAACTACGAGAGCACGATTCCGGGATTTGAGACACCGGAGTATGACTGCACAAAATGGGATGATATCCGCGTGCCGGCGCATATCCAGATGGAGGGATACGACGCACCGCAGTATGCCAATGTGCAGTATCCGTGGGAAGGAAGAGAAGAAATCCAGCCGGGCGAGATTCCGGAGCGGTTCAATCCGACGGCTTCCTATGTGAAATATTTTGAAGTGCCGGATCAGATGAAAGGAAAACGGCTTTTTGTTTCCTTCCAGGGAGCAGAGAGCGGTATTGCCGTATGGCTGAACGGAACGTTCCTTGGCTACAGCGAGGATACGTTTACTCCGTCCGAGTTTGAACTGACCCCGTATCTGAAAGAGGGCGAAAATAAACTGGCTGCGCAGGTTTTCAAATGGACGAGCGGAAGCTGGTGCGAGGATCAGGATTTCTTCCGTTTCTCCGGTATTTACCGTGATGTGTATCTGTACACGATTCCGGAGGTTCACGTTTCGGATCTGAAAGTACAGACGCTGCTGGATGATACGTTTACGAAGGCAGATCTGGTCATTGATACGAAAACGATCGGAAAAGGAAAAGTGAAAATTACCCTGTCAAAAGACGGAACGGCACTGCAGAGCACCGAAGGTGTGCTGGATGGGGAAACACAGTTTGTTCTGAAAGTCGATCACCCGGAACTGTGGTCCGCAGAGACACCGGTGCTGTATGATCTTCTGCTGGAAGTCACCGCAGAGGATGGAACGGTGCAGGAACTGATTCCGCAGAGAGTCGGATTCCGCCGCTTTGAGATGAAAGACCACATCATGATGCTGAATGGAAAACGCATTGTCTTTAAAGGCGTCAACCGCCACGAGTTCAGCTCCGTATCCGGCCGTGTTGTTTCGAGAGAAGAGCTGATCAAAGACCTGACAACGATGAAACAGAACAACATCAATGCAATCCGTACCTGCCATTACCCGGATGCGGTCGGCATTTATGATCTGTGCGATGAATACGGTATTTACATGATTGCAGAGTGCAACATGGAGTCCCATGGAACGAGAGATACGGATGCCGTACGGAACGGGGATTTCTCCGGTGTCGTACCGTGCGACCGTCCGGAGTGGATGGACTGCATGCTGGACCGTGTCAACTCGATGTATCAGAGAGACAAAAACCATCCGGCGATTCTGATCTGGTCCTGCGGAAATGAATCGTTCGGCGGAAAGGTTATTTTTGAAATGTCTCAGTTATACCGGAAGATGGATCCGACCCGCCTTGTCCATTATGAGGGAGTGAACGATGACCGCAGATACAACGACACCAGCGATATGGAAAGCCGGATGTACACCACGGTCAACGAGATCCGGGAATTTTTAGCGAAAGACCGCAGAAAACCGTACGTCTGCTGTGAGTATGCCCATGCCATGGGAAATTCCTGCGGCGCGATGAAGAAATATATGGATCTGACCGAGGAAGAGCCAATGTTCCAGGGCGGCTTTATCTGGGACTATATCGATCAGTCGATTTATAAAAAAGACCGCTACGGAAAAGAGTTCCAGGCGTACGGCGGTGATTTTGACGACCATCCGTGTGATTATAACTTCAGTGGAAATGGTATCGTATACGGCGGCGAGCGCGACGCGTCTCCGAAGATGCAGGAAGTAAAATTCTGCTATCAGAATATTTCCATTGACGTGCAGAAAGACAAGGCGGTTGTAAAAAATAAAAACCTGTTTGTGAATACCGATACATTTGCATGCGTAGTACTTCTCGAAAAAGAAGGAAAGAAACTGAAAGAAGTGCCGATGGAAGTTTCGGTGGAGCCGCTTTCGGAAAAAACGGTGGAGCTGCCGATCGCGGTACAGACACTTCCGGGAGAGTATGCGGTGACCGTTTCCTTCCGCCTGAAAGAAGATACCGTATGGGGCAAGCGCGGCCATGAAGTTGCATTTGGACAGGGCGTTTATGAAGTGGAAGCACCGGCGAAAGCAGAAAAACCGGCGAAATTTGAAGTGATCCGTTCCAACCATGATTTTGGTGTGCGCGGCGAGAATTTCGATGTGATGTTCTCCGATCTGAACGGCGGACTCGTATCGTACCGTTACGGCGGCGTTGAGATGATCAAAATGATTCCGAAACCGAACTTCTGGCGTGCGCCGATCGACAATGACTGCGGAAGCCTGATGCCGATGCGTTACAGCCAGTGGAAGATTGCTTCGATGTATCTGTCCCACAAATATCCGAACGGCAGCCATTATCCGGGACTGTATGCACCGGAAATCGAAGTACACGAGGACTGCGCAGAAGTCAGCTACCGCTATGTAATGCCGACCACACCGGCGAGTGAGTGCCGTCTGACCTACCGTGTCTTCGGCGATGGAAGCATTCAGACGACGCTGACGTATGATCCGGTGAAAGAGCTCGGCGATATGCCGGAATTCGGCGTGATGTTCAAGCTGGATGCCGATTACGACCACGTTACCTGGTATGGCATGGGACCGGAGGAGACGTATGTGGACCGCTGCGCCGGAGCAAAGCTTGGCGTTTATAAGAATAAAGTCGAAGACAATATGGCGAAATATCTCGTTCCGCAGGAGTGCGGCAACAAGGTTGGTGTACGCTGGGCAACCGTGACGAACCGCAAGGGCCGTGGTATGATGTTTAGCGGCGACAAGATGGAATTTTCCGCACTGCCGTACACACCGCACGAGCTGGAAAATGCGATGCATCCGTATGAACTGCCGCAGGTACATTACACCGTTGTGCGCGTGGCAAAACAGCAGATGGGTGTCGGAGGAGACGACAGCTGGGGTGCACAGACCCATCCGGAATACCTGATTTCGGTTGACCAGAAACTGGAATTTACCTTTACATTCCGAGGCATTTGAGAATAAAAGGAGATTTTCATGAGACAGAATATAAATTTTGGAAAACTTCTGCATGGCGGAGATTACAATCCGGAACAATGGCTGGAATATCCGGAAATTCTGGAACAGGATCTTGCGTATTTCAAAAAAGCGAAAATAAATGAAGTTTCCCTCGGCATCTTTTCCTGGGCATTCCTGGAGCCGGAAGAAGGCGTGTTTGATCTGGAATGGATCAAAAAAATGGTAGACCGCCTGTATGAAAATGGAATTTCTGTCATGATGGCTACACCGACAGCGGCAAGACCGCGCTGGATGGCACAGAAATATCCGGAAGTACTCCGCATGGATGCGATGCGGCAGAGAAATCTGTACGGAGAGCGTCATAACCATTGCTATACCTCGCCGGTGTACCGGGAAAAAACGAGAAAGATCAATACAAAACTGGCAGAAGCGTTCAGGGATCATCCAGGTGTCATTGCATGGCATATTTCGAATGAACTAGGCGGAGAGTGCCATTGTCCGCTCTGCCAGGAGGCATTTCGGAACTGGGTAAAACAAAAATATGGCAGTTTACAGGCCTTAAACCATGCATGGAACACGGCGTTCTGGAGTCATACATACCAGAGTTTTGATCAGGTGGAGAGTCCGTCGCCAAAAGGAGACGCATCGCTGCACGGACTGAATCTGGACTGGAAACGATTTGTAACAGATCAGACAGCCGATTTTGTGAAATGGGAGATCAGCGCGCTGCGGGATGCCGGTGCCAAACAGCCTACGACCATCAATATGATGTATGATTTCAAGGGACTGGATTATCACAAGTTTGCCGACATTGTTGATTTTGTTTCCTGGGACAATTATCCGACCTGGCACAAAGAAGCGGAAGCAGTTACGGCAGCAGATACGGCGATGCAGCATGATATCATGCGCAGTATCCAGAAAAAGCCGTTTTATCTGATGGAGAGCTGTCCGTCCGCAACAAACTGGCAGCCGGTCAGCAAACTGAAAAAGCCGGGCATGCTGCACGCCGCATCCATTCAGGCCGTGGCGCACGGATCAGACAGCGTCCTGTATTTCCAGATGCGCCAGAGCCGTGGAGCTTCCGAAAAGTTTCATGGAGCGGTGATAGACCATTATGGAGGAGATGACACCCGTGTATTCCGGGAAGTGACAAAGGTAGGAGAAACCCTGGCGCAGATGCAGGAACTTTCCGGTGCCATCTGCAGTCCGAAAGTGGCTGTGATTTATGACACCGAAAACCGGTGGGCACTGGAAGATGCGGCAGGGCCACGGAATCAGGGCCTGTTTTACAAAGAAACCGTGGAAAAATCATACCGCGCCTTCCGCAGACTCGGCCTGGATGTTGATGTCATCGATGAAACGCAGGGTCTTTCGGACTATCAGATCGTGGCAGCGCCTGTGGTTTATCTGCAGCGGGAAGGATGGGTGGAAAAAGTACGGCAGTTTGTGGCCGGAGGCGGCACTTTCCTGGCAACGTACTGGTCCGGAATTGTAGATGAGACGGATCTTTGTTTCCTTGGCGGAACGCCGCACGGACTGCTGGATGTAATGGGACTTCGGAGCATGGAGATTGACGGCCTGTACGATGGGGAATGGAACGAAGGAGTTCCGGTCCCGCAAAACCGTCTGCATCTGACCCGGACGTACCGGTGCAGCAATCTCTGTGAACTGGTGAAACCATCGACAGCAGAAGTGCTGATGACTTATGGAAAAGATTTTTATGCAGGAATGCCTGCACTGACAGAAAACCAGTATGGCGCAGGAAAAGCATATCAGATCTGTGCCGGTTTTGAACAGGGTCTGTACGATGAGCTCTGCGGAAAACTGGCAGAAGAAGCAGGTGTCACATCGGTGGTGAAAGAGATTCCGGATGGCGTGGAGGTTACAACGCGCGAAAAGAATGGAATCCGGTATGTGTTCGTACAGAACTTTAATCGGAATGCCGTGGAAATCAAACTTCCGGTCGAACAGTATCCGGTGTGGAACGGACAGTATGATGGAACAATCGGAAGCTGGGAAACAGTGGTGCTGAAAGAAAACAGTCCGAATTTCCGGGAAAAATAGAAAATAAAAATGTCTCAAAACAAAAGACTGGTTTTGAGACATTTTTTTTGCAAAAAACAAACGAATATCAGGCGGTTTCGGATTCTTCGGCGGAGAGTTTTTTCTTATAATTTTCTCCCCAGCTCCACATGGCATCCATGATTGGCTGTAGGCTGTAGCCCAGGTTGGTGAGGGTATATTCTACCCGCGGCGGAACTTCTGCATAAACTTTACGGCTGACGAGCCCGCTCTGTTCCATCTGACGGAGCTGGCTCGTCAGAACTTTCTGGGAAACGTGACCGATGGATTTTTTTAGTTCGCCAAAACGTTTGGTGCCCGGCATCAGATCACGGAGAATCAGGACTTTCCATTTATCACTGATTAAGGTTAAGGTAGTCTCTACCGGGCAGGCCGGGAGATCGGCTAAAGATATTGCGTTTTTTTCAGAAACTGACATAAAAAACCTCCATTTCATAAAGATTTTCTTGTAAAAGTAAGCACGGAAAACCTTGTATTTACACAATAGTTTCCTTTTGGTAACTACAGCACAATATTGTGCTTACTTTACGTTAAGACGCTTTGGGCTTATTATAAAGCCATCGAAAGAAAAAAGCAATCCTTTCGAGAAAAAAGATCCGAAGCGCATTCGAAAAAGGCCGAAACCAAATCATAAGAAACAAGCTCAAAAACAAAATCAAAAAACGAAAATGGAGGACATCATCATGAGTAAAGTAGTAGAATTCTTAAAAGAAAACCCGGTACAGTATTTAGCAACTGTAGGGCGCGATGGAAAAGCAAAATGCCGTCCGTTTATGTTTATTGGCGAAATGGAAGGAAAACTGTGGTTTTGTACCAACAACACAAAAGATGTTTATAAAGATATGCTGGCAAATCCGGAAATTGAAATTTCCACTTCCAGCCCATCCTATGCATGGATCCGTCTGAACGGAAAAGCTGTATTTGAAAACAACATGGCTGCAAAAGAAATGTGCATGGGAAATCCGATTGTAAAAGGCCAGTACCAAACCGCTGACAACCCGATTTTCGAGGTATTCTATCTGAACAATGCACACGGTGTAATCGCAGACTTTTCCGGAAACCCGCCGTACGAGTTTTAATCTGTCGCTATGAATTTGAAGTAAAAAGAGAAAGGAATCTGCCGCTATGGAGAGAAATGATTATCTGAAGATGTTAGTAGAGGAGATGCACTCAACCACGATGGCGACGATCGGTGCAGACGGTCATCCACAGACCCGTGTGATCGATATGATGCTGTGGGACAAGAAAGGAGTGTATTTTCTGACGGCAAAAGGAAAAGCCTTTTATGCACAGCTCATGGAGCAGGGCTATGTGGCAATTTCTGCGACGAAAGATAAAAAAGCAGTCTCTCTCCGCGGCAGAATCCAGAACATCCACAGTGAAAAGCTGGATGAAATTTTCGGAAAAAATCCATACATGCAGAAAATTTATCCCGGCGATACACGCGCGGCACTTGAGGTGTTCCGCGTGTACGAGGCCGAGGGAGAATACTTCGACATCAGCGATCCGTCGCATATCGTGCGGGACACGATCCTGATCGGCGGCGCAGAGCAGTCGATGGCTGGGTACGAGGTGGGAAACGAATGCATTGGCTGCAAGCTCTGTTTTTCAGTCTGTCCGCAGAAATGCATCGACATCACCCGCATCCCGGCCGTCATCGACCAGCACCAGTGCCTGCACTGCGGCCGATGCGCGGAGACGTGTCCGAGAGGAACGATTCGCAAAAGAGGGCAGTAGTCCCCTTATTTTAGCTACAGATTTTATGGGAATAGTGATAAGATAAAGTCTATAGAAACGATGGAAATGAGGGAATAACATGAACCAGAGTGAACGAAGAAATTTTCTGATCCAGTCATTGCTGGAAGAGAGCCGGGAGTACCGCGGAATGCAGATTCCGTCTGACAGCACCGGGCAGAGACAGCTTCTGCGGGGGCTGATGAATGTGCGCATGGTGAAAAAGAGCAGTGCAGAATTTCTGAACATTCAGGATGCGTATCTGCAGGAGGAGACGGCAAAAAAGGGCGTGACGGATGTCGACGACCTTACGCCGGTGCAGCAGGGGCTGTATCTCTGGCAGGGCGATATCACCGCGCTCCGGTGCGATGCGATTGTGAATGCGGCGAACAGCGGGATGACTGGCTGTTACGTGCCGAATCACCGGTGCATTGACAACTGCATCCATACGTTTGCGGGTGTGCAGCTTCGGCTGTACTGCGAGGAGATGATGGAAGCGCAGGGCCATGCGGAGCCGACGGGGCAGGCGAAAATCACGCCGGCGTATAATCTGCCGTGCCGCTATGTGCTCCACACGGTTGGACCGATTGTGGGCGGCCATCTGACGGAAACACACTGCCGGCAGCTGGCGGACTGCTATCGGTCGTGCCTGTCACTTGCGGCGGAGAACGGACTGAAAAGCGTGGCGTTCTGCTGCATTTCCACTGGAGAATTTCATTTTCCGAACGAGAAAGCAGCGGAGATTGCCGTTGCGACGGTGAAAGAGTTTCTGGCGCAGAAAGAGACGAGCGTGGAGAAGGTCATTTTCAACGTGTTCAAGGACCGCGACAGGGAGATTTATGAGGAGCTGCTGGGAGAAAAGTAATCGCTGAAGAATGGGGAACAAAAGCAGAAAGAAAAGAAGAGGTGAATTTGTGATGTTTGAAAGTTGGAAAGAAAGAGAATTTGAAAAAAAGATGGAGCGTTTTCGCACCGCACTGCAGGAAAAAAACACGATTTTAATAGGAGCCGGGGCTGGGCTTTCGACATCGGCCGGATTTACCTACAGCGGTGAGCGGTTCCGGAAATATTTTGCAGATTTTGAACAGAAATACGGTTTCCACGATATGTATTCTGGCGGCTTCTACCCTTACGATACGCTGGAAGAATACTGGGCGTACTGGAGCAGATACATTTACATCAACCGTTATCAGGACGCGCCAAAACCGGTTTACCAGAAACTGCTCAGCCTGATGAAAAATAAGAGCTATTTTGTCATCACCACAAATGTAGACCACTGCTTCCAGAAAGCCGGATTTGATAAAAACCGTTTGTTTTACACGCAGGGAGATTACGGCCTGTTTCAGTGCTCTGAGCCGTGCTGCAAGGAAAAGTATGACAATGAAGAAATCATTCGAAAGATGCTGCTTGCCCAGGGGTATCAGATCCTGGAAGACGGAAGCCTTGTTCCGCCGGAGAACGGAAACCTGAGCATGCGGATCCCATCCGAACTGGTGCCGTACTGCCCACACTGCGGAAAACCGATGAGCATGAATCTGCGCGCGGATGACACGTTTGTGGAAGATAAAGGCTGGCATGAGGCATCCAGCCGACGCATCGATTTCCTGCTCCGTCACAACAGAGGCCATATCCTGTATCTGGAACTCGGCGTGGGATACAACACGCCGGGAATCATCAAATATCCATTTTTCAGCATGACAGCAGAAGATAAAGATAATCTTTATGTCTGCATCAACACCAGCGATATGCGTGTCCCGGATCTGATCCGTGACAGAGCGGTGTGCATTAAAGGGGATATTGGGGAAGTGCTGGATCGGATCTGAGACGGAAAAACATATAATATTCGAGAAAATTAATCACGTCACTTACGTGACGAGATGATGACATGATTGACGAGATAAATTCAACAGAGTTGCATACCTGCCTGCTGGAAATCACATTGCTGCCGCTGGCACATTACTGGCATTTCTGGTACGGCCCGCTGGATGCAGCCATTTACGGATCCTTTATCCTGGGAGCAAAAATCCTGTGGCACATCGTCGATTTCGGACAGAGTATGCGGACCGCAGCCGAAGTAAATGAACAGCTCCGCAGACGACGCATGGAGACGGTGGAGGAAAGAAGAGAAAAAATGAGAAAACGGCACTGATCTGTAAAAAGATCGGCGCCGTTTTTTGCATAGGATAGGAAGGACTACTGTGCCTTCTGTGCAATCTCTTCATCGGAAATCAGATTGCTGTGATATTCGATTTTGCCCGACAGGACATCATCGTAAAAATTCTGTTTCCAGTCGATATAATCGATGGCTTTCTGCAGTTTTTCCATCGATGCGAGCAACGCTTCTTTTTTTACCGCGAGAATTTCTTTACGCTCCGGAATGGAGGATGGACCTTCGAGGCAGTAGGCGAGATATTCTTTCATTTCCGCCAGCGTCATGCCGCAGCGCTTCAGGCAGCCGAGGCTCTGGATCCATTTGATGTCGCGGTCGTCGAAAACGCGGTAATTGTGGCTGTCGCGTTTTACGTTCGGGACGAGGCCTTCTTTGCAGTAAAATTTCAGGGTTTCATACGACATGCCTGTCTGGATGCAGGCTTCTTTCATGGAATACATCATGCATACCTCCCAACAAAGTTCATAACAGAATCGAATCGGTAGTAACTACCGGGTAAGATAACCATAGTATAGAATTCGGACTTTGTCAAGCGATCAGCTCTTCAAATTTTTTCTTTTTCGGAAAGGCCCGCCGAGAGGAAATGTTTGTCGATCTTGACTTCATCCAAAAGAATATCCTTCAGCGAATTCAAAGAAGAATACCCCGATCCGAAATCGTCCATGGAAATGCGGATATTCCGATCGTGGAAGAAGCGGATCGCCTGCTTGTGATAGGCGGAAATCTTTTCCCGCACCACGGCCGGATCCTGCCAGGTGATATCGATAATGCCGACAAAGATATCGGAGTGATAGCGGTTCACAAAGAGTGTCTGCGGAAAGAGTTCCAGCTTTTTCAGGATGAAATTCAGAATGTTCGTACCCATCTCATAACCCCAGTAATCGTTGATCAGATGAAAATTGTCGACATCCGTCATCAGAAAGGCGTACTGCTTTTCTTCGCTTCTGTTATTGAGAAGCGTAAAAATTTTTTCTTTTAAAGAATCCGTGGAAATGCTCTCAGCAAGCATACTGCGGCGGGCGGCGAGAGGTCCGTTTTTCTGGAGCTGTTTTTTATACCGCTTGTCCTGGTACATTTTTTCGTCCGCCATTTGCAGCAGATCCATGATCAGATAATAATGATTTTTGCAGCTCAGCTCATATCCGACGGCATAGCTCAGCGGGTGATCCGCCGTCTGGTTGTAGGTGTCGATCATCGTCTGCAGCTGAAGATTCATCTGCTCCAGCTGGTTCCAGGTTGCATGATTCTGCACAATGACAAATTCATCACCGCCGAACCGCGCCAGAAAGCTGTCCTCGGTCAGAATGCGGGTCAGATAGGAGGCGAAGGTCTGGATAAAGACGTCGCCTTCTTCGTGGCCGTACGTGTCGTTGATTATCTTTAAATTGTTCATATCAAACATCATCACGCCGACATCGAGTGTATCGTCCGCGTTCTGAAGCTGGAGGAGCTTTTCTTCCAGCGACTTTTTATCGTGCACGCCGGCGACATCAAAGCCGGAGCGGCGGATCAGGCTTTTCAGATAATCGGTAAGCGTCAGTGCAGAGGCGCAGCCGAGCAGCGTAAGGATAATCAGAAGCGCAAAGGCGCGATGATCCAGCCCACGCTTGAAATGCAGAAACAGCGATGTCAGAAAGACGACATAGAATGCGATCTGCAGATAGCACAGTTTGATGATTTTTTTGTTCTTTTCCATAATACTCCATACTTTCTAAATGCGTATGCAAAAAGTGAACCCTGCCATCGGTTCAGCTGGCATACACAATAATTTTCTTGGCCAGACTCTTATCCAGCCCGATTTTACTGCCCTTCACCATGACGAGATAATAACCGTGAAGCTCCGACAGAATCGAAATCCTGGCCCCGGGAACAAACCCAAGCGACTCCAGATAATGACGCTGCTTTTCCTGGCCGCAGATTTTATTGATGACGTAAAACTGATTGAAATCGGTTAAATTTAAAGGCATGCAGTTCCTCCTTTATTACGAGAGTACATCGAGTTAGAATTGCCTAACAGACAGTATAGCATAACATATTTGGAACAAAATAGAAAACTTTTTCATTGAGAAATTTTTTCAAAAAGGTTTTACGGGGGCGGATGCATTTTTGCGTTTCTTATTTTGGGGGAATCATGTATAATGGAAATGAAATATCAGTGACAAACTATGACATGGGAAAAGGAAGAGAAAACAATGAAACCTAGAATAAAAATCCTGCTGCTTGCAGTTCTGATCGCAGCACTCTGCAACTGTATGCTGATGATCGGAATGACAAAAAAGAAAGAGAACAATACAATTCCAAAAGACGCCAGCCTGATCTGCGAAGAAACCGTATCGCCGAATAAGGACTATATCACGGATGAAAAAGACCTGGTGAATTACACCGTGCGCGTCTATCAGGAAAAAAACAACGACATCATCGTCTATGCGGAATCCAATTCGCCGCTGTTCGATGAAGCACAGTACATCGTAACATGCGACCACGCCATCACCGCCGACGATGTCCAGATCAAATGGACTACTCTCATGGGCAGCGCCGAAGCGAGCGAGAAAGATGAGATCGGACTCGCGCACGTTTCGATCTCAAAAGACGGGGAAGTGTTCAATGAAAAGACGATCAGCTTTGTGGCGAAAGCGGTGAATGCGGTTACGGATGTGATAGGGTAAAGAAAATAGGATAACAAAAAAGAAACGAGCAACTCCCTCGGCTCCTGATGAGCTTACCGGACAAAAAACCCGTTTCTTTTTTTGTTAAATATAGTGCATTATTTGTCAAGAACCGCAGAGCAGTTTACATTGCCAAAATCGTAGCTACCAGCTTTTTACACTGTGTCAGCAGCGACGACGGAATCGCATACTCATCAAGTGAATGTGCGCCTGCGCCCTGGATACCGAGGCTGCAGAGGGCGGGGATTCCGATGCGGGTGACGAAGGAGGTGTCGGAGCAGCCGCTCTGCTGGATGCCCTGCGGGATTGGTTCGCCGAGGAGTTTACAGCTTTCCTGATAGAGGGAGAGGAGGCGGTCGGCACCGTCGACCATTTCCATGGCGGGGTAGTAGCCGTTCTGTTCCATGGTGCAGCTTGTGCCAGGAACGGTGACGTGTTCGCAGAGATTTTTTAAGAAAGCGATGGCTTCTTCATACTGCGCATTTGCCGCGTATCGGATACCGATGGAAAACTCACAGGAATCCGGGATGACATTGGCTCCGGTTCCGCCTGAAATACGGCCGCAGTTGAAGGAAAGATAGCCGAACACCGAGCGGCTCTCAATCTCTGTAATCATGCGCGCCGCCTGCAGAATCGCACTCGCGCCTTTCTGCGGCTCCTTTCCTGCATGAGCCGCTTTGCCCTTTACTTTCACGCGAATGATCGCGCCGCCGTTTCTTCTCGTAGTCACTTCGCCGCTGGTGTAGCCCGATTCCAGATTAAAAGCCGCCTCACAGCCGCTGGCATACTGCTCGACAAGCTTTCCGGCCTCGCCGTGGGAAAATGCATGGGCGACTTCCTCATCACCGGTGAGCACCAGTTTGATCTGTCTGTCCTCATACCCGACCGCATTCAGTGCGCGGAGCACAAACAGCGCGATCACATCGCCGCCCTTCATGTCATAAACGCCTGGACCGTACACGCGGTCATCCTTCACAAGAAACGGTTCCGGGCCGAACTTTCCAACCGCATGAACTGTATCCATATGCCCAAGCAGAAGAATCGGCTTCTTTTCCTGCGGCCGGGTCCACGCGGCAAACGTCGGGCCAGCCTTCTCAAAGTGATGAATCTGACGCTCCATGCCGAGCGCATCACAGTACGTATCGAGATGCGCCGCAATCCGCTCATTCGCCTCGCGATCAGCCGAAGGCGTTTCAATGGAGACAAGATTTTTCAGCAGCTCCATCATACTGTGTTCGTTTTTCTCGAGATAGGCAAATGCCTGTTCCGTTCTTTTATCCATAAACATTCTCCATTTCTTATGTTTTATAAAGTGATTTTCATAATCCGTGCCGGCCGTCCCCTGCCGCCGCTGATTTTGCCGATCGTGGTCACACAGTTTTCCTGTTCCAGCCGCAGAATCAGCCGGTTGGCGCTCCGCTCCGTGATCCCCATATCTGCAGCGAGCTGTGCGGAAGTGATTACCTGATCATGTGACCGCAGAATCTCTTTCAGTTTTTCATACGTACTGCTGCTGATGTGAAGCCGGTGCAGAAGATACGCCGTGTGATCGGTCGGGTCATTGATCTTAATTTCGGTAAACTGATGCTCATCCTCCGCAATATAGTTCGCGCCGGAGCGGTCCGCGATCGAGTGGTTGAGCGCCATCGCCGCGCGGGATTTCGCCTCCATGGGAGTATCACCGTAGCCGATGCCGATCCACAGCCGGTTGTGCGGCGTCTGCTGTCCGTGAAACAGAATCTTCTGATATTCCCCGTTCTGAATAAATTCCCGCATCAGAACCGGACGGGATGACATGATATAAAAAATAGAAGCGCCCTCGGAGAACGCAGCAGCCCCCATGCGGTGGGCGGCAGAGTAGATCAGCTCGCGCATCTCATTCTGATAATGAATCTTCTCCCATTCCCGGAGCGAAAGATCCGTCTCCTGATCAAAGGAATAATCAAAATAGATCTGCACGGAAGCACTCTGCCCGCGGTTCTTCTGCGCCGTATTTTCCAGAAACTGAAGATGATAAACCTGTTCCAGAATTACATCCTCGGAAACCGAGATGCGGATGCAGGGAATGCCTTCTGCCGACAGTGCCTCATACGTTTTTTCCATGTTGGTAAAGCAGATTTTTGCCCCGTTGTGAAAATAGTTGTAACGGTGAAAATCCGTGAGGGCATCCTGAAAATCGCCCTGATCGGGAGAAGAGCCGTGTGCCACAAGGACGCGGCCATTGGAAATGCCGATCTCTTCCAGCGTTTCCTGCACAAGCTGTTCCTCATACATATCGATACTGATGACATCCGGCACGCAGGAATAACGGACAGCAGATTCCGCCAGCGCTTTTAAGATGGAAGCCTGATTGTGCGGAAGAAAGGTCCAGGGAACGTTTGGCTCCAGCCGCTTTAAAGCATAGTGATAGTTGGTCGGCCCAGTAAAAATAATGCCGGATACTTTCCCTTTCTGAAACTGGGCAGCCGCTTCCAGACCGTACCGGTAATCGTTGGAACGCCGGTAGACCACTTCAAGGTCTGGCATGCGCTTCTCCAGCGTTTTCTGAATCCTGTCGCAGATATGGTCAGAACCTGTTACGCCGATTTTCATATATAAAATTCCTTTCCGAGAATTAAAGACATAAAAATGAATTATGGCATAATTTTACACCTATTAAGGACGAAAGGCAAATGGTAAGATGTAGAAGAATTGTTTTTGAAAATTTTTTTCAAGAATGGAGAGTGGAAAAGAAATGAAAAATCAACGTATGTTAGATGAACTGACCGAATTGATGCGGATTGATGTGTCGAGCGGTCAGGAGACGGAGATTGCAGAGCATCTGGTGAAAAAACTGGAGCAGATGGGATTTGCGATTACGCGGGATGAGGCCGGGACTACGTTTGGCGGCGTGTGCGGCAATATTCTGGCGGTTCGGGAAGGAGAGCGGGACGGTGTTGTCTGTTTCTGTTCCCATATGGACCGTGTGCCGGGCGGCATTGGAATCAAACCGGTGGAGGAGGATGGAATCCTTCGTTCTTCGGGCGACACGATTCTGGCGGCGGATGATCTGTCCGGTGTGGCAGCCATTTTAGAGGGCGTGCGTCAGGCGATTGAATCCGGGAAGGCGCTTCCGAAACTGGAGATCCTCTTTACGGTCGGCGAGGAGGCCGGTCTGTACGGTGCAAAAGCATTCGATGTAAGCCTGCTGACATCAAAAACGATGTATGTGCTCGACTCCCCGGGACGCATCGGCCGAATTGTAAATGGTGCGCCGGGCCGTGCCCTTCTGGAAGCACAGGTTTTCGGCAAGGCAGCCCATGCGGGAAATGAGCCGGAGAAAGGCATTGATGCGGCAAAAATTATGGCGGAAATGCTCGCAACGATGGAGACGGGAAGACTGGATGAAAATACAACGTCGAACTTTTCTCACCTCTGGTCCAAAACATGCGAGGCAATGAACGTTGTCTGCGACCACGCAATCCTGCGCGGAGAGATGCGGAGCCGGTCGGGAGAAAAACTCGACCGCTATGAAGCGTATTTCCAGTCGCACTGCCGTGAAATCGCAGAAAAGCGCGGTGCGCGTGTGGAATTTAAAAGAGAAAACACCTTCCTGCCGTTCTTCATCCCGGAGGATTCCGAGATGATTCAGATCGTCACGGAATCCCTGAAAGAGATGGGAATCGAACCGCAGATCAACGGCGGAGGCGGCGGTATGGACGGCAATATTTTCAATCAGAAGGGAATCACCTGTGTCGGTATCGCAACAGGATATTTCAAGAATCATTCGACCGAAGAATATCTGTATCTCGATGACTTCTATCATGCCGGAGAGCTTGTGGCGCGGATAATTGGAAGGATTGCATAAATATGCAAAATATAAAATAAAAACTGGATAAAACTTGCAAAATAAAAGAAAATTATGTATAATTTCAAATTAAAAAGAGCAAGGGAGAAAAAGAAATGGCTGAGATTTTAACAAACAACGCAATGTTCTCCAGCTTCATGATTGTTCTGATCGTGTTTGCACTTGGCGACATTGTCGGTAAAATTACAAAAGGAAAGCTGTCCGGAATGATGGTCGTCATGCTCCTGTTCCTGGTAGGCTTTCTGACGAAACTGATCCCGGCGGACATCATCGACCAGGGAGGCCTTACGGCGTTATCAAAACTGGCAATTGCGATGGTACTGTTCAACATGGGTACTACCCTGAACGTGAAACAGCTGATCGAGGAGTGGAGAACCGTATTAATGGCGGCACTCTGTATGCTGGCGTCCTGCCTTGTGATGTTTCTGGTATCCCCGATCATCGGATTTGACACTATGCTCGTCGGCATGCCGGTTATCAACGGTGCGGCAATGGCAACTTCGCTGATGGCAAGCGCCGCAGCAGAAAAAGGACTGGCAACGGCGGCAGCACTCTGTGCAGTCATCTATTCCGTACAGAAATTCGTCGGTGCGCCGATCGCATCTGCCATGGGTATCCGTTACGGAAAAAAACTGCTGAAAGCATACCGCGAGAATCCGGCGCAGTTTAAAAAGCAGGAGACCGGAAACGGTGCTTCCGCAAAAGTTTCCTTTGCAGATAAACACAAAGAATGGTATTCCGCCAACGTCATGATGGCGCTCGTTGCAGCCGGTTCCTGGGTTGCCCACATCCTTGGCGATCTGACTCCGATCAACTACAGCATCTGGGCGCTGCTTCTCGGCGTTGTCTGTGCCGCTTCCGGACTCGTTCCGACAAAACCGCTGCAGAAATCGAATTCCTACGGCCTTATGATGGTTGCTGTCTTTGGCTCCATCATCCCGTCTCTGGCGAAGGTTTCCTTAAGTGATCTCGGTACCATGGCATTCCAGACCATCGTTCTGTTTGCCGCGGCTCTGATCGGTGTTGCACTGGTTGGATGGGTTCTTCCGACCTGGAAACTTGTCGGTGACAAGGATCTGGCTGTCGGCATCGGTGTCGAGCAGTTCCTCGGATTCCCGAGCAACGTGGTCATCTGCCGCGAGGTCGGCGATGCGGTCGGAGAGACACCGGAGGAGAAAGCGTTTATCGAAGATACCTTAAACGTGCCGTATGTCGTGGGAGGAATTACGGTTATTACGGTTCTGTCCACGATGCTGGCTGGATTTGTTATCAATATGCTGTAAAATTTTAAAATCATAGGAAAAGAAACATGACCTTGATGCAGAGGAAGAGTCCCCTGATCAAGGTCATGTTTTATGTTGGCATGCGGAGCAGTTCCCTCTGCATGAGACGATTAACTTTACGAGAAAAGAAAAAAATATCCCCCCACCCGGCTTGTGAGAGCTTGAAATATCAAATATAATGAACGAACAGTACATGGATCAGGCGCGCAGATCATGGGAGTACAAAGCAAAAAAGCGGTCAGTCCGGGTAAAAACGGTCTGAAAATGGGAGGAAAAGGATGAAAAAGAAAATATTATCTTTGATGCTGATGGTGTCTCTTGCAGCATCCCTTGCGGCATGCGGTCAGGACAGCGGGAAAAACAGCAACAATACAGATTTGTCGAAAACAGAGACGGAAGCTTCTTCCGGCCAGACAGGGGGGGAAGAGACGACCCTGGTTTACGGTTCTGCTGATTATACCAGGATTAATCCGGCGATGGATGAGCACGGTGAAATTAATCTGCTGCTGTTCAACGGACTGACCGCACACGATGCGGATGACAACATTGTTCCGGGTCTGGCAGAAAAATGGGAGTACGATGCAGAAACCTGCACCTACACCTTTCATATCCGGGACGGCATCCAATGGCATGATGGAGAAAAATTTACGGCGGACGATGTGAAATTCACCATCGAAGCGATCATGGATCCGGAAAACGGATCTGAAAATGCACCAAATTATGAGGATGTAGAAGAGATTACAGTTATAGATGACAGCACCGTTTCCTTCCGCCTTTCCGAGCCGAACGTGGCTTTCCTGGAATACATGACGATGGCCATCCTGCCGAAGCACCTGCTGGAAGGTGAAAACATGCAGGAATCGGATTTCTTCCGTGCACCGGTTGGAACCGGCCCGTATAAACTGGAGAGCTGGGACGAAGGCCAGTCGATTGTTCTGGTAAAAAATGAAGATTATTACCTTGGGGCACCAAAGATTGACAAGGTCATTTTCAAAATTGTACCAGATGATAATGCACAGGCGATGCAGCTGGAATCCGGCGAACTGGATCTGGCGCTGCTTGACCCGAAAAATGCGCAGAATTTCAAAGAAAAAGACGGTTTTACCTGCTACGATATGACAACGGCAGATTACCGCGGAATCTTATTTAACTTTGCGAATGATTACTGGACGAAAAACAGGGACATCATTCCGGCCGTCTGTTATTCGATTGACCGCCAGGCCATTATCGATTCTGTGCTTCTTGGCGAGGGAATGGCGGCATACAGTCCACTGCAGCGGAACATTTACAATAACGAAAACGTAGAACATTATGATTACAATCCGGAAAAAGCACAGGAAATTCTGGAAGCGGCCGGATGCACCAGAAACAGCGATGGTTTCTATGAGCGGGACGGCGAAGAAATCGGTTTTGTCATCAGCGTGATGTCCGGTGAGCAGGACCGCATTGATATTGCCCAGGCAGCAGCACAGCAGCTCCGGGAAACCGGAATCAACTGTACCGTAGAAATTCCGGCACAGATGGACTGGGGCGGACAGATGGCCTGCCTGATCGGCTGGGGAAGCCCGTTCGATGCGGACGATCATACATATAAGGTTTTCGGCACGGACAAAGGGGCAAATTATTCGAGCTATTCCAATGAAAAAGTAGATGAGTATCTGTCTCTTGCCCGTCAGAGTGACGATCCGGAAGTGCGGAAAGAATATTATGGAAAATTCCAGGAAGAACTGGCAGAAGATCCGGCCTATGCATTCATCTGTTATATTGATGCAAATTATGTGGCAGATTCCGGTATTCAGGGCATTTCCAAAGACACGGTGCTGGGCCACCACGGCGTTGGTATTTTCTGGAATATTCAGGACTGGACAATCGAAGAATAAAAATAAAAAAGCAGACGAAGGAGGTATGGTTACCTCCTTTTTGTCTGTACAGGAGAAAAACGGAATGAAGGAACGATTAAAAGTGGAACATCTTTCCGTCAGCTTTTTTACGGATGAGGGGGAAGTACAGGCGGTCCGCGATGTCAGCTTTTCCCTGAATGCAGGTGAGGTGCTCGCTGTTGTAGGCGAGTCAGGCTGCGGAAAAAGTGTGCTCTGCAAAAGCATTATGAAGCTGCTGCCGGAGAATGCAAAGATCAAAAACGGAAAAATTCTGGTCAATGGAGAAGAAATTGCAGGATACGGGGAGCGAAGAATGCGGAAACTGCGGGGAAAACTGTTCTCGATGGTTTTCCAGAATCCGATGACTTCCTTAAATCCGACGATGACAGTCGGAGCGCAGATTGCAGAGGCAGTGCGGGCGCATCAGAAAGACATGGGAAAAGAAGAAGTGGAACAGAGAGTAACAGAACTGATGCAGCTGGTGGGAATCGAGCAGGCAGAAGAGCGGAAAAAGGCATATCCGTATCACTTTTCCGGCGGAATGCGGCAGCGGATCGTACTGGCGATTGCGCTGGCGGGCAATCCGGAAATTCTGTTTGCTGATGAGCCGACGACAGCGCTGGATGTGACGATTCAGGCACAGATTCTGGACCTGCTTCGGGAAATTCAGAAAAAACTGGGAACGGCGACGGTCTTTGTCACACATGACCTTGGCGTTGTAGCGCGGATCGCAGACCGGGTAGCTGTCATGTATGCGGGAAAAATAGTAGAGATTGGAACCGTGGATGAGATTTTCTATGATCCCCGTCATCCGTATACGTGGGGACTGCTGCGTTCCATACCGGCGTTTTCGAGGGGAAAAGAAAGCCTGCCGTCTATCCCGGGAATGCCGCCGTCTCTTCTCCATCCGCCGAAGGGCGATGCCTTTGCCAGCCGCAATGCTTATGCGCTGGAAATTGATTTTGAGGAGGAGCCGCCGATGTTCCGGGTCACAGACAGCCATTATGCGGCAACATGGCTGCTGGATGAGAGAGCACCGAAGGTTGTGCCGCCGATAGGAGGAAACACAGATGGAACATGAGATTTTGCTGGATGTGCGTCATCTGACCCATATTTTTCCACTGTCCCGGAAAACAGCAGTCAAGGCAGTCGATGATGTATCGTTTCAGATTCGAAGAGGAGAAATTTTTGGACTGGTAGGAGAATCCGGTTCCGGAAAATCTACCGCTGCACGCTGTGTGATGAATATTTATCAGCCATATGCCGGCCAGATTTATTATAAAGGGATTGATACCTGCGACAGAGGCCAATTCCGGAAAAATAAAAAAATGCTGCAGACGACACGCCAGATGATTTTTCAGGATTCCGGTTCCAGTCTGAATCAGAAGATGAAGGTCCGCGACATTATTGAGGAGCCGATGCGCGTGCAGAAAATCCGGCCGCTGCGGGGAAGCTATGAGGAGGAAGCCAGATTCCAGATGAAATACGTGGGGCTGGATCCGGAATATCTGAAAAAATATCCGGGAGAATTGTCCGGCGGACAGCGGCAGCGCGTTGCGATTGCACGGGCACTGACGATGGAGCCGGAGCTTCTGGTGGCGGATGAACCGATTGCATCGCTGGACGCGTCGATACAGGCACAGATTGTGAATCTGTTCCGTCATCTGCAGAAGGAGCACGGTTTTTCGTTCCTGTTTATTGCGCATGATCTGGATATGGTCGAATTTCTGTGTGACAGAGTAGGTGTGATGTACCATGGAAAACTGGTGGAGACCGGCCCGGCGCGAGCCGTGTTTGAAAATCCGCTGCATCCATATACGAAAGCACTGATCGCGGCCATTCCGATTCCGGATCCGCGAAGGGAAAGAGCGAGAGCCGTACCGGATTTTTCCAATACAGAATTTTCCCGGACGGGAACACTGCGGGAAGTGGAAAAAGATCATTTTGTGCTGATGGAGGGAGGCGATGCAGGATGAAAAGCCGGAACAGAGTGCTTTACTATGGAAAAAAAACAGCGGCATTTCTGGCAAGTGTTCTACTGCTGTCTGTGCTCGTATTTTATATTTCAAGGCTTGCGCCGGGAGATCCGCTGGTATCATATTACGGAGACCGCGTGGAAAAAATGACGCCCGAAGAAAGAGCGTGGGCCGAAGAAAAATTGGGACTGAAGGATCCCATTTCCGTACAGTATATCCGCTGGGCAGGCAATGCACTGCATGGGGATTTCGGAATTTCGTACAAATATAAAATGGATGTAACGCGCGTGATCGAGGGAAGAATTGGAAATACGCTGGTGCTTGGCGGCATTGGATTTCTGCTGATTTTCACCCTCGCGCTGCTTCTTGGAATTCTCTGTGCATGGAAGGAAGATACTTGGCTGGACCGCATCATCTGTAAGGTGGGAACCATCACGGGATGTATTCCGGAATTCTGGCTGTCGCTGCTTCTGATTCTTGTTTTTTCCATGCAGCTCAAATGGCTGCCGAGTTCCGGTGCCTACTCTGTTGGAAAACAGGCAGATTTTTCTGACCGTGTCTGTCATCTGATCCTGCCGATGACGGTCGTAGTGCTGAGTCATTTGTGGTATTACGCATACATGATCCGCAATAAAATTCTGGATGAAGTGCGGGAAGAGTATGTGCTTCTGGCAAGAGCCAAGGGGCTGAAACGAAAGACGGTTCTGTTCCGGCATTGCCTGCGGAATACGATTCCGTCGTATCTTGGCATCATGGCCATTTCTGTTCCGCATGTGCTGGGGGGAACCTATATTGTAGAAACGGTTTTCTCGTATCCCGGTATCGGAACGCTGGCGTATGAGAGCGCACGGTACAAAGATTACAATCTTCTGATGCTGCTTTGCCTGATGTCCGGAATCGTTGTGATTCTGTGCAATATGGCGGCACAGATCATCAACGAGAGAATTGATCCGCGGATGCGGGAGAAAGAAGCGGCAGAAACATCGGAGGTAATGATGCTGTGACAGAAAAAACACAATTATTTCAATTTGCAGGAGAGAGGCCTGCAGAAAAAACAGAAGCAGAAAAAAAGAAAAAATGGTATCAGGACCGGCCGGTGGCAGCAGAGCTTTTTCTGGGTCTTCTTGTGCTGGGCTGCCTTTTCTGTGGGCAGATTATGACGAAGGATCCCTCGTATATGGATCTGAAAAACTGTTCCGTCATGCCGTGCCGGGAATTTCTGTTTGGAACCGATACGATGGGAAGAGATATTTTCTCGATGATCTGGTACGGCGGCAGAATATCGCTGGCGATCGGTCTGCTTTCTACGCTGATTTCCACTGTGATTGCCGTTCTCTTCGGCGCAGTCAGCGGATGTGCACCGGCGTGGCTGGACGCGCTTCTGATGCGGCTGACCGAGATCTTTTTGTCGGTGCCGAATCTTCTTCTTGTCATTTTTCTTCTGGCCGCTGCGGGAAAATCCAATGTGATTACGATTTCTGCCGTGATCGGAATGACAAGCTGGACAAGCATTGCAAAGGTTGTGCGGACCGAAGTACGGCAGATCCGGAACAGTGAATACGTGATTGCGTCGCGCTGTATGGGAGGCAGTTTTTTCTATATTTTATGGCACCATCTGGCACCGAACTTTTTTTCGTCTATTATGTTTATGGTGGTTATGAACATCCGGAGTGCGATTGTAGCAGAATCCACACTGAGTTTTATGGGAATCGGTCTTCCGCTGGAGGTGATTTCCTGGGGCAGCATGCTGTCACTTTCGGAAAAAGCGCTGATGACAAAGGCATGGTGGATCATTCTGATCCCGGGTGTTTTTCTGATTGTGACGCTGCTTAGTTTTACAAGCATTGGAAATTATCTGCGGAAGCAGGCAAACAGAAAACAGAGAAATCTGTGAGCTGTTCAGAGAGGCTGCGGTCTGTGGGGAATCCCTGCAGACTGCAGCTTTTTTGTCTTGCAATCAAATACAGGGATTGCTATAGTGAAAAGCAGAAAGAGTATTTTTAATACCTAAAAAACAGCGGGAGGAGAAGGAAATGCTGAAGAGTCAGGAAATGCGGAAACTTGCACCGGAGATGGATCCGCTCCGGATTGGAACAGGATGGAAAAAAGAGGATCTTGAAAAACCGCAGATTATGGTGGAGAGTACGTACGGGGACAGCCATCCGGGAAGCGGCCACTTAAATCTGCTGGTCGAGGAAGTGCGGAAAGGCGTTGCGGAAGCGGGGGGCTTCGGGGCGCGGTATTTCTGCACCGACATCTGTGACGGCGAGAGCCAGGGAACGGACGGCATCAACTACAGTCTTGCGAGCCGCGAGATGATTGCCAATATGATCGAGATCCACGCGAATGCGACACCGTTTGACGGCGGCGTCTATCTGTCGAGCTGCGACAAGGGTATGCCGGGCAATCTGATCGGCCTTGCGCGTGTCGATATTCCGGCGATTGTTGTGCCAGGCGGAACGATGAATGCGGGACCGGAGATGCTGACACTGGAGCAGCTTGGCATGTACAGCGCAAAATTTGAGCGTGGCGAAATTGATGAAGAGAAGCTTGACTGGGCAAAATGCAATGCGTGCCTGTTCGTTTATCGGAACGGCATCCACGATGCAGATCATGGCGGAGGCACTCGGCCTTGCCCTGCCTGGAAGCGCTCTGATGCCGGCGACAAGCCCGGATCTTCTGGCATATGCACGGGAGGCAGGCCGCCAGGCGGTAAAACTGGCACAGATGGAGCATATGCGGCCAAGCGATCTTGTGACGAAAGAGAGTTTTGAGAATGCGATTCTTGTCCACGCGGCAATTTCGGGAAGCACAAACTGCCTGCTGCACATCCCGGCCATTGCGCATGAGTTGGGCATCGAGATCACCGGCGACACATTCGATCGTCTGCACCGCAATGCGCGGTATCTGCTCGATGTCCGCCCGGCAGGAAGATGGCCGGCAGAGTGCTTCTATTATGCGGGCGGCGTTCCGGCGATTATGGAAGAAATCAAAGATCATCTGCATCTCAATGTGATGACGGTGACTGGAAAGACGCTCGGAGAAAATCTGGCGGAGCTTCGTGAAAATGGATTTTATGAGAAGTGCAGCGGATGGCTCGCAAAATTCAATGAGCGGTATGGAACTTCGATTACAAAAGAAGATATTATCCGCCCGTATGACAAGGCGATCGGAACGGACGGCAGCATCGCTGTTCTGCGCGGAAACCTTGCGCCGGAGGGAGCCGTCATCAAACACACGGCCTGCCCGAAAGAAATGTTCCACGCCGTCCTCCGTGCCCGACCGTTCGACAGCGAGGAGGAGTGCCTCGATGCCGTGCTGAAACATAAAGTACAGAAAGGCGACGCCGTCTTCATCCGCTACGAAGGCCCGAAAGGCAGCGGTATGCCGGAGATGTTCTATACTTCCGAGGCAATCAGCAGCGACAAAGAGCTTGGAAAGAGCATCGCGCTTATCACCGACGGCCGTTTCTCTGGCGCCTCCACCGGCCCGGTCATCGGCCACTGCAGTCCCGAAGCTGTAGACGGCGGCCCGATCGCACTCGTCGAGGAAGGGGATTTGATTGAGATTGATGTGAAGGAACGAAAACTTAACATCATCGGAATCGCCGGTGAGCGCAAGTCCATGGAAGAAATCGATGCGATCTTAAAAGAACGCCGCCAAAACTGGAAACCGCGCGAGCCGAAATACAAAAAAGGCGTACTCCGTCTTTTCAGCCTCCACGCAGCAAGCCCGATGAAAGGGGCGTATCTGGAGTACTAAAAATACTTGCGTTTTTCTGGGATGGTCTTTAGAAGTTAAGGCAGAGCAAAAAATGGAGGAAGGAGCAACAGAAAAACAAGTGAAAGAAAATATCTAAAAAACAAACGGTTCCTGTATAATGTTGCATCTCTTCAGAAAATGGTCGGAAGTCCAGATTCTGTCCAGAAGAATGTGGTGCTGGAGAACAATTCGCTGTCGGCGGAGCAGATTACCGGTGTGGAAAACCGAAAGAGCAAGGCAGGCGAAGCCGTTCTTCCGCTACTGCGCAGTTTTCCGCTGATTCTTCTCGGGCTGCTTGGCGTGCTTCTGATTCTGCTGACGCTGCTTGTGATTGCGGCGGAGGCGGCGCGGATCATCTGCCTTGGACCGGCGGCAAAGAAACAGCAGCAACCGATGCAGAACTCGCCCGCAGATTTCCGGCGATCGAGCCAGGCGAATATACGCGTGTCTGCCATCTGATCGAGAAACATATCTACGGTGAGATTCTGCTGTCTCCTTATGAAGAACGTACGCTGAACCATTTTCTGGAAAAGCTGATGGAGCCGGTACCGGGCTGCAGCTGGAAAATGCGGCTGAAGCTGCGCTATGCGTGTCTGCGCCGTGTGAATACGAAGAAAAAGAAGAGAAAGCACAGCGCTTTCCAGCAAAAATAAGGGTTAGGAAAACAAATGAAAAGAGGGATTTTACGATGAAATATGTAACATTTAATATTCGCTGTGATTTTGGCCAGGATGGAGCCAATAATTTTATCTACCGCAGACCGCTGATTCTGGAAAAAATCAGACAGGAAAAGCCGGATATCATCGGTTTTCAGGAGGTACTGCCGCATGTGGCTGCCTGGCTGAAGGAAAATCTGACGGAATATTACATTGCCGGATGTGGAAGAGAAAAGGATCTGACCGGTGAGGCAATGATCATTGCCTATCGGAAAGAACGTTTTCAGAGTGTGAGCCTGGAAACCTTCTGGCTGTCACCGACACCGTACGTGCCGGGATCCCGCTATCCGGTACAGAGTATGTGCCCGCGTACTGCGACGGATGTGGTATTTGAGGATATGGAGACCGGAAAAGTGTTCCGCGTCATCAACACCCATCTGGATCACGAGTGCGCCGGGGCGAGAAAGCTTGGCCTGGAGCAGATTCTCGCACATCTGAGAGCAGAGAAAGCATTTGCCGATGTGCCGGTGATTCTTAGCGGCGACTTCAATGCCGAGCCGGACAGCGAAGAGATGAAACCGCTGAGGGAAACTGCCGGTCTTGTGAATGCGACGGAAGGAATCGGCATTACCTTCCACAACTATCATCGCGATGATCCGAATGATCCGCAGTGCTCGATTGACTACATCATTCTCAAAGGGGACTGGGAACTGAAAAAGGTGGAAAAATGGACGGAGCAGAAGGACGGTGTGTGCCTTTCTGATCATTATCCGATCTGTGCGGAACTTATTTAAAATATGGATGCAAGAGGCGGCCGCCGGGAGAAAAAATCTTCTGGCGGCGTTTTTTTACGATAGTTATAGGAAAAACTTATAACAAGTCAAAGAAAAAAGGGAATATACAAACGCCGCATTTTCTGTTATGATAGGTTATGTTATAAAACCTATCAGATTAGTATAGAAAGAAAAATTACGAAATAACAGGAGATTATTCATATGGCAAGAGGAATTGACACAAAATGTATCCATTTAGAAGAGGACGAGGGACAGTGTAGCCACTACGGCGCACTCAGCTACCCGATTTATCAGACCGCAACGTATGCGCATCCGGGCGTAGGACAGAGCACCGGATTTGATTACAGCAGACTGCAGAACCCGACCAGAGAGCATCTGGAGAAGATGGTGGCTGCACTGGAAAACGGCATTGACGCGTTTGCGTTAAGCTCCGGCATGGCAGCGATCTCTCTTCTGATGGAAATGTTCCGCCAGGGCGACCACATCATTGCGGACTCCGATCTGTACGGCGGCAGCATTCGTCTGTTCCGCAACGTCAACGAGAAAAACGGCGTCGAGTTTTCCAGCATCGACTGCTGCCGTGATGACGTGGAGAGCTATGTGAAAGAAAATACAAAAGCAATCTACATCGAAACTCCGACGAACCCGATGATGAACGTAACCGACATCCGAAAGATGGCGGATATTGCAAAACGCTACAACCTGATTCTGATCGTGGACAACACCTTCATGTCCCCGTACTTCCAGAACCCGCTCGATCTCGGCGCAGATGTTGTCATCCACAGCGGCACGAAATACTTAAGCGGCCACAACGATACGCTGGCAGGCTTTATCGTGACAAACCGTGAAGACATTCAGGAAAAACTGCGTTTCCTGATTAAGACAACAGGTGCAGGTCTTGCTCCGTTTGACTGCTGGCTGGTGCTGCGCGGCATGAAAACTTTAGGCATCCGCATGGAAAGATCTCAGGAGAATGCAGAACAGATTGCTGCATGGCTGCAGAAACAGAAGGCGGTTACGAAAGTAATCTATCCGGGACTGCCGGATCATCCGGGCCATGAGATTATGAAAAAACAGGCAAGAGGATTCGGTGCCATGCTGACAATCCAGCTCGAGAGCAAAGAGTTTGCCCTTGCCATTCTGGAAAAGGTAAGAATGATCCGTTTCGCAGAGAGCCTCGGCGGCGTGGAGACACTCGTTACGTATCCGACGACGCAGACACATGCCGATGTGCCGAAGGAAATCCGTGAGCGGAACGGAATTACGGAGAGCACCCTTCGTTTTTCCGTCGGAATTGAAAATATCGAGGACCTGATCGGCGAGCTTGAGAGGGTTTTTGCAGAAATTGAGGAAGAGAAAAATGACGGAAAGAAATCTTGATTTTGACAGAATCATCAACCGAAAAAATACAGACTGTTTAAAATATGACTTCGCAGTAAAACGCGGTATGCCAGCCGACGTGCTGCCGCTGTGGGTGGCGGACATGGACTTTGAGACATCCTCCTACATCGAGGATGCGCTGGTAGAGCGTGCGAAAATGGGCATTTACGGCTACAGCGATACGCAGACTCCGTATTTTGAGGCCGTTGCGGGATGGATGAAACGCCATCACAACTGGGAGCCGAAAGAAGAATGGCTGATCAAAACGCCAGGCGTTGTGTTTGCACTTGCGATGGCAGTCAAAGCTTACACCGCGCCTGGGGATGCCGTGCTGATCCAGTCACCGGTTTACTATCCATTTTCGGAAGTCATTTCGGATAACGGCAGAAGAGTTGTCAGCAGCACGCTGGTGCTCGGCGATGATAACCGCTATCACATGGATGTGGCGGATTTCGAGGAGAAGCTGAAAGCTGAAAACGTGAAGCTCTTTTTCCTCTGCAATCCGCACAACCCGGTCGGAAGAGTCTGGACGAAAGAGGAGCTGACGGCGATCGGCGATCTCTGCGTGCAGTACGGCGTGACCGTTGTAAGTGATGAGATCCATGGAGATTTCATTTTTAAAGGCGAGCATCAGGTGTTTGCTGCGATCAAAAAAGAGTACGAGGACATCACGATCACCTGCACCGCGCCGAGTAAGACATTCAATCTGGCAAGTATGATGATGTCAAACATCTTTATCGCCAACCCGGAACTCCGTGCGAAATTCCGGAAACAGCTCGATGCAGCCGGAACGAGCCAGCTTGGTGTGATGGGTCTGGTGGCATGCGAGACGGCATATAATAAGGGCGAGGAGTGGTATGAGGCAATGCTTTCCTATGTGAAGGCAAATGCAGAATTTACAAGGCAGTATGTGGAGGAGCAGCTTCCGGGCGTGAAGATGATCGACCTGGAGGGAACATACCTTGTATGGCTCGATTTTCGCAAGACGGGGCTTTCTGTCGACGAACTGGAAGACCTGATGATCAACAAGGCGAAGCTGTGGCTCGACAGCGGCAAGATCTTCGGAGACTGCGGTCGCGGCTTCCAGCGGATCAACATCGCCTGCCCGCGCGCAATACTGACCGAGGCACTGGAGCGGATTCGGGATGCGATGAAAAGCAGATAAAGCCACATCGATGAGATGCGTAGCATTTTGGAAGTTGGCTCTGAACAGTGACGAAAACATGTTGAAAAGGCGCAGCTTACGGAACATCTTTTTGGGAGATATGATTTTTTTTGTGTCTCCGGTAGAGAAAGAAGAAAGCTGCGCCTCCGCATATCAAAACGAGTACTTTCACCGGAATCTGATATACCGGATACACAGAGGTATAAATGCAATGATATTCTGGCGAAGAAACTTCGCTTTCCTCAGCAGGGCTCGGGCTCCAGGAAAAAGATGCCAGAATTCGAAAATATTTTTTATCAGAAGAAAACTGGCTATAAGGAAGATAAAAATCTGGATTTCCAGGCGTTGTGATTTTCCGTTCCAGCGTCCAGGGTTCTTCCGTGCTGTTCCGAGTCCACAATTCTGCTTTTTCTAATTCAAAAAGATACATCAGTGGATCTGTCTCCAGACGGATAAAGTCTTCTTTCGCAGTTCTTACCTGGGTTATATTTTGAAAATCGAAAACTGTCTGATATAACAAAGAACGATCTGATTTTTCCTGATAGGTGAGTACATTTGCGGCATACAGATCTTGGAAACTTTTTGTCTTTTCAGATCGTTTAAAAAAATAGAAATCGATAGGTTTGGAAGAAGTTTTTCGATACTCGTTTTCTAAACTGGATTCTATTGGCGAAGCATTTTCCGGTACGTTTTCTTTTAAAAAAGAGCACAATACCGTATCGTCATTTTCGAATGCAGTGTCTGCTTTGACTGGAACAGAAAAACAGAATAACAGGGTGAAAAATAAAAATTTGATTTTTTTCATAATGAGTTACCTCTTATTTATGGCTTTATTCAGTTGATGCCGGATTTAAAAGTTTTTTTGAATTAATATATTCAAAATGTTTACCTCCACTTTTTAAGTCATCCACAATGAACTGCATGACGTCATCATCCAGCTTTTCTATTTCCTTTTGTGGCATTCCGGTTTTTAATAGGTATGCTTTGTTGGATAAAACAACATTATTATCTGCCTTTACATTGCAAATTCCCATATTTAAGGACAGAATACAACAAATAAAAAATGCAAGACATGTTTTTAATTTTTTCATGATGAGTGGTCTCCGTTCATAAGTATTGTTGGATGGGTTTTGTTTTTTATTTATCCTTAGATTAGTGCACTATCTGAAAAGTAAATTCGTTCGTTAATATGGATGATAAAATAGAAAATTAATAAAAATACTTGTAATTATTATATAAATATATGAAAAACAAATCAATAGTCAAAAAACATATAAATAAATATATGAATTTGTAAAAAACAACGATTTTGTAAAAAGAATGTAATTTTAGAAGAGATATATACGTATAAGAAAAATAAAACGTGATTTTAATTTGCAGTGATATGGATTCTATGATATAGTGTGGTAAAGTGATGCTGTGAAAAAAACAAAAAACCCGTCGGCAAACAAGGCGGGCAGCGCAGGAAAGGGGATCATAACAATGTATATTACATGTCTGGATGTAGAAGGAGTACTGGTACCGGAAATCTGGATCGCGTTTGCGGAGGCAAGCGGAATCCCGGAACTTAAAAAAACGACACGCGACGAGCCGGATTACGATAAACTGATGAGATGGAGACTTGGAATCTTAAAAGAGCACGGCCTTGGACTGAAAGAAATTCAGGCTACGATTGAAAAAATTGATCCGCTGCCGGGTGCAAAAGAGTTCCTTGACGAGCTGCGCACCTTCTCCCAGGTGATCCTGATCAGCGACACCTTCACGGAGTTTGCCGCACCGCTGATGAAAAAGCTCGGCTATCCGACCCTGTTCTGCAATTCTCTGGAAGTCGCAGACGACGGAGAGATCACCGGCTTTAAGATGAGAGTCGAGCAGTCGAAGCTCACCACGGTCAAAGCACTGCAGTCTATCGGATTCGAAACGATCGCAAGCGGCGATTCCTATAATGACCTCGGCATGATTCAGGCAAGTAAGGCAGGCTTCCTGTTCCGCTCGACCGATAAAATCAAAGCCGACTATCCGCAGATTCCGGCGTATGAGACGTATGAGGAGCTGCTTGGAGCAATCAAAAAGGCAATGGATGAGAAGTAAACAAAAAAGGTGATTTCCGGCCGGAGGCTGCGACGAACGGTCAGGAAAACAGAAATATGGGGGTTTATTACATGAGAAGAAGAATTCAGGTAGAAGCAGAAAAACCACAATTCTGCGTCACAACAGGAATTACATTTGCACAGGCGGATGCCTGGTTTGGAAACACGGTGCAGGATTTGAAGCTGGATTTGATTTACCCACGGGATAACACCAGAAAATATCCGTGTGTGGTATGGATTTGCGGAGGGGCCTGGATCCAGATGGACCGCTCGGCACATCTTGCCTATCTGTCCGTACTGGCACAGCAGGGATTCGTTGTTGCATCGGTAGAATACCGCACAAGCAATGAGGCAAAATTTCCGGCACCGCTGCAGGATGTGAAAGCAGGAATCCGTTATCTGCGTGCACATGCCGATCGTTTCAATATTGATCCGGACCGCATCGGTGTGATGGGAGAGTCTGCGGGCGGTTATCTGACCTGTATGGCAGCGCTTGCGACAGATCCCGTTTATGATGTGGGAGAAAATCTGGAATATTCCAGTGCCGTACAGGCCGCCTGCCCGTGGTACCCGCCGACCGATTTCCGCGGATTCCAGTACAGTGATCCGGAGCAGTGTGCGGCATCTCCGGAGTCCCTTCTGATGGGCAAAAACGTGATGCGCCATCCGGAAGAAGCACTCGCATGCTGTCCGGTCAGCTTCGTGACAAAAGCCGCACCGCCGTTTCTGATCATCCACGGAGAGGATGACCATACCGTTCCGTTCGGACAGGGAGAGGAACTGCACGATGAGCTGGAAAAAGCGGGATGTGACGTCACACTGCTTTCGATCGAGGATGCCGACCACGCAGATCTCCATTTCTTCCAGAAGGAAGTGTGGGACGAAATCTGTGCATTCTTCCGCGCAAAACTGTAAAAGAAAAAAGCAGAACGAAAATGAAATGCTCCCTTCTGAACAGACAGGTGAAAGAAGAAAAACTTGTCATTTAGGAGGGAGCATTTCACTTTCAACATTTTGTTCTGCTTTTTGATGTGTTTTATGTAAAAAACTGTCGGTGACACTTGAGTCCGGCGGTATTTTTTTACAAAAACAGCTCGTTTGCTTTTTCCTGCGTACAGGATTTTTTCAATATTTTTGCGGCAACTGCAGTCATAACAGGATTTACTTCTCTTGCGTGTACTGGACAGAGGGATACACAGCGCATGCAGGAGATGCACGCCTCGCCAGCTGCTCGCTTGGGGTCGCCCTTGTCGATAGCACAAACGGGGCACGCCGCGGCGCATGCACCGCAGGAGACGCAATCCTCTGTTGCCTCGGGTGCCATGCGGTGACCTCCGGCTTGTTTATAAGGATGATTGCCGGGAATAGAGGGCTCGGATGCATCCTCAGTCAACAGCTTTTGCTGAATTTGCTGCGCAAACTCTGCGAGCTGCGCCGCATCCTGCGCATCCGGTCGCCCAGCAGCAAACTGACGAGCAACGGAATGCTCAGCAATAGCAGAAACCGCTGCAACCACCCTAAATCCGGCGCGCTTCGCAACGTCCTCCAGCTCTACGAGCGTGTCCTCAAACGCGCGGTTTCCGTATACACAAACCAAAACAGCCCGAGCCCCGTTGCCGCGCACCATGCCCAACCGGTCAGCCACCACAGCCGGGATTCTACCGGCATACGCCGGCACAGAGATTACGGCCACGTCGTCCTCAGTCATCGAGACAGCGCTGAAATCTAGCCCGCTATCGGTCAGATCGACGGTAACGGTATTTTTGTCCAGCGCCCCGGCCACAAGGCCAGACACCTTCCGCGTTCCACCCGTCGGACTAAACACAATTTCGAATACGTCCATCGAGGCACCCTCCCCCTACGCCTGGCAACGCGTCAAGCCGTTTTCACATCCAGCCAGAGTATACGGTACGTGGGATCCCCGTTTTGGTGCACCAAACACCCCAATGCACCCACCCTACGCTGTCTGCCTCTTCGTTTTGTATTAATTACGGTACAGATTGTATATATTTACGGGATACCGCCGTGTTCTCCTGAGGTACCCCATCCTGGCCCGTGCAAAAAACGGAGTATTCTGCAACGTGACCGCGCCAGCACCGCCGCGGGTGGGCAAAACTGTAGGGCGCCGTATCATTCTAAGTCCCGACATGGCGAGAATGACGCGCCCCTGCTCCGGAAAACGGCGAAATCTGACTCGGAACGCTCGCTAGGGATATCCGAAGGCCACCGTTGGCGACGTCGAATCATATGCAGACAACTCGAACTGCAGAATACTCCAAAAAATGCACGGCGCACCCCATAGGACCCATTGCTGCATGGCGGAAAATAGGTCCTCAGCATCCCCCAGATGCATTCCCGAGAAAATCACATTTGAACTAGCGATCGGATACGGCAAACAAAAAGGGCCCCGAGCGTAGTTGCTCAGGGCCCTTGGTTCACCTCGCTCTAGTGGGCGATGCGTATGCTATTTGCGCTTGCCGCCGCCGTCACCGGGACGACGGGAGCTGCCGCCGCGCTTGCCGCCACGGCTGTTGCCATAGCTGCCACGGTTATCGCGACCGCCGGCGCGGCCGCCGCGGGAGCCGGCCTGGTTGCCGCCACGCCCGCCACGATAGCCGCCACGACGCTCCTCGCGGGTATCGTCGTAGTTGCGCCAGTCATCGCGACGATCGCGGCTGGCACGCGGATCACGACGATCGCGCGACTCGTTAGAACGGCCAGCGCCGCTGCGGCCGCCATTGCCGCGAGCACCCTCGCGACGCTCGCCGCCGCGGCTACCGCGCTCTTCAAAGCACTTGCCGCCACGGGACTCACCGCCACGGGCACCTCGCTCACCGCGACCCTCGCCGCCGCGACGCTTATCACGGCCACCGCGCTCGTCATCGCGACCGGAAC
>ERZ826220.606-NODE-606-length-41149-cov-42.209520_pt1 | contig 41149 bp, 34 predicted proteins | sample MGYA00519927_ERZ826220 | MGnify/ENA primary metagenome ERZ826220 (study PRJEB31778, sample SAMEA3449225) | human gut metagenome | biome: human gut; feature: human-associated habitat; material: faeces | place: United Kingdom | collected 2010/2012 ... | reverse complement strand
AGGGCAGGATGAGATCCTTCGGGCACGTCTGCGTGCACAGCTGGATGACGTGGAATTCATAGCCCGTGATGACGGGGTTTTCCGCTTCACGCATGGCGTTGATCTCCGTCATGATGCGGCAGACCTCGTTGAACTGCTCAACAGCCTTGCGCAGGTTGGCCTCCGAAAAGTCCACGCCGTAGACCTTTTCGAGCGGCTGAAGGATCTTCTGCTCGATCTGGCGGCGGTAGTAGCCCGCGTGCCACTCGGTCTTGCGCAGCGGCATGTCGAGATACGTGCAGAAGAATTTCTCGTTCGGGATCAGCTCGCAGTATTCAAAATACTGCTCCATGCGGTTCATCGTCGTGCAGCACTCCTGCCCGATGAGCGCCGAGATGAAGTTGTAGCCGCCCTCGAACGCGCGCTCGAGGATGCTCTTGGAGTACGGACACGAGCGGTTTGTCATGTAATAGGTGGCCATGTCGGGGTTTGTACAGTTCGGCGCGCGCAGACGCACGCCAAAGCACTTGTCCGTATCCAGCAAAACCTCCGGTATGTACGAACAGTTCCATGCCAGCGCCAGCCGCCCATCCCCACAGGCGGCCTGAACCAGGTCGTTGTTTGCCTGCTGCAGCAGGTTCTCGAAATAGATCAGATGCTTCAGGTCTCTCATTCGCGCATTCCCTCCTTCATTGCACGGTTCTCACGCCATGTTTGCAAATTCGACATTTTGCACAAGCGCGGAACGTTAGCGCACATTTATTATAGGACTTTGTCCGAATCATGTCAATATGTGTAACAAACGTTTGTTAACAAACATCCGGCGCTCCGCCTGTTTGTTTGCCGCGCGCCGCAGCCCGCGCTGCGGGCGCCCGGCGCGCAGAATGTCGGCTCCGGTCAAATGCGGGTAAAAACTATTTGCATATGGGATTAAATTGGCATATAATTTTCTCATTGACTGCATTGTGAGAAAGGGCGGCGCGTATGTTCTGGCTCTGGCTGCTTTTATACGGGCTGCTGTTCGCCGTGCCCCGCGCGCTCACGCCGGCCGCGGCGCCGCTGCTCACGCCGGCGCTGCTGGCGGTGTATTGGGCGGTGCTGCTGCGAGGACTGCACACGCGCGGCCGGCTGCGCAGCTACGGCCTGTGCCGCGGCAGAGGGCTGACGGCGCGCGACGCGCTGCTGTCGCTGCCGGTGCTGCTGTTCGCCGCGCTCAACGCCGCCTTCGGCGGCGCGTGGCCGGGGATCGCGCAGGCGGTGTATCTGCTCTTTGCCGTGTTCGGCGAGGAGGTGCTGTTTCGCGGCGTGCTGCCGGCCGTCTGGGGCGAAAAGCTCGGCGCGGCCGGGGCGGCCGCGGCATCGGCGGCGCTCTTTGCGCTTTTGCATCTGGGCAGCGCCATTGGCGGCAGCTTTTCCGCCGCCGCGGTGCAGGCGCTGTGCGCCTTCGGCGCGGGGCTGCTGCTGACGGCGGTGCGGATGAAAACCGGCAGCATCGCGCTGCCGCTGCTCGCCCATGCGCTCATTAACCTCGCAGGCGGCGCAGAGCTGACAACGCCGCGCGCCGCGGCCTATCTGGCGGCGTCGGCGCTGTGCACGCTGTGTGCGCTGCGGCTGCTTCGAGAGGCAGCCTGAATTTTTGAAACCAACGCAAAACCGAAGGAGAACAGACCCAAGATGAGATTTTACATTGACCCCGGCACGGGCAGTATGCTCTTTGCGATCCTCATCGGCATCATCGGCGCCGCGACCTATATGCTCAAATCGTGGTTTTTGAAGCTGCGTTTTCTGCTCAGCGGCGGCAAAAAGGTCGATACCGGCGCAAAGAAGATCCCGCTGGTCATTTTTTCGGATGACAAGCGGTATTGGAGCGTTTTTCGCCCCGTGTGCCGCGAGCTCGACAGAAAGGGCATCGACACGGTCTACATGACCGCCTCGCCGGACGACCCCGCGCTCGAAAACGACTTCCCGCACATCCATGCGCAGTTCATCGAGGAGGGCAACAAGGCTTTCGCCAAGCTGAATTTCCTCAACGCCTCCGTCGTGCTGGCCACGACGCCGGGGCTGGATGTCTACCAGTGGAAGCGCTCCAAGCAGGTCGACTATTACGTCCACCTGCCGCACGCGGCCAGCGACATCAGTGGCTACCGGATGTTCGGCATCGACTACTATGACGCCATCCTGCTCTCGGGTCAGTATCAGGTCGAGCAGGTGCGCGCGCTCGAAAAGCTGCGCGCGCTGCCCGCCAAGGAGATCGTCAAGGTCGGCATCCCGTACATGGATGATATGCTCGCGCGGCTGCACGCAGACCCGCCGCTGCCGGAGCATGAGCGCACGGTGCTGCTCGCGCCGTCGTGGGGCGAGAGCGCCATCCTCAAAAAATACGGCGGCCGGATCATCGACACCCTGCTTGCGACGGGGTATCACATCATCATCCGCCCGCACCCGCAGTCGTTCCGCTCCGAGCAGGACATGATGGCAAAGCTCATGCGCGCCTATCCCGATTCGCCGCAGCTCGAGTGGAACCGCGACGCGGACAACTACGACGTGCTGCGCCGCTCGGACATCCTCATTTCCGACTTCTCGGGCGTGATCTTCGATTTCTCGCTCGTGTACGACAAGCCCGTCATCTACACCGACACGGACTTTGACGACGCGCCCTATGACGCGTGGTGGCTCGACACGCCCTACTGGACGTTCGACGTGCTGCCGCGCATCGGCCAGAAGCTGACCGAGGAGAATATGCCGCGCCTGCGCGAGCTCATCGACGCCTGCCTGCGCGACCCCCGCTATCAGGCGGGGCGCGACGAGGCGCGGGCGCAGACCTGGGAGCACATCGGGCAGGGCGCGCGCAACACGGCCGATTACCTGGAGCGCAAGCTCACGGAGCTGTCCGCAAAGACGGCCTCCGACACCGAGATAGGAGAACAATAACATGTCATTCTGGGACATTCTGGGCACGCTGCTCATCAAGCCGCTTCAGCTGCTGTTTGAGGTGGTGTTTGTCATGGCCAACCGGGTCGTCGGCGACCCCGGTCTTGCCATCATCGCGCTGAGCCTTGCGATGAACTTCCTCGTGCTGCCGCTCTACCGGCGCGCCGACGCCATGCAGGAGGAGGAGCGCGAGACGGAGCTGCGCCTGCACAAGGGCGTGGCGCACATCAAAAAGACCTTCCGCGGCGACGAGCGCATGATGATGCTGCAGACCTACTACCGGCAGAACAACTACAAGCCGACCTATGTGCTCAAGGGCGCGACGTCGCTGTTTCTGGAGATCCCGTTTTTCATCGCGGCCTACGCCTTCCTCTCGAATCTGGAGCTGCTGCACGGCGTGTCCTTCGGGCCCATCCGCGACCTCGGCGCGCCCGACGGCCTGCTCACCGTGGCGGGCGTGACGGTCAACGTCCTGCCGTTTCTCATGACGGCGATCAACCTCGTCTCCTGCGTCATCTTCACCAAGGGCAGCCTGCCGAAAACAAAGGTGCAGCTGTATACCATGGCGCTGTTTTTCCTCGTGTTTCTCTACACGTCTCCGGCGGGCCTCGTGTTCTACTGGACGCTCAATAACCTCTTCTCGCTCATCAAGACGATCTTCTATAAGCTCAGGCACGCGCACATCATCCTCGGCGTGCTCTTCTCGCTCGCGGGCATCGCCGCCGCCGTGTACGGTCTGTTTTTCTACGGGCAGCCGACGCCGCGCCGCCTGGTGTTTTTCATCGCGGCGGCCCTCGTGCTGCAGCTCCCGCTGCTGGCCGCGCTGTGCAAGGGCAAGGTTCGGCTGCCGGAAAAGCTGCGCGGCGCGCAGCCGAACCGGAAGCTCTTCGTCTCCGGCAGCGTCTTCCTCGCCGTGCTCACGGGGCTGCTGATCCCCTCGGCGGTCATCCACGCCTCGCCGCAGGAGTTTGTGAATATGACCAGCTTCCTGCACCCGGCGTGGTACATCGTCAGCGCCTTCTGCTTCTCTGTGGGCACGTTCGTGATCTGGTTCGGCATTTTTTACAGTCTTGCCAAGCCCTCGGTGAAGGCGCTCCTGGATCGGTGCGTCTGGGCGCTGTGCGGCATCGCGCTGGTGGACTATATGTTCTTCGGGCGCAGCCTCGGCAATCTCTCGGCGGGGCTCGTGTTTGACAACGGGCTGCAGTTTACAACGGGGCAGATGCTCGTGAACCTCGCCGTCGTGCTGGCCGTTTTCGCCGTGTTCACCTTCGCTGCGTCCAGGTGGCGGCAGCGCATCCCCGGCATCCTCACCGTGGGCATCATCGCCGTCGTGTGCATGTCTGTGGTGAACACCGTGGGCATCTGCCGCTCGATCAACGAGATCAAGGCCGGCGCACAGTCCGACGGCGAGACCCCGACCTTCTCCCTGAGCAAGACGGGCAAAAACGTGATCGTGCTCATGCTCGACCGCGCCATGGGGCCGTACATTCCGTATATCTTCAACGAAAAGCCGGAGCTGGAGGCGCAGTTTGACGGCTTCACCTACTACAGCAACACCGCCTCGCTCGGCATCAAGACGAACATCAGCACGCCGTCCCTGTTCGGCGGCTATGAATACACGCCGGCCGAGCTGAACGCGCGCGATCAGGAGCTGCTTGTCGATAAGCAGAACGAGGCGCTCAAGGTGCTGCCGGTCATGTTCGATCAAAACGGCTTTGACGTCACCGTGCTCGAGCCTGTTTACGCCGGTTACGGCTGGGTGCCGGATCTCTCGATCTTTCAGGACTACCCGGACATCCGGCGCTTCAACGTCCGCGGCTACTTCTCCGACCCGATGCTGCAGGAGCAGGCCATCCGCAGCAACAAGCGCAACTTCTTCTGCTACGCGCTCATGAAGGCGGCGCCGCTGTGCATTCAGGCAAATCTCTACGACTACGGCACCTACAATCAGGGCAACTTCGTGTCCGACGACGGCTACGCCGGTCAATCGACCGACGGCGCGCTCACGGCGAGCGGCATCAGCGCATTGTTCATGAATTCCTACAACGTCCTCGCAAATCTCCCGAACATCACCCAGATCAGCAAGGACGACACAAACACCTACATGGTCCTGACCAACGACACGACCCACGATCCGGTGCTGCTGCAGGAGCCGGAATACGTCCCGGCGCCGGAGGTCGACAACACGCAGTACGAGCGCGAGCACGCCGACCGCTTCACGGTGAACGGCAGAACGATGACCGTGGAACAGCGCAATGACTATGCGTACTATCAGTGCAACGTCGCCGCGCTGCTCCAGCTCGGCAAATGGTTTGACTATCTGCGCGAAAACGGCGTTTATGACAACACGCGCATCATCGTCATGTCCGACCACGGCGGCACGATGGGACAGTTTTCCGAGCTGCTCGCGGACGACGGCATGGATGCCGAGAGCTTCGCCTCGCTGCTCATGGTCAAGGACTTCAACAGCAAGGGCTTTACGACGTCGGACGAGTTCATGCTCTCCGCCGATGTCCCGCTGCTGGCGGTGAAGGACGTGGTCGCAGATCCCGTCAACCCGTTTTCGGGGCGGCGCATCGACGAGGTCTCGAAGCCGAAGCAGGAGCAGCTGCTGCTCTACTCGTTCGAATGGGACGTCAACGTTAACTGCGGCACGCAGTTTATTGCCGGTGACTGGTACACCGTGGGCGGCGACATCTGGAACAAAAACGCCTGGCATTCGGTCGCGAACAAGGCCGTGCTGACCGCCGAGCGCTGAACGGAGGGAACAGCTTGTACAAAGTAGACAATGCGGTAATTATGGCCGCCGGCACATCCAGCCGCTTCGCGCCGCTGTCGTATGAGACGCACAAGAGCCTGCTGACCGTGCGCGGTGAGGTGCTCATCGAGCGGCAGATCCGCCAGATCCGGGACGCCGGCATTGACAGCGTCGTGCTCGTGGGCGGATATATGAAGGAGCGCTTTGCATACCTGCGGGAGAAATTCGGCGTCACCATCGTCGACAACCCCGAATACACCTGCCGCAACAATCACTCGAGCATCTATGCCGCGCGCCACCTGCTCGGCAATTCCTACATCTGCTCGTCGGACAACTACTTCTCGCGCAATCCCTTCGAGTCCTGCGTGGACGATGCCTATTATGCCGCGCTCTATGCCGACGGTCCCACGTCCGAGTGGTGCGTCTATGAGGGCAGCGACGGCTATATCGACCGCGTCAGCATCGGCGGCGAGAACGCGTGGTACATGATGGGGCACGTGTTCTGGTCCGAGCCCTTCAGCCGGAAGTTTGTCGAGATCCTCGAGCGGGAATATGACACGCCGGAGATCCGCGACAAGCTCTGGGAGGCGGTCTACGCCGCGCATCTCGACGAGCTGAAGCTGCGCATCCGCCGCTATGACGCGCAGGACATCTTCGAGTTCGACAGCCTCGACGAGCTGCGCGGCTTTGACGCCAGCTACATCGACGACACCCGCTCGCAGATCATCCGGCAGCTCGCGGCGCGCCTTGGCTGCGGCGAGGCGGCGCTCACCGACTTTCACGCGCGCAAGGCGTGCGGCGGCACGCAGGCGGTCGGCTTCACCTTCCGTTATCAGAACGAGACGTATCAGTACGACTATAAAAATAAAGAAATGGAGAAGATCAATGGCTAAAGAAATTGTGCAGGCAGATCTTGCCCGGATCCGGGCGCTGCTCGACGAAGTGCTCGGGCACTCCGATTACAGCGACGTGCAGAGAATGGGCGGTCTCACCAACCGCACCTACTGCGTGACATTTGCCGACGGCAGCCGCATCATGGTGCGCATCCCCGGCGAGGGCACGGAGGAGCTCATCGACCGCGCCGACGAAAAGGTGAGCACGGAGCTCGCCTGCCGCCTTGGCATCGACGCCAAGCTCTACTTCTTCGGTGACGACGGCGAAAAAGTGTCGCAGTTCGTGCCGAACGCCGTCACCATGTCGGCCGAGACGATGCGCGGCGACAAGCGCATCCGTCAGGCGGCGCAGCTGCTCAAGACGCTGCACGGCAGCGGCGTCGACACCGGCGTCCCCTTCGAGGTGTTCGACATGGCCGCGGGCTATGAGAAGATCATCGCGGAAAACAGCGTGCCCATGTTCGGCGACTATGCGCAGGTCAAGGCGGCGGTCATGGCCGTCAAGGCGCAGGTCGACAGCGTCTGCGACATCCAAAACGTCCCCTGCCACAATGACCCGCTGTGCGAAAACTGGGTGCTCTCGGCCGACGACGACCGGCTCTATCTCATCGACTGGGAATACGCCGGCATGAACGACGGCATCTGGGACCTCGCCGACGTGTCGATCGAGGGCGTGTTCACGCCGGAAAACGACGAGCTGCTGCTCACGGAGTATCTCGGCAGCAAGCCCGACCAGAACGAATACAAGCATTTCCTTGCCAACAAGATCTACGTCGACTACCTCTGGACGCTCTGGGCAAAGACCCGCGTGCCGTATGACGGCCAGCCCATGGAGGACTGGGCGGTGGAGCGCTATGCCCGTCTGAAGGACAACCTCCGCCTCTTTGCCGAGGCCTGAGCGCAGCAAGCGCAGAAAGGAGCAAAAGCTATGTTTTATGGTATTGCAGCGGGCGCGACCTGGGCGGTGGAGACCATCATCCTCGGCATCGCGCTGTCGATGGCGCCGTTTGTCTCGACCGAGCAGGCCATCTTCCTCGCGCCGTTTGTGAGCACCTTCATCCACGACGCATTTTCCGCGCTCTGGGCGACGCTGTATAACGGCGTGCGCGGCAACCTCAAAAATGTCTACAAGGCCGCCTTCAAGACCAAGAGCGGCAAGTTCGTCATGCTCGCCGCCGTCATCGGCGGGCCGATCGGCATGACGGGCTACGTGCTCGCCATCAACTACATGGGCGCGTCCATCGGCGCGGTCGCCAGCGCGGTCTTTCCCGCGATCGGCGCGATCCTCGCCTACTTCTTCCTCAAGGAAAAGATGCAGTGGTACCGCTGGATCTTCCTGCTGGCGACGCTGCTGGGCGTCTACGGTCTGAGCTACTCGCCGGAGCTGAACATCACCGACTTCTGGCTCGGCATCGCCGGCGCGATGATGTGCGCCTTCGGCTGGGGCATCGAGGCGGTCATCCTCGCCAAGTGCATGCAGGACCCCGACGTGAAGGACGAGTATGCCCTGCAGATCCGCCAGACCACCTCCGCGCTGGTCTACGGCATCGTGCTGCTGCCCCTGCTGCACGGCTGGGGCTTCACGGTGAGCCTGTTCACCTCCGGCACCGGCTGGCTGCTGCCCGTCATTGCGATCGCGGCCTTCTTCGCCACGCTGTCCTACCTGTGCTACTACCGCGCGATCGCCGCGATCGGCGCGTCGAAGTCCATGGCACTCAACGTCACCTATGCCGCCTGGGCGATCTTCTTCACGGCGGTGTTCCTCGGCGACACGAGTGTGCTCACGCCGACGACGATCATCTGCGCGCTCATCGTCATCGTCTGCGGCATTCTGACCGCGGCCGACGGCAAGGACCTCTTTTCCAAAAGCAAAGCGTAACGTAAGGTTGTCAAAAAGTATTACTTTTTGACAAAGGGGTTGCAGTCTGCTGCGCGCATAATTTGTGCGCCGCCGGCGCACAAATTCCACACTTGCAGCCTGAGAAGTATTTTCTTCGCCGCACATGTCGCCGAAGAAAATGATCGGACTTTCTTTCGCCGCTGCGGCGGCGAAACTCTACGAGGTTTTGGCCGCACCGCAATGTGCCGCTCAGAGTGCTGAGCGGCACATTTTCTTTCTCATATAGCCTGTTAAGGGCTTGACATTCTCCGCTTTTCGCAGTACACTGCATCTGTCAGCGAAACTGACAAAACACAGAGGAGGCGAACGCACTTGCCGCACGAGGAGCAGAGAGAAAAGAATATCCGTCTGGTCACGGAGGTCGCGCTGGACTGTTTTCTGGCCAACGGGATCGAAAAGACCAAGGTCGCAGACATCGCGCTGCGCTCCGGGCTCACCGAGCGGTCGGTCTTTCGCTATTTTGAGACCAAGGCCGATCTGGTTCTGGCCGCGTCCCTGCTCTACTGGAAGCGCATCCTCGAGCGCATCGACCGGATGTCTCACGCGGCGTCCGACGGCGGCACGACCGGCCTGCAGGACGCGGAAAACGTCCTCGTCTGCTATTCTCAGCTCTATCGCCTCGACCCGAACGGCATGCGCTTCACGCTCGACGCGGAGCTGACGCTGCACACCGCAGGCAGGCTCCACGAGATCCAAAACCAGCCGCCCGAACCGTTTGAGACCTCCGGCGGCCCGATGGCCAAGGCGATCCGCAAGGGGCTCGCCGACGGCTCGATCAGCCCGGAGGTCGACGTGCGGGAGATCTACTACAACTCCTACGATGCGATCCTCGGCATCATGCAGCGCCTGTCCATCGGCGGCTCGCCGAGCGCGAGCGCGCTCGATTACGACAGCCGGATGCGCCACCTGAGCCGGATGTTCGTGCGCGCGCTCAGCGGCAAATAACCACATACACAGCAGATCCCGAGCCATCGGGATTTGTGTATACCCACTTGTGTCAGTATTGCTGACACAAGTGGAGAAGGAAGATAGAAATCCAAAGAAAGAAGGGCCGCAATGAAGGAACTGAAGCATTTGATGTATTTTGAGCGCCTGCTGGACGATGCACACAACGAGCTCGTCCGTCAGGCCGAAGCGGAAGGGGATCTGGCGATCGGCTATACCTGCTTTCACGCGCCGGAGGTGCTGCTGAATCTGGGCAGCTGCTTCTCGGTGCGTCTGCGCGCGCCGCACACCACGTCCATGGAGCTGGCTACCTACTACATGGCCAACAACAGCTGCGAGTTTTCCCGCGCGATCCTCGAGCGCGCGCTCGAGGGCGGCTATGGCTTCCTGCACGCCATGGCGGGCGTCGACGTGTGCGAGGCCAACAACCGCGCCATCGAGAACATGGAGATCATGCACGCGCAGGGTGCGGACAAGGACAAATTCTTCTACTGCAACCTCGACATCCCGTATTCCGATGACGAAGACTGCGTCGAGCACATCTGCGAGCAGGTCTCGCGCAAGATCCTCAAGCCCATGCGCGAAAACTACGGCGTCGACACCTCGGACGCCGCCATCCGCGCCGCGGTCAGCGAGCACAACGAAGTCTGCCGCATCCTCACCGAGATCGGCGAGACGCGCAAGCTCGACAACCCGCCCATCACGGGCTATGAATACGCCGTGCTGGTGCTCGTGAGCTACGTCTGCCCGAAGCGGCTGATCCTGCCGCTGCTGCGCGAGACGCTCGCCGAGGTAAAGACGCGCGAGGTCGATGCGCAGAAGAGCTACCGTGTGCGCGTCGCCGTCGTCGGCTCTGAGATCGACGACCCGGATCTGATCAAGCTCATCGAGAGCTGCGGCGCGCTGGTCGTCGCCGACCGCTACTGCTACGGCAGCTTCCCCGGCCGTCAGGAGATCGTGCTCACGGACGGCGAGGATGCGCTCACGCAGGTGTGCCGCTGGTATCTGCAGCACACCGAGTGCCCGCGTCAGAGCGCGCTGCACCGCGTGAAGTACCGCAACGACCATGTCGCCCAGCTCGTGCACGACTTCAAGGCCGACGGCGCGATCTATGAGCAGATGAAGTTCTGCACCTACTGGTCGTATGAGCGCGTGATCGCCAATCAGGTCATGCCGCGTGATTACGGCATCCACATCCTCTCCATCGACCGCCCCTACATCGCGGGGCAGAGCGGCCAGCTGCGCACGCGCGTGCAGGCCTTCGTGGAGAGCCTGGAAATGAAGCAGCTGCGTGCAGCGCAAAAGGAGGACAACTGACATGGCCTACAACCCCAAAACCGGCAAGGGCCTCGGCCGCTTCTATTCCGCCGAGCACCGCGCCTTCCGCGCCCGCGAATGGCGCGGCTTCCGGGACACGTTTTACGATTTCTTCCGCTGGCTCTATCTCTACGGCTTCATGGCCGCAAAGCTCGGCTGCCACCCGGTCCTGATGGTCAAGGCCATGCTGCGCTACCGCTGGATGGTGTCCTACCTCACCGCGTCGCACATGGTTGACCGCCACACCATGGGTCTGCGCGGCAAGGAGCTGCGCTATGCGCACAACCAGTTTTTCTCCGTGCTGCACAACTCCGTCCTCGGCGTGCGCGACATCATCGTGCGCGACAAGAACCTGCGCCCCAACAGCAAGCGCGCGGCAAAGCTGCGCGAGAACACCGTCATGTTCGACGAGATGACCCCGCACCTGATCATGATGGGCTTCCCCACCGTGAAGTGGATCGACATCGCCATGTTCGCCGTCGGTCTGCCGTCGGAGGTCGACCAGAACGCCAGTATGTTCTACATCGACGCCATGGAGCACCTCGGTCTGCCGGCGGACGTCTGCCCCGAGCCCGCCGCCGAGTGCGGCGTCGCCGTGGTGGACGACTATCCGCGCGTCGGCAAGTGCTACTTCACCGGCACGATGCCGTGCGACGGTGCGATCTCGCAGACGAACATCCTCACGCGGCACTTCAAGGATCTGCCCTCGTTCCAGATCACGCCGCCGCAGCGTGTCAACGAGCCGGAGGTGCAGACCTACGCGGTCAAGAACCTCAAAAAGGGCATTGAATTTCTCGAGCAGCAGTTCGGCGTCAAGTGGGACTGGGATGCCTTCTGGAAAAACGCCGAGATGTACAACGACACCTCGCGCTGCATGGTCGAAAAGTGGGACGTCAACTGCACCGACCACCCGCAGGTCTGCGGCGCGGCGCTGGCGCTGCAGCGCGAATATGAGTTCATGGCGGCGGCTTGCATGGACAAGTTCATGCACAAGACGGACCTGCGCGTCACGAAGATGATGCTCAAGGGCTACGAGCAGGACAAGGCGGCCAACGCGCCCCAGCCGAAATACCGCTGCCTCGTCTGGGCCTGCCGCGCGCACGGTTGCAGGCCGAGAAATATTTTCTTCGCCGCACGTGGCGCCGGAGAAAAGGATGGGACTTTCTTTCGCCGCGCCCCTTGCGGGGCGCGACTGCCGAGCAGCTGCAGCGCATCTGGCGCGAGGTCATTTCAATCCACGCGCCCCTTGCGGGGCGCGACAGCAGTAGTGCAACCAGCATGGCCACGATACTGCCATTTCAATCCACGCACCCCTTGCGGGGTGCGACCGCGCCGGCCACCGCGGTCGGCGACCGCGGATGATTTCAATCCACGCACCCCTTGCGGGGTGCGACCGGGTGTTGGTTTTGCCATAACCAGCGCGTCGGAATTTCAATCCACGCACCCCTTGCGGGGTGCGACTGGGCTCCATGCTGTGCCCCTGTATCTGCAGGCCATTTCAATCCACGCACCCCTTGCGGGGTGCGACCGCGACGCTGGAAACGGTACGTACAATTATAGCATTTCAATCCACGCACCCCTTGCGGGGTGCGACGTTAGACATTGGCCGCCGGTCGCCGTATAACAAAATATTTCAATCCACGCACCCCTTGCGGGGTGCGACGCTGCCGCCGTTTGCCTTGTCGTTATAGTCACCAGTATTTCAATCCACGCACCCCTTGCGGGGTGCGACCATTCTTGACTATTTCATTTCGCAGCTTGGCTGATTTCAATCCACGCACCCCTTGCGGGGTGCGACATCTTCCTTGCCCTCAAGACGCGCAGCCTCGGAAAATTTCAATCCACGCACCCCTTGCGGGGTGCGACCGGTGAGCATACACCCACGCCTCATAGGCAGACGATTTCAATCCACGCACCCCTTGCGGGGTGCGACCAGCAAGGCGACGACCTAACCGCCGTTATTCCTATTTCAATCCACGCACCCCTTGCGGGGTGCGACATATCTGGTCTATAATTTCTGCTACTTGTTCTCACCATTTCAATCCACGCACCCCTTGCGGGGTGCGACAGCAAATTTGACGAATTCTTATCCGCAAATTTGCGCAAAAGCAACAAAAATGGACTTGCTGAGCGAGGAGAAAATGCGGTATGGCTTGCCGCAGACGGCCTGTGTGTCGCATTTTCGCTCGCTTTTTAGTGCGAAGCTGCAGCGTTTTTCTGCCCGCTTGCCCTTCGCACTTAGATCATGAGCGCGCCCTCGGCGTCATATCCTGCCTTGACACCGAAATGTTCAATGCGGGCGTGGTAATTGTTGCCGAGGTAGTAAAAGCGCAAACTGTCGGACTCTTCATTCATGATTGCGCGCAGTTTGTGCTGAAGCTGCCGGCATTGCGCAGCGTCGAGCAGACACTCAAAGACAGAGTTTTGTACGCGCTGCCCGTAGTTTACGCACTGCCGGGCGATCTGGCGCAGACGGCGGCGGCCGCCGGCATCTTCCGTATTTACATCATAGGTGATCACTACCAGCATTGTCAAACCTCATTTCCACAAAAACGGCGGATAGGCATCCAGATCGTCCCGCAGATATCGCGCCAGCAGCAGTGCCTGTACATACGGAACCAGCCCCCAGGAGATCTTCTCCTTCAAATAGGGGTGCGTGATCGTGTCGCGCTTGCGCGTCTGCCACGTCTGCAGGAATTTCTTTCGCCCTGCGTCCGTCAATAAAACGGCACCGCTGTCGGTCGCGAGAAAATCTGATGCAGTCAGGATGCGGTTGTTTACAAGCGACAGCACGAAACGGTCCGCGAAGCACGGCCGCAGCTCTTCCACGAGGTCGAGCGCCAGTGACGTCCGCCCCGGCCGGTCACGATGCAGGAAGCCGACGTAGGCATCAAGTCCGACGCTCTCAAGTGCAGATGCGCAGTCATTGCCGAGCAGACTGTACGCGAACGACAGCATGGCGTTGACGTTGTCCAGCGGCGGGCGGCGGCTGCGCGCATGAAAGAAGAAATCGGACTTGTTTTGCAGGATCATATCATCCAGCACATCAAAGTAAGCCTGCGCGCCGCTGCCCTCTTCGCCGCGCAGCGCGTCGAGCGAAGTTTCGGCTGTGACGAGCGGATAGAGGCCCTTGAGCCGGTCAATAGATGCCTGCAGCTTTTGCGTGTCTACGCGCAGGGCATGATCGCGCTTGGTGCGCTCGATGCTCCAGCGGGCGTTGTGGAGTTTGCCGAAGATCATATTGCGCGCGATGCGGCAGCTCTGCGTCGGGTCGTCGGCTACGCGGTACTGCATGCGGCGCAGGAGCACGTTCCCATTTTGCTCACCGACGGCACGGGCGAGGAAACGGCCGTTCGGTGTACAGAACGTCAGCCCGACGCCGCGCTTGGCGCACCCGCCCATGAGCGCCGGAGAAGCTCCGGCATAGCTGAAACTGATGACGGCCGAGAGCGTGTGCAGCGGGAAGCGGCCGAGTTCGTGCCGGTCACGGCTGACGACGATGTTTTCTCCGTCGAGACTTAAGTAGGCGTCCTCCGTGGTGATAAACAGTGTGTTGAGCAGCTTTTTCATGACGGCTCCTCCATGCCGGCGCGCAGATAGTCCTGCACGGAGCCGGTCTTCGTCAGGCGCGGCAGACACAGGTCTTTGAGCGAGCAGGCGTTGCAGCTTTTCGTCGGTTTTACACGCGGTGTGCGGCCGCGGTGGAAGAGGTCGTGCATCTGCGCGGCGTCGGTGCGCACCTCCTGCCGCAGCTCCGGAGAAAAGGGAACAGGCACGCGGCGGCGCGTCTCGCCATAGAAGAGAGCGCCGGCTGGGATCTCACAGCAGAGCATTTCTTCCAGGCACATGGCCTGCGCACACAACTGCAGCTCGTCGCAGCCGTCCTGCTTTGCATGGCCGCGCTTGTACTCGATCGGGTACGGCAGCCACAGCCCGTCATGCCCGTGCAGTGTGATGCCTTGCGCATCGCGGCGAAACTCCACAACGTCGCACTGGCCGCTGAGACCAAGCGTCAGCGAGTAGACGCGCAGACTGCGCGCGATGATCCGGTCGCCGCGGCTCTCGCGCAGCTGCTCATCATGGGCACGCTCGTGTAAAAGCGCGCCCTCGGTCGTGTGCAGATTCTCCGCCCACTGCTGCTCAATGTGGATCAGCGCCCACTGCCGCCTGCAAAACCGGAAATGCTGCAGACCGGAGATCATCAGGCAGTCGTCGGGGTCATACACCGTCGATCACTTCCGGAACCAGCCCGTCGAGCGGGAGCAGCGTGATGTCATAATCATCCGCACAGGCGGGGATCCTGTCTTTGCCTTCGGCGTCTTTCTTTGGCTTGACCTGCAGGGAGCGGTGCACCTTGGCGGAGGAATACTGTCCGTCCTTGCAGTTGTGTTCCCACCAGAAGAGCTTGACGACCTCCATAGAGCCGTCCGGCCGCGCGGAGGAAGCGTCATTTACAAACAGCGTGCGCAGGCACTCCTTAACGGTCTCGGCATCTGCCTGCGTGAAGCCGGTCTTTTCCGCAAGCTGCACGTTGATGGAGCCTTTGATCTCGTAAAGGCCGAAGCGAACGAAATGCTTGGCGCCCATGGTGTCGGAAGCGCGGGCCTCGCCCTTGGCCTTCTTTTCGCCGTTGACGCTCTTGGTGATCTGCAGTGACTCGATCTCGACCGGCGACAGGCTGACCGCCTGATGGACGGATACCGGGCCGCGAACACCAACAGAAAGCCCCTTGCTGTCCTTGAATGCGAACACCTGCCCGAACGTGCGCACATCCAGCCATGTCTCGCAGGCCTTCTTCGCGTATTCGTCCCGATCAGTGATGCCCTTCATGACCGCCGAGGCGCGCTCGCTCAGGCTGCCGAAGCCATCGTCGCAGCGGTCCTCGGACTGCACGAAGATCGTGTTTCCGAGATCCTGCATGCGGTTGCGGATCTTGCGCTTGATGCAGACGTCGGACATTTCCCCGTAACCGTTATAATCAGTCCGGGGGCGGTTGCCGTTGAGCGGGTCGCCGTTGCTGTTGGCCATCGTGACCGAGACCAGGGCTGCAAAGTCGATTTTGTGATTCAGGGTGCTCATGTTCAATTCTCCTCCTCGTCGGTATTTCCCGTTTTTTCTGTTTTGGCTGTGTACAGGTCCTTGCGCTGCAGGTAATAACCCATCAGATAGGTGTCCTCCAGAGGCTTGTCCCACTCGGATTCGGGGCAGGCATAGATGATCTCCACGATCTCGGAGATCAGGCGTTTGTAATAGCTGCGGGAGACGGGCTTCAGGCGCGGGAAATACGCCCGCTCCAGTTGGTCGTTGACGATGCCGAACGTGTGCAGGGGGCGGCGGCGGAACATCGTCTGCAGCCGGATGGCGTTCGGGTCTCGGCTCTCGTCTTTGTCATACGTGTCTCGCTCCACCTTCTCCAGCACGGCGAGCAGGCGGCCATACTGATAGCTGCGGTCGGCGCGGCCTTTGTCCAGTTCCATTTGCAACTCCTCCTCAAAATAGTCGTGATGATATTTCCGGATCGCGGCGCAGGCTGCGGTGAGCAGCCGCTCGCGGACGCCTGGGGCGTATGCCAGCGGGGTCGAGGCCCGCTCGATCAGCGCCTGCACGATGTCTGCCGGGAATCTTGCCCTATCCACCCGGCAGGACACCAGCCGCTGCATCTGCTGACGCAGCACGCGGTCATCCGGCACGAGCCGGGCGCTGTTATTCTCAACGCGCTGGGTACCGAAGGCGCATTTGACGATCTGATACAGCGACGGCGACAGGATCCGATAACCGTTCGTTTCGTAATCTCGTGCCCACCAGCAGAACGTTTCGTCCCAGTCGTACAGACGCTGCAGGAAGTCCGAGCCCAGCAGTTCGTTATAATAGGTCAGGGAGAGGCGGCCGGTCGTCGCGGCATCGAACGCCGCGATGACGACGCCGGCATTTTGCTCCGGCAGATCGCTGCGGCAGCCGTCGAGCGCTTTTTGCAGCGCCTCTTTGTAATCCGACGGCTTTGTCTCAACAGATGCGGGGCGAAGCGGGCTGACTGCGTGGCAGACCTGGATTCCCTGCGGGTTCCAGCAGAGGAAGGTGCGCCCGCCGAACACCACGCGCGCACCCTGCTCCGCTGCCAGCCAGCGCAGGGCGTTGTGCGCCTTTTGGGAGGCAATATAGCCGACCGTTGCGGCCTGCGCATCGTCGGAAAAGCGCCCGCGATAGGTGAAGTTACTGCTGTCGTTGGCAGAGATCAGCTTGGCGTTTCCGCTGAAGGGGATGATGCCCTTTGGGTGCTGTTTGGCCGGAATATCATAGCTGCCAGTGATCATGCACAGGGCCGCATCGGTCTCCGCGCGCCGGGCCGCATACCACGCGATATACGCATCGAATAGCGGTAGGCTCTTCCAGCAGGGGCCGCTGTCTTCCCCGATGCCGATCACCTGCCAGCGGACGAGCAGCTTTTCCTTTTCCGGCTTCCCCTGCGCGTCGAGCCGGATGATGCCGCGGGCCGCCAGATCCGTCAGGATCGTTCCATGGCGCACATACGTCAGGATCGGCTGCAGCATGGGGTGATTGTACGGCGAAGCCGCCCAGCGCTCCAGCTGTTCGAGATACAGCGGGTGGCGCTTTTCATCATAGGGGGCCAGATAACACAGCTGGTCGCACAGGGGATGCGCGCAGGGGGCGCTGGTGCGGCCGCCGGAATCCTCCGTGACGGGGATGATGATCTTGGGCTCCTTTTTATCCACTGCACGCGCATCTGCGAGTTCGCCGGCTGCGTTGACCGTGATCTCGATCTGCGCGCTCGTGAGAATGTGCGACACCGGGGCCAGCACTTCGTGCCCCACCTGCACCTCGCCGACCTGCGCCGCGTGCGCATCATAGGTTTCCACCGCTTTTTGCAGCAGCCCCATTCACTCCACCTCCCCGAATTCTTTTAGCCCGGAGAAATTGCCGAGCGCTTCTCCAAACGGCTTTATTTCCATGGCTCGCAGCGGCTTGTGCAGCGGGCAGTCTTCCGGTCGCGGGAACGCGATGACGCCGTACCGCATGACCGGATGCCAGAATCGGGCGGTCATTTGTCCGCATGTCTCGTCGGAATAGGCCTCGTCGGCGTAGGTGATGCCGTGATACATCAGCCCGAAGCTCAGTTCCGGCAGTGTGTCATAGGCGCCGCTGCCCTCCCCGAAGCGGCACGGCTCCACATAGCCCTGACACTCCCGGGCGCCGAGGAAAATGTCGCGCCGGCCGCCCTTTTCGATCATACGCCGGGCGATATTATGGTGCTTGTTTTCATTGCGGTCGGCAGAAAGCTCCGGGCGGTTATCGTTCCACTCAAAGTGAGCGCGTACCTGATAGCAGCAGTGCTTCAGATACGTATAATAAGCCAGCTCGTTGCCGCCGTAGTACTTGATCGGCCGGATGCCTTTTACCTCCGTCTGGATGGGGTTCATGACCCGGACGGCATCAATGTACCAGATGAGCGTCGGTTTCCAGTAGACCGAGGACAGGATGCCCTTGAGTGCCTCATAGGTCGGTACCTGATAGCTGCATTTTTCGCCGCCGACACGCAGGATCGGGTCGGAGAACAGCGCATAGTCCCCGGTCACCTGAAACTCCACGATATTGGGATGTTCCGGTTTTCCCATCTTGTTCACACCTCCATGTAGTCCATTTGTCCAGCCTCCGGAACGAGGCCGGTATTTTCATCGTAGTAGCCCTCCTGCAGCACCAGGATGCCCCCGCCGCATTTGGGGATCAGCGCGTGCGCCTCCTTTTCCAGCTTGCTGCGCTGCCAGCTGTAGAGGGAAACGGTATAGGGCTTGGCGCGCTCGAGCAGCGCATATAGCTTTGCCAGATCGCGCTGCGGGTCGATCTGCCCGAGCTCCAGAATGATCTGCCGGCCCGCCTCATACGGGACGATCACGTCGGTCGTCTCGCCGTCAAATACTTCGAACTTTGCACCCGCGATCCGGAACGCCTGCTGCAGCAGATACTGCCCGCTGGCCGGACAATCCGCATCGGCAAAGTCACGATTGTCGGACAGGAGAGAATAGAGTGTTACGGATTTTCCGCTCAAGGAAACCGTGTCGTCCTGATAGCCCTTGGCCATGGCTGCGTACAGCCGACGGTAATAGTAGCGGATCGCAGCGTCGGAGGTCAGGTCGTTTCCGTATTGCTCCGGATGCTGCCGAAACGCTTCCAGCAGCTGCAGGGACGCGGCTTTTGCCATTTGAATTTCGCGCAGGTGCCCGAGATTCTCGTCTATGCACGGCACGATGTGCACTGGTGCGGGCATTTGGCACTCGCCGTTGCGGTTGCAGCGGCCGGCGGCCTGCACGATGCTGTCCATGCCGGCAGCCAGACGGATGACGCGCGCGAAGGAAATGTCCACGCCGGCCTCGATCACCTGGGTCGATACGCAGATCACTTTTTTGTGGTCTGCGTCCGGTGCAGCCAGTGCGTCCAGTGCGTTCTGCAGCGCCTGCAGCGTCTGCCGCCGATGGGCAATGCACATGGCAGCTGACAGATGAAAGCAGCGGTACGGCCCGGCACGCAGTGTGCGGTAGAGCTGCTCTGCCTCGTCCTTTCGGTTGCAGACGATTAGCAGACTGTCCGCATCCTCCAGCACCTGCAGGGCAAATTCCGGGATCTCGTCCAGCCGCCGGCCGGCACTGTCGATGATTTGCGTGCGGCGGAAGGCCGACCAAAGGGCCGTGTCATACGGGACGATCTGCCGATCTGCGTTTTGCAGCGGATGTGCCGCCGCTTCGAGGCAGGGCTGCGTCGCCGAACAGAGGACGACGGTCGCCCCGCAGACCGTGACCAGAAAATTGACGGCGAGATCAAACAGCGTCAGCAGATTGTTTGGAACCGTCTGCACCTCATCGATCACGACCACGCTGTTGCACAGCGCCTGAAAGCGGCGGATGCAGGCCGTCTTGCCGGAAAAGAGCGTGTTGAGCAGCTGCACCAGCGTTGTGAGGATGATAGGGCAGTTCCAGTTTTCCGCAAGCAGCTCCAGCTCATCGAGCCGCTCGGCGGTTTCCGTTGTGCGAATGACGTTGGAGTGGTGCTCGAGGATGAGCCGGTCATCACCGACATATTTGCGGATGACCTGTGCGTTCTGCTCCAGAATACTCAGCAGGGGCGATGTAAAAATGATGCGGGATTTGTTCCAGATCTTCGCGTGCGCCAGTGCATAGCGCAGGGAACTGAGTGTTTTTCCGGCGCCGGTCGGCACGTTCAAACGATAGACGCCGCCCGGCTGTGCGGCGAATGTCCGGCATTGCTCCGAGATTCGCCGCCGGGCGCGCGCGATGTCCGTATCGCATGGGAACTCGCCTAATTTTTGTTCCACGCGCGCAAGTAAGGTGTCCCACATGGCGGCGCGCGCCTCACCGTCCGGGAAGGCGGGATAGGTCATGTGCCCCATAAATTCCGCCGTGTCCCGGCGATCCCCCTCGATGACGGCGGAGAGCAGCAGCCGCATCAGCAGGCCCAGATAAAAATCGCCCTCCACGCCGTATTCATCCTGCACCAGCGGCTGCAGCTTTTCCATGCAGCGCCCGACTTCGGTCACTGCCTGCGCAAACAGCGCGTCCAGCTCCTCGAGCGGCGCACACTGCGCCAGATAATTGGTCAGAGATTCCTCGTAATCGATATCCGTCTGCTCCAGCCGGTGCAGGAAACCGCAGCGGTGCCGGTCGTCGATGCAGTCGAACAGGCCGTGGTGCGCACCGACGGCGCAGGCCAGCAGTTCGGCGGTCAGATTGCGGATCGGGTCGCCGTTCTGCTTGTGGTAGCGCTGAAGGAGAAAGCGCACAGCCGCAAACGTATGGTTGACCGAGCCGCGCACGGCTGCCGGGCTTCCTGCGGCGGCCAGCTGCAGATACAGCCGGAAGGCCTCCTTGAATTTCCCCATATCGTGCAGCAGGCCGGCCAGCACGGCGAGGCACGTCAGCTGTACCGGCCGCAGCGCCGCGGCTGCATATTCCGCTGCTTTTCTGCAGTGCGCCTGTGCGGTTTGCCCGCGCGCTCCGTCAATGTGTGCAAGGTATGTCATGCATTCCCTCCGATTAGTAACAGAATAGCAAGTGAGGTGTCCAATAAACAGGACAATCAGACGCATTTGACCGAAACCGGTCGAAAGCCTGAAAAAAACAGTGCGCGCAGTAAAAAACTGATGTCGCTTGCATTCATTGCCATTACAGTATCATGGAATTACCAGCTTGTCAACGAAAAATATTTCGTTGTTAGATGAAATGGACCTTTTGTGAATATTTCTGATAGACAGAGCACCGTTCGTGTGGTATTTTATAGCCGTCGTTTTCGTTCGCACGAATGAAAACGGGGATTGAAATGTTGTCAGCTGGAATGGCGCAGACAAACACCGCCCCGAGGGCCATTGGCCCTCGGGGCGGTCGTATGATACGCCAACGCCCTCCAGACAGGGCTGAACTGCACCCCATTTGTTAGACAAGTACGGTAAGATACTTAGTACTAAAAAATGGGGTGCTTTTCCATGCCAAAGGGCGTACCAAATAAACGATACACGCCGGAATTCAAAAAGATAGTCGTGGAAACCATGTAGAAGGAAAAGCTGAGCTACAGTGAGACGGCAAGGCAGTTCGAAATCAATGATCGCAAACAAGTCACCGCATGGGAACGAATTTACCTGACAGAAGGTCCGGAAGGATTTGCTGTCGACCGGCGCGGCCGCGGCAGCAAGGGCTGCCGCCAAAGCAGCTGCCAAAAGGAGCAGAAGAGGATCTGCCGGCAGAAGTCCCGCCGCTGCGCGCTTTGCGGCGCAAAAATTTTCGCACCGCTGCGCATATCCGCGCGCGGTTTCGCCGACAATAACCGGGAAGCAAATCCCGAACTTGCGCCTTTGGAGGAATGGATATGTACAAAAAGGACTTTATCGACACCAACGACTTCTCCCGGCAGGAGCTGCTGGACATTATCGAGCTGTCGCTGGCCATCAAGCGCGCCATCGCGCAGGGGTATTATCCCCCGCTGATGAAAAACCAAAACCTCGGCATGATCTTCCAGCAGTCGAGCACCCGCACGCGCGTGTCGTTCGAGACGGCCATGAGTCAGCTCGGCGGTCACGCGCAGTACCTCGGTCCGGGTATGATCCAGCTCGGCGGTCACGAGACCATCGGCGACACGGGCAGGGTGCTCTCGCGGCTGGTCGATGTGGTCATGGCGCGCGTCATCGAGCACCGCACGGTCGTGGAGCTTGCCGAGGCGTGCACGATCCCGGTCATCAACGGCATGAGCGACTATAACCACCCCACGCAGGAGATCGGCGACCTCTGCACGATCTGCGAGCACCTGCCGGCGGGCAAGCGGCTCGAAGACTGCAAGGTCGTCTTTGTTGGCGACGGCACGCAGGTGTGCGCGTCGCTCGGCTTCATCACGACGAAGCTGGGGATGCACTTCGTGCACTACGGTCCGGAGGGGCATCAGCTGAATGCCGAACACAAGAAAATTCTGGAGGCCAACTGCAAGCTCTCCGGCGGCACGTGGGCGGTCACGGACGAGCGCGACGCCGTGCGCGGCGCGGACTTCATCTACACCGACGTCTGGTACGGGCTGTATGAAAACGAGATGCCCAAGGACGAGCGCGTGCGCGTCTTTGCGGATTATCAGGTCAACCGCGAGCTCATGCAGCTCGGCGCGCTCGGCTGCAAGTTCCTGCACTGCCTGCCTGCCACGCGCGGCGAGGACGTGACCGATGAGGTCGCCGATTCCGCCGCCTCGCTCTGCTGGGAGCAGGCCGGCAACCGCCTGACGGCGATGCGCGGGCTGCTCGTATACTTCACGCGCTGCCGCCGCAGCCCGTCGGAGCTGGCGCTGGCCGCGGCGCGCGAGGAGCTCGACACGTTTCTGGCCGCGCGGCTCGGCGGCTGCTGACCGGCGGATAAAGGAGCGGACGAATGGACGAACGCAAAAAGTTCCGCCTCGCGGACGTCATCCTCTCGGTCATCTGCGTCGTGTTCGTGGCCGAGGCCGCCGCGCCCGTCGCTTCCATCGGCAACAGCCAGTATTTCTGGTGGCTGTTCATGATGGTCGCCTTCCTGCTGCCCTACGGCATGATCTCGTCCGAGCTCGGCACGGCGTATCCCGGCGACGGCGGGCTCTACGACTGGATCCACAAGGCGTTTCCGGAGACGAAGTGGGCCGCACGCGCCTCGTGGTATTACTGGATCAATTTCCCGCTGTGGATGGCCTCGCTCGCGGTCGTGTGTCCGGAGCTGCTGGGCGTGCTCACGGGGCTGCGCTTCAGCTGGGCGGCCAAACTGCTCATCGAGCTCGCCTTCATCTGGATCGTCACGTGGATCGCCTGCTACCCCGTGTGCGACAGCATCCTCATCCTCAACATCAGCGCCGCCATCAAGATGCTCCTCGCGCTGACGGTGGGCGTGCTCGGCATCGTCTACGTCGCGCGCAGCGGCTTTGTCAACGACATGGCGCCGCGCACGTTCCTGCCGGGCTTTGACCTGCACAGCCTGTCGTATATCTCGGTCATCATCTTCAACTTCCTCGGCTTCGAGGTCGTGTGCACCTACGCCGACAATATGCGCGATCCCAAGCGCCAGATCCCGCAGGCCATCGTGAGCGGCGGCATCGTCATCGCGCTCATCTACCTGTTTTCGGCCTTCGGCATCGGCGCCGCCATCCCTACACAGGAGATCAGCGAGGATTCGGGGCTCATCGACGCGGTCGCGCTCATGACCGGGCGCACGAGCGGCTGGTTCGTCGGCGCGGTGGCGCTGCTGTTTCTCATCACGCTCTTCGGCAACATGATCTCGTGGTCGATGGGCGTCAACGCCACCGCTGCCTACGCCGCCGCGCGCGGCGATATGCCCGCGGTCTTTTCCCGCCGCTGGGCGAAAAACGATATGCCCGTCGGCGCGGCGCTCACGAGCGGTGTCGTTGCGAGCACGGTGTGCATCCTTGGCGTGGTCATCGAGCTGCTGTCTCCCGCGTCGTCGCTGTTCTGGAGCTTTTTCGCGCTCAACCTCGTCATGCTGCTGCTGAGCTATGTGCCGGTGTTTCCGGCGTTTTTGCGCCTGCGTGCGCGCGACCCGGATGCCGAGCGGCCGTTTCGTGTGCCGGGCGGGCGCGGGCTGCTGCGCACGCTGGCCTATGTGCCCATGGCGCTGATCCTCATCTCGATCTTCTTCACGGCCGTGCCGCTGTCCATGGACAGCGAAACGCTCTCGTACTACCTGCCGATCACGGTCGGCTCGCTCATCAGCATCGCCATCGGCGAGGTGCTCATCGCGGCGCGTGCGCGCCGCCGTCCTTAGGAGGGGATACTATGGCAAAAAGAATCATCGGCTCGACGCCGAAGCGTGACGGCTACCGGATGCCCGCGGAATTCGAGCCGCAGTCCGGCGTGTGGATGCTCTGGCCGGAGCGCAACGACAACTGGCGCGACGGCGCCAAGCCCGCGCAGCGGGCGTTTCTGGACGTGGCGGAGGCCATTTTGCAGTTTGAACCCGTGACGGTCTGCGTCAGCGCGGCGCAGTACCAAAACGTGCGCGAGCGCCTGCCGCGCGCCGTGCGCGTCGTCGAGATGGCGAGCAACGACGCGTGGATCCGCGACTGCGGCCCGACGTTTCTCGTCAACGACCGCGGCGGCCTGCGCGCCGTGGACTGGACGTTCAATGCGTGGGGCGGCCTTGTTGACGGGCTCTATTTCCCGTGGGATCTCGACGATCAGGTCGCGCAGAAGGTGTGCGAGCTGGAGCGCGTCGATTCCTACCGCACCGAGGGCTTTGTGCTCGAGGGCGGGTCGATCCATGTCGACGGCGAGGGCACGGTGCTCACGACCGAGATGTGCCTGCTGTCCGAGGGGCGCAACCCCTCCATGGACCGCGGCGCGATCGAGCATATGCTCTGCGACTATCTCGGCTGCGAAAAGGTCCTCTGGCTGCGCGACGGCATCGACCCCGACGAGACCAACGGCCACATCGACGACGTGGCCTGCTTCATCCGCCCGGGCGAGGTCGCGTGCATCTGGACGGACGACCCGCAAAACCCGTTTTACCAGCCTGCGCGCGACGCGTACGACACGCTCTCACAGGCGACGGATGCCAGGGGGCGCAGGCTGAAGGTGCACAAGCTCTGCCTGACGCAGCAGCCGTGCCTGCTCGAGGGCGCGGCGACGATCGACGCCGTGGAGGGCACCATTCCGCGCGCGGACGGCGAGGTCGCCATCGCGTCGTATATGAACTTCCTCATCGTCAACGGCGGCATCATCCTGCCGCAGTACGGCGATGAAAACGACGCGCTTGCCGTGCAGCAGGTGCAGGCCATGTTCCCCGAGCGGCGCGTGGTCGGCGTGCAGACGCGCGAGGTCGCCTTCGGCGGCGGGAACATCCACTGCATCACGCAGCAGCAGCCCGCGCCGCAGCGCAGGTGACGCCATGGCAAGGATCGTCATCGCACTCGGCGGCAACGCGCTCGGCAATACGCCCGCCGAGCAGCGCGCGCGTGTGGCCGCCGCCTGCCCGGCGCTCGTCGGGCTCATCCATCAGGGACACGAGATCATCGTCAGCCACGGCAACGGTCCGCAGGTCGGCATGATCCAGACGGCGTTCGACGCCGCCGCGAAAACGAACCCCGCCGTCGCGCCCATGCCGCTGCCGGAGTGCACGGCCATGAGTCAGGGCTATATCGGCTATCATCTGCAGCAGGGGCTGCGCCGTGCGCTGCGTGCGCAGGGGATGCCGTGGCAGGTGGCGACGGTCGTCACACAGGTCGTCGTTGACCCGGACGACCCCGCCTTTCAGACACCGACAAAGCCCATCGGCGCGTTTTACGATGCGGCCGCGGCCCAGCGGATGCTCAGCCGCGATCCCAAGCTGCGTATGCAGGAGGATTCCGGGCGCGGCTGGCGGCGCGTCGTCGCCTCGCCGAAGCCGGTGGACATCGTCGAGCGGCGCTCGATCCTGAACCTGCTCGACAATGAGTATATCGTCATCGCCTGCGGCGGCGGCGGTGTGCCGGTCGCGCGCGACGCGCACGGGGATTATTATGGAGTCGACGCCGTCATCGACAAGGACTTTGCCAGCGCCTGTCTGGCCGAGGCCGTGGGCGCGGACTATCTGTTCATCCTCACGGCGGTCGACCACGTCTGCCTGAATTTCGGCACGCCGGAGCAGCGCGCGCTCGACGTGCTGCACGCGGATGAGGCGGAGCGCTACCTGCGCGAGGGACAGTTCGGCGCGGGCTCGATGCAGCCGAAGGTCGCCGCCGCCGTGCAGTTTGTGCGCAGCGGCTGGCGGCGGCGCGCCGTCATCGCCTCGCTCGCCCAGGCACCGGCCGCCATGCGCGGCGAGAGCGGCACGCGCATCGTGCCGTAAAATCGAAAAACGAAAATCCGGTCTTTCCCACGTGGGAAAGACCGGATTTTTTCAGCCGTGCAGCTTCAAAAGCGCCATCTCGGCAAACGCTCCGGCGAGCTTCTGCACCATCTGTGCCTCGGTCTCGGTCTTGCCGTGTTCGACCCAGACGGTCAGCACGCCGATCATGCCGGAGGTGATGATGGCTGCAAAATAGTCAAACTGCGCCCGGTCATCCGTCAGCGGCCGGAGCGCCTCGATCAGACCGGTGCTGCGGCGCAGGCTGTCGGACAGAATGTCTGTCCGGTGGATCTGCACGAGCGCCTCGAGCACCGCGCTGTTGTGAAACCAGTAGTGAAACACGGCCTTGGGCAGATTGCCGCGCTGCGCGGCGGGCAGGGCGTTGTAGGCGGTGAACACGGTCTGAAACCCCCGGTCGCACAGCAGCGCCAGCACATCCTCCAGACCGTCAAAATTGCGGTAAAACGTCGAGCGGCTCACGGTGGAGGCACGCTGCACGTCCGTGATCGTGATGCGCGCGAACGGTTTTTCCCGCATGCACGCCAGAAGCCCCGCGCAGATGAGCTCCGCCGAGGTCTGCGCGCGTTTGTCGTTCTTGATGTGGTACATTTTGCCCTCCCGCGTTCTATATTTTACGGTACTATTGTATCACAAAATGATTTGGTGTACAATAGGGACCATCAGAATTCAAGGGAGTGTTTCACATGCGAGAAAATGTGATCTTCTGCTATTCCGGCACCGGCAACTGCCTCGACATGGCCAAAACCATCGCCCGCGAGCTGGGCGACACGGACATCATCCTCATGCGCAAAGAGCCTGTGGTCACGGACGTGCGCGAGGCCAGGCGCGTCGGCTTCATCTTCCCGTGCTACGGCGGCGGGCTGCCCGGCGGTGTGGAGGAATCGCTGCGCAGGATCCGGGTCGGCCTCACGGCGTACACCTTCGCCGTCTGCCAGTACGCGGGCTACATGGGCTCGGGGCTGCACACGCTCAACAGCATTCATCACCTGAGCTACTGGACGGCGGTGTCGCACCAGTGCTCGTGCATCTGGCTGCTGCCGCACGGCATGATGCTGCCGCCGGTGACGCCCGCCATGGCGCAGCGCCGCGCGGAGAAAAAGGCCGTGCGCATCGCGCAGGAGGTGCGTGCGCGCACGCACTCGCCCAAGGCCCCGCCGAAAAAACCGCTGAACCGGCTCGAGAGCGCCGTCTGGCCGAAGATCGTGGCCGGCAAGGCGCAGAAGTTCGCCGTCAGCGATGCCTGCGTCGCCTGCGGCCAGTGCGTCCGGCTCTGCCCGCGCGGCAATATCCGCATCGAGGGTGGCCGCACCGTCATCGGCGGGGACTGCATCCAGTGCCTGAGCTGCCTGCAGTACTGCCCGCAGCAGGCCATCTCGCTCGGCAGGGTCACCGAACGCCGCGCGCATTACCACAACCCCAACGTGACCGCCGCGGAGCTGACCGAGCCGGTCATCCGCGTCGACTGAGCGGTTTTCTCTCTACATAGCAGCCCGCCCGCCGGAACGCCGGCGGGCGGGCTTTTTCACGCCTTTTCAGACGTGCACGATGTAGTTTTCCTTGCGCGCTGCGGCCTCGGGCGCGGGACCGGCGGCGTAGCCGAGCGCGATCGCGCCGACGCCGCGCAGCGTCTCCGGCAGATCCCAGTCGCGCAGCAGCGCCTTGCCGTCCGGACTGTCGAAGATCTCGCGCTCGCGGTTGACCCATACGGAGCCGAGTCCCTCGGCGTGCGCGGCCAGCATGAGGTTTTCGAGCACGCAGCTGCCGTCGGCCATGTAGTTCGCGCTCCCGCCGTCGCCGAGCACGACCACGATCACCGGCGCGCCGTAGTAGGGGTCGACATCCTTGCCGATCACGGCGGCGTTGAGCTTCGTGAGCCGCGCACGCGCCTCGGCAGAGGTCGCGGCGACGATCGTCGCCGACTGCTCGCCCATGGCGGACGGGGCATAGGTGCCGGCCTCGAGCACACGCGCGAGCACGTCTGCGGGCACGGTGTCCGGCCTGTAGGCGCGGATGCTGCGCCGGGTCATTATGAGTGTCAGAAAATCGTTTGCCATACGATGACCTCCGTTCGGATTTGTTACGGACAGTATATCACAAATCGCGCGCGTGTGGTATACTGTGGGCAAATCTCCGGTTTTTCGGCCGGTTTGGCAGAAAGGAGCGCTCACATGATCTTTCATATCACGCGCCTTATCCTGTGGCTGCTCCCGTCGGCGGTGGGCGTGCACGGGATCCGCGCATCGGCCTGCAGGCGAAAGCGGCTCTGCTGCGCGTTGTGCGTGCTTTTCTTCTTGCTGCTCGCTTCGCTTTCCGCTGTGCTCCCGGTTGAAAATCTCTTTTTGCACTTCCGGACGCCGGAGCGTGCGTTTGCATATCAGCACATGGGGAAAATTGAGAACATTCTCTATGGTGAGGACTCCTGCTTCGTGCTGTATAAGAACGAAAATGGCGCGGACAGCGACTGCATCCTGCCGAAAACAGCCGCGGGCTATCTGCTCTCGACCCGTTGGACGAAGCAGGGGATCGTGCGCACGCCGATCACGTCTAGTTCATTTCTGCGGGCAGAGGTATATCAGGCCAGGGGCACGCAGGACTTTTATATTTATTGCGAGAAGTTCCCGCCGGAGGCGCTGGAGGATATCCGCTTGTTTCGTGCATCCGGCGAGCCGGTCGATGCGGATGTCTATCTGCCGGACGTTCCCGGTTATGCGTATATCTACGTGAATGAATTCTCTGCCGGAGATTATCTGGTGGCCGGCGGGGAAAAGCTGACGCTTGAAGGTTGGCACTCGCTCACGGCGCCGGAAAAGAGTGCGGCCGCATCGTGACGGCGCGGCGACCCGGAATATATAGAAACGCACCGGCCGGTTTAAACAGAAAACCGGCCGGTGCGTTTTTCTACGGCGGCGTGTGCGCCTGGGACGGGCCCTGTCAAAACACCATTTGCGTACGATGCCGTCCGTGCGAAATTTGTTACAAATCGTATACCATATCCGGCGCCGATGTGCTATAATATTCAATTGACTCTAACCATTGACTTTTAGCTTTTTGACTACCTGCCGGCGCGCGAAAGGAGTTTCTCAGGCCATGCAGAAGATCGCAGCTTTCATCGTCAAAAAACGCAAGCTCCTGCTTGTTGTCATGCTCATCCTGGCCGTCGTGTGTGCGGCGCTGATGCCGTTTGTCGGCGTCAACACCGACATGACCAAGTATCTGCCGGACAGCTCGCAGATGAAGATCGGTATGGATCACATGAACGAGGCGTTCCCGGACGCTGTGCAGACGTATACCATCCGCGTCATGTTCCGCGGGCTGGATGCGCGCGAAAAGCTCGCCATCCGCGAGCAGCTCGCCGAGATCCCGAACGTGCAGAGCGTCGCCTACGAGCCGGACAGCAGCGATTATAACCGCGATGATGCCACGCTCTACAAGCTCTCGACGCTCTATGACTACAATTCCGACGAGGAGGCGCAGATCGAGCGCGACGTGGCCGAGCGCTTTGCCGGCTATGATGTGGCCGTGCGCAGCGACGATACCTCGACGCCGAGCATCCCGCCGATCGTGTTCATCCTCTCGATCGTGCTTGTGACGACGATCCTGCTCATCGCCTGCCCGTCGTACTTTGAGCCGGTTCTGTTTTTGCTGACGATCGGCGTGGCGGTGCTGCTCAATCAGGGCACGAATATCATCCTCGGCGAGACGTCGGACGTCACGGCGAGTATCTCGGCCATTTTGCAGCTCGCGCTCTCGATGGACTACTCCATCATCCTCATGAACCGCTACCGGCAGGAGCTGGCCAAGGGCGACGACCGCGAGAGCGCCATGACGCGCGCGCTCACGGCGGCCTTCGGCTCGATCACCGGCAGCTCCGTCACGACGATCGTCGGACTGCTGATGCTGGTGTTCATGCGCTTTAAGATCGGCTTTGACCTCGGCATCGTGCTGGCCAAGGGCGTGCTGTTTAGCCTGCTGTGCGTGTTCACGGTGCTGCCGGGGCTGATCCTATGGGCGGATAAGGTCGTCCGCAAGACGATGAAAAAGCCGCGCGCACCCAAGCGTGAGCGCAAGAGCGTGCTCGCGGGGCTCGGGCGCTTCAGCTACCGCTGGCGCGGCGTGATCGCGGCGGTGTTCGTGCTGCTGTTTGCCGGGGCATACATCCTGCAGCTGTCGACGCAGATCTCCTACACGCTCACCGACCCCGACCCCGTGGCCGAGGTGTTCCCGCCGGACAACCCGCTCGTGGTGCTGTATAACAATCAGGATGAGGATGCCGTGGCGCAGCTGGCCGACCGGCTCGAGGACGACCCGAACGTCAAGAGCGCCATGTCCTATTCCACCACGCTCGGCCGCCAGTGCACCGCCGAGCAGATGGCCAACGCCATCGGCGCGCTCGAGGCCGGCATCCCGGTCAGCGCCGATATGCTCGGCATGATCTACTACGACGTGCACGGCGACGGGCAGGCCGTGACGATGACGGCGGCGCAGTTTCTGCGCTTCCTGTCGCAAAATGTCGCCAACAACGCCACCTTCGCGCCGTACATCGACGAGAGCCTGACGGCAAACCTCCAGACGCTGATGAAGTTCTCCGATCCCGCGGCGCTCACGCAGCAGCGCACGGCGGAGTCGCTGGCGGAGTTCCTCGGCATGGACGCATCGGACGCAAAGCAGCTGCTGCTCTACTACTATATGCAGCACGGCGGCGCGGACGGCAGCGGCACGATGACGATGCCGGCGTTTTCGAGCTTCCTCAACAACGAGGTGCTCACCGACCCGACCATGGCGGGCATGATGGATGACGCGGCGCGCGCACAGGCATCTCAGCTGCAGACGTTCACGGACGTCACCGCCATGACCACGCCGCGCGACACCGCCGGCATCGCCGCGCTGCTCGGCATGGACGAGTCGACCGTCAACACGCTCTTCATTGCCTACCACGCGTCCAGGGGCGACCTGTTCTCGGGCGGCCAGTGGGAGGTGTCGATGCAGAACATGGTAAACTTCCTCGTCGAATGCGGCGGCCTGCTCGATGAGGCGCAGGAGCAGCAGATCACGCAGCTGAGCTGGATCATCAACGGCTCCGTTTACGGCACGCAGTACACGGCGCCGCAGCTTGCGAGCATCCTCGGCATGGACGCCGGGCAGATGCAGCAGCTGTATATGCTCTACAACAGCCGCCACGGCGACACGAGCGGCTGGACGCTGTCGGTGCAGCAGTTTGTGAACTTCCTCTGCCAGGAGGTGCTGCCGGACGCGCGCTTTGCCTCCCAGCTCAGCGGCGTGGACACCAGCCAGCTGCAGTCGGCGCGCACGGTCATCAACGCCGTTGCCTCCGGGCAGACGTACACGGCGGCGGGGCTGGCAAACCTCTTCGGCGGCCTCTCGAGCCAGATGGACCGCGGCACGATGGAGCTGCTGTTTCTCTACTATGCGAGCGTCAACCGCGGCGAGGCCGACTGGACGATGTCCATGCAGGAGCTGTTTGACTACCTGCAGAATGAATTTCTCACCGACGCGCGCTTTGCCTCCTTCCTGACCGACGATATGCGCGCACAGATCACCGGCGCGCAGACGATGCTCACCGATGCGGTCGCGCAGCTGCGCGGCAGCAATTACTCCCGGCTCGTGCTCACGACGACCCTGCCGGTCGAATCGACCGAGACGAGCGCGTTCATCTCCGGGCTCATGCGCGAGCTTGATGCCGTCACGACCGGGGACCATTACCTCATCGGCAACAGCGCCATGGGCTACGAGATGGAAAACAGCTTCCACAGTGAGCTGCTGCTCATCACGATCCTGACGGCGGTGTCGATCTTCCTCGTCGTCGTGTTCACGTTCCGCTCGCTGATCATTCCGGCGCTGCTGGTGCTGCTGGTGCAGTGCGGCGTGTACATCACGGTCATGGTCGTCGGCCTGCAGGGGCTGGAGATCTATTACCTCGCGCTGCTGATCGTCGAGTGTATCCTCATGGGTGCGACGATCGACTACGGCATCCTCTACACGAGCTATTACCGCGAGATGCGCGCGCATATGTCCGTGCGCGATGCGCTCATCGCGGCCTACCGCGGCAGCATCCACACGGTGCTGACCTCCGGCTCGATCCTCGTGCTGGTCACGGCGGTCGACGGGCGCTTTTTCGGCAACCTCGCCGTCGAGCAGATCTGCCGCACGATCTCCATCGGCGCGTTTGCGGCCATTTTGCTCATCCTGCTGTTTCTGCCGGGTGTGCTCGCCCTGTTTGACCGCTGGGTGCTGCCGCGTGCGCTGCGCCGGCAGCTGTATCCGCCGAAGGCGCGCGGCGGCGCGCAGAGCGCAAAGCAGGAGCACAAAATTTAACGCCGACAAAAAACAGCATTTAACGTCAACAAAAACAGCGAAGCACGTGTGTGCTTCGCTGTTTTTCAACCTGTCAAAAAGCCTCGCAGAGTTTGCCGCCCGCAGGCGGCAAAGCGCGTGGAATCATTTTCTCCGGCGACATGTGCGGCGGAGAAAATACTGCTCAGGCTGCAAGTGTGGAATTTGTGCGCCGTTGGCGCACAAATTATGCGCGCAGCAGACTGCAAACCTCTTTGTCAAAAAGTAATACTTTTTGACAGCATCAAAAGTGCAGCACCTCGATCAGCAGCAGCCACGCCAGCCCGTAGTATGCGGTCACGGCGACAAGGTCGTTGACCGTCGTGATCAGCGGACCGGAGGCCACGGCGGGGTCGACGCCGAGCCGCTTGAAGAGGATGGGCACGGTCGTGCCGATGATGCTCGAGAGCAGCATGGACACCAGCAGCGCCGTACCGGTGCAAAACGACACCGAGAAGGCAAAGACCGCGGCCGCGCCTTTCGCCGCCATCAGATACAGCCCGATCGCGCCGAAGGACAGCAGCCCCAGCAGCAGACCGTTCATCAGCCCGACGCGCGCCTCCTTGCCCACCAGCGCGAGCTTCTGCCGGGGGCTGACGTCCTCGTCCATCAGCACGCGGATGGTCACGGCGAGGGACTGCGTGCCGACGTTGCCGGCCATGTCCAGCACGAGCGACTGGAAGCAGATGATGACGGTCAGGTGCGTGACGACGCGCTCAAACAGCCCCACCACGCTCGAGACCACGAGCCCCAGCCCCAGCAGGATCACCAGCCACGGCAGACGCTTGGCCACGCTGCGGCGCAGCGGCTCCTCGAGATCTTCTCCGGCGGTCAGACCGCCGAGCTTTGCATAGTCCTCGCCGAGCTCGTCGGCCACGAGCTCCGCCACGACCTGCGCCGTCAGCGCGCCGCACAGGCGGTTGTCGGCGTTGAGCACGGGGATGGAGTCCTCGGAATAGGCGCGGATGCGCTCGACGCAGTCCTCGACCAGCTCGTCCGCGTAGACATAGGGGTAGGACGTCATGAGAATGTCGTCGAGTGCGGTGGTTTCGCGCGCGATGATCAGCTCCTTGAGGTCGATCGCGCCGACGAGCACGCCGTTTGCATCGACGGCATAGAGCGTGGAGATGTTGTCGGTGTCGGCGGCCTGACGGATCAGCTCCTTCATCGCCTGACGCACGGTCATGTCGGCACGGATGCTGACAAAGTCGGTGGTCATGCGGCTGCCGATCTCGTCCTCGTCGAACGAGCTCAGAAACGACAGGTCGCGCTTGACATCGTCGTCCATGAGGTCGACGAGCGCGCTGCGCTGCGCGCGTTCGAGCCCCTTGAGGTAGTCCGCCGCGGTCGACGGGTCGAGCAGCGGCAGGATCTCGAGCTTTTTGCGGATGCCCAGCTCCTCGAGATAGGTGGGCATATCGTCCTCGGTGTATTCGAGCACGCCGGCCAGCGTCGGCGCGTCGAGCAGGGCATAGAGCCGGCAGCGCTCGTCCCGGCGCAGCAGCTCGAGCGCCTCGGCGATGTCGCGCTCGTGGTAATCCTCGAGCCTGTTTCTCAGCTGCCCGGGCGCAAGGTTGCCGCGCAGCAGCGCCGCGATCTCGCCCTTGTAGTCCGGGTGGCGGTCGCCGGGGGTGATCTCCGGCAGGATGTTGTTCTTTTCGGACATATCGTCTTCCTCCTTTGTGCAAAAGCTTCCGGGGTCAGAGGAAAACGGGCATGAAAAAACCGCCGTCTCATTCCCTCTCTACCCCTTGGGTATGCAGCTCGGGAAGGACAGCGGGTCCGGTCGCGCAGTGAGGCCCTGTCAGAACACGAACAGCGCCTGATGATCCCCTGCGTACCGGAGCACTCTGCCCCTACTGTGACCCTGACTGCAGCTGTCCATGTTCTCACCTCACTTGCGGTGTATTCGGTCTGAGACCGAGCTCATTATAGCATCGTGACCGGGAATGTCAAGCCGCTTTTTGCACGGGGCTGGACATTTGTCCCGCGCCGTGCTATCATGGCGCATCCGGACGGAAAGGAACGAATGTTTTGATGATCAACGTGCTTTTTATCTGCCATGGAAACATCTGCCGCAGCCCGATGGCGGAGTATATTTTCCGCGACATGGTGCAGCGGCAGGGACTGGCGCAGCGGTTTCACATCGCCTCGGCGGCGACCAGCCGCGAGGAGATCGGCAACGACGTCTACCCGCCCGCCCGCGCCGAGCTGCGCGCGCACGGCGTCCCCGTTGGTCACCGCGCCGCCGTGCAGGTCACGCCGCGCGACTACGACGCCTACGATTGGCTGCTGACGATGGACGAAAACAACGCGCGCAACCTCCGGCGCATCCTCCCGCACGACCCGGACGGCAAGATCCGAGCGCTGCTGTCGTTCGCGGGGGAGCAGCGCGGCATCGCCGACCCGTGGTATACCGATGATTTCGGCGCGGCGTATGCCGGCATCGTGCGCGGCTGCACGGCGTTTCTGGAGCATCTGCGCCGCAGCGGAGCGGTTTAGCGGGCGCAGCCGGCGGTGATGAAAATGCGCGCCGCGTGCGCGCAAAAATTTGTGGAGAAATCCCTTTGAAATTTGCAGTTACCTCTGCTATAATCAGCATACAGCGTGTGGCGTTCGTGCGTAAATCCAGTTGCAGAGCGGCCACGCGCTTTTTTGCGCGCAGAAAAGCGCGGCAAACTTCATAGACAGATCGTGTAGCAGAAATGCGTAAGTCCGGATGAATGGGACTTGCGCATTTTTTATTTTTCGGAAAGAAGGAGATATTTTGGACACAGGAAATCAGTTTTTGGCCACCGAGCACATCGGCAAGCTCATGCGGCAGTATGCCATTCCCTGCATCATCTCGCTGCTGGTTGGTGCGCTCTACAACATTGTTGACCAGATCTTTATCGCCAACGCCAGCTACCTCGGCTCTTACGGCAACGCGGCCAATACGGTGGTATTCCCGCTGACGGTGGTGGCGCTGGCCATCGCCGTTATGGTGGGCGACGGCTGCTGCGCCTTTGTCAGCATGGCGCTGGGCAGAAGCGAAGTGGGCAAGGCGAAGCGCAGTGTTGGCAATGCGGTGGTGTTGTCTGTGGTCAGCAGTCTCGTTCTGACGGCGGTATATCTCGTTTTTGCAGACGGGATCATCGCCGTGTTCGGCGGCACGGTCAATGAGGAGACCTTCCGCCACGCGCAGGAGTATTTCTTCTATATTACGCTGGGCATCCCATTCTATATGTTCGGGCAGGCCATGAACCCCGTCATCCGCGCCGATGGCAGTCCGCGCTTTGCCATGGTCTCGACGCTTGCGGGCGCGGTTATCAACATCATCCTTGACCCCATTTTCATCTTTGTCTTCAGATGGGGCATGATGGGGGCGGCGGTGGCCACGGTCATCGGGCAGGTGGCGACGGCGCTGCTCGCCGTGTGGTATCTGCTGCACATGAAGGTCATCCGCCCGGCCAAGACCGACTTTGCCCTGAGCGGCAGCGTCTGTGGCCGGATGCTGACGCTGGGCATCACGAGCTTCCTGTCCCAGATCAGCCTCGTGGCGGCGATGGCGGCCATCAACAATATGCTGCGCAAATACGGCGCGCTGGACGCTGTGTTCGGGCAGGCACAGTACGCGCAGATCCCCATGGCGGTGGTCGGCATTGTGATGAAGTTCTTCCAGATCGTCATCTCCATCGTGGTCGGCATGGCGGCAGGCTGCATCCCCATCGTGGGCTACAACATGGGCGCGGAGAAAAAGCTCCGCGTGCGCGATCTGTTCACAAGGCTGCTGATAGCCGAGGCGCTGGTGGGCGCGGTGGCGCTCGTGCTGACCGAGGGCTTTCCCCGGCAGCTCATCGCCATTTTCGGCGCGGCCAACGAGAGCAGCTACTACACCGATTTCGCCATCAAAGCCTTCCGCACGTATCTGTGCATGATGATCCTCGCCTGCGTCAACAAGGCGTGCTTTATTTTCTTGCAAGCGGTCGGTAAGGCGCTGGCCTCCACGCTGCTGTCCATGTTCCGTGAGGTGGTGTTCGGCGTGGGCTTTGCCCTGCTGCTGCCGGTATTCTTCGGTCTGGACGGCGTGCTGTATTCCATGCCGGTGTCGGATATTCTGACCTTTATCATCTCGGCGATCATCATCGTGAAAACCTATCGGGAATTGAATACGGAAGGAGTGCAGAACGCATGAGAAACAGAGTCATTACCATCAGCCGCGAGTTTGGCAGCGGTGGACGCACCATCGGTAAAAAAGCGGCGGAAAAGCTGGGCATCCCGTGCTATGACGCGGAGATCATTCAGGCGATGGCAAAAGAGACCGGCTTTGCACCGGCATATGTGCAGGAGGCGGGGGAGTACGCTCCCGGCAGCTTCCTGTCCTCGGCCTTTTCCAACCGGATGTTCGGCCCCACCAACGAGGACATTCTGTGGGAACATCAATACAAGGTCATCACTGAGCTTGCCGAAAAAGGTTCCTGCGTCATTGTGGGACGCTGCGCGGACTACATTTTGCGGGACAAGGCAGACTGCCTGAAGGTTTTCATCCATGCAGACATGGCGTTCCGCGCCCGGCGCATCGTGGAGGTCTACGGCCAGCGGGAGCAGTCCCCGGAGGAGCGCCTACAGGACAAGGACAAGCGCCGGGCGGTCTATCACCGCTTCTACACGGATATGAAGTGGGGTCACGCCCAGAACTACCACCTGACGCTGGACAGCGGCGTGCTGGGCATCGACAAGTGCGTGGACATCATTGCGCAGCTGTATTGAGCGAGCCGGAGGCGCGTTTGCTTTCCGATGCGCGCAAAAAGACCGCCCGGCCGGGCGGTCTTTTTTCTGTATTTGTGCCTTACACCGTCCAGCGGCGGCGGTCAAAGAGCGCGAGCGTCATGGCGATGGCGGCGGCGAAAAACACCAGCGCCGGCCACGGCAGACCCAGCACCCGCGGCAGCGGGGCGAGGCACGTGATGGCCGCGCAAAACAGCAGCGAGCAGTCCAGCAGCGCGAAGATGAGCCGGCCCAGCAGCTTCGAGTGCGCGGCGCGCGCCGCATCCGACCACGACTTTTTCACGTTGACGGTCAGCTGTCCGGCGTTGGCCTTGCCGAAAAACTCCGACAGCTGCGCCGGCAGCACCGTGAGCTTCTCGCCGGAGCGGGCGAGCTGCTGCGCAAGCGTTTTGACCTTCTTTTCAATGTGCTCGCGGCTCAGGGCGGTGTTTTTGACATACTCCGCCACGATCTCGATGACGTTCGCGTCCGGCGACACGCTCGTGAGCATACCCTGAATGACGAGCAGGCTGCGCCCGAGCATCGTCAGCGAGCCAGGCACGGACACGCCGTATTCATTGAGGATCTGCACGAACTCGTCCACCAGCACGCCCATGTCCATGTCGGCCATCGGCATGGCCTCGTACTTGTGCAGGAAGATGCCGATGCGCTCGGCGAGCGCCTGCCGGTCGGGCATACGCTCGTAGCGGCCGAGCGAGAGCAGCGTGTCCGTGAGCGCGGGCACGTCCTGGTCATAGATCGTGCGGATGATGCCCATGTACAGCTCCGCCTCGCGCGGGCTGATGCGGCCCATCATGCCGAGGTCGAGCCAGACGATCTTCCCGCCCTGCACGCGGATGTTGCCGGGGTGCGGATCGGCGTGGAAGAAGCGATAGACCGTGATCTGGCGGATATAGTTGTGCACGAGCTTGACGGCGATCTCGTTGAGGTCGTAGCCGTCGGCGCGCAGACCGTCAGCGTCGTCGATCTGGTGGCCGCCGATGTACTCCATGACGAGCACGTTCTTCGTGCACCACTTCGGGTATGTGGCCGGGCAGTCGGCGTAGACGATGCCGTCGTTGAGGCGCTTGAATTCGGCGATGTTGTCCGCCTCGATCGTGAAGTCGAGCTCCTCCTGCACGGTGTGCCAGATCTCATCAAGTACGGCGTGAAAGTCCAGCGCGCTCGCAAGCGGCGTGTACTTGAGCAGCACGGCGGCGCGCTTGAGCAGGCGCACGTCGCGGCTCATGATCTCATACAGGTCGGGGCGCTGCACCTTCACGACGACGCGCTGACCGTCGGTCAGGGTCGCTGCGTGTACCTGCGCGATCGAGGCCGAGCCGAGCGGCCGGATGCCGATGTCGGAAAAGACCTCCTGCCACGGGCGGGCGTAGGCCTGCGTGAGGATGTCCTCCACCTCGGCCAGCGGCATGGGCGTCACGTCCGTGCGCAGCGTCTCGAGCGCGAGGCAGTATTCTTTGGGCAGAATGTCCGAACGCATGGACAGAATTTGTCCGAATTTGACAAACGTCGGCCCGAGGTCCACGAAAATATCGCGCACTTTCTCCGGCGTCAGCCCCTGAACGAGGTGATGCTTTTGCAGTATGGCGACGATCTCGGCGAAGCGCTTGGCCTCGTCGAGCTGCGCGGCGGGGCCGGCCATCAGTCTGCTTCCTTCTTGGCCAGCAGCTTTTGCAGCAGCGCCTCGCGCTCGTCGGCGCTCATGGCGTCCACGTCCACGGCGGGCTTTTCGTCCGCGTCCCTGGCGGCGGCCTGCTTGCAGGTGCGCTTGAGCTCCTCGTTGAGCACGCGCCCCTTCTCCACGGTCACTTCGCCGCGCGCGACGCACTCGTCGAGCAGCTTGCCGAGCTTTTCGCAGCCGAGGTCGGCCGCGCCCACGGAGGCGACGATCAGCTTGCGCAGATAGCTTTCAATAGAATCCATAATCCATACACTCCTTATCTTATCTTGTGCACTTTGCGGTATCGTATGCCCGGTCCCGGGCGGGGATCACGAGTTGGCGTCGGCCGCGGCGGCCGCGTCGAGCAGCGCCATGACCCGGCGGTAAAACATACGTGTGCGCACGACGCCGGTGTTCATCACGCCGCCGATCGCGGCCAGATGGTCCAGCTCCTCGACCGGCAGCACCTGCCACACGCCGCGCTGCGGCGTCTGACCGGGCGCGAAGTCCGTGTGCGGTGCGCCGCCGGGACAGCGGGCGGAGACGGTGTTCACGAGTCCGTCGTTCGGCAGCCAGTCGGACGGCACGGCGCCGCCCGCGCGTCCCATCGCGGTCGAAAACGGCCAGAGCAGCGGCGTCATGGCCGTGTCGGGCTTCTGGTCGTGCGTGAGCAGACGCGGCAGCGTCCGGCAGCAGGGGGTGGAGAAGTACCAGGCGTCCGGCAGCGTGTCGATGCGCGCATTGAGCGCGCGCGCACCCGCGCAGCGCAGGTCGTCAAAGGCGCTGTCGCCCGCCGGGAGCGGGTTTTGCGCCAGCATCCGCAGCGCGGCCGTCGTGATCGGCTCGTCCGGGTCGCGGCGGATTCCGAACTGGTCGAGCCGGAAGTCATACACACCCTTGAACGCCGAGATGCCGAGCGCGCGCGCCGCGCCGAGAAACAGCGTCGAGAGCGCATTCGCAGCATCCGGCTGCACGTCGGGAAATGTCGAACCGTCGTGCGGTGCGGCGATGGCCACCAGCGCGTGCACCCAGCCGGTCCTGCCGCCGGTGAACAGCGGCGAGGGCGTCTCACCCGCGGCCTCGGCCGCCTGCACCTCCTCGGGGCAGCCGTGCGCGAGCAGCTGCATGAGCAGCCGCGCCGTTGCGCCGCCGAAGCTGTGCCCGACGAGATCGACGGGCTTGTCCGCGCCCCAGCCGGGCACGAGCGGCGCGGGATATGCCGTGCCGAAGCGCGCGTGGCCGAAGCGCTGCGCGTGCGCGATGCCGTAGTCGGCCCTGCCTCCGGTGAGCGCAGCGTAGAGCTCACACGCGCGGTCCCACGCGCTCGAGATGATGCCGACCGAGGCCGCGCGGCAGTCATACCCGCAGCGGTTGAGATAGCCGAGCACATCGCCCGCCGCGAGTCCCCAGTAGGGCACGGCGCGGTAGAGCGCATCCTGCGCGCCCCAGCCCAGCAGCCCGTGCACGAACACGGTCGGGTGCGCGCTGCGTCCGCCGGGCGGTGCGTCCGGCAGCAGGCATTCGCCCACCTCCAGCGCCTGCTGCAGCAGCTCCTGCGGTGTTTTCATGGCGCGCCTCCTTCCGGGAGAAAATCCTGTTCATAATATAGCACACCGGCCGGAGAGCGTCAATGCTGCGCCGGACGGAAACAAAACGCCGAAAACAAAGCGGAGAGCGCGGCGGGAAATTGTGCGAAATGCTAAAAGTGAAGTTTTTTGCCAAATGCGCTTGACTTCAGCAGCTAAAAGCGCTAAAGTAGGCACATCTTCACTACAGGAGGCCGCAATCATGCGTCTGGTCCGATTTGCAAGCGCATATTCCTACTATTACTTTATCGAGGGTAATAGTCGTTTGTGCTGCGATCATACCAGAACCATCTGAGACTTCCCGGTCCGGTTTTGACAAGGCTGCACAGACGACTGTGTGGCTTTTTTCTTTGCCGGAACTTACATTTAGGAGGAGAAAACACATGAACATCAAGAAACTCACTGCTCTGCTCTGCGCCGTGGTCATGGTGCTGTCGCTGGCCGCCTGCGGCGGCAGCGGCGACAAGGCCGAGAATAAGCACTACACCGTCGGCATCTGCCAGCTTGTGCAGCACGATGCGCTCGACGCGGCCACCAAGGGCTTCCGCGATGCGATCACCGACGCGCTCGGCGCCGACAACGTCACCTTCGACGAGCAGAACGCCGCCGGCGACACGCCCACCTGCGCCACCATCTGCAACGGCTTCGTGTCCAGCGGCGTGGATCTGATCCT
>ERZ826220.600-NODE-600-length-41365-cov-30.241491_pt1 | contig 41365 bp, 36 predicted proteins | sample MGYA00519927_ERZ826220 | MGnify/ENA primary metagenome ERZ826220 (study PRJEB31778, sample SAMEA3449225) | human gut metagenome | biome: human gut; feature: human-associated habitat; material: faeces | place: United Kingdom | collected 2010/2012 ... | reverse complement strand
TGGTAATACTCTTACTATAAGTAATGTACAAAAGAATGAGTTTTGTCAAGTTTATTCAACACCAACACTATTGAGTCAAATATTAAAAGATAATCCTACAATAAAAACTAGAACTGACTTTAATACAACATTTACTGAAACAAATACTAGAACTTTGTATAAAGCAACCGAGAGTATAGCAGGTAATACTCCAAAAGATGTATACTATTTTGCAGGAGATGCAAAAAACAACTGGGTTAAGTTTGGAGGTTTCTACTGGAGAATAATAAGAACTAACTATGATGGAAGTATAAGACTTTTGTATTCAGGAACAAGTCCTGATACAACAAGTGGATATATTGGAACAAGTGCATTCAATACTACAAAAAATGATCCAATGTATATAGGATATATGTATGGAACTACAGGTTCTTTAGAAAATAATAGACTAAATACAAATGACAGCACAATAAAAACGTATGTAGATAATTGGTATAAAAATAATTTAACTGCTTATACAAAATATTTAAGTAATGATGCTGTATATTGTAATGATAGAGAGTTAGCACCGGGGTCAACTTATAGAACAGATGGCACAGAATTCTACTATGCACCAAATGGAAGACTGAATACAAATAAGACACCAACGTATAACTGTACAAATAACAAAGATGCATTTTCAGGAAATAATAGTGAAGCAAAACTAACATACCCAATAGGACTAATGACAATAGATGAAATAGCATATGCTGGAGGAAAATATAACACAAACTTACCTAGTCCATATGCATGGTATTATCTAAATAGTGCAGGTGGAAGTATAACAGGAAGAATTTGGTGGTGGTCCTTGTCACCTAACATCTGGGATGGGTCTTCCTCGGACATTTGGTCTGTTCGCTGCTCGAGTAATCCTGGCTACCTCGGCAGCAACTACGTGAGCAATTCGACCGGTGTGCGTCCAGTCCTATCACTAAAATCTTGTATCAAATATAGTACAGGAGATGGATCTGCAACTAACCCATATACAATTTTGGAAACTTCAAGTGGGTGCTAAGCAAGCAAATATCGCTTGCTTTTTTTTGTGGGTTAGTATATAATCTTTTTGTGAGAGGAAGTGTGTGTATGCAAGTACCTAATATGTTAGAAGCTAAAAAAAGAGATAAGAATGCTTTGATAGAAAATTATAATTATAAAGAAGTTAAACTAGATGAAAGTTTAGTTGGTAAAAAGTATTATGTTAGAACTTATGGATGTCAAATGAATGTGCATGATGGAGAGAGAGTTAAGGGTGTTTTAAGTAGTCAAGGTATGATAGAAACTGATGATTTAAATGAAGCAAGTGTGGCTATTTTAAATACATGCGCTATTAGAGAAAATGCTCATGATAAAGTATTTGGATTTTTAGGGTTAGTTAAAAAGTTAAAAGAAACTCATAATATTCTTTTAGGAATATGTGGATGTATGGCTCAAGAAGAAAGTGTTGTAAATGAACTTATGAGTAAGTATAAATATGTTGATTTTGTGTTTGGAACACATAACTTAGATAATATGATAAATGTTATAAATGAAAGAATTAATAGTGGTAAACAAAATGTGGAAGTTTATAGCATACTTGGTAATATTTGTGAAGGTATTCCTGAAAAAAGAGAAAGTAAGTATTCTGCATGGGTTGATATACAATTAGGTTGTGATAAATTCTGTACTTATTGTATAGTTCCATATACTAGGGGTACTCAAAGAAGTAGAAAGAAAGAGAGTATTATTAAAGAAGTAGAGAGTCTTAAAAATGAAGGATATAAAGAAGTAACACTTTTAGGACAAAATGTTAATGCTTATGGAAAAGATTTATATGAAAATTATACTCTAGCTAATTTATTAGAAGATGTTAGTAAAACTAATATAGAGAGAATTAGATTTGTTACAAGTCATCCTTGGGATTTTACAGATGAAATGATAGATGTAATAAGTAAGTGTGATAATGTAATGCCTTATGTACATTTACCTATTCAAAGTGGAAGTGATAGAATACTAAAACTTATGGGAAGAAGATATACTAAAGAAGAATATATTACTTTATATAATAAAATTAGAAATAAAGTTAAAGATGTTAGTATTACTACAGATATAATTGTAGGTTTTCCTGGAGAAACTGAAAGTGATTTTGAAGAAACACTTGATATAGTTAATACTTGTAAGTTTGATGGAGCATTTACATTTATATTTAGTCCAAGAGTAGGTACTCCTGCTTCAAAACTACCTGATAATACACCAAAAGAAGAAAAAGAAAGTAGACTTCACAAGTTAAATGAACTAGTAAATAAATATAGTAATTTAAGTAATCAGGCTATCTTAAATAAAGTAGTTAAATGTTTAGTAACTTCAGTTAGTGAAAAGGATAATTCTAAATATATGGGTTATACTGAAAATATGAAATTAGTTAATATAGAAAGTGATACAGATATAATTGGAGAAATAGTTAATGTTAAGATAACTGAGGCTAAAAGTTTTAGTTTAAATGGAGTACATGTTAAATAGTTGATTTTTCAACTATTTTTTTTATATCTTTTGTTTGACAAAATAACTTATTTATTATATACTTATTTTAGAGTAAGGAGTGTGTTATTATGAAGAATAAGAAAGGTTTTACTTTAGTAGAAATGTTAGTTGTAATAGCGCTTATTGGAGTAGTAATTGCTATAGCAATACCTAGTATAACACTTGTAAGAAAAAGAATTAATATAAGACTTTTAAACGAGAAGAAAGATGAAATATTAGTGGCTGCTCAGTTATATGGTAGTGATAAGAAGTTTGAACAGGATACTATTATAAAAGTTTATGAATTATTAGATGAAAAATATATAAAGAAAGATACAGATCATGGAAGTAGTGGCTGTACTGGAGAAAATACTAGTAAAGGGTGTGTGTCTGATCCAACTGATAGCACTAGAGATAGTGGACTAAATAATGAAGAAATACTAATAAGAGTAACAGGAAATGGTGTTATTGCTATATGGAAGAGTGATGATAGTGTTACTAATGTTGATCCTAAAGAATTAGTACCTATTATTAAAAAGATGTTAGACTGTACAGATGAAAACAAAAAAGTAGAAAATGGAAAATGTGTGTATAGTTTAGAAGAAGATGGACAAAAAGAAGATGATCCTAATAACTATTTATATTATAGTGGTATCATGTGGAGAGTACTTGGTGTATATAAAATAGATGGAAAAGAAGTAGCAAAAATGATATCAGATGATGGAGTTACCTGGGAAGTAGGATGTTAAAGTGCAAAATTTGCACTTTTAATTTTATTAGTTTTGTGGTAAAATAAAGAACAATTAATTTTGGAAAGGGGAAAATTTATGAAAACAATATGTTTAGTAGGTAAACCTAATGTAGGAAAGAGTACTTTATTTAATAGAATAGTTGGTAAAAAAGTTTCTATAATTGAAGATACTCCTGGAGTTACAAGAGATAGAATATATAGTAAAGCAAGTTATAAAGATACATCATTTTATTTAATAGATACTGGAGGACTTGACTATAGTGATGGTGACTTTAATGAAGAAATAAAAGCACAAGTAATGCTTGGAATAGATGAAAGTGATGTTATTATATTTGTAGTAGATGGTAAAGAAGGAGTTACTTCTAATGATTTGTTAATTAGGGATATGTTAAGAAAATCTAATAAAAGAGTAATTGTGGCTATTAATAAATCAGATAATAAGTTAACTTTGGAAAATCAGTATGACTTTTATACTCTTGGATTTGATGAATATATAACTATTTCTGCTGAACATAATATTGGAATAAGTAATTTATTAGATACTTCTACTAAAGATTTTAATTTAGAGGAAGATAAAGTTGATGATAGACTTAAATTTAGTGTAATAGGTAGACCTAATGTTGGTAAATCTAGTTTAGTTAATGCCTTATTAAATGAAGAGAGAGTAATAGTTAGTGATGTTGCTGGTACTACAAGAGACGCAATTGATACAATTTTAACTTATGATAAAAATGAGTATGTTTTAATTGATACTGCTGGACTTAGAAAAAAAGGTAAGATATATGAAAGTGTAGAAAAGTATAGTTTATTAAGAAGTATGAAAGCAATTGATAGAAGTGACGTGTGTATTCTTGTAATTAATGCTGAAGAAGGAATAATTGAACATGATAAACATATTGCTGGTTATGCTATTGAAGCAGGTAAGGCTTTAGTACTTGTAGTTAATAAATGGGATACAGTAGATAATAAAGATGAAGAAATGAAATTATGGAAAAAGAAAATAAAAGATAATTTTCAGTTTATGCCATATGTTAAAGTATGTTTTTTAAGTGCTAAAACTAGAAAAAGAATAAGTACACTTATGCCTTTAGTACTTGAAAGTTATGCTAATGCTACAAAAGAAGTAAAAACTAGTGTTATTAATGAAATAGTATTAGATGCGTTTATTGAAACACCACCACCATCTTATAAGGGTAGAAGACTTAAAATATATTTTGCACATCAAAGTGGAACTAAACCACCAAAATTTGATATTGAAGTAAATTCTAAAGGATTAATACATTTTAGTTATGAAAGATATTTAGAAAATAAGATAAGAAGTAATATAGATTTTAGTGGTACTCCAATAATACTTAATTTTAAAAATAAAGGTGAATAACAAAGTTCACCTTTTTACATATAATAGATTAGGTGATTTAAATGGGTAAGGAAGATTTATTTGAAAGGATAGAAAAAAAGACTAATGTTAGTAAAGATACTATTATTAGACTTGCTAAAGAACTTCAAGAGGGAGACATTAAAAATGAGAATACTTTAAGAAATATTATTGGTGAGATAAGTGAACTTACTGGAAAAGAAGTAAGTAAAGAAAAAGAAGATAAAATAGTTAATATGGTAATTAGTGATAAAGTACCAAAAGATATAGAAAAATATGTTTAAATTAAAAACACTTAACTTAAAATTAAGTGTTTTTGTATGAGATAGAATGTTTTTTAATAGTCTGTTTATTCATAATTATTTTTTTATAGATTTATATTACTAGGAATTAATTTATCTATATACTTTATCATATCTTCTTTAGAGTATTTATTTTTACTTTCTAAATATTCTATACCAATAGATATAACTGCACCCAAATAAAATTTAGAAACTATTTCAGTAGGAATATTATTAGTGCTTATTTTATCATTAGTAATTCTACTGTTAATATCTTTACTAACAACATCTAATATAATATCAGTAATTATGCTATTTCTATTATTAATTAATATAGAATAATAAATATTCTTTTTGTCATCTATATGATTAAGTAATATACTAATAAGTTCTATAAAATATTCTCTAGTATTAACATTATTTATATTAGTATTTAAACTATTAAATAAACTTAGTTTTAAAGTATTAATTAATTCCATAAATAATTCATATTTATCACTATAATGACTATAAAAAGTACTTCTGTTAATAAGTGCTTTTTTACATATATCACTTACTTTAATTTCTTCAAAACTTTTTTCTTCCATTAAACTAATTAATGTTTCATAAAGTAATTTTTTAGTTTTAGTAACTCTTAAATCTTCTTTCATAAATTCACCAAGTTTATTATACAATTTATTAATACACTTGTAAAGATAAAAGACATCTGTACATTATTTACTAATACAAAAAATATAAAAGTGTTTGATAACATACATAATATTTCTTATGATATTCATTTTTTATTAATAATATAATAAAATTCAATACTGGGTGGTGAAAATGAAAAAATTTAGTGAATTTATTTGTAAAAATAAAAGTGTAGTATTAATTATTTCAAGTATATTACTTTTATTATCACTTATTGGTATTAAATTAACTAAAGTTAACTATGATATTTTGGTTTATTTACCAAGTGATATTGAAACTATGAAAGGACAAGATATACTTACAGAAGATTTTAAAATGGGTGCTTATGCAATGGTAGTAGCGGACAACATGAGTGGAGAGAGTATTTTAAAACTTGAAGATAAAATAAGAAATGTAAGTGGTGTTAACAAAGTAGTAAGTTTATATGATGTAGTAGGTAGCACAATTCCAATTGAAATGTTACCAAGTGATATAACAAGTCATTTAAATAGTGATAAATCAAATTTACTTCTTGTTACATTTAGTGGTAGTACTAGTAGTGAAGAAACAATTGATGCAGTAAATGAAATAAGAAATTTATCTGATGATATTAATGTTGGTGGAATGAGTAGTATGGTATTAGATACAATGAATTTATCTAATAGTGAAATTGCTATCTATATAGTAATAGCAGTAATATTATGTATTATGGTTTTATCAATTAGTTTGGACTCTTATATAGTACCTATATTACTTCTATTAAATATTGGTGTTGCTATATTATATAATTTAGGGACTAATATATTTTTAGGAGAAATAAGTTATATAACTAAGGCTTTAGTTGCAGTTTTACAACTAGGTGTTACAACAGATTTTTCTATTTTCTTATATCATTCATATGAAAATAAAAAATGTACTATGGATAAAACTCTTGCAATGGAGAGTGCTATAAGTGAAACATTTTCTTCAGTAATAGGAAGTTCTTTAACAACAATTGCAGGATTTTTAGTACTTTGTTTAATGGAACTTACTTTAGGAAAAGATTTAGGTATAGTAATGGCTAAGGGTGTATTGTTAGGACTTATTACAGTGTTGACATTATTTCCAGCACTTTTACTAACATTTGATAAGTTATTAGAAAAAACTTCTCATAAACTAGTTATTAAGCCATTAACTAAAGTAAATGACTTTGTAGTAAAACATTATAAAGTAATATTTATAATATTCTTAGTATTATTATTTCCTTTATATAAAGCAAACTCTAAAGTAGAAGTATATTATAAGATGGATGAGTCTCTACCTAAAACTTTAGAGAGTATTAAGACTAATGAAATAATAAAAGATAAATTTAATATAGTTAGTCCTGAAATGATATTAGTTAATAAGAATATTTCTAATAATGAATTAAATGATTTAACTAATGAGTTAAAACGTGTTAAAGGGATTAATTTAGTACTTAGTATAAATGATGTAAATAGTTTAGGTGTTCCAGTAGAAGTAATTCCAGAAGATTTATTAAATATTATGGAAAGTGATAAATATAAATTAATACTTGTAAATTCTATATATGAAGTAGCAAGTGATGAATTAAATAATCAAATTCCTATTGTTAATGATATAGTTAAAAAGTATGATAAAGATAGTATAGTTGCTGGAGAAGGGGCACTTATGAAAGATTTAATTAAAATAAGTGATAATGATTTTAAAAATGTTAATACTTGGAGTGTAATATGTATCTTACTTATATTAGTAATAATTTTAAAGGGATTAATTCTTCCAATATTATTAGTACTAGCAATAGAGTTTGCAATATTTGCAAATTTAAGTATTTCATACTTTGGTGGAACTGTTTTACCTTTCGTAGCGCCTATTACATTAGGTACAATACAACTTGGTGCTACAATAGATTATGCAATACTTTTAACAACAACATATATAAGAAATAGAAAGAATATGGATAAGATACCTGCTATTAAGGAGACTTTAAAATATGCAAGTACTTCAATAATTGTTAGTGGAATGTGTTTCTTTGCAGCAACATTTGGAGTAGGATTATATAGTGATTTAGAGATGGTAGGTAGTTTATGTACTTTAATTAGTAGAGGTGCTATTATTAGTATGATAGTAGTATTAACTGTATTGCCTTCAATATTATTAATATTTGATAAATTGATAACTAAGAAAGAGAGTGGTGTTAAAATGAATAAAAAAGTTAAATTAGCAAGTGTAGTATTATTAAGTTTAATATGTTTACCAACAAGTTTATTTGCATTAACTAAAGATGAGACAGTATTTACTAAACTTAATAGTGATGGAAGTACTAAAGAAGTAATAGTTAATGAAAGTATAATAAATAATAATGAATTAGAAAGTATAGAAGATTATACATTACTTAGTAATATAACTAATTTAAATAGTCAAACTAGTTATGTAAAAGAAAATAATTATTTAACTTGGAGTACTAAAAAGAATAATGTTTTATATAAGGGTACTTTAGATAGTGAGCAACCTATTAGTTTTAAAATAACTTATAAGTTAAATGGAGAAGTTAAAGACTTACATAGTATAATTGGTAAAAGTGGTAAAGTAGATATTATTATTAATTATACTAATAATTCAAAGTATTTAAAAAATATTAATGGTAAGAATGAGTATATTTATACACCATTTGTAGTAGTAACTGCTACATATTTAGATAATACTGTAAATAAAGATATTACTATAAGTAATGGTAAAACTATAATAAATGGTAATAAAACTTTTGTAACAGGTGTGGCTCTTCCATATATAAATAAATCTTTAAATATAAGTGATGAAAGTTTTAATGAAACTATTATATCTTTTAGTACAGAGAAGTTTGAATTAAATAGTTTGTATGTTGTAAGTAGTCCAATAAGTATATCTAAGAGTAAAATTAATAAATTTAATTTAAGTAGTTTATATAGTAAGTTAAATAATTTAAAGGAGAATATGGATTTAATAGAAGAAAATTCTAAATTATTAAGTGATGGTAGTGTTACATTAAAAAGTGTTTTAAAGAGTAATATAGATAATTTAAGTGTAGGTAATGTTTTAGATGAAGATAAAATTAATTATATTAAAAGTAATAGTATTAAAGAAGTAAGTTCTATTTATACAAGTGAATATAATAAAATGTTGGGTGAAAAAGTTTGGAATGAAGTTAAAGTTTCTTTAGAAAATGGGGATGATACTTTAGAAGGAAAGGTTACTCAAGAATTAATTAGTTATTTAAAAGAAGTTAATGAGTATGATGATTATATTTCTTGTGAAATTGGTAAATCTGTACTAGGTCAAGGTGGTAGTATGACTCCTGAACAAATTAATAGTTGTAATGTAATTAAAAATGATAAGGCTCTTAAATACTTTGATAGTTTAACTAATATGGTAAGTAGTTATGTAGCAGAAAAAGTTAGTAAAGAAGTTAGTGTAAGTGTTAGTAAAGAAACTGCAATTAGTGTTGCAAGTAACTTGAGTGAAAAGTTAGCTAATAGTATTACTGAAAACTTAATTAATGAAACAAAAACTAGTTTAAATGAATTATATGTTAATATTGATAAACTTAGTAATGGATTAGTTTCTTTAAGTGATGGAATTAGTGAGTATAATAGTGAAGGAATAACTAAGTTATATCAAGTATTTATAAATGATGGTAAAGATTTTGAAAGTAGATTATCTTCTACATTAGATCTAGGAAGAAATTATATTTCATTTGCTGGTAATAATGGTGAAGGTGAAACTAAATTTATATATTTGTTAGATAGTGTAAAAGATACAAGTAAGAGTAATAATGATATAAAAGTAGAAACTAAAACAACATTTTGGACTAGATTAAAAAATTTATTTAAATAGGGTACTTGAAAAGAGTACTCTTTTTTGATAAAATTAAACTGGTTAAGATAGAGGGAGGACACAAAATATGACTAATAATTATGTAAATAAATTAAGTTATATTTCTCTTGGAGTACAAAATAAAGTACTAAATGGGGGGGGGTATTATCTTCTAACTAACTTAAAAGTAAATAGTTTTTTGCATGAAATAAAATGGATAGAATGAGTCTACCCATTTTTTGTTATGTAATAAAAGGAGGGAGAAGTTTATGCAAAAAAAACAAACAATATTAGTAGTTGCTAGTTTACTACTAGTAGTAGTACTTAGTGTAACACTAGCATATTTTACAGCACAAATAATAGGAAAGGGAAAAGATGTTTCAGTAAGTAGTGCTGACTTAAAAATAATATTTACTGATAGTGATGGAAGTATAAGTGGTACTAATATAGAACCAGGATGGAGTGATACCAAAACATTTACTATAGAAAATAGAAGTAATGAAACTTACAAATATAATATAGTTATACAAGACCTCATTAACACATTTGTAACAGAAGGATATTTACAATACAAGATAACTAGTACAAATAATGGATACAATATGACTGAGTTTAAAGATGTACCAAAGAGTGAAACAGCAACAGATACAATACTAGCTTATAGTGCAAGTATAGATGTAGGAGTAACACAAACTTACACAGTTGAATTCATATATAAGAATGATGAGAGTGTAGACCAAAGTGAAGATATGGGTAAAACATTAAGTGGAAAGTTATTTATTACTGAAGGTACAATAAATATATATGCAGGATATGAAAAAGGTACTTTAGGTTATCAAATAATGGGGGATAATCCTACAAGAGGTACAAGAAGTAACAATAATAATGGAACAAATGACTTTGCAACACCTTTAACTGCAACTACAACAGGCACATTATTTACTTCAACAGAAAGTATAACAGGTATAACAGATTCACCAAAAGAAGTATACTACTATGCTGGAAATACAACAAATAACTGGGTAAAGTTTGGAACGTTTGCGAGTGATTTGGTTAAAGGTTATTATAGTGCAACTAGTACGTCATTTAAAGAATACACTAATGCAATTCAGCATCTTCTTATAACACTAATTGTTCTTATGTTTGGAGAAAAGGTGACCCAATGTATTGGAGAATAATAAGAACTAACCATGATGGAAGTATTAGATTATTGTATGCTGGAACAAGTCCAGATACAACTGAGGACTATATAGGAGAAAGTGCATTTAATGCAAGAAGTAATAGTCCAAAATATGCAGGATACAAATATGGAGAAGACACATCACTTGATACAATAAGAAATAATACTACAGATAGTAAAATAAAAACATACATAGATACATGGTATAAAAATAACTTAACAAATTATACAAAATACTTAAGTACAAGCACAGTATATTGTAATGATAGAAGTGAAGGAACAGGACAAATATACAATTACACATCAAGTCCATCATCACAATTTAACTTTGCATCATACTATAGAATGGACAATGATACAAAAGGAGCAAAAGCAAATCCATCATATAATTGTACAGACAAAAGAGACGCATTCAGTGTAGATAATACAAGTGCAAAACTTGATTATCCAATCGCATTAATGACAGCAGACGAAATAGCCTTTGCTGGAGGAGTAGCAAAAACTAAAATGAATACCCCATATGCATGGTTTACAATTAATAGTGCTGGTTCTCAAGTATCAACTTATTGGTGGTCTTTGTCGCCTGTGTGGTGGGGGGATGAAAACAGTTCGAGCGTTTGGTACTGGCGTTTCGACTCTGCGTACTTGAACGAAGGCATTGTGTTCGTCCCCTGTACCGTGCGTCCAGTCCTATCACTAAAATCTTGCACTTTATATAGTACAGGAGATGGAACAGCTGAAACACCATATGAAATAGTGGAAACTTCAAGTGGATGCTAATGACAGAATGAAAAAAGTCCAGAAAACCCTTACTTTGTTTATACAGGTAGTGGAGTATGTGAATAAAATAAAAGAACAAGTTCATTTTATTTTTGAACAAGTTCTTTTTTTGTTTCTTCTCTTTCTTTTTTTAATTAAAACTTTCTATAAAGTCCAATTGCAATTCCTAGTATTTCTACTTTATCAACTATAATTGGGTCCATTGTTTCATTTTCAGGTTGTAATCTAAAATAACCATTTTCTTTATAAAAAGTCTTTAATGTAGTGCACCCATTTTCATCAAGTACAACTACATAGTCTCCATTTTTAGCGGTTTTTTGTCTTTTAACTATAACTATATCTCCATCATATATACCAACATTTTTCATACTCATTCCTTCAGTTCTAAGTGTGAATACTTCTTCTTTCTTTGGTAATAAGAAAGTAGGTAATGCTATATATTCATCTGGAAATTCAATAGCCTCAATAGGATTACCACAAGTTACTTTTCCTAAAAGTGGAACACTTACGACATCCTCATTCTTTTCTAAATATTCATTAGGTACTAAAACCTCTAATGTTCTAAATTTGTTATCAGTTTGTTTTAAATAACCTTTATTCATTAAGTGCTTCATATGAACGAATACAGTAGCAGTACTACTTAAATTCATAAGGTCACAAACTTCTCTTACACTTGGACTATATCCATGTTCTGCTATATACTTTTTAATAACAGTTAAAACTTCTTGTTGCTTTCTAGTTAACTTTTCCATCATAACACTTCCTTTCTAAATATATATTATCACACAAAATATTATTTGTCAAACAATTTATCGATTTTAATATAAAATATTTCCATAACTGTTCGCTTAACATACAAATGTAAATTTGCCAAACATTTTATTGTTTTTATATTGACACAAACATCTATATGTTATAAAATGGTATCACAAAGAAGGAGAGTGTATTATGGAAAAATTGGAAAAAATATTTAATAGTAAGTTAGGAATAGTATTATTTTATATAGTAATTGCTATACTAGCACTTATGCTTACAAAGAAAGTAGAAGTTATAAATAATAACTCTCAGTCGGTTAAAACTGTTGAAAGTTGTTATGCATAACTTTTTTCTTTTAAATATTTATGTTTGATGATATAATATATCTCACGAATGGGGGATTAATATGTTTTCTAAAGAATTGTTTTATTATATTTTAAATGAAATTAATAATAAAGACTTTTTAACTGAAGAATTTTTAAGTCATGTAAAAGAACTAGTTATTAAATATAATAGAGATATGAAGTATGTACTTAATGAAATTATAGTAAATGAAACATCTAATATAGATTCATACTATTTAGAAAACAATATTATTTTAGCAACTACTTCAATAGATAGTGATTATAAAGTGTTACTTAGTGAACACGAGGATATAAAAGACACACTTTTTGTATATAATTTAAATATATTAGATACTTTAATTCATGAACTAACTCATGCTTATCAAGAATATTTATCTCTTAGTAGAAATACTTTATTTACTAGAATTATGAAAGATGGAGATAATGTACAAAGTGGAAAATTTAAATATAAAAAAAGTTTATTAAACTATTTACCAAAAGAAGTAAGAGGAAGAGTCTTTTACTGTGAACATCATGATATCATGCCATTTGAATTACACGCTAATAATGTGGCTAGTATGTATTGTCTAAAGGTATATCAAGAAATGAAAAACTTAACAGATATTTCTTCATATGAAAGTATTGTACTTGATAACTATTTAAAAGAATATAGTTTTGAAAATGAAATAATAAATCCATTAACTAAATTTTATATATATTCTAATACATTAGATATAATGAATAGTCATAATTTAAAAAATCTTTCTAGTAGAAATAAATTTTTATTAGGTTATTTGAGAACTGCTTTAGAAATAAATGAAACTTTTAATATAGTAATGAATACAAAAAACTTGGATTATGTTCGTATTTATAAGAATGGAAGTGTTTACAAAAATGAATAAACTATGTTATAATTAACTTATAATAAAGAGGTGATATAACATGGATATGAAAATTATTAATTCTCTTAGAAGTTTAGGAATAGATATGATTAATAGTAGATTAGAAGGAGATGCAGGACTAACAATTAGTTTAGCGCCAACTATATATACATTATTTAGTAAACATTTAAATTTTAGTAGTAGTGAACCAACTTGGATAAATAGAGATAGATTTATTTTATCAACTAGTAGTGCTTCACCACTACTTTATAGTACACTTTTTTATGCAGGTTATCCTATTAGAGAAGAAGAATTAAAGTGTTTTGGTAGCAGCAAGCTTTCTATATATCCAGAATATAACCCTAAAGTTGGAATAAATTCTTCAACTGGAATTTATGCTGAAGGATTAAGTGTGTCTGTAGGAATAGCGCTTGCTGAAAAGTATTTAAGAAGTATTTTAGGAAGAGATTTAATTAATTTTTATACATATGTAATGGTAAGTGATAACGAGTTTATGTCAGGAGATACATTTGAAAGTTTGGAATTAGCAAGTAATAATGAACTAAGTCACTTAATAATTTTATATAATAGTTTTGAAACAACTATTAATGGTAAAAAGAGTAATTATTTAAAAGAAAATCATTTAAAAGTATATGAAGACTTAGGTTTTCATATTGAAACTGTTACTAATGCAGAAGACTTTCTAAGTATTGATAAAGCTATTACAAGGGCTAAATTATCTAATAAACCTAGTATTATTGAAATAAAAAGTTTAATAGCTTTGGGAACTAGTTTACAAGGAAGTTATAAGGGTCATAATAGCGTGCTTACTGATGAAGATATAATGCTTGTAAAAGAAAAAATGAATTTAACAAAAGTACCTTTTCATATATCAGCAAATGCTATTACTGAGTTTCAAAGTATGATTAGTGCTAGAACAAATCCTGTGTATAACGAATGGGTTAGTAGATATAACAAAGTAATAGAAACAGATGAAAAAATGAAAGGTATTCTTAGTTTATTAGAAGAAGATAATTTAAGAATAAATATTAAGAATATGAAGGTCAACTTTGATGCATCTATGAAAGAAGATATGTTAGAAACTAATAATAATTTGATGAGTGCAATAAGTGAAGTAAATCCATTAATGGTAACTTGTTCATTATTTAATGATAATAAAAAGTTTGGTTTAAAAGGTGATAAAAACTTTGATTTTGGTAATAGAATTTCTTCTTGTTTTAATGTAAGTATTGGTTTTTCCTTAACCGGGTTAAAACCTATAATATGTACTAACTTAGTAAGTGTTAGTAAAGTATGTGAACAAATTAAATTAGCTAGTTTAATGAAACTACCTATTACTTATATATTTACTAATGATTCACTACTTAGTTCAAATAAAAATATGTTATTAATGCCAATAAATGAATTATCAATATTAAGAAGCATTCCTATGCTTTCTGTTATAAAACCAGCTGATGTTAATGAACTAGTAGGATGTTACGACTTTATTATAAATAAGAAGCTTCCAACAGCATTAGTCTTGCCTTCAGTTAAAAAAGGGCTTATTCCAAATACTAATGCTTCAAACACATTGAAAGGTGCATACATAATTAAACCTGAGGGAGGAAGACTTTCTGGAATACTTGTTTCTTCTGGTAATGAAGTAGAAACTGCTTTAAGAGTAAATGAAGAATTAATAAATAGAGGAATATTTACTAGGGTAGTATCAGTACCTAGTATAAGTTTATTTGATAAAGAGAGTAAAGAATATAAAGATACATTGTTTCCAATAGGTGCTAAAGTTGTAGTAATCGAGCCATCTAATGATGAACATTGGAATAAATTTGTTTATAATGAGAAATATTTAATTAATGTTAAAGACTATGTTATAAGTGGTAAAAATACAGAGATATTAAATGCTTGTGGATTTGATTTTGATAGTTTATTAGAAAAAATAGAAAAATTATTAAAATAGAGTGTTATATTTTTGAAAAATATGATACAATATTTAATGTAGAGGAGTGTATTTATGAAAAAGAAAATTTTAGTTGTTATGTTATCACTTTTATTACTCACTGGATGTGGTACTACTAAGGAGGAAAAAGAAACTATGTTTTATAATTCCTTAGAACAAGCATATATTAGTGTTTATTCTACTGATGGAGTAGGTTTACCTGTTTATGAAGCAGAAAAAATAACATTGGATAACGTTGACTGGTATAAAGTAGCTAGTAGTAAATATGATAACTATGAAAAGATAGAAGATATGATAAGTAATGTATTTGATGAAAAAATAGGTAGTGAACTAAAGAGTACTTTATCTAAGAAATATAAGGAAGTAGATGCTGTACTTTATACAACTAGTACAGGTGGATGCTTATTAGATTATCAAATAGATGATACTTTAGTTTCTAATTTAAAGAAAAATGTTAAGATAACTAAAATTAAAGGAAACAAAGTGAAATTTGAATATAAGAAGAAAAAGTATACTGCTAAAAAAGATGGAAACTTCTATATATTTGATTCAAAAGTATTCGAGTGTCTTTAATGACACTTTTTTAATTTGAAAATTTAATAATACTACTAGACAACAAACACGTTTTGTGGTATTCTATTAATTGTAAAACAAGTGAAAGAGACGTTACATATAAGAGTTTCTAGAGAGTTAGTGGTAGGTGAAAACTAATAAATGAATATATGTATAAATCACTCTGGATGTGCTTTAAGGATAAGTTAAAGCCGGTTATATAAACCGTTACAATAATTAAGTAAATACTAGGATGGTACCGTCTAATATAGACTCCTTATGTGCTATCCTTTTTATTTTGGAGGGAAATTATGTATAAAGAAATTAAAGAAAGTACTAGTGCTTTGGAAAGTAAGTTAGTGAGTAAGTGGAAAAGTGAAAACTTATTAGAGAAGACTATTAAAAACAGGGAAGGAAAAGAAGACTTTGTATTCTATGATGGACCAATATATGCAAATGCTAAACCAGGCTTACATCACGTATTTGCCAAAACTATAAAAGATGCTTTTTGTAAATATCAAACAATGCAAGGTAAAAGAGTATTAAGAAAGATTGGACTTGATACTCACGGGTTACCAATTGAAGTTAATGTTGAAAAGAAGTTAGGCTTTAAAACAAAAGCTGATATTGAAGCGTTTGGAATAGAAAACTTTTGTAAAGAGTGTAATAGTGAAACTGCTACAAACATAGATGAAGTTAATAAGATGACTGATATGATGGGTCAGTTAATTGATAGTGATAATCCATATATAACTTGTACAAATGAGTATATAGAAAGTGAATGGTGGCTAATTAAGAATATCTTTGATAAGGGTTTAATTTATCATGGGAATAAAGTTCTTCCATATTGTTATAGATGTGGAACAGAACTATCTAAAAATGAAGTTAGTTTAGGTTATCAAGAAGATACAGTTAATACTGTAATCGTACCATTTAAGTTAGTAAATAAAGATGAGTATATGCTTGTTTGGACTACAACTCCATGGACTCTTATTGATAACGTTGCAGCTTGTGTTAATCCAGATTTAACTTACTTAAAAGTAGAAAGTATGGGTTATAAATTCATTTTGTGTGAAAGTTTGGCTAATAAAGTGTTAGGTGATGAGTACACTGTTTTAGATAAGTTTAAAGGTAGTGATATGGTTGGTTTAAAGTATGAGCAACTTCTTCCTTTTGCTAAAGTTAGTGGTAAATCATTTGTAGTACTAGCTGATGATTATGTAACTGATGCTGACGGAACTGGTATAGTACACATCGCCCCAGCATATGGTGAAGATGACTCACGTGTTTGCAAGAAAAACGGTATAGCTTTTGTACAAAGTGTAGGAAAAGATGGTACTTATACAACTGGACCATGGACTGGAAGAATAGTAACTGATCCAGAGTTAGAAATTGAAATAATTAAATACTTAAAAGAAAATGATAAACTATTTAAGAAAATCAAAATGACACATGAGTATCCTCACTGCTGGAGATGTAAAAGTCCACTTATTTATTATTCAAAACCAGCTTGGTATATTGAAACAACTAAATATAAAGATAAAATACTTGCAGCTAATAAAAGTGTTAATTGGTATCCTGAGTTTGTTGGAGAAAAGAGATTTAATAACTGGCTAGAAAATATGATAGACTGGGGTATTTCAAGAAATAGATACTGGGGTTGTCCAATGCCTTTGTGGACTTGTGAATGTGGACACATCGAGTGTATTGGAAGTAGAAGCGAATTACAAAGTAAGATAGTAGAAAACACTGATGTATTTAAGATGGAACTTCATAGACCTTATATAGATAGTTTACACATCAAGTGTCCAGAATGTGGCAAAGTTATGTCAAGAGTAACTGATGTGATGGATGTATGGTTTGACTCAGGTGCTATGCCATATGCTCAAATGCATTACCCATTTGAAAATAAAGAATTATTTGAAAGTCAATTTCCTGCAGACTTTATAGCTGAAGGAGTAGATCAAACTCGTGGATGGTTTAATTCACTAATTTGTATATCTACTTTAGTAAGTGGAGTAAGTTCATTCAAAAACGTTGTAGTTAACGATATGATGCTTGATGCTAAAGGTAAAAAAATGAGTAAAAGTACAGGAAATATAATAAATCCTGAAGAAATAATGAAAGAATATGGCGCTGATGCTGTTAGATTTTATATGCTATATGCAAGCCCTGTATGGACACCACTTAAGTTTGATATTGAAGGAGTAAAAGAAGTAAATAGTAAATTCTTTAGTACTTTAAAAAATACATATAATTTCTTCAGTATGTATGCTAATGCAGATAAACTAGAAACTAAAGACTTCATAAATAGTACAAGTTATGAATTAATTGATAAGTGGATGCTTTCTAAATTAAATAGACTTGTAAAAGAAGTGACAATTGCTTATAATGAGTACGATTTAAATAGAGTTGTAAAGCCACTTGTAAACTTTGTTAGTGAAGACTTGTCTAACTGGTACATAAGAAGAAATAGAAGAAGATTCTGGAAAGGTGAATTAGATGAAAGTAAAAAGTCTGTTTATAAAGTAACTTATGAGGTACTTGTAACATTATCACAACTCCTAGCACCAGTAAGTCCATTCTTAGCTGAAGAAATATACACTAACTTAACTAAAGAAGAAAGTGTTCATTTGAGTGATTTTCCTAAATGTAATGAAGAATTAATTGATTTAGATGTTGAAAAACAAATGGATTTAGTAAGAGACGTAGTAAGTTTAGGTAGAAACGCTAGAGAAGAAGCTAATGTTAAAATAAGACAACCACTTTCTAAAGTTTTACTTGATAAGAAAAATGAAAGTGTAATTGGTAACTTGACTGACTTAATTAAGGAAGAGTTGAATGTAAAAAAAGTAATGTATACTAATGAAACAAGTGATTACTTAACTTATACAGTTAAACCTAACTTTAAAGAAGTTGGTAAGTTGTTTGGTAAAAATATTGGAGAGTTTAGTAAGTTTGTTAGTGAGTTTACTAGTGAAGACATTAAAAATATTGAAAGTAAAACTGTTACATATGACGGGGTAACTTATAACTTGAATAAGAGTATGTTAGATATAAGAGTGTCAGCAAAAGAGGGATATGATGTTACGAGTGATGGGGTAAACTTTGTTATACTTGATACTACTATCACACCTGAATTAAAGGATGAAGGAATTTTAAGAGACTTAATTAGACAATGCCAAGTTTTAAGAAAGAATATTGGTTTAGATATAAGTGATAGAATTAGTATTGAATTTAATACAACTGAAGAGTTAACTAACAATATAATAAATAAGTACAAGAGTGTTATAAGTAGTGAATTACTTGCAACAATTGAAAAAAATAATGGAGAAGTAAGTGAGTACATTGATGAAGAAGGTAACAAGTTTGAAGTTAAAATAGAGAAAAAATAAATTCTCTATTTTTTAATACCAAACAAACTATTAACGAACATATATACTTATGATAAAATCAAAATGTACAAAGGAAAAGAAAGTAAGTGACTTTAAAGAATTTATATAATATAATTGAATTAGTGTAAAAGGAAGTGAAAGAATGGATGCATTAAAAAATAATAGTATACTTATAGTAGATGATGCGGTAAAAGAAAGTGTTATTAGTGAGTTTAGAAAAAATAGTAAGTTAGTAGATGTTAAATTTATAAGTTTTAGTGAATTTAAAAAGTTATATTATTTTGATTATGATAAAAAAACAATATTTTATTTAATTAAGAAATATCACTATAAGTATGAAGTGTGTCTAGTTTATTTAAAGAATTTATATTATATAGAAGATAAAGAATATAAAAGTGAGAAATTAAAGTTTTTAAGAGATTTAAAAAGTGAGTTAGATGAGCATGATTTACTTATATATGACGAGTACTTTAAAAGTAGTTTAAGTAAAAAAAATATTTATGTTTATAGTAAGAAAAAGATAAGTAAGTTTTATAAGAGTGTATTTGATAAGTTAGATGTAATATATTTAAATAATGAAATAGTTAATAAAAGAGTATTTAATATATATGAATGTAAGGATATGGAAAGTGAAGTAAACTTTGTATGTAATAAAATAGTTGATTTAATTAAAAGTGGAACTGATATAAATAATATTAAACTATTAAATGTAAAAGAAGAATATATGTATTTAATTAGAAAACTGTTTGGTTTTTATAATATTCCATTAGAAAAAAAGAAGACAACTAGTCTTTATAGTACAAGAATTGGAAAATACTTTTTGAGTGCCTTAGATAGTAGTAAAGAAAGTATAGTAGAAAATTTAACTAATGAGTTTAAAAATAACACTGAAGAAGTAAACTTGATTATCAATATAATTAATGATTATACTTGGGTAGAGGATTTAACAAGTGTTAAAGAAATGCTTATACATGACTTAAAAAATACTTATATAAAAGTAGAACAACTAAAAAACAAAGTAAGTTTTATTAACTTAGGAGAAGTAGTAAGTAGTAAAGACTATGTGTTTTTAATGAGTTTTAATGAAGGTGATATTCCAAAAACTTTTAAAGATGAAGAATATATAAGCGATAACATTAAGAGTGAAGTAAATATTGAGACTACTTTAGAAAAAAATATAAATAGTAAAAAAGAAGTATTAGACTTTTTAAATAGCATAGATAACTTAATTATATCTTATAAGTTAGAAGAAGGTAGTATTAGTTATAATATCTCATCACTTAGTGAAGAAATGAATTATAATGTACTCAAATTTGAAGACGAGTATAATAATTCAAATATATATAATAAAATAAGATTAAGTAACTTACTTGACTTATATTCAAAGTATGGAGTAGTTACTAAAGAGACAAGTAAACTACTAAGTAATTACCCAGATATTAATTATCTAAGTTATGATAACAAATTTAAAGGAATAGATAAAAGTAAACTAGATAAGAATATACTTTTATCTTATTCAACACTTGATAACTACTATAGATGTAGTTTCAGGTACTATATTGATAGTGTGTTAAAACTTGGTATATTTGAAGAAACATTTATGACATTTATTGGAAGTTTATATCACTACATACTTTCAATTATGGATAAGGAAAATTTTGATTTAGATAAAGAATACGATAATTTTATAAAAGAAAGTAATAAAGTTTTTAGTAAAAAAGAAGAGTTCTTTTTAGAAAAATTGAAAAGTGAATTATCTTTCGTTATAAAAACAATAAAAGAACAATATAAGTACTCTAGTTTAGATAATAAACTTTATGAAGAAAAGATATATATTAATAAGCATGACAATAAAACTTTTATGGGAATAGTTGATAAAATCATGTATAAAACTATAAATGATAAAACAGTAGTCTCTATAGTAGATTATAAAACTGGAAACCCAATGATAAGTTTAGATAATGTTACTTACGGAATAGGAATGCAACTACCCATATACTTATATCTTGTAAGTAAAAGTAACAAATTTAAGAATGTAATAATAGGTGGTTTCTACTTACAAAAGGTACTTAATACAGTTGTAAATAAAGACAACTCTAGTAGTTATGAAACACTAAAGAAAAATAACTTGAAATTACAAGGATATTCAACAAGTAATGAAGAAGTGCTTGATTTAGTTGATAAAAGTTATAATGACAGTTTAGTTATTAAAGGACTAAGAACTTCAAGTAAGGGTTTTTATAGTTATAGCAAAGTGATAAATGAAAGTGAGATTAACAAACTTGTTAGTGAAGTTGATGATAGAATAGAAAATGCCTTTAATGGTGTTAGTGAAGGAAAGTTTGACATTAATCCTAAGAGAATTGGTAAAATTAACAAGGGTTGTGAGTTTTGTAAATACTATGATATTTGTTATAGAAAAGAAAATGATATAGTTAATTTAAAAGAAGTTAAGTTTGGAGGTGAAGAAGAGTGATACCTATTAAACCAAGTGATGCAATATGGACAGATGAACAATGGAATGCAATTTATGATAAAGGACACAATATAATAGTATCCGCGGGTGCTGGAAGTGGTAAAACTGCTGTTTTAAGTGAAAGAGTAATAGAAAACTTAAAAAGTGGAATGAGCATAAAAGAAGTATTGTTACTTACATTTACTAAAGCAGCAAGTTTAGAAATGAAAACGAGAATTAGAAATAAAATTAAAAAGAACCCTAGTTTATCTAAGGAACTTTCCTTGATAGATGAAGCATATATAACAACATTTGATAGTTTTGCATTATCTATTGTAAAAAAATATCACTATATACTAAACATAAGTCCAAACGTAAGTATTATAGATGGGTCGTTAATAAGAATAAAAAAGAAAGAAATATTAACTAATATATTTGATAAATACTATGAAGATAGAAATGAGAAATTTTTAAAACTTATCAGCGACTTTTGTATAAAAGACGATAAAGAAATATTTGAGAGTATCCTGTCTATATATTCAAAAATAGATTTAAAATATAATAAGAATGAATACTTAGATAATTATATAAACGAATACTTTAACATTGATAGAATTAATAATGATATAAAAGATTATGAAAAGCTTTTAATGAGTAAATTTGAAGAGTTAGATTATCTAATTGAAGATATGTCATATTATACAGATAGTGACTACATAACTAACTTAAGGCTAAGTGTTAGTAACTTAATGCATTCTAAAACATATGACGAAATAGTATCAAACTTAAGTGTTGAAATACCTAGACTACCTAAAGGAAGTACTGACGAAGTTAAAGAAAAGAAAGAACTTATAAATGATGTAATTAAAAATATAAAAAGTTTATGTACATATAAAAATAGAGAAGAAATAATGAGTAGTATTTTGTCTACTAAAGAGTATAAAGAAGTAATTATTGATATATTAAAAGATTTTGATGAATATGTAATGTCTTATAAATATGAAAATGATATTTATGAGTTTACAGATATTGCTAATCTAGCAATAAAGTTAGTTAAAGAAAACGTAAGTGTTAAAGAAGAATTAAAAAGTTCATTTAAAGAAATAATGATAGATGAGTATCAAGACACTAATGACTTACAAGAAATACTAATTAATTTGATAAGTAATAATAATGTCTATATGGTTGGGGATATAAAACAGTCTATTTATAGATTTAGAAATGCAAACCCAGATATATTTAAAGAAAAATATAATAAGTATAGTAACCATATAGGTGGAGAGAAAATAGACTTAAATAAAAACTTCAGGTCAAGAGAAGAAGTACTTAATAATATTAATTTACTATTTAATAAAGTAATGGATGAAAGTATAGGTGGAGCTGATTATATAAAAAGTCACCAAATGATTTTTGGTAATAAAAGTTACATTAATAAAGGAAAAACTATTCAAAATTATGACTTTGAGTTATATAGTTATATTTATGATAAAAAGAGTGAATACTCTAAAGAAGAAATTGAAGCATTTATTATTGCAAAAGATATACTTAGTAAAGTAAAAGGTAACTATCAAATATTTGATAAAGATACAAGTGTACTTAGAAACGCAGAATATAGTGACTTTGTAATACTAATGGATAGAACTACTAACTTTGATTTATACAAAAAGATATTTTTGTATTTAGGTATGCCACTAGAACTGTATAAAGACGAAACAATGAACGAAGACACTGATATAATTGTATTAAATAATTTAATAAAATTTACTATTAAACTTGATACAGGAGTATATGATAAAGAACTTGAGTACTTGTTTACGAGTGTTATGAGAAGCTTCTTGTGTGAAAGTAGTGATGAAGAAATATTTGATACAATTAAAAATAAGACAATACTAGGTAGTAACTTAGCAAATAAAGTAAGAAAGATTAAGCTAAATAATAAATCTAGTTATGAAATAATAAATGATTTAATTAATGAATTTGATTTTTATAATAAACTTATTACAATAGGTAATGAAAGTGCATCAAGTGTTAAACTAAATAGTATTTTGTCTAATGCAAAAACTACTAGTAATATTGGTTATGATATAAATAGTTTTAGTGAGTACTTAGATAATGTTATTAAAGAAAAAATAGACATCAAATACACAATTCATAGTGGAGTAAGTAATTCAGTTAAAATAATGACTATTCATAAATCAAAAGGACTAGAGTTTCCAATATGTTATTTTTCAGGACTTTATAAGCCGTTTAATATAAGTGATATAAAAGAAAAGTTTACTTATAGTAACAAATACGGAATAATAACTCCATATTTTGATGAAGGTGTAGGAGAAACTATTTATAAACATTTATTAAAAAACGATTACTTAAAAGAAGAAATTAGTGAAAAAATAAGACTATTTTATGTAGCCCTTACTAGAGCAAAAGAAAAAATGATATTAGTCATGCCTTATGAAGAAATAGTAAATGGTAAAGAAAGTGATTTAGTAAGTAGTGTAGTAAGAAGTAAATACAAAAGTCTTTTAGATATAGTGTCTAGTACTTTGGTTAGTTTAACTAAGTATGTTACAGTAATTGATTACAATAAATCTGGTATCACAAAAGACTATAGTTTACTTATAAAAAAAGATTTTAAAAGTGGAATAGAAAAAAGTAGTGAAGTATTAAATGTAAATGAAATTTTAGTTGAAAACGAAAGTGTTATAGATAAACATTACTCAAAAGAAAACAACAAATTAATTACTACTGATACAAAAAGGAATATTGAGTTTGGTAAGTATGTTCATGAAGTACTGGAGTATTTTGATTTAAAAACAAAAAATTTCTCTTACATAAAAGACGAGTTTATAAAAAATAAAGTTATGTCTTTTGCTAAGCTAAAGATATTTGATAATGTTAAAGATGCTAATATCTTTCATGAATATGAGTTTGTTTACACTTTAGATAATACCAAATATCACGGAGTAATAGATTTAATGTTAGAATACACTGACCACATAGATATAATCGACTACAAATTAAGTGATATAACAGACGTTAACTATATTTCTCAATTAAATGGTTATAAAGATTATATTAGTAGTATTACAAAAAAACCAGTTAATGTTTATTTATATTCAATAATTAATGAAAAAATGAGTAGTTTATAATAGACACATAAGAAAAAAAGTAGTATACTAAAAATGTAAGGAGTTGATAGTATGAAGTATGATTTACTAAATATTGTTAATTCTTTTGTTTGTTTTTTTTAAAGACGTTTTATGCGTCTTTTTTTCGTACTTGGAAGGGGAGTGTAATGGTATGAAAGCAATAACAAGAGAAATGGTAAAAATGTATAAGATTAACAAGTTGGGCTTTGATTTTGCAGGATACACTTATAACAATAGTAGAGAACTTAGTTTTCATCATTTAGTAATTGCAAATAGAGATGGCGGATTAGTAACAATAGATAATGGTGCTATATTAAAACAAAAAACTAGTCATGATTACATACATATAATTGAAATGTATGACCCAGAAATATTTTATCTAATAACAAGTGAAATGATAGATGAAAACATTAAAGGATATTTAGATATTAAAAATTTAAGAAAAATTAGAGATTTATTAGAATATTTTGAAAGAGAATATTGTAGTACTAGAACTAATAACGGAAAACTTTTAATAAAAAGAGAATATTTAACTGATAGAATAAAACTTTAAATCATTTTAAAACATTTATTTATTGATAAATGCTTTTTTGTTTACACAGAGAATGTAAAATCTTATGTAAAATTATATTGTAAATAAAGATTAAAAAAGTAATTTGATTTTTTTTTACGTATAAGTATGTAGGAGGGCAAAAAGAGTATGACAAAAAAAGTAGTAGTTCTACAAGAAGACAAAAATGATTGTGCTGCAGCATGTGTATCATCATTAATAAAATACTATAATGGTTCTTTAGATATGGAGACAATTAGAAACATTATTAATACTACTAAACATGGAACTAATGCTTATGATTTAATTAATGGATGTAAAGAAATTGGCTTTGATGGTTTTGGAAAAAAATTATCATTTGAAGAATTAGTTTCGTATTATAAATTTCCTTTAATTGCGCATATTAAGAAGGATAATTATTACCACTTTGTTGTTATTTATGATATTAATAAATCTAAAGAAAAAGTAACTGTAATGGATCCATCTATAGGTTTAAGAAAAATATCATTTAAAGAATTTGTTATTAGTTATCAAGGTGTAATAATAAGTTTAGTAAAAGTAAAAGAATTACCAAAAGAATTAGAAACAAATCATTTATTCAAGGTTATGATATCTAGCATATTTAAAAATAAAAAGATTTTAATAATTTTGATGATACTTAGTCTTATTTTATTTATATTAAGTTTAACTTCTTCTTTGTTTTATAAAATAATCTTAGATGATATGTCTTTCGTAAATAAATACTATCTATCATTTGCAATAATATTACTTATTAAGTTAATATTTGATTATCTAAGAAGTTACTTTGTAATAAAACTAAACAAAGAAATAGAGTTAAACATGAATAAAGAAATTACTAAAAGACTTTTGTGCCTTCCATATACATACTACAAGAATAAAACCACGGGAGAAATTACTTCTAGAATTAATGATTTAGATTTACTAAAAGATTTAATACTCGAAATTCTTTCAAACATTCTTGTGAATATTTTGTTATTATTAGGTAGTTATATTATTATATTTTATCTTAATAAAACTCTTGCATTATTTATTTTAATACCACTACTAATATATTTTATAATAACTATATTAGTAAATAATCTATATACATCTAAAATAAGATACTTGCAAGAACTAAAAGGAATTTATAATAATAAACTTATTGAAACTATAAATGGAATAGAAACTATTAATAACTTAAACATAAAAGATAATCAAGTAAAAACACTCAACACTTATTTTGAAAAAACAATTAATAGTACAAATAAGTTTAATTTAATTAATACAACTTTAAATATAATTAGTGAATACTTGATAAATATTAGTAGTATATTCGTTCTTTTGTTAGGAATATCACTTGTCAAAAATAATTACATAACAATTGGAGAATTATTTCTAATATATATACTTTTTGGATATTTTATGAATATAGTTAAAACATTTTTAGAAAAAGTACCTAGTTTAAATTATGCTTACAAGAATATAAACAAAATTAATAGTATTTTAAAATATACAAATGAAAAAAAGAGTAATGAAAAAACTTCTGGTAAAATTATTTTAAAAGAAGTTCAATATAAAAGAGGTGAATATTTATTTAAAAATTTTAATTACTCAATTGATGAAAAAGATAAAATATTATTAAAGGGAACAAGTGGAAGTGGAAAAAGTACGTTGTTAAAAATGCTACTTAAGAATATTACAAATTATGAAGGAAATATTTATATAGGAGAATCTAATCTTTTAAATATAGATAAATCTATAATAGATAATAGTTTTACTTATGTTGGACAAAATGAATTTATATTTAGTGGTACCATAAAAGATAATATTATTTTGTCAAGAAATATAACTGATGAAGCATATAATAGTATTTTAAATATTACTAGAGTTAATGAAATTATTGATAAGAAAGAGTTAAATGATGCTTCATATATCGAAGAAAATGGTTTTAATTTAAGTGGTGGTGAAAAACAAAGAATAATTCTAGCAAGAGGTTTATTAAAAAATAGTAATTATATTTTAATAGATGAAGCACTTAGTGAAGTAGATTTAGTTTTAGAAAAAGATATAATTAAAGATATATTAAAATATTTTAAAGATAAAACTATAGTGTATGTTTCACATAAAGAAGGATTAGATGAATTATTTAATAAAAAATTAATAATAGGAAAGGAGTAATTATATGACAAAAAATGAATTGTTAAAAATTGAAGGAGGAGTATCTTGGGGACTATGGGGAATAGCTGGTACTATAATATCATTTATACTAGGTTTATATGATGGTGTGGTAAATTCAAGATGCAAATAAGGAGGTGTAATAATGACTAAAGTAGAATTAATTAATGTGAGTGGTGGAGCTAGTTTAACTGGAGTTGTAGTTAATGCATTTGCAAAAATTATTACAATGTTTTATAACTTTGGCTATAAGTTTGGTGCAAACCTTTATAGAGGCTACACAAACCATTATTGTAAATAAAAAGTTGAAGGGTTTTCCCTTCTTTTATTATGTTTTTTTCTTGTAAAAAGTGTATCTTTAGGTTATAATAATTAATAGAAAGAGGGTATAAAGTTATGTATAGATTTACAAGTGAATTACCTAAAGAAGAATATGATAATTTCATTCTAAATTATAGTATGGCTCCACTTACACAAACCTATAACTGGGCTAATATCAAAAGTAATTGGCGTCACTTCCACTGTGGCTTATATAAAGATGATACTTTAGTAGGAGTATGTTTAATTTTAGTAAAAAAAATGATTAAAGGTCTTAATATGTTTTTTGTACCACGTGGCTACTTAATTGATTTTACTAATTATGAAGACTTAGAAGAAATGACCAAAAATATAAAAGAACTAGCAAAAAAGACACATGCATATGTGGTAAAAATTGATCCTAATTTTTGTAAAAGACAATATAGTTTTAAAGGGGATGAAATAAACACTAATTATGATAAAGATTATCAAGTAAAACATAATAATTTACTTAAACTAGGTTATAAATCTCTTGGTCCACAAAAAGAAATGGGAAAAAGCATGGAACCAAACTACAATATGTTAGCTCCTATATGTGATAACTCTAATAAAGTGTTAACTTTAGAAGAGTTACTTAGTACTTACAAAAGTAAATTTAAGTATTATATAGGAAGTTTTCATGAAAAAAGAGGTATAACTTTTGAAATAACTAGTGATATAAATAAAGTTGGAATATTAGTTTCATTACTAAAAGAAACTGAAGAAAAACAAAATATTAGTTTAAGAAATGAAGAATACTTTGTAAATTTAATGAAGAATTATCCAACTGCTAGATTAGTATTTGGTACAATAAATTTACCTAAATATTTAAAGTTTCTTGAAGAAAACAATGGTAAAAGTACAGAAATTGAAGAAGTAAAAGAATTATTAAAAACTCATGAAGAAAACATGGTTTTATCAGCATCAATTATGTTTTTACCTTCCAATAAAAATGGTATTAGAACAAGTGAATACTTATATGCAGGTAATAGTCTTTCGTTAACAAAAATAAGAGTATCGACTGGAGTAGTATTTGAAATAATAAAATTTTCACTAGAAAATAATTGTCATTATTGTAACTTAGGCGGTATAGATGGTAACTTGAATGACCACTTAACAAGTTTTAAGGAAAAATTTAATGGAGAAGTACTAGAATTTGCTGGAGAATATGATTTACCAATAAAATGGATATACTATCCAATAAAAGTAATGTATCCTATATTATTAAAAATATATAAAATTATAAGATAGTAGGTTTAGTTATGAATAAAAAAGGTTTAGTTTTAGTGTTATTTATCATATTAATTGGTTTATTTAATGTAACAATAGTATACTTGGAAAAAAATAAATTAGTTAAAGACTTTATAAATATAAAATATAGTAATGATATTAATGAAAATAAAGAATATATTGTTACTGTAGAATATAAAAGTAAAAATAATAAAGATGTAGTATGTAGTCTAGATAATATTAATTATAAAAATATAGATGAATGTACTTTTAATTTAAAAAAAGGAGAATATAATTTATATTTAAGAAAAAATGATAAAGTAATAAAAGAAAAATTTAAAGTAGAAGAAAAGTTTTTAGGTTCTTTTAGTAGTACTATTGATGTGCTTGATACATATTATTTAGCAGTTAATGGTAAAAAGAAATTTAATTTTACTTTTGATTATAAAGAAGATTTTGATAAAACTGTTTACTATGAAATAACAAATACCGATGTTCTTAAAATAGAAAATGATACTATGTATGGACTAAAAACGGGAACTAGTGAAGTGATAGCAACTTTAAAAGATGGAAATACTAAAACGTATAATATAGTAGTAACTGACTTAATAACACCACCAACAATAAATAATGATAAATATTATCTTCCATGTAATTATTATTCTTTAGAAGAAAGTATATTATTAGATAAAATATTAGAAAGTCGTGTTATGGAAGCTGGTCTTGGAACTAGGGCTGGTGTTGCTGCTGCTGCAAGATTTCTAACTTTAGAGTTTCCATACTCAATAGCATATTTTAATGAAAATGGAAGACTTGCTGCTCATGGAACTAAACCAAAAGTGGATGCTGAAGGTAGGTACTATCATAAAGGTTTATATTTACATACTTCAAAATTTGAAGGGTTAGATAAGTCTGCCATAACAAGTGGAGGACCAAATATATGGGGATGCAATGTTTACGATAAATTCATAAGTTCATATAGAAGAAATGGTTTAACGTGTAGTGGTTTTGTAACATGGGCAATGTTAAATGGTGGATTTGAAACAGGTGACGTTGGAGCAGGAGATACATCATACTTAACTGATGAACTATCTGACTTAGGACCTCATAATATTTTGACTTATGACTTTATGAAAAACGGTGACTACCAAGTAGGCGACTTTATTGCAGATGATGGACATGCTGCTTTAATAATTGGAATAGATGATAATTATATATACACGGCTGAGAGTTTACTTCCAAAACTAATGGTATATAAGTATGGTAGATATAAAGAAATAGTAGATGGAAAACTATTAACATATACTATAAATATGGAAAATATTTACCCAAATGGAAATGGTAATTTAACAAATATTTGGGAATAAGAGGTTTATATGAAAAAGATAAAAGGCTATTTAATGGGATTTGGTTTTATTTTATTAGGAGTGGTAATAATACTATTTATGTTCGAACATATAAATAAATTATATAAAAATAGGATAGAAATTACTTATACTAATGAAATTAATGAAAATTTAGAATATAATGTTAAAATAAATTATAATATAAAAGATAAAGAAAATGTTTTATGTAGCATAAATAATAAAGATTTTTTAAGTATAGATAAGTGTCAATTTAACTTAAAAGCAGGAAAATATACATTATATTTAAAAAGAAAAGATAATAATATAACTAAAGATTTTGAAGTGAAAAGTAAATATTTAGGTACCTTTAGTAGTGCACTTGATAAATTAGAAATGTATTATTTAGCATCTAATGGTAAAAAGAAACTTAATTTTACTTTTGATTATCCAGAAGATTTTGATAAGAAAATATATTATAAAGTAGAAGATGAGAGTATTGTTAAAATAGAAGATGATACTATTATTCCATTAAAAGAAGGTATAACTAAAGTAAATGCAATTTTAAAGGATGGAAATACTAAAGAATATAATATAATGGTAACAGATTTGATAGTTAGTCCAACAATGGCTAAAAAAACTAGACTTACATGTGATAAATATACTGAAGAAGAGAGTGCTTTATTAGACAAAATATTAGAGAGCCGTGTAATAGAAGCAGGAGTCGGTTCCAGGGCTGGAGTTGCTGCTGCAGCAAGATTTCTAAGTTTAGAGTTTCCATATGCAATAAGATATTTTTATGAAAATGGAAGACTTGAACCATATGGAACAAAAGACTATATTGATGGTGAAGGAAGATACTATCACAAGGGATTATATTTAAGCAAAAGTAAATTTAAAGATATAAAAGCAAGTACTAAAAGTGGTCCTGCTCCTTGGGGTTGTCCTTTAATGGAATATTCTGAAGACCGACTAGGTATAAATGGTTTAGACTGTAGTGGTTTTGTAACATGGGCAATGTTAAATGGTGGGTTTGAATCAGGCGATGTAGGAAGCGGAAATGAAGAACTTATCAAAAATGAATTATATGATTTAGGAGAACATCATGAAATAACAACTTCTTATATGAAAGATGGAAACTATAAACCAGGGGACTATATAGCAAGTGATGGACATGCTGCATTAATAGTTGGAGTAGATGAAAAATATGTATATGTGGCTGAAGCATATTATGCTGATGTTAAAGTTAGTAAATTTGAAAAATACTATGAATTACCTAACTTATATAGTTTAACATTTATAATAGAAATGGATAAAATATATCCAAATGGAGATGGATTAACTACAATGATGTGGGAATAAATCTCTTTTTCTTTTCTTTAAATAAATATTGTTGTATAATGAATATGGAGATGATTTGAATGAAAATACCTTTTAAAAGAGGAAATATTTTACTACCAAAAAACACTGATATGACAAAGTGGAGTGTAGTGGCTTGTGACCAATATACAAGTGAACCGGAATATTGGAATAGTGTTAAAGAAATTGTTAGAGAAAATCCTTCAACTTTAAATCTTACATTACCAGAAATTTACTTAGAAGAAAATGATGTTGATGAAAGAATTAAAAAAATTAATGAAAACATGGAAACTTTAGTAAATAGTGATTTCTTTAATGAGTACAAAAATAGTATGATCTATTTAGAAAGAACACAAGCTGATGGAAAAATAAGAGAAGGGTTAATGGGAATTGTTGACCTAGAAGACTATAGTTATGAAAAAGGTAGTGAAACTTTAATAAGGGCTACTGAAAAGACAGTTATAGAAAGAATACCACCAAGAGTTAAAGTAAGAGAAAATGCACTTCTAGAACTACCTCACATAATGATACTTATTGATGATGAAAAGAAGAGCATTATAGAAAACTTAAAAAATAAAGTAACTAATGAAGATGTGGTGTATGACTTTGATTTAATGAAAAATGGAGGACATATTAAAGGATATCTTCTAAATAATGAAACAATGGATGAAGTTGATGAAAAGTTAACACTTTTAGCAGATAAAGAATATTTTGAAAATAAGTATAATGTTAAAGACAAAGGTGTATTACTTTTTGCAATGGGAGATGGAAATCATAGTTTAGCTACTGCAAAGTCATGCTATGAAAATCTAAAGAAAGAAAACTATGATGAAGCACTAAATAGTAAAGCGAGATATGCTTTAGTTGAATTAGTAAACTTACATTCAAGTGCTTTAGAGTTTGAAGCAATTAACAGGGTAATATTTGATACAGATGTAGAAGACTTACTTAGTAAGTTAAAAGATTATTATAATATAAATAAAAGTGGTTATGGACAAAAAGTAAGAGTAATTACTGAAAATATGGATGAATGTTGGTATATAGAAAATCCTAAAAGTAATATAGCAGTAGGTAGTATTCAAATGTATCTAGATAAATATTTAGCTAACAATAAAGGTAAAATAGATTATATACATGGAGAAGATGTAACGAAGAACTTAGCATCTAAAAATGGTAATGTTGGTTTTATATTTGATAGAATGGAAAAGAGTGACTTATTTAAAACTGTTATCTTAGATGGAACACTTCCAAGAAAAACATTTTCAATGGGACATGCTAACGATAAAAGATATTATTTAGAAGCAAGAAAGATAAAATAAAAGAGGTCTTAAGACCTTGTTTCTCCATTAAGAATGAAAAAAACTTGCATTTTAAGTAAAGTTACTGTATAATTAGTTATGTAAGTTTTTTCAAGGTCCTTAGTTACTCCAACTTTTGACTATGATTAAACGGTTATATAATGAAAGGAGAAATTAAAATGGCTTTAACAAAAGAAGTAAAATCAGCTATCGTAAAAGAATACCAAAGAGATGCAAAAGATACTGGTAGTGTAGAAGTTCAAGTTGCTATTTTAACTGAAGAAATTAAAGTTTTAACTGAACATTTAAAAGAACATATACATGATTATCATTCAAAAAGAGGACTTTTACAAAAAGTTGGTAAAAGAAGAAGTTTATTAGATTATCTAAAAAGAACTGATGTTCAAAGATATCGTGAACTTATAGCAAAATTAGGATTAAGAAAGTAGGCACTTTATTTTAAGTGTCTATTTTTTTGGAAAGAAGGAAAATATATGAGAAAAGATTTTGAGTATGAATTTTTAGGAAAGAAAATAGTTGTGGAAACTGGAGAACTTGCAAAACAGGCTAATGGAGCAGTTTTAGTTAGATATGAAGATACAGTAATACTTAGTACTGCTGTTATGAGTAATAATGTTAGTACTGCTGACTTTTTTCCACTTACAATACTATATCAAGAAAAATTATATTCAGTAGGTAAAATACCAGGTGGGTTTATAAAAAGAGAAGGCCGTCCAACTGACGCGGCTACATTAACTGCTAGAGTTATTGATAGACCAATAAGGCCAATGTTTGATGAAAACTTCAGAAATGAAGTTCAAGTTGTTAACACAGTGTTAAGTGTTGACAATGATTATACTCCAGAAATGACTGCACTTTTTGGAACAAGTTTAGCTCTTGGAATAAGTAGTATTCCATTTGATGGACCAGTTGCAGGAGTAAAAGTTGGTAAAATTGATGGGGTACTTAAGATCAATCCAACAGTAGAAGAAATGGAAAGAAGTACAATTGATTTAACAGTTGCTGGTACTAAAAATGCTATAAACATGGTTGAAAGTGGTAGTAAAGAAGTATCAGAAGAAGAAATGTTAGAAGCTTTAATGTTTGGTCATGAACATATTAAAGAATTATGTGCAATACAAGAAGATATTATTAATGAAGTTGGTAAAGAAAAGATAACCGTAGAACTTGCTAGTTTAAATCCAGAAATAGTTAAAGAGGTAGAAAGTGACATTAAGAATGATATGGTTATGGCTATACAAATTAAAGACAAACTAGAAAAATATGCTAAAATTGATGAATTAAAAGAAAGAGCAATAACTAATTATACAGAGAAACACTCTGAAAGTGAAACTTTAGAAAGTGAATTAAAGCAAGTTAAGAAGATAGCTGATAATATAGAAGGAACAGAAGTAAGAAGGTTAATAACTGATGAGAAAGTAAGACCTGACGGAAGAGGTATGACTGAGATAAGAGAGTTATCTACAAGAAAAGACTTACTTCCAAGAACTCACGGAAGTGCATTATTTACTCGTGGACAAACTCAAGCACTTGCAATAACTACATTAGGGGCTTTAGGTGAACATCAAATACTTGATGGTATTATGCCAGAAGACGAGAAAAGATTTATGTTCCATTATAACTTCCCAGCATTTAGTGTTGGTGAAACTGGTAGATATGGTGCCCCTGGTAGAAGAGAAATTGGTCATGGTGCACTTGCTGAAAGAGCACTTTTACAAGTAATGCCTAGCGAAGAAGAATTTCCTTATACAGTTCGTGTAGTAAGTGAAGTACTCGAAAGTAATGGTTCTAGTAGCCAAGCAAGTATATGTGCAGGATGCATGAGTTTAATGACAGCAGGTGTTCCAATAAAAGCACCAGTAGCTGGTATTGCAATGGGACTTATTACTGAAGATGGTACATGTGATTCAAACTATACAATACTTACTGATATACAAGGACTTGAAGACCATATGGGAGATATGGACTTTAAGGTAGCTGGTACTAGAAAAGGTATAACTGCACTTCAAATGGATATCAAAATTAAGGGTATTACAGAAAATATATTCAGAGAAGCTTTAGCACAAGCAAAAATTGCTAGAATGGAAATACTTGATGTGATGGAAAAAGAAATATCAGAACCTAGAAAGGAATTAAGTCCTTATGCACCAAAGATTAAGACAATGCAAATTAATCCAGATAAGATTAAAGATGTAATTGGTCGTGGTGGAGAAATGATTACTAAGATTATCCTAGAAAGTTCAGGAGTTAATACAGTTAATGATAAAGACGCTGTTAAAATTGATATAGAAGATGATGGAAGAGTAATAGCATACCATACAGACTATGCAATAATCGATAAAGCGCTTGCTATGATAGAGGAAGTAGTAAGAGAAGTTGAAATTGGTAAAGTTTATACAGGTAAAGTTAAGACAATTGAAGACTTTGGATGTTTTGTAGAGTTATGGCCTGGTTGTGAAGGACTTGTACACGTAAGTCAACTTGATGTAAAACGTGTTGAGAAACCTAGCGATGTAGTTAAAGTTGGAGATGAAATCGTGGTAAAAGCAACTGGTTTTGATAAACGTGGTAAACTAAATCTTTCAAGAAAAGAAGTTTTAATGGGTAATAAAGAAACTAAGAAGGAAGAAAATTAATTCTTCTTTTTTTAAATCTTAAAAAAAGTACTTGAAAAAAGTATTTTTTTATATTATAATTTAATTGTTCAAGTGAATCACTTCTTTCTATAAACGTGTATGATTTACTTGAACTTTTTTTTAAAAATAATTATTTGTTTATGATACAGTTATAGGGGTGAATTTTTTGATTAAAGGGAAACCTTTCTTTAAATGGACTGGTGGCAAGAGAGGTGTAATTGATGAACTTGTTAAGTATAGTCCGAAAGAATTTGATACTTATTTTGAACCTTTTATATTGGAAAAACATTATTATTTGAATTAACTCTAATGAAAGTAGTGTTATGTTATCAAATTATAATACTTTACTTATAAAAAAATTATATTGTGAGTATAATTTTCATTATATAGAAGCACATAAAAATATAGGTGCTAGTGCTATAAATAGGGGTGCTGTTGAGGTAGTTATTATTACTAACTATGTAAATTAATAAAAAACACTTGCAATTCTAGTAATTTTGTAGTATATTTAAGTTACTGAACACGTAAGTGTTTTTTTTATGGAGGTACTTATGAAAAAAATTAAAGCATTTTTTAAAGGAGTAAAGAAAGAAAGTAAAATGGTTAAATGGCCAAGTGGAAAAGATACACTCAAATATTCAACTATGGTACTTGTTTTGATGGTTTTCTTTGGTTTATACTTCTATTTACTTGATGTAATTTTTACATTCTTGAAAGGAATCGTGGGCTAATATGGAAAATCAAAAGTTATGGTATGTAGTTAATACTTATTCTGGACATGAGAATAAGGTAAAAGAAAATCTTTTAATGAGAAAAGATTCTATGGGAATGGAGAATAATATTTTTAGAGTAGTTATTCCTGAAACTAAAGAAGTTGAGATTAAGGATGGAGTAAAGAAAGAAAAGAGTAAATTAATGTTTCCAGGATATGTTCTTGTTGAAATGATTATGAGTGATGAAGCTTGGTATGCAGTAAGAAATACACCTGGTGTTACTGGGTTTATTGGTTCAAGTGGTAAAGGTGCTAAGCCTATTCCATTATCCCCTCAAGAAATTGATAGAATACTTGCTAATGAGGGAATTAGTAGATTAGATATTGAAACAGATTTAAAAGAAGGAGATTCTGTTAAGATTATTGATGGGCCATTTAATGGAATGTATGGTAAAGTTCAAAATATTGATTTAGAAAATGAGAAACTTAATGTTTTAATTGATTTATTTGGACAAGAGACACCGGTAGAAGTAGATTTAGTACAGATAAGTAAGTGCTAATACTTGTAAACTATGTAAATATTTGTTATAATTTTAATGTTAAAAGGAGGAAGAAACATGGCAAAGAAGGAAAATAGAGGTGGAATTGCTTTACAATGTACTGTTTGTAAAGAAATTAACTATCTAACTAGTAAAAATAAAAAGAATACTGAAGGAAAACTTGAAATTAAGAAGTTTTGTCCTAGATGTAATAAAACAACTTCACATAAAGAAAGAAAGGCTGATTAATTATGTTTAATGTAAATGATATTAAGAATGGAATGACTATTAGTTATGAAGGTAATATATATCAAGTAGTTGAGTTTCAACATGTAAAGCCTGGAAAAGGTAGTGCATTTGTTAAGACTAAGTTAAAGAATTTAAGAACTCAAACTACTCAAGAAATTACTTTCAATGCTGGTATTAAGTTAGAGAAGGCTAATGTAGTTAAAAATGATTTAAGTTATTTATATAGTCAAGGGGATTCATATGTATTTATGGATAATAATACTTATGATCAAATCGAAATAAATAAGAGTAAACTTGGAGATAATGCTAAGTTTTTAAAAGAAGGGTTAGTTGTTAATGTAATGGATTATAATGGTGAAATAGTTGGAGTAACTTTCCCTGATAAGATTAGTTATAAAGTTGTTGAAACTGAAATGGCTGTTAAAGGTAATACTACAAGTGGTGCACAAAAAGATGCAGTTCTTGAAACTGGTTATATTGTTAAAGTACCTTTATTTATAGAAGCTGGAGAAGAAATTATTATTACTACAAGTGATGGAAAATATTCAAGTAGAGCATAGAAATATGTTCTTTTTTTTATTATAAAACATAGTTTTAATGTAGGAGGGGTAAGATGATTAATAAACAAAGTATGTGGTTTTTAACACTATTTTCTTTAGTACTTGTTCTAGGTGTTTATTATGTTACTATGCCTAATGATTTGTTAAAGGGTAAAATAACTAGCGATGAAGTGGAAAAGAAAGTTAATGTTAGTGTTAGTGAAGGAGATACATTAATTGCTATGAGGGCTAACAGAGATGAAAAGGTTCAATTAGAAACTGAAAAATTAGAGACAATACTTACTAATGGAAGTGCTACTCCTGAAGAGAAGAATGCTGCTTTTGAAGAATTAAAGATGCTTAACTTAAATGTTACTAAAGAAAGTGAACTTGAAAGTAAGTTAGAGAGTGAATTTGGTATAAAGAGTTATATTGAAATAAATAATGATAGTATTAAAGTAGTGATTAATTCTAAAGAACATGATGCAGTTTTGGCTAATAATATAATGAGATGTGTACAAAAAGAGTTTGATAGTAAAAAATATATTACTGTAACTTTTGAATAACAAAAAATTATTTTACTCATAATATACTATAGTATATAAAGGTGGTGTCTATGAGTAAAGAAATTTTAACCACAAGAGAAATGGAAGTGTTTTCATTATTAGTTAAAAATTATACAACTAAAGAAATATCTAATGAGTTAGGTATAAGTGAAAAGACTGTTAGAAATCATATTTCTAATGTTATGCAGAAATTAGAAGTTACTTCCAGAACTAGTGCGGTAATTGAATTATTAAAACTTAATTTATTTGAAATTAATGACTAAATGTCATTTTTTTCTTTTTAGATAATATAATTTAGGGAAGGGAGTAATGATATGTTAAAGAGAATGGGTATTAGGAAGATTATGGTTACTACTACTGCTATATTTTTAATAGGGATTCTTTATTTGTTTCCTGTTAAAACTCCTAAAGTAGAAAAGAATATTACTTATATAGATGAAAGTAAGTTTAGTGATGTGTTTTTGTTAGATAAAAATAATTATCTTAGTGAAGTTAGTGTAGTTACCGAAGGAGATGGTTTGGAGAGTAAATTAAAGTCTAAAATAGATAGTATTACTAAGAAGAATGTTAGTAAGAGTAATTTTAAACCTATTATACCAGTTAATACTAAAGTAATAAGTTTGAATGTTAAAGATAATTTGTGTACTATAGATTTTTCTAAAGAGTTTTTAAGTATAAGTGCATCTTTAGAAGAAAAGTTAATTGAAGCGGTTGTATATACTTTAACTAGTGAAAGTGAAATAACTGAGGTCATTATTAAAGTAGAAGGTAGTATTCTAGAGAGATTACCTAATTCTAATAAATTGCTTCCAAATAAGTTTGATAGAAGTTATGGGATTAATAAGGAGTATGATATTAATAGTTTATATGATTTAACTAAGACTACTATATATTATGTGGGAGAAGATGAAGGAGATACTTATTATGTTCCTGTAACTAAGATAAATAATGATAATAGTGAGAAGATTAGTATTATTGTTAATGAACTTAAAAGTAGTTTGTTATATCAAAGTAATTTAGGAAGTTATTTAAGTAGTAAGGCTACCTTAGAAGATTATAAGGTTGAAGAGGAAGTTATGAAGTTAACTTTTAATGATAAGATATTTGATTCTATGTATGATAAGAATATTTTAGAAGAAGTGGTATATACTATTGGTAAAAGTGTTAAAGAGAATTATAGTGTTAGTAAAGTTATATTTTATGTAGATGATAAGGAAGTAACGGAATTTTAGTTAAAAAAAAACTCTAGATTATCTAGAGTTAACATTCTTAGTGGCGACTCCGAGACGATTCGAACGTCCGACCGACGGCTTAGAAGGCCGTTGCTCTATCCAGCTGAGCTACGGAGTCACTTTCAACTGACAAATTAAGTATACAATACTTTTTAATAAAATGCAATAGTTTTTTTGAAAAAATGTTACGTTTGGGGGAAAATAAGTGAATATTAAGTTTATTATTATGGGAAGTGATGAAAATGCTTATGGTGTTAGTAGAATAATATATGATAAATATAAAGTAAAACCTTTATTACTTTGTAGTAGAATATTATTTCCTACAAAGTACTCAAATATACTTGATATTAAAATAATTGATAATTTTGATTTGGAAGAAGTTTGTATTAATAATTTATTAGTGGAAGGTTCTTTTTATAAAAAAGAATATAAATATGTTATATTAATTCCTTGTAGTGATTCTTATATGGAATATGTTATTAAAAATAAAGATTTATTAGAAGGAATATATTCTAATAAATGGATAAATAAAAGGTTACTAGATAGTTTTATTACTAAAGATAAGTATTATAAGTTATGTGATAAATATAATATTAAATATCCTAAAACAATAGTAGTTGATTATAAAGAAAGAAGTACTTGTTATAAAAAGATAAATTTTAGTTATCCTATAGTATTAAAACCAAATAATTCTAATAGTAGTAGTTATTTACATGCTTCTTTTCCTAATAAGAAAAAAGTATATATATTAAATAGTGAAGAAGAATTAATTAGTACTATTAATGATATTAATAAGTCTGATTATAAGGATAAATTAATAATACAAGAATTTATTAAAGGTGATGACTCTAATAATGTGGTAATTAATTGTTATTCTAATATGTATGGTAAGGTACAAATGATGAGTTTAGCAAGACCTATATTAGAAGAGTATCATCCTAAATTAATGGGAAACTATGCTGCTATAATTAGTGAAAAAGGATATTATCCTTTATTTGATAAAGTAAAATATTTTTTAGAGAGTATTAATTATAAAGGGTTTTCTAATTTTGATTTTAAATATAATGTAGAAGATAATGAATATTACTCTTTTGAAATAAATTATAGACAGGGAAGAAGTTCATATTATTTATATCCTAGTGGAATAAATATTATTGATTTAATAGTTAATGATTTGGTTTATAAAAAGAATAGTAGTAAAATAATATATCCTACTAAACAAGTTTTATGGCTTAATGTACCTAAATTAGTTGTTAAGAATTATGTTAGTGATAGTGAAGTATTAGATAGTGTTAATAATTTAATTAAACATAATAAGTATTATTATACTTTAATTAATGAAGAAGATAATAGTTTATTAAGAAGAATATGTATAGGGAGAGCATATTATTTAAAGATAAAACATTTTAAGAAATATTTTGTTTCTAAAGAAAAATAGTTAAGAGTACTTGAATAAAGTATTCTTTTTTGTTAAAATTAGAATAGTTAAGATAGAAGGAGGACACAAAATATGACTAATAATTATGTAAATAAATTAAGTTATATATCTTCACCTATAGTACAAAATAAAGTACTTGGAGGGGGGGGTATTATCTTCTAACTAACTTAAAAGTAAAAAGTTTTTTGCATGAAATAAATGGATAGGTGAGGTCTACCCATTTTTTGTTATGTAAT
>ERZ826220.594-NODE-594-length-41477-cov-12.658273_pt1 | contig 41477 bp, 68 predicted proteins | sample MGYA00519927_ERZ826220 | MGnify/ENA primary metagenome ERZ826220 (study PRJEB31778, sample SAMEA3449225) | human gut metagenome | biome: human gut; feature: human-associated habitat; material: faeces | place: United Kingdom | collected 2010/2012 ... | reverse complement strand
GGAACACAGGCGACTGGAACACAGGATACGGGAACACAGGATACGGGAACACAGGATACAGGAACACAGGCGACAGGAACACAGGCGACTGGAACACAGGATACGGGAACACAGGATACGGGAACACATGCGACGGTTCTAACGGTGTGTTTTGTACCGAGCCGGATATGAATATTAGAATATTCAATCGACCGTCCGGAATGAGCCTGCGAGATTTCTACAGAAGCAGATACTATGAAGCATTATGCAGTGCTCCGTTCATGCTGACAGAATGGATTCCATACACCGAAGAAGAAAAGAAAGCTGACCCAGAAAAAGAAATGATTGGTGGTTATCTGAAAGAATACACTATGAAAGAAGCATGGGCGAATTGGTGGGGAAAAACGTCAGAAAAGGATAAAAAAATTATACAAGAGATTCCGAATTTTGATGCAAAGATATTCAAAGAAATTACAGGTATTGAGGTAAACAATGACACCGAAAAAGAATGATTTGACACCGCAAAAGGCAATGAAATGGTTTGATGAAATCAGAAAGATAAGCCTCAAGCGAGGCGGGGATACGGCTACAAAGTACGAGATTCAGTACATGTTCAAGTACGCTGATAAGTTGATGCAGTACCAAGTGCCGATGGAGCCTGTAAACATAGACGAGGACGGACACTATTTTGAATGTGCAAGATGCGGGCAGGCTTTCCGGTCGGAGATGGTGGCAGAAGATTTTGTGTTTTGCCCGCTCTGCGGGCAGAGGTTTAGAAACAATGAAGTATAACAAAACATGCGCATGCTGCGGAAAGGAATATATATCAGACAGAAAAAACGGTCGTTTCTGTTCTACGGAGTGCCGGAACATCATAAAGAGCAAAGAAGAGGCGGAACGGTATAGACGAAAAAAGGCAGAAGCCGAGATAGCAGCCGAGATAACAGAAGTAAAAGAAACCCTCGCTGAAACCGTCCAAAAAGCGCGTGATATGGGCATGAGTTACGGACAGTACAAAGCCATGATTTACAAGAAAATGAAAGGAGTATGAAATGAGTTGGTGGAGTGATAAAGAGAAATTCGATGAGTACGATCCGCCGCAGTGCGAATTCTGCAAAAGAGGGAACAGCTACGAGGAATGCGAGCGGTGCAAAAGATTACATGACGAGGGTCCTTTGGAGGTGATGGCAGATGACGAATTATGAACACTACAAGAAACAAATTGAAAAATTCACAAGAATTGGACAAAAAGTGGCGGTCAAAAAAGACACGAATGAAATCATTCCTTGCGCCGATATCGTGTGTGGTGGATGTTTATTTGGCACTTATGACAGTTGTACAAAAAAATCTATGGCATGGGCTGACGCTGAATACATCGAACCAGAAGTTGACTGGTCGAAAGTGGCTGTTGACACACCAATTTTGGTATCAGACGATAATGAACGTTGGTATCGCAGTTATTTTGCTAAATATGACAACAACGATAATCAAGTTTGGACATGGCGAGGTGGTCGTACGAGTTGGAGCATTAATTATGATGGTGCTTATCTTGTGAGTAATAAAGAAATTTGGAAATATGCAAAACTAGCAGATGTATAATGATTGGTAGGTGAGCAGGAATGACGAACAGAGCATACATAATCTATCTACTGCTGGACGGATTGGGAAACGAAGCAGATTCCAAGCGCGTAAGTAGTGATGACGACGGTGCATCATATGAAGCAATGGTATATTACAATATCGCTTGCCCTTATTATGAAGGTGATAAAAGATGTCATTGTAAAAATCACGACATTGGCAGAGATACTTGCTATGCCTGCAAAGAAGAATGGCTCAATAACGAGGTAGATGTATGAAAACGATTGACATAACGGAACTGCTGGAAGATTATGTACGCCTTCTTGAAAAAGGCGGCATACCGCGAGGAAGCACAGAAAGTAAACTGATGTTAGAAGCGGCAGCTGAAATCAAAGAACTGCGAAGCCAGTTAGAATTTCAAATAAAACTGGCAGACGATAATAACAATTCAAGGCTGCGGCTATTAGATGTTATCGGAAATTGCAGGGATCTGTATGAAGAAACGTGTAAACAGATAAGAGAAGAACACGTTGACGATTCTGTATGTGGTATGTGCATAGAGGACTGCGATCATGGCTTTGACGGCTATGAAAATGAATGCAGCGGATTTGAAGAGGACGATTGTTTTCGATTGAACATAAACAAGTTCAATGACATAGTTTTCAAGAAGAAAGGTGCGCAGGAATGAACCGTAAAACCATTAAAAAATCTGAACGAGAACAAGTCCACTTGAAATATCACGGACGCTGCGCCTACTGTGGTAAGAAGATTGCTTACAAGGACATGCAAGTAGACCACTTGATACCGTTAGAGGGCTATCGCGAAAAGGGTACGAATGATTTTGATAATCTGATGCCCGCCTGCCGCAGATGCAATCATTATAAGCGAGCAAATAGTCTTGAAGGCTGGCGAAAGATGATTGAACAAATACCAGAGAAACTGGAACGTGACATCTATATCTACAGGGTGGCACTGGATTATGAGTTAATTGAACCGAAACCGCACAAGGTATGCTTTTATTTTGAGAAAGAAGGTGAGCAGGAATGACGTATAAAAGAGCAAAGCCATTCAGCAACGGAACAGAGTATGAAATATTTAGGTATAGCTATTGTGATAACGGATGCATCCATCATATTGAGCGAAAAAACGATGGATTCCCAGAATTGCTTGAAAACGGTGGATGCCCGATAGAGGATGGGATGGAATGTGCCAGATTCAATATAAAGTTATTTCCAAATGTTCTGGTGGAAATATACGATGACAATAAATGCGTCTGCTGGCATCATTGCCCGTTTTTTGTAAAGGCAGGTGAGCAGGAATGACTTATGAGGAAGCAATAGAAATCATTAGTAGCAATATTTGCTATAACATATTAGGGTGCATGGATGGCATTTGTAAACATACGGACGAAAAACCATGTGCTGTGCAAATGGCACTAGAAGCGCTGGAAAAGCAAATTCCGAAGAAACCGCTATTCGAGGGCGATGGATATTGGAGAGGGGAATTAGTTTACGACACATGGATTTGTCCGAACTGCGATACAGACTACGAGGTGGGAACAGACACGCATAAATACTGCCCAAACTGCGGGCAGGCTATAGATTGGAGTGAGGAATAATGAGCTTTATTGCAAGAATTTGGGTCCGGGAACTTTTGGGATCCGTGCTGAATGAGGAAGAATTGAATGAAGAAATAAAGAGAATCAACGCGATGGACGAAGAAGAGTTTTCAGAGTATGCAAAAACGCTTGGGTCGGATCCGATCAAGGAAGATATCCATGCCGACATTTGTCAGATGCTACATGAAACCTACAAAGCAAAAAATGCTGATTACGGCGATAGTTTTGCACTGGTACGAGGGAAATATCCAAACGCAATTTTAATCCGCTTGAACGACAAATTAAACCGCCTAGAGACATTAATGAACGGAGGTAAACAGCACGTTGATGAATCCATTGACGATACATTGTTAGACCTTGCGAATTATTGCATTATGGAACTAGTTGAAAGGAAAATCGATGACTGAATTATCAAAAATCCAAGCGTTAGCAGACGAAGAACTGAAAGAAGCAAATGAGAAAAATCCACTGTTTCATTCATACCACGAAGCCTATGCGGTGATTTTGGAGGAATTCGAGGAATGTTCCGAGGAAGTGTCCGGCATGTCTTTGTGGATTGCCAAGATGTGGGAAAAAATCAGATATAACGATGAAATAGAATCTACCATGACCACAATTAAATATCATGCACTGCATGCTGCTGCCGAAGCTATTCAAGTGGCGGCTATGTGCGACAAGGCGGTGATGAAATGAATGTACCATGCTACGGATGCGAACGCAGGGAAATAGGCTGCCATTCGTCCTGCGATGATTACATGATTTTCACAGTAGAAAAAGAACGCAAAAAAGAGGCTGAATATAAGGCAAACATAGCACGTGGTCTAGCTACTGCTTACAGCCGCGAACGATATCACCGATTATCCGGTAGAAAGGATTGATATGGGTAGAAAATATCGCAAAAAATGTGACAAAACGGAAAAACGGTTCTACAATGCGATAAATGACTTTATATCAGATTGCAAAAAAAAGGAAATAGAAACACGTTTTGTCGATGATGAACACGCACATTTAATATTTTTAGTAATCAAAAAAGATGGAGCTGCTGTTACGCTTTCATATCCGAAAAAACTCGTATATTACGAATACGACATAGCAGACATCACACAAGGATTTTGTGATATGATGCATATGTTTGAAGCGCAATATGAGGAGAAAAATCATGGTAGAAAAATACTATAACTTCGACGTTGACCGGTTCCTATCAGACTATGACAAAAACGTCAGAATACTGGCGGAACTGATCGCAGAAAAAGAAGCTGCAGCCGATTCCGGCGGCATGGACTATTCCCATGTTCGCGGAAGCGGAATATCGGACCCGACAGTGCAAAAAGCGCAGCGCAGGGAAAAAATCGACTGGGAAATAAGGGAATACCAAGAATATCTGAACGCATATAAAAATCTGACATCTGCTTTAGATGCAGACGAACTGTTGATGATCCAGTACATCGCGCAGCAGAAGGGAGCGAAGAACTTCGAAGACCTCAAAAGCGCCTTAGGATACGACAGAACTGCAACCTATGACCGATTGAGCAAGCTTAGAAAAAAACTCCGTAAAATCGCCGATTACAAGGGCATAGAAAGGGGATAAAATGGACAGAATAGGAGAAGTGTTCAAAAAACTAGGCTATGAGTCACCAATTAGAATCATTTATGACGGAATAGACAAGCAAAAAGAACAGATCGAAAACGATGTCTATTCATTTGTCAGAAAATATGGCATCTATGTCGAAAAAGACGAACTGATAAAGGCGTTGGAGTACGATCGGCAGCAGTATGAAGCAGGCTTTGCGGACGGGAGAAAAAGCGTAAAGATTGAAACCACAGAAGAAATTGACCGGCTGATCGCAAGGCTTGAGGAACTGAAAAACGAGTTATAAGAAAAAAGCAAGGTGTTATGCCTTGCTTTTTATTTGACGAAATCAACAGTTTCGCCGCCTGCATCTATGGCATAGCCGTTGATACCATAGAACCATGTTAGACCGGCGCAGGTGATAAATGCGCTGTCACCGTCGCCGTCGGTTTCGATGCTTAGATGGTGCATCGTCCATACATGGCTTACTAATGCGATGGTAAAAACCATCAGAATTACTGTAATCGCGCTTAATACCTTTTTCATTTTTCCCTCCGTTTCGCTCTTGCTCATCAGTGCCGGGCTTTTGCCCGCCCGGCGGGGCTGTTTATTAAGCTAATTGCATCTGCTGCTGAAACTGGAAGCTGACGCTTCCGTATGTTTCTCTGATCTCTTCCATGCTTGACGTTCTCTTGTGGTATCTCTTGCCGTCCTCCGGATAGTGCCATGACCACATACATTTTTTAGCTGACCACTTGCAGCCGATGGCTTTCAGTTCGTCTTTACGCGGCTTTGTGTCTCCGCTGATCCATAACCAACGACCGCATAACTCGACGTTCAAGCCCATTTTTAACAGGGCGGAAACGATGTTGATGAAGTCCTCCGGGCATTCGCTTGTAGATTCTGCCGCGGTGTAGGTTTCCTGCTCCGGCTTGTGGCTTGTGTGGATGTCCTTATATTTCTTGTGCAGGTCCGCATATTCTGCGTTAATCTGCTTCATGATGTCATCACTGCCGCCGGTAATGTCGCTGTGGTATTTCTTCGCTAATGCGAAATACTGTTTTTTTAACTCTTCGATGGTGTTGATGTTCTGAAAAAATCTCATTGTTGTACTTCCTTTCTTGGTTGGCATACACTACAAGCGGTGTATATATTTTTTAGGGATTGTTATCTCCCTAAAAAATCTTCGATATACTCTTTTATAATGCCCGCTTGTGATATGCCATCGTTTTTACATTTTGTTTTGAAATCCACCGCCATTTTTTTTGGCAGTCGGATTGTTATTGCTGTTAGGTTTTCGGCATCCCATTTGCGGTTAGCAATTTTCTTTGCTTCCGTATATTTCTGTGCCATTTTTATACTCCTGATATGTTTTGATTGTTTTGTCTGCTTCTCGCTTTCTTTTAGTGCTTTCCGCTTGTGCTTTTATCCATTCGATATGAGTGTAAACTAATTCAAGTTGTCCGGTTCCGAGATTCGGAAGTTCTGAAATGATTTTGTTTATTAGTTCTACTCTTTTGCTGACGCCTGCTTGATCGCTGTATTCAGTGAACCAGTTGTTTAAGCCTTTTTCAATGGCGTTTCTAAACGCTTCGGAATCCCTAGAAAACTTCACTCTCGCAGAGTTTTCACTTGGTGTTAGCCATCTGCAATTATCTGGCGAATACCCTTTCTTGCTGTCGATTCTGTTTATTGTTAGTTTATCGGTGTAGCCATTGAGTTCAGCCCATTCTTTGAACGAAAGGAAGTCATTCTCCCATTCTTCACAGACTTTGATTCCTTTCGCTCCGTAGAACCTAAAAGCAGGATCTTTTTTTCGGTTGCATCTAGATCTCATTTTCGACCATATAGAATACAATCTTGTTCCGGATTGACCATGCGATGCTCTGCCCATTATCTAAAATCCCCCTCTTTAAAATTCTTCATTTTTTTCTCCTTTCAATCGCCCTTGTGGCGTTCCGCTCTTTCGTTGTATCCACATCATAGCACTGCAATCGGTGTATGTCAACCCATTTTTTAAATTTTTTTCAAACTTTTTTCGGCAAAACCCGCAAACCCTTGAAAAATGCGGACGTTCCGCGGACGAAAAATCTATAGAAATGTGGTACAATAGTAGTGGGTAAACAGGTTTTTCATTGTTTTTTGACCTCCTTTCAACGCCCCCGCAATGGGGGCAACGGTTATTGCCGACCCCTAGGCGGGCGGATAACATAGAACAGCGCAGCGTCACCGATCGGGGGAATGACGGCTGCAACAAACAACCCCGGAGCGCAGGACGCGTTACCACGCAGACGGGGAACGACACTATCGCGCGGATAAATGAACACAACCGCGCGCACATATCGGGAATCAGTGCAGCGGGAGATGCACATCAGACTGTAAATCTGACGCTTATAGCTTAGCAGGTTCGAATCCTGCATTCCCGACCACAGGGCATATATAGGAACACAGGACAGGCAGGCTCCGCAGTCGGGGGAAACCATACAGGAACACCCCTTAACAGTAAACCAAAACTATATTTACACAGACAGCTCTATACAGGCTGTCTTTTTTCGTGCGTATAAATGTAGGGCAATCTCGGTTGAATACGAGGATGGGTTGGGCTCGTATAGATGCTTCCCGCCCAAAAAGCCGACTGGCACACGCTTTCCATGCATCACTGGCACATCTTCGTTTCTTCTCAACTATTCCCTAAATCATAGTTATCGGAATAGTTACAAAGTTTTACATTATCCTTGCGAACGTTGGAATTTCAATAATCGTAGGCGGTGGAAGAAATACCCTTATTCTTTCCCGCCGCTTGTTTTGTCCCTCGACCACTACATATAGTAGGGCAGAGGGTGCGGCAGGATGCCCGATGGGGTGGATCGTAAATGACCCCACTCGCGCGAGGATGCCCCCTATACAGAGTACTTACACCTCGCAAGCGAATCGTAAACACCCCACTAGGCGAAAGAAGCCCTGATTCCAAAATTAGAAAAAAATGTTAGCGTTTTTAATACAGAAATTGTAAAAAGGCAACTTTGCTCACGGGCGGGATACCGAGAAAATGAGCAAAACCACTGAAAAAGTAAAAAAATAACTGTAAATAGACTGAAAAGAGGTACGAAATGGAAGAAGAAAAGAGAAAGAGGGGCAGACCAAGGAATGATGAACTGGTTGTTCAACCGTTTGTTCCGCATGTAAGACCGCAGATCAAAGAGAAGAACAAGGCAGCGTATGCGAAGAAAGCGATTCGTAGAGCAGACCAGCTTTATAAGCAGTATGATCAAGCTAGACCGAACCCATTAAACCTAGAGGATAAAGACCTCACGAAAGAAGCGAAAGCGATGTGGGGCTATATTTACTCTATGAGGGATAATTTAGAACCGCTTCAAAAAAAGATATTTGAAAGCTGCGACGAGATATTGACTGCGTTTGAGGGATTTTGTGCATATATCCGAAAGCACAATTTCGTGAAAGAGTTTAAGAGACCGGACGGAGAAACAGGCGTAATGCCGATTGTGCCGAACGTTACAAACCTAGCTATGTGGCTAGGCATTTCTAGGAGGTCCATGCGTGACCACCTAGCGAATATGAGCCCATCGCAGGAGAGCGAATATAAATCGATGCTGGGAGATCTGTTAAGTGACGGGGCTCTAGTAGGCGCCTATAACACATCCAGTGCGATATTCACCTTAAAGAATTTATGCGATTGGGCGGATAAGCGAGAAGACAGAGTGGTAAAGGTTGAGGACACATCCAGTGTTGATGAAGCGAAGAAGAACCTTGAGGAACTCGGATATTCAAGACCAAGACTATTAGAGGCAAAAAATGAATGATGTTTTGAGGCTCTATAGAGACGTTTTAAGGACGGATTACTGCGCGTATGTAAAACACACCAATAACGGCTATAAAGTGAGTAAATTCCACCGGTTTTTGTGCGATACGGTGCAAGATTTTTTGGAAGAGAACACCGGGCATGCGTATGACATCTTAATTTTGTCTACACCCCCGCAGCATGGTAAGTCTGTTACAGTGACGGAGACGCTTCCAAGTTGGTATCTTGGTAGAAACCCGGAAAAATCAGTGATCGAGATTTCCTACTCTGAAGATTTCGCGCAGAAATTCGGCAGACGCAATTTGCAGAAGATAAAAGAATTCTGCGGTGATGTTTTTGGAGTGAAAATCGGTTCACCTGCCAATGCGACAGAGTTTGAACTTGAAGGTCATAGGGGCGGCATGGTAAGCAGAGGACTTTTGTCCGGTGTAACTGGTCGTCGATGCGACCTCATGATTATCGATGACCCAGTAAAGACACAGCAAGAGGCGGATTCCGAAAGTTATCGTAATCGAGTATTTGATGAATGGCTTTCGTCGTATAAGACAAGACTTTATGCCGGTGCCAAAATCATTGTGATTATGACGCGCTGGCATGAGGACGATTTAGCCGGAAGACTGATTGAGACAGAACAGAATGTCAAGGTTGTCAATATCCCGCTTGAGGCAGAGCCGGATGATATTTTAGGCAGAAAAGTTGGAGATGCTTTGTGTCCGGAGATCGGCAAGGACAATGTTTGGCTTGCCGACTTCAAGAAGTCCTACACTAGCTTGAGTGGTTCAAGAGCATGGAACGCATTATTCCAAGGGCATCCAACAGGGCTTGAGGGCAACATAATCAAACGTGAGTGGTGGCAGTATTACGAGACTTTACCCCATATTGAAAAAATGGCGATGAGCGTTGATGCTGCGTTCAAAGACGGAGACGACAACGACTTTGTGGCAATTCAAGTGTGGGGAAAGACAAATGCTAACCTTTACTTGATTGACGCAGTGAAAAAACACCTTGATATGCCGTCCACGATACGAGAGATTACAAGGTTGAGGGGCATGTATCCTATGTGCAAGACAACCTACATCGAGGACAAGGCAAATGGTTCTGCGATTGTGAAGTACTTGAGGACGCATATGGGCGGGATAATCGCAGTCAATCCGGACGGCGGAAAAGTTTCTCGTGTCAATGCCGTAATCGGTACGATTGAGAGCGGAAACTGCTTTTTGCCGAAGAATAAACCGTTTACCGGAGACTTTGTCGAGGAATGCGCGGCGTTTCCGAACGGAAAGCACGACGACCAAGTAGACTGCATGTCGCAGATTCTAAATAAATTCATTTATTCTGACGCAAAAGTGATAAAAATTAAAGAAGAATCGTTTTTAGAGCGAAATTTCCCTGGTCTAAAGCGTAAAAAAGGGAAAAGATTCGACAAAGGAGACAAAATTCATGTTATCTGACATTACAATTATGGTTTTAGCCGTACTGACGCCGATTTTGAGCGTCTTTTGCTTTATAAAGGGCTATAACATCGGTGCAAGAGAGACAAACAAGCCGGAAATCAAGCTGGAAACGCCGATGCAGAAGATTGAAAGAGCCAAGGAAAACAAAAAAGCCGCAGAAAAACGGAGTCGACTCAACACATTACTTGAGAACATCGAAAACTATGACGGTTCCTCCAAAGGGCAAAAGGAGTTATAAATGCAAGATAAAGTTTACACCAAAATATGGCAAAAGTACCAAAAATGCAAAGATTATCTTGATAAAAAAGGGCTTGTCAAGAAAACAGAGCGAAACTGGAACTTCTATATTGGCAATCAGTGGGTCGGATGTAACACCGGAGGCGAAGAGCTTCCGATTTTCAATTTTATCCTGCCGATTGTTCAGTACAAGGTTTCTGTCGTTTCGCAAAACTCCATGACAGCTAAATACTCTGATATTGAGAACAGAGGCGATTTACAGCCGATATACGAACTTCTGAACCAAAACTTCGCGAAGAACTGGGAAAAATCCAAAATGGATTCCAAAACGTGGGATTTAATCAATGCAGCAGCAATCCAAGGAGACGCCTATGCGTATTGGGGAAGTGACAGAACCGATATGCCGCCGAAGATTCTGCCGAACACATCGATCTTGCTTGGAGATGAGAATATAACAGATCTTCAAGAACAGCCGTTTATCATCATTCGAGAGAGATTAGAGGTTGAGGCGGTCAGAAAAATTGCAAAGGATAACGGTATTTCGAAAAAAGACATCGAACTGATTGTAGGAGACGACAATTCAAATGCAAACGATGGTGTCATATTGAATAACTATGAGGTTTCCAATAAGGTTACATCGCTTCTTTACATGACAAAAGAGAACGGGATTGTAAAAGTCGCACGTTCTACTGCACAGTGCATTTACGAACCGATGCATGCAATCCAAGGAGACGTTACCGGACTGCATTCGTACCCGATTTGTTCAATGATCTGGAGACCGATTCCTTATGACGCTAGAGGCGTTTCGGAAGTCGCTCAACTGATTCCAAACCAACTAGAGTTAAATAAGACAGCTGCAAGACGCGCAATCACAGTCAAGCTTTGTGCGTTCCCTAGAATTGCTTATGATTCTTCAACCGTTCAGAATCCGGAGGACCTAGACACAGTCGGAAAGCCGATTGAGGTAAGCGGCGGCGGTGCACAGTCTGTTTCACAACAAGTTTCCTACCTCAACGCAACAAACATATCAAGCGATGCGAATAGTCTGCAAAACGATTTATTGCAAATCACAAAAGATCTTGCCGGTGCCAGTGATTACGCTATGGGTAATGTCAATCCGGAACAGGCATCAGGGCAAGCGATTATCGCAGTCAGAGACAGCGCACAGGTAACATTAAACGAAAATGTCGCTAGGTATAAGCAGTTTGTTGAAGATGTGGCGCTCTTATGGTTTGATATGTGGGTTGCCTACCATCCGGAGGGAATCCAAGTAACTTCTACAAACGATATGGGCGAAGAAGTGCAGACTTTAATCGACCAACAGCAGTTGCAAGATCTGAAGCCTACGGTTAGGATTGACGTTTCACAGGATAACCAGTGGACGAAGCTTTCTAATCAGCAGTGGCTTGACAACATGTTTGACCGTCAGCAGTTATCCTTAGAGGAATATGCAGACCTCGCGCCGGACAATGGCCCGGTCCCTAAAGGGCAATTAAGGTCAATGCTTGCAAAGCGAGAAGCGATGATGCAGAAACAGCAAGCACAAAGCGGAGAAAACTTCGCAAGACAAGTGCTTGACTTAATGTCTCAAGGAATTCCGCAAGAGGACGCGATCGCACTCGTACAACAACAATTATTCAGTCAAGAAGCAGCCCAACAGGCTGTTTTTTAATATTCAAAAAGGAGAAATAGTATGGAATTTGAAACTTTAGTCTCTCAAGAAGAGGGATTAGGCGCAGAAGAGCCGGAAGTCGCCGAACCGGACAACGAAGTGGAAACTTTAGGCGAAGAAGAGCCGGAAGTCGCCGAACCGGTCAGAACAGAGCAGGATGCAGCGTTTGCACAGATGCGCAGACACAACGAAGAGCTTGCGCGGCAATTAGCCGAAGCACAGAGACAGTCCAAAGAGTATGAGGATGCTTTAGGGCTGTTTTTTGATGGTGAGGATAAGTCGCTGCAGGCGCAGGCTTACGCAACGCAAAGACCGCTTGAAGAAGTCCGAGCAGAGCAGCAGATGCATGAGCAGCTTGCTGAACTCCAAAACAGAAACGCAAATTTAGAGCAGCAGCTATTAGAGCAGCAGGCTCAAGCACAAATGGATGCGGATTTAGCAGAGATTCAGAAATCACACCCAGAAGTCAAGTCCATTGACGAGTTAGGACCGGAATATTTAGCGTTCCGATTCAATCCAATGGGCGAGATGGGCGCAGAGCAGGCATTTCAAATGATGATGGCATACAAGGGCAACACAACGCCCAAGAAACCTCCCATCATCGGGAACGTCTCAACAGCCGACAAGCCTCAAAGCGATTATTACACGCGTGAGGAAGTTGAAGCGATGTCTCCTGCGGAAGTGAAAGCGAATTATGACAAAATCCGCGAATCAATGAGCAAATGGTAAAGGAGAAATAACAAATGTCATATCAGAATTTTATTCCAACAGTATGGGCGGAAGCAATCAACAGAGACATCGAGAGAGATCATGTATTCGTGGCTGACACCAATCGTCAGTATGAAGGAGAAGTTAAGCAGAAAGGCGATTCGGTAAGAATTCTCGGCGTAGGTAAACCAACAATCAAGACGCAGATAGGTAAGAAGATTGTTTTGACCGGACCAGAAGAGGTCGCAGATCAGTCTATCACTCTTAACATCAATCATGCAGCATACTTTGATTACGGAGTAGGCGATATTGATAAAAGACAGGCGGTCGGCGGCTTAATGGAAGCCCTTGCAAAGGAAACTTCCGAAGCCTTGGCGGACGAGATGGATAGGTTTGTTGCGAATATGTCATTAAACAAACAGGCGGTTGTTTTCAATTCTGCGGCAACCACCATCACAAAGGACAACATCCTTGAAACAATCGACAACATGCTTGTTAAATTACTTGAAAACGATGTAAAGAGAACGTCCAACATCACGCTGACGCTTCCTCCGAAACACGTTATGCTTTTGAAACAGGCGTATGTGCACCTTGATACCGACAACTCTGTTATGATGAAAAACGGCGTTGTGGGCAAGTACAATGGTATCACGATCAAGGAATCCAACAACTGCGCGAAAGATTCTTCCGGAAACTACATGGTACAGCTGAAGACCAACAGAGCGATTGCGTTTGTAAATCCGATGACGCACATCGAGCCTTACAGACCGGAAAACGGGTTTATCGACGCGGTCAAGGGATTCATTTTGTATGATGGAATCATCGCAAGACCGAAAGAACTGATCGTAGGCAAGTGGGTATAGGAGGTATAGAAAATGGCAAAAGTAAAAATCACATCTGACAAATTAACCCTTAACGAATGGGGAACTTTAACCTTTACAGCCGGTACGACCGATGGTTTTCAAGTGCCGGCAGTAAACGGTGACTGGAAAAGAGTCGTTTTAGTGCAGAATACGGACGCTTCTGCTGCCGTTACTGTTACTGTTAAACAGGGAAACGGCATTCAGGGCGTAAAAGACCTTGACGCATTTTCGGTTGCTGCAGGAAAGACAGCGGCAATCAGACTGGACGATGGCAGATACAAGAACGTATCCGGCGAGGACAAGGACTACATCTTGATTGTTCCGTCCTCGACAAAGGCGTCTATGTCCGTTATTGAGTTGCCGTAACTTAGTGGGGGCAGAAATGCCCCCTTTGTTTTTTAGGAGAAAGCTATGACGTGGGGCGAAATAAAAAAACAGATTCGAGACCTTGGCTTTGAGGACGATTCTGCAATGGAAGAGTATGCGTCTATTGTGAGAAACGCTACGAACCATGCAATCCATGTAATCAATACGACGGTAGTCATGCCATTAAAGGCATATTTCAAGGCAGAATTATCGACCGATGAGGAAGAATGGACGCTTCCAGTGATAACAGATATTACGGAAGATACAGAAGATGATTTCGAGATTCAGCTGCCGATTATTGTTCAGCCTTTAATCAAACTTCTGGCAGCGCATTATGTGTGGCTTGACGACGATTTGTCGAAAGCGACGTTATACTACAATGGATATGACGATTTGATGAATCAGATCAAGCAATCATGTTATTCGACAAGGAGAATCACCATCGGACAGGGGTTGAGATTATGAAGCTAAAAATACCTGCACAGCCGGCTTACAAGCATACATATTATGAAAATCTAAGAGGCGCGGATTTTTCGAGAGACCGTACAGAAGTAAACAGGCGCAGAAGTCCGGATATGGTAAATCTAATATCCGATAACGGCGGGAATCCGATTAAACGTACCGGATGGAGAAAAGTCACGACAATTCCGAACGCAGGGAAAATCGAAAAGATTATGCTGCACAAAGAAAAAGTCGGCTCTGTGAAGTATGTAATTGCAGCCAAGGGCATCTATGCGATTTATGATAAGAATGGTGTTGAAACGATTGTTACGTTAGTTTCGTACGATAAATTAGATCGCGCTGACCTGTTTCTTTTTGATGATACCGTATATTCGTTCTGTAATGCGAAGCTGTATAAATTCAAAGACCTAGCGGCAGAGGACGTTATAGCCGCAGGCACAGCAAAGATTCCGGATGCGTCCATATCAAGAAATCCGGACGGAACAGGCGGTGTGGCTCTTGAGGGCGTCAATCTTTTGACGCCGAAACGAACATTCTCGTTTTTAGGAAATAGTTCAGCAAAAGATTATTCCCTTGTGCCTCAAAAATTGGCTGACAGCGACTTTTACAAGTACATCGTAGCCGATTCTATCAAAGTCGAGGTTATGAACGCTGACGGAGAATTTGAGGTCAAAGCGAAAGACACAGACTACACTATCGGTGAGACAAAAGTATTAAAGGGCAGAGACGTACTCGGAAACACTGTGGACTTTACTGTATGCGCGCCTAAAATCACGTTTAAGGCTGTGCATGCACCGGTTATTGTAGGACAAGACAACGTCAAGATCACATTTGAGAATTTTGACGCAAAAGAAGACCACAAAGAGACTGTCAACGGAGTTGAGACAGTCATACATAAAGGGCAGTACAAAGAAGCAAGAGTTGACCTATTAAAGACCTTTATCACAAAAGCCTACGGATATTCTACAACAGATAGAATTTTTGCTGTAGGCGGCGTGAATAAAAACAGGGTTTACTACACAGGCATCAAGGACCCTACTTATTGGCCAGACAACAATTACTTTGTAGCCGGTCAAGATGGCAATGATATTGTAGGTCTTCACACATACTCATCGTACCTAGCTGTTGTAAAAGGTGATGCCAACACAGAGACAACGGTATATTTGGCATATGGACAGACGTTAAACGGAGAGACGTTTTTCGCTGTCAAGCCGACAATGGGTGGAGAGGGCGGTATCGCGCCAAAGACATTTGCATCATTGGGTGACGACCCGCTGTTTCTCACGCGGAACGGAATCTTTGCGATCACAAACGTGTTTGCAACGACTGACAACGTACTAAGAAACCGCTCATACTACATTGACAAACAGTTGATAGCGGAGAAGAACCTGGAGCAAGCTTGTGCTATTGTGTGGAAACGGTATTACATTTTGGCTGTCAATAATCACGCGTATGTGCTAGATGGGCGGCAAAGGGCAAATGATACAAACAATACAACAAATTACTCGTATGAGTGCTATTACTGGGATAACATACCCGCGACTTGTTTCCATGTTTACGAGAACGAGTTGTGGTTTGGTACCGCAGACGGTGTTCTTTGTAAATTCAATACAGACATCCAAGATAAGACCGCGTATTGTGACGACGGGGTATTGAGCACAACAACGTTGGGAGAAAAGATACTCACAGACGGTGTCGCGATCCCATGCAGATGGGCTACTACGCTAGACGATGATGGTATGCCGCAGTATTTCAAGACACTAAATAAAAAAGGAACTATGCTCACATTGTTGCCATATGATAGAACATCAGCCGAAGTCACGCTGATTGCTGATGGAGAAAGAGAAAGCAAGCTTGGAATATTCTATGCTGATATTTTCTCATGGGATCCAGTTGATTTTGAACGATTCACATTCAGCAGCAATGAAACAGCGCAGGACGATTTTTTCAATAAGAAAGTAAAGAAGTACAAGCGGCTTCAAATTGTGGTTGAAAACAATACGATTTATGAACCGTTTGGGATTCTAAAGATAACAAAGACCTACACAGTAGGCAATTTTAGTAAGAACAGGGGGTAGAGCATGGCACTATCTGACGTAAAAATACTTCAAAGCGAGCGGAACGCGGCATATGTCAAGTCCAATCCGGGGCGAAGATTAAACGGAACCGTAGAGCAGAACAAAGACGCTTTCGATAAATTTCCGCAGCTGAATATGGATAAGCACAATGCATTAGTCGATTTATTGATAACTCTTGGGCTTGACAGCATCGCAGATGATATTGCATCCCGTTACACAAAGGCAGAGACTGATGCGAAGATATCCGAAGAAACAAATGATTTAGTTGAGAGCATCAGCTTCACAAAGGGAGACGGAAAATTCAAAATCACAACAAAGAGCGGAACTGTAACCGAAATTGATACCGACCTTGAAAAAATCCCTGCAAGCTTTGAGTTGATGGAAATTGACGGAAAGACATATTTAAGAATCACGAACCAAGACGGGACCTATACGCAAACCGATGTCACATCATTACTGAACGTATACACCTTTAATAACTCCGATACGATTGCCGTTACGGAAGACCCGAAATATTCTGTAAGCATCAGTGTGAAACCGAACTCTATCACACTAGACTATTTGTCGCTTGCGGCAGTATCAACCTTAGAGGGATATGTTTCTGCGGCGGCAGGAAGCGCAAATTCAGCGGCGGGAAGCGCGACAGCGGCAGAGGCAAGCGCAAACAACGCGAGCACATTTGAGCAGTCCGCTAAGGGATATTCAGAATCCGCTGCGGCTTCGAAAGATGCGGCTTCGGAAAGCGCAACAAGCGCAGGGAACGCCGCAACGATAGCAAATCAAAGAGCAAACGCGGCAAACAATTCCGCTATTTTGGCGCAGTCCTATACAAAAGGCGGCACAGGAACAAGAGAGGGTGAAGATGTTGACAACGCCAAGTATTACATGGAACAGGCAAGAGAGGCATCTGGCGGAGATTATGCAACGACTTCTCAACTGAAAGCCGGTCTTGATACAAAGGTAGACAAAGTCGATGGAATGGGATTGTCTGCGAATAATTATAACAATGCGGACAAAGGAAAAGTAGATAATCTGCCTGCCAACACCACAGACGCCCTGAGAAACAAGGTCGACAAAGTTGCAGGCAAAAATCTATCCAAGAATGACTATACAGACACAGACAAGAACAAAGTTTCAAAACTTCCGAACGACACAACGGCAGAATTGAATAAAAAAGCAAGGGTTCCGAGTGTCAATATTGGAACGATTCCAGTCGGCGGTACAAGTATTGCGTTTCAGAATACAGCAATCACAGAAAATTCAACCATTGATATTTATACGAATAAGTATAAGGTTGCACCGGAAACTGTTTCTGTAACGAACGGAGAAGTATCAATGACGTTTGCCCCATTAGAAGAAGTATTAAAAGTAAAGATTGAGGTGAGATAGATGGATACATGGTTCAACGCAAGCGGCGGCGGAGGCGGTCAAAATATAACAATAGACGGTTCAGTATTAAAGGACATGAAATGTACAATCAAGGAATCTTGGTTGAATGTTGGAGAAGTTCCAACTGTACCTAAGTATGATCCTGTATTCAATGCAAAAAACAAATACTATGGAAAACCTGTTGAATTTGAAGGGTATTTGTACGGATTTATACGGTACGGTTCATCAAGTACATCTAAAACATCGCTTATAAAATTTGATGAAAAAGGATATGAAGTTTTATGTGATATGCCTTATGCCGGCGGGCTTATGAATTATCTTTGCAAATACAAAGGTAGTTTGTATGCAATTTATAGATATAACAATACAAGTCCGTCAATTCCAACTGGAGAAATTTGGAAATTTAATCCAGATACAAAGTCATTTACAAAAGTAGCAACTATCCCAATTATAGCATATGATGTCTATGGGGCGATAGAATATGCTGGTTATTTGCACTTTTTTATTCGCACCTCTGGAGCAGACATAACTAGCAGCAGTTTCCATCACTACAAATTTAGTGGCACCTCAATTACGCTTGTAACAAGCAGTTCCCCTTTTATCAGCATCAATACTTTGTATGGTGTTAGAGAAGGCTACTTATATGCGCTGTATTGCCCAAATATTTTACAATCAGGAGAAACGCGGTTCTTTAAACGATTTAATGGAACGTCTTGGAGCGATTATTCTACGAATATTGATAACAAACTCCCATTGTATTCTGATGAATTACAAAATATTCCTTTTTTAATAGATGATAACCACTTTATGTATCTTCAAAGATCCAGTGCACAATTTGTAGAGATAAAATCAGAAAACACGTTTGATAATAGTATAATTGCACCATACTATTCATGCTCTGGAGTCCTTTTAATGTACAAAGGAAAACTCACTCTTTTATCTGGGTATTCAAGAATACAGGAGGGAGGAAATGGTATCTATAGCAACTTTTTTGTCAGAGAAAAAATATTATGTTTGGAGGGTTAAAAATGGAAAAAGATTTATATTATGTAATCGAGGACAACGGATACCACATTTACGACAGAAACGATTCACTGTTTCATGTTCACCAATACGAGCCGTTTATTCCTAATAAAAACATTTCTTATGAGGAAAACGCAAAGGCACAAATCGAAGATTTTATGAAACCGCCAGTTGGTGATGTTGACGTTATTTTGGACGATTTAGAGAAAGAGGTGGGAATCAATGGATAGCAGACAGACAGAGAGATTCGAAGCAATCAAAGAGGCTATTAGAGCTGGTAAGACAACATTAAACATTGTCGAACAGGTAGGCATCACTATTGAGGAAAAGCCGTCTATCGTCACACCAAGACCCGGATATAAATGGACTCCGCATCAAGCAAAAGCTGGTGGAGCCATAACGTGGGTTGAAGAAGCTGACCCTAACGCAGAGGGAACGGCAGATAAGCCGATTAGGTTCAAAGTTGGTATGGAAGTATACGAGAACTATTACTACACAGACGGCACCAAGAGATATGTTTGCATCAAGGCAGGCATGCCACCGGAACTGGCAGATGGCGAGTACTTTACTCAATTTTAGAATAACCCCGAAAACACAATTAGGTAAATCTTCTGACGATATGTGATGAACTAATCTATCACATCAGATTCAGATGCATCAAAATCTTTGTGTTTCGGGGTTATCTATACATAACACGTTTTTTGGCATCAAAGGCTGACACGATTATAAAAAATTTTAGAAAGGGATATAAGATGGCATCTAAAATTTACAACAAAAATAACATGAGTAGGTCGGAAGTCAGAAAAATGCAAAATGCACTGATAAACTCCGGATACAATGTCGGTAAGAGCGGTGCTGACGGCATATGGGGTAAAAACACATCTGCGGCACTTTCGGCTTATAAAAAAGCGACTGGAGGCTCAAACTCTTACGGAAATACTGTCGGAAACGAAACTTTTAGAAAGCTGTATAAAACAGGAAGCTCGGGTGGAACACCTTCGGGTGGTTCTCCATCAAGAGGAACGTCTTCGGGTGGATTTGGATTAGGAATTGTCGGTAATTTGGTTGGTGGCTTGGTCAATAATAAAAACAATGTAATTCAAGGATATTATAACGCATTATCAAGCGGAAGAATCAATCCTATTGGTTATGATAGTTTGAAACCAGATCAAAGCATACAAGACCAATGGGATGCGGCTTTGAATGGAATTCAGCGTTCCTACGATACGAGCATGGGTCAGCTTAGCAACGTATATAACCAAGGGGTGAACCAAGCGAATCAAGCGGCTAGTGATGCGGCAAGACAGCAGTACATTGCATATCGGCAGAATAAAAACAAACTCGCTGAACAGTTGTCTTCCGGAGGAATCACAGGCGGGGCAAGTGAAACAGCATTGAATAGTATCTTAAATGCCTATTCGTCCGGATTGGCGAGCAATGATGCGGCATTGCAAGAGGCATTGGCGAAGCTTGGAAGTCAGTACCAAGGAAACCTAGCGGACCTTATGTCTCAACTCCAAGCCAGACAATCTTCTATTGATGAGCGGTATGGTCAAATGCAGATGGAAGACTTGAAAAATCAACGTGAGCAGTTGCTTAACAACGAGTTATCTGCACTACAGACCTATTTGCAGCAACAGCAACAGAACAAGGTAAACGCGTGGAATAATAGAGTATCATCGAACATTCAAGCGAGGAATCCGAACTATGTATGGACGGATTCTGACGGACGGCTTCACTACAATAACTCTTCTGCGGCGGCTGCGGCGGCAAAGGCAATGGGGTACACTGTTGCGGATAATAGAAAGAATAAGAACAAGAATAATTCTTCCAGCAATAAGAAAAGTAAGTCTTACTCTACATCGAAGAAAAATAATTCATTAGATTATAGTTCCGTATGGGGAAACGCCAACAAATCAAATACAACAAGCAGCGGTTATAAGTCGATGAAGAAGTACAAGAGCTACAAAGGAGTTTGATATGGCAACAAGGAGAACGTCAAAACTTCCTACACAAGCAGACCTAGACAGAGAAAAGAAAAAGGCGCAGACGAGAAGAACGTCAAAGCTTCCAACACAATCTGATATGGATAGGGCAAGAAAAGATGCAAAGAGAAAGGAAACTTCAACTTCTCTACCCCCCAAAACCTTAAAGGAAAAGGTCAAACAGCAAGCCGACTGGCTTTGGCGCGACATTAAATCTGACTTTTTACCGACCGCAGAACGCCAAAAGGTGCAAGATCAGATTGCCAAAGAGAAGAAAGCAGAGTACAACAGAAAAGGCGGATTTAAGAACGATAAAGTCGGTCAATTCTATACTGGCTTGGGCGAGGGATTTATAAATTCCTCGCTTCCGGGCACAGCATACAGCATCGCAACTGGCAAAAAACTGTCTGAAAGCGACGTAATGACTAAGCCGCCAAAAGGCAAATACAAACCTAAAAAAATAAAAAATGCGGCTACGCAAGCATATGTTCCTAACAGAAAAAACAAAACACAGAAAGAAACAAGCAAAAAAATCGCGAGTTTCAACCCGCTTGAAGTAGAACCGACAAAGAACGCAGCGAAGTCTAGGAAAATAGGCAACATCGCAGGCGAAATGCTTGGCTATGCTACTGGATATGGCGCAGCTGAAAAAGCGACCACAAAGGCTGCAGGAAAAGTACTTGCTACTAAAGCAGGCAAAAAAGCAACCGAAAAAGCCGTTGCGAGCAAGGTCGGCAAGAAAATCGGCGAGGAAGCGACAAAACAGGTCCTAAAGAGTGCTACCAAGAACGCGATCGCAGATGCTACTGTTGGTACTGCGATGGATTTAGGCTTGGCAAGAGGCGAGGGCAAAAAAGGCAAAGAACTTGCCAAGGACATGGCGGTCAATGCCGGAATCAATGCGGTTACTGGCGGTGTCATGGAAGCAATTCCAGTGGTAAAAGCCTTAAAAGGCTCAAAGAAAGCTGTCAAGAAAGAACTTCCAAAAGTCGTAAAACAGGCTGTAAAGGACGAAGTTACACCAAAGATAGAATTGCCTAAAACCATCTCAGAACAGGCTGAAAACGTCAAAATCGAGCCTAAAATGGAACTTCCAACAGCTAATGGGAAAAAAGCAGGAAAAGCAACGTATATAAAGAATCCTTATAGCGGTGAAGTACCTAAAAAAACAGCTAATAGCGTTAAAAATTCAGTTGAGATATCTGGGAGTACAATGGACGATGTAAAATATATTGTCGAACATTCTCCGAGAAAGAGCGACTTGAAGCGAGAATTGAAAGAACGTTTCGGGTCACCGAGAACTGTTACAGTAAATGGTCTTTCGTTTAATGGAGAGCCTTATAAGGTAAGCTTAAACAAGAAATCGGTTGGAAAAATTGTTTCCGATGGAACAAAAGAGAATAACATTGCGTTCCTAAGCGTTGTCGATGATGCGTTAAAAAATGCCGACTATGTTGGAAGCGGTTCATATGTTCCTCATGGTTCAAAGACTAAAAACACTGTAAGATTTGATTATTTTGAATCTGATGTGAGAATAAATGGTGAAGATTACATCGCTCGCATTGATGTAGAAGCATTCCCAAATGTCAATAACTATAAGACGCACAATGTCGAAAAAATAGAGCTGATCCCAAAATCGGCTGCCGACGTAGGTCCACAACCTACCGCAGTCGATTTAGAATCAACTCTTAATCAAAGTATATCAAATTCCCAAAATAATGTCAAGCTAAAAGACCTTGGCGCAGATGTAGCTAGACCGAACCAAGCGTTTAAGGACGCTGAAATTGCTCCGCCCATTAAACAGGCTGCCGAAGAAGTCAAAATAACACCTTCCGGCAAAGAGACAAAGGTCGGTGGTTTTGATGTTGTAGGAAAACAAAACCTTGGAATTGTCAATCCGGACGTTAAGACTGTTCAAGAGGCGATGGAAAATGCAAGCGGAAAGTTTGATAAATTCTACAAAGCGACTGTAAACCAACAGCATGAGATTGACAGGCTTTCAAAGGCTGCCGGAGACAGACGCGCGGCGGATGCGGTTCAAGCGACAAGAAGCGCAAGCGGAACATCTGAATATATCTTCACGAATAAACTTGTCAATCCAAACGGCGACATCATAGATAATCGCTCATTCAAGGACGTTTTTATGCCAGTTTCCAAGAATTCTAAGGAATTCAACGTCTATGCGCAGAATCTAAATAACATCGCGAGATGGGCACAGGATAAGCCGCTTGATCGAAGCGTTTCTGCGGAAGAATCGCAAAGAATCGTAAACGAAATTCTGAAAGAGCATCCGGAATTTGCGAAAATGACGCAAGATATCAACGACTATTGGCAGAAATTCACCCATGCTTGGCTTGTTGATACAGGAAGAATGAACGAACAGGCATGGAAAGCAATGAACGACATGTATCCAAACTATGTTCCCGCTTTTATGAAAGACAAGGGCGTTAGAGTAGGCGGAAGCAAGTTTGCCGTTGATGCCGGTACAAAGGGTGCCAAAGCTGGCACAACGCTTGACAGAGTGCCGATTGAAGATGCAATGATGGAACAGGTTCAGCAGCTTGTCAAGTCAACACGAAAGAACGACATGTATCTTAGCGTTATTGACACACTGCGGAAAGACCCCGAAAATCTCAAAAGATTTGGTATCGTTAAGAGCGAAACTTCACCAATCAGCGGAACGGACATTGATGAGTTTTTGTCATTAGCGGACCAAGAAGCGTTGAAAGAAGTAAACTCCAAAGTATACACCATATCCGCAATGGAAAACGGTCAAAAAGTCACAGCCTACATCAACAAGGACCTAGCGGAGGCTTTTGGAAAACTGGATAATCTTATCGGTTCGCCGCAGATGCAGATGTTTGCAAACATTGGAAAGTCCATTACGAACCCATTAAAAGCGGGAATCACTGGATACAACCCATTATTCGCTATATCGAATGCAGCAAGAGATATCCCTACCGCATTGATTCAATCTGAATATGGAATGCTCAAAACGACAAAGAATATGTTCAGAGGCATCAAGGAAATTGCTACAAACGGCGATATGTGGCAAAGATACCTTGCTTTGGGCGGTAAGTCTTCCGGATATATCAAGGCGAATAAGGGTTTTGAAAAGAATTTATCTTTGAGCAAAAATCCTATTAGGAATATATGGGAGGGCATGAAAACAGTCCTTGGCTCCGTCGGTGAAGCAACAGAATCCATACCTAGATTTGCAGAGTTTATGTCCTCTATGGAAGCGCATGGAGATGCAGCAAGGGCATTGACGGAATCAGCGGAAGTGACGGTAAACTTCTCGAGAGCGGGAGAGGTCACAAAATTCCTTGACGCATGGACGCTTTACCTCAATGCGGCAGTACAAGGTATTGACAAGTTTGTTAGAACAGCCAAGGCACATCCAGTCAGAACAGCGGCTAGGAGCCTTGAAGTCGTTGGAGTTCCGTATGCGCTTTTAATGGTAAATAACTGGTCAAACCCGCATTATCAAGACCTTAACGACAGAACCAAACAGAACTACTTCTGTATTCCAAACCTTGCAGGGGAGATTGATGAGAGCGGAAACGCAAAGACATTTATCAAAATACCGCTCAATAGAGAATACGGGTCAATATTTGCTTCTTCAATGGACGTTATCGCAGGGTATTTGAGCGGAGAAGCCAACCCTTGGAACGGATACGCGGAAACATTAAAAACAAACTTTCTTCCTCCGAATCCGCTTACAGACAATGTTCTTTCTCCGCTTGCCTTAAACTTGCCGCAAAACAAGGACTTTGCGGGGCGTTCTATCGTTCCGAAGAATCTCGAAAATGTTTCGCCGCAGCTGCAATATGACTACTCGACAAGCGGACTAGCAAAGGGGATTTCCAATGTGGCAAATAACCTTAGAATACCATCCGACACCTTAAAAAGTCCGATGAAAGTCGATTATCTGCTTGACAGTTTCGGCGGGTATCTAGGGCAAGTAGGTCAAGCGGTAACTGACCCGCAGCTGCAGGGTATAGGAGAAAGAATCAAAGGTGCTACAATAGACCCATTTGTCAACAGGTTCACCGCAGACCCTAGATTCTCATCGGGCGTTGTTTCCGATTTCTACGATAACAAGGAAAATGCGGAACGTGCCGCGAATGACGAAAAAATCTTGACTGGCGGCAAAGGTCAAGCGTATGTAGAGAATAAGACATACAACGCTATTCAACAGGAATTATCCGACTTGTCTAAGCAAGAACGTGAGATTTTGTCTAGCGGTCTATCGAAAGCAGAAAAGGATCGTCAAATTAAAGCAATCAGAGAACAGAAGAATGAGATAGCCCGCAGCGCAAGCCAAAGGGTGCAATCGGCTGTTTCTGCGTATCAAGATAATCCGGAATATGAAACGCAAATGAATACACAGCAGAAGCAAAGCTATGAAAAGAAATTCAAGAAACTTGGCATCAGCAAAGAGGATTATGCAGAGGCAAAGAGCATTGTGCAAGGCTTCGACAGCAACGTTGCCAAGGCGTATGCACTATTGGAAAACGGAAAATCTCCGGAATTAGCAAAGGCTATGACATCTCAAAGCGCGATTGATGATGCAACAGAATTAAAGAAACGCGGTGTTACATTGGACGATGTAAACACTGCAAAAACCATCGTAAAGGACAGTGGGTACAAGAAGTCTATCGGTCAAGCATATGCTTTACTCGATAATGGTCAATCTGTGGATGTGGCATCAGTTATGACATCAGAACGAGCCGTTCAGCGTGCAACTTGGCTAAAGCAATCGGGCGTTACACCTGATCAATTAGACCAAGTGGCAGAATTCATAGACGCAAACGGAAACGGAAGCTACAGTAAAGACGAAATTGTGTCCTTTTTCAATCAGAACAGCGGATTCAGCACTGCGCAGAAGAAGGCAATATTTTTGGCGCTTAGTACGGCGAAACACAGTCCGTACTAGAAAGGAGAAGATATGTACAAACCAAGGTTAAAAGCACCCGCACCGAATAACGCGTTGTGGACGAGGAAAAATCCGTTCCATAGCGCAGGGTACGGACTGCCAAACTGCACAGCGTATGCTTGGGGCAGATGGTATGAAATTATCGGCAAAACACCGAAGCTTTCTCTTGGCAATGCGGGAAACTGGTATAAGAACATCAAGGACGGCTACGATCGCGGCGATACGCCACGACTTGGAGCCGTTATTTGTTGGTCGAAAGGTGAGGCGCAGGGCAAAGGGCATGTTGCTATTGTCGAGGATATCAAGTCTGACGGTTCCATTGTAATTGGCGAGAGCGGTTACAAGAAGTTTCGGTTCCGCACAATGACCTTAAAACCGCCGTACACGTACTTTACCGGATACAAGCTGCAAGGATTCATTTATTGTCCGAAAGTCGTAGAAAAGACCTATAGAGTGCTTTCTACGGTCAATATCAGACAAAAGGCATCGCTTACAGCACCCACAGCGGGAAAGCTGAAAAAGGGCGAGTATGTGACCGGAATTCCGCAAGGGACGTGGCTAAAAACCGATAAGGGCTACGCAAGAATCAAGGGAATCAGAGAGTATATAAAGGAGATTTAGTTATGGATACAGCACATTTTCTTGGCATGTTGGTTGTCGCATTGGGCAGTTTGTTCGGGTTTTTTTGGGCGTTGGCGCGCCCGTTAATAAGTGGCGTGACGGAATTGACAAAAAGCATCACATCATTAAACGAATCAGTAAAGGGACTGAAAGACGATATGCAGAAGATCAAGGACGACCTCAAGGAAGAGACAGAGCATGCCAGTCTGTCCCGTAAGCGCTTATGGGATCACAACGATGAACAGGATAGAAAAATTGAAAACCATGAAAAACGTATCTATCACATGGAGTTAAAGAACGGAGTGAGCCATGAAGAAAAGAACTAAGTTTGTTATAGCTGCGATGGTCAATATCATTTGGTACACCGTCGTTGTTTTGGTGCTGTCTTATAAAGACAAGACGGTGCCGGATGCGCTGACCGTTGCATGGTTTGGCGCATGGGTATCCGAACTCGGAATGTTATGTGGCATCAAACTGAAAAGCAAGGACGAATAGCAGAAAAGAGGCGTTAGAAAAAGTGTACCGCAAACCATACCGAAACAAAAAGAGAAAAGGAGTATCATTATGATCAACTGGACGGAAGTAATTATTAGCTTATGCACACTGATTATCACAGGCGTTTTAGTCCCGCTTGTGACGGCAAAATGGAAGACTGCAAAGGCTGAAATGAGCAAAGAAAAGCAGGAAACAATCATGTACTGGACGGAAGTTTCAGTCAGATGGGCGAAACAGTGGATGCAGTCTGAAACAGGCGAAAAGAAAAAGGCAGAGGTTTTGCAGTTTGTTTCCAATAAGCTGCAAGAGCTGAGAATCAATGTCTCTGCCGACGAATTAGACAAAATTATTGAAGCTGTCTACGAACAGGTAAAGAAAGAGATAAAAGAATAGGAGAAAACATGCGGGTATGTGGCTTCACCAAGCCGGAACTCGACTTCTTTCGTGAAAATTGCAATTTTGTCAATTTAGAGATTGAAGTATTTGAGATGCGGTCAAGAGGGATTCCCTTAGAAGCAATCGCCGAAGCACTCAACATATCAGCAGACACAGCAAGGAAATATTCTCAACGTGTAAACAGGAAAATAGGGAAAGTATTGTAAGGGGTCGATTCTGACCCCTTCTTTTTTTATGCCTTTTTTGTACCTTTTTCGTAAATTGTCTCATTGGCGTATGCGTGTCAGAATAAAAGAAAAAAGGAGAAAATCATGTTCAACACACAGGGCATTCAATATGTCAATGGAATAGAGAGCGCAAACGCTTATAGAATTTTCCCGAACCAACAAGTCATACTGATGGATTCTACAAGACCTAGATTCTATTTGAAAACGTCCGACGCTTCCGGATTCTCTACGGTAAAGGCTTTTGATTTTGTGGAAGTGCAAGAACCGAAAGCTGATATTGTAAATCATGCGGAATTAGACGAATTAAAGGCGCAGATCATGGAATTATCCGAAACAATCAAAAAGTCGCTCGCAGATAAGGGGGTAGAGTAATGAATCCTATTCTACAAATGACACAGATCGCACCAGCAATCGGTCAAATAAAACAAATCATGCAGACTGCAAAAGACCCGATGTCCGCGCTTAGTCAAATGAACGACCCAAGAATCAAAGAGGTTATGGATATGGTAAACGGTAAAAATCCACAAGAGGTTTTTTATCAGAAATGCAACGAAATGGGCATAAACCCCGATATGATTCTTGGCATGCTTCGATAAAATTGCAATTTTATAAATAAAAGAAAAGGAGTATTATCATGGAAAATTATTCTTTAGCTGACATCAGCGCAGTTACCGGCAAGGATACAAGCGTACTCGGTGGCGGCGGTTCCGGATTGTGGATCTTCGCTTTGCTGATTCTTCTGCTCATCGGTGGCGGCGGGTTTGGTTTCGGTGGGGCAAAAGGTTCTCCGGTCACAGAAGCAGGGCTTTGCAATGCTATGAACTTCAACAACCTTGACAACGCAGTCGGTAGATTGAATGACAGCTTGCAGGCTGATTACATGGGTCTTCAGAACGGACTTTCCAATCTTGGATACGAAACGCTTCGTAACTTCGGCACGACACAAAATCAGATTTCGCAGTGTTGCTGCGAGACGCAGAGAGCGATTGACGGCGTAAACTACAATGGTGCAATCAATACCGCGGCAATCAATGCAAACACGACAGAACAGACACAGAAAATCTTAGATGCCATCACCGGAAACAGAATGGCAGATATGCAGAATCAAATCAATCAGCTTCAGCTTCAGACTGCATTATGCGGCATTCCGAAAACGAATCCGTATGGTTATTACATGGCACCGATCGCCTATGGGTGCAATGGAATGACAGGGACGACTTTAGTATAACGATAGGTTAAAGAATCGGCGGGGTTTCCCCGCCGTTGTCTTGGAAAGGAATGAAAATGTTAAAAGCAAACATCACAACTGCGACAGCAGTAACAGCCGGAACGGATATTCCGCTGAATCTCATCTTCAATACGAATTGCAACACAGCAATGACGAATAACCGCATCAACTTAAACAAATGCGGCGCGTATGATATTGACGCGATGTTTAATATTACAGGTGTAGCTGCCGGAAACATTACTTTGCAGATGTATAACAACGGCGTTGCTATCCCAGATGCGGCAGCAGGGGCGACATCGGCAGCTGCAACAGACCTTATCACGCTCAACGTTACGGATATTGTGCGGGCTGTAAGAAACAACATCGGAACGGAAGCTGCATTGTCGTTCAGACTGTCTGCATCAGCCACAGTCAATAACGCAATCGTGACGGTAGAAAGGATTCAGTAATGGAATACATGGAATTGATTAGTCTTATTTCGCGCAAGGAAGAGCCGAAATGGGATAGGGTTCACCATGCAATCAATAACGGAATGGAACGATTGAAAAGATACGACCCTGCGTGCTATGAAAGTATCATGGACGAAATTGGCGCAGTGGCATACCATATTTGCGATGAAAAGGCAAAAGAGATCGTCAGAAGCATGCGTCCGTATGGCGAGAAATGGTCGATGGAAACAATCGTTTCATTTATAAGCGCAAAAAGAAGCGATTTTGATTGCGTTTCATGGTACATGGTGATGAATATGTGCTACAACGATTATCACGACACAGCGGCTATGGTGGGTATGTCTGAAGACACAGAATTCTATTACAGCATGTCGGATAACTTCATCAATGACGTTGATGGAAAGAAATACAAAGTAGCAAAGTATTTTCTTGACGCATAAAAACATCAGAGGTATAATAATAATGTAGAAATCCTATCTTTCGTACGAGTATACACACACACTTCACAGAAAAAACCACCGCTTGCCGGTGGTTTTTCTGTTGAAGTCAATATATAACTATCATCATGGAACAGATTCGTATGTTCCGATATCATGGTAATCAATTTTTCAAAAAAATATCCAGTCTGTACTGGTTCTTCCCCCACCTTGTTCCATTGTCTAATATTTCTAATTGAGTATAGACGATACTGCCTATTATATTTTTTAGAAAATCGTTCTTCTGTTTTGCTGTTAGTTCCTCTGATTTCATTGCGTCTATTGCTTGATACAGTGTTCCGATTTTCTCTTTGTAGTCGATTGTTTCCGGCTCGTTAGCCAATATCTCTTCATACTGTTTTTTTAGTTTCTCTTGTTTTTCCATCAAAATAGAATTACGTTTCCGGAATGTCATTTCGTCGTACGTTCCGGATTCTAGGAACGAAAACAATCTTTCTTGCTGCACATCGAGTTCTTGAAGATTTCCTTTTATTTCCGAAACTTCTTCGTTGTATCTCTGTAGTGCGATGTCAATCCCGGAATCAATTTTAATCTGAAAGTCTCTTGCATTTTCTTTTAGTGCATCTATGATAGCATTGTATATTTCCTCAAACGGAACAGAACGTGATCCGCAGTATCTTCGATTTGCGCACATCAATCTTGCCTCACCGCGTCCTGGGTGATATATCATAGCACGACCGCAGCTGCATTTTAGAATTCCTACCAAAGGATTTGTCACCCCTTTGCCCATCTTTGTTTTAGGAAGATTTCCGAGGCGTTCTTGCGCAGCATAAAATCTTTCTTCTTGGGTGATCGCAGGCTGTTTTCCATCAAAAATTCTTTGTGGGGCAGTCCTATGACGTGATACAACCACTTTCCCGTCAACCAGTTTTTCAACCATCGGACGTCGTCCAACTGAAATTTTACCTATATAAATAGGATTCGAAAGAATGTGTCTGACTGCATCTGTTGAGAAATGTTCTGCTTTTCTTGGTTTTATTCCCATGTTGTTTAATTTAGCTGCAATTCCATACAAGGACATTTTTAAGTCCACGAACCAAGAGAAGATTTTATCAACTATTGGTGCTTCTATTTGGTTAGGCTTCAGCGTTTTTCTGCGACGCTTGCCGTCCATAACGTAATCAATGTCATATCCAAACGGCGGAACGCTTCCAAGGTACCAACCCTCTGATGCAGACAGTTTTCGCCCGCGCGCCATGACTTCTTTCGCGTATTCAAGGTAATCACGCCCGCGTAGCAGTTCGTCTTGAAACATCTTTTCGTCAAACTTATCCCATAAGTCAAATATTTTCATTGGTGTAACGATCGTTGTGCGGCTGTATTTGAACGCCTGCATCAAACGACCGCAGTCCATTAAATCGCCCCTAGAAAGACGCTGCGGGTCAACGACCAACACAGATTTTACGTCAGACGATTCAATTCGTTTCAATAGTATCTGCATTTCCGGTCGTGTGTGAATCTTTTCTCCGGATACGACCTCACGATAAATTTGACTTTCCGGAATTCGATAACCATATGCTTTTTCTGCGTATTCTTGAAGCATTGTCTCATGCCTTGATAGCACTTCTTCCACAGTCTCGTATGGGTTATCTGAACGAGACTTCCGTAAATACATCAGTACCATGTTATTTTCCTCTTACCAACACCTTGAACAGGCAGTATATCCTTGCGCTTCTGCGTCACTTAGATCTATTGCAATGCAGCTTTGGCTTAAATATTGACACCCGTACCTATGATACTTAGAACCAGTATTTGTTACATACACAGTTTCTTCGGCATAGTCGCTGTAGCTATCTTCTTCGTTCCAAACATTATATTGTGGTATAGGTTCACACTCAATTTTAGCAGATCTCCATTTGCTTAGTCTGCTGCTCTCAAAACTCTCATCACGACTGACTGCTTGAACCTTATAGTAATATCTTTGACCAACTTCTACATCCGTATCTTTATAACTATCATCGTATGTATCATGTTCCCATACGCAAGAGTCTTTTTCTGTCCCCCTATATATTGAGTAGTGATCCGCGTTTTTTATACTATTCCAATTTAGTGTAATTCCCCAAGCATCACTAGATATGTTTTTTATCTTCGGACGGTTTAGTTTTATAGCTTCAGATTCAACAACTTTATCATCAATCTGGCTTGTTGCATCTGTTTCTGGATATGCTGTCATGTATCCAACAGAGAATGATATAAAAACAGTCATAGCCCACGTTAAGGCTTTTTTCCATTTCATAGTGTCCCTCCTAAATCAAATGTCTAATTGCTTCAATCTCTCCGATTGGCATGTCGCTGTCGAAGTCGTTATGAGCAATATGTGCGATCTCGTGTCTGATTGTACGTATTTGAGCATCTTCCGATAGATTCTCGTTTATTACAATAGTGTAATAATTTTCGCCATCCTCGTACCTGCAAAGAACAGCACCGCGAAAATCGCAGTCGAATGGTCTAAATACGATTTTCACATTTTCCTCCAATACATCACCTCATTTCAAGTCTTTCAATAAGTTATAAAAAGCGTCCAAGCGCTCTTTAGACATTCCCTTTGCCACGTCAAAGATTGCCCGCAGTTCTTTGTTCTTTTGAAGTTCTCTTGCGATCTGTTCTGTCTCATCGTCATAATAGCTATCTTTAGATGTACCGCTATCTACACCAGTAAGAATGTAATCGGTAGATACTCCGAAGTATTCCGATAGTTTCAACAAGTTTTCATATGTCGGAGTGCTTTTCTTCCATTTATATGCATGCCCTTTTGTCATATTGTTGTCTATTTCCATTTGCTGAATCGTAGTTCCCTTGCCCTTGCATAATAATTTCAATCTTTCATATACGTCCATTTTTTTCTCCAATCATACATAAACTTTTGCGTATAAAGTGTTGACATACGCAAAATTTTGTGTATAATAAAGATATAGACGCAAAACTTTACTGAAAACAAAAAAGATATACGCAATACATTCTTGATTATTTAGTGTGGTTACTTGAATAATAGAATAAATTACGTAAGTTGTCAATGCTTTTTCGTAAAGTTTTACGCAAAATAATGCAGAGGTGAGGTATGGAAAAGAAAACAAAAGAAGAGCATGCCATAGATTTAATAAAATTTGGCATGCAGTTCTGGGAAAATCCTTTGGCACAGGAATATATATTACTTTCCGCAAGGCAAATAGCGAAACCCGCTTTTTTTCTCGGAGTATTTACAGGGATTAGCGGAACAGTGCTCGGAATATGTTTATTGAAGATTCTGTTGCGATAAGAAAGGAGAACAATAACACCATGAAAAGCATGTTGAAAACAGCCCAAGAAGAACAAGAAGCTGCTCAAAAAGCATTTGAACGGCGAAGAGCGATAATCAGATATACGCTTTCGTTGTCAAGCCTTGCGATATCAGTAACAGCGCTGATTATAGCGCTACGCTGATCGTAAGAGAAATGATGGAAACTATGATAGCAATAACCGATATGCTTGTGGGGAACCAAAATCGAAAGTCGTCTTTACGCTTTTCTGATAAAAACGATTCACCTTTAGCTGTTATCTCTGCAAGATATGGTTTTCCTACAATTCTTGTATGGTATCCAATCGAAATCAAGCCCTCTTGGTATAAAAATCGATATTGCTTCATATAGGATAAATCGTTTTCATGACCGCTTAAATCTACGGATCCATCTGCAATAGTTTTCAATATTGAAATTTGTTCTTTTGAATAATGTTTCATGTTATCACCTCAAAAGCATTATAGCAAAAAATTACGAAAGGAGAAATGATGATTTACGAAAACATTAGGTACTACGCCAAAAAGCGCGGCATTTCGATTTCGGAGTTGGAACGTCAATCAGGTCTTGCAAGAGGTCATATTGGAAAATGGGAATCAAAAAGCGAACCGACTATTTCAACCCTGCAAAAGGTCGCTGACGTTTTAGGCGTAACAGTTAACACGCTGCTTCGGGAAAGGAAAGAGTAATGGTAGTTATTCATGGGGAAATCAAGAGAACCCCAAAACTAGAAAAAGCGATTGCAGAAGTGATTCTGCAGCTGGAGGCAAAATGTACAGAAAAACAGGCGGCGGCATCTTAGGCGCCATAGACAAAATCAAAAAGCCTTTAGGCGGTATCTTGGCAACGGCTGCAATCATAACGATGCTTGGCTTTGCCGGACATGATGACCTAGAGGAAGCACAGTCTAAATCACATGTAACTCACCAAGTCGAGTTAAAACGTGAGTTAAAACGTGAGTTAAAACAAGAACCTAAACAAGAATGGAAAACTCTTGGAGAGTTCAAGGTAACAGCATATTGTAGCTGCCGGAAGTGCTGCGGAGTATGGGCTGATAACAGACCGAACGGCATCGTCTATACAGCATCCGGCGAAGTAGCCGAAGCGGGCAAGACAATCGCTGTTGATACTTCGGTTATCCCATTCGGTACAGAGGTCAGAATCGGAGACACTGTTTATACAGCACAAGACACTGGTTCAGCAGTCAAGGGAAACGTCATAGACATTTACTTTGACAGTCACGAAGATGCTGTAAAACATGGTGCCAAACGCTTAGAAGTAGAGGTGAGAAATGAATAAAAAAAGGAACGCCAACGAGGGGCAATTCCAAAATAACCAAGAAAACTATAACAGACAATCACTAGAAAGTCAAGCTATGACACTGATTAAGTCTGCTAACGAGCAGAATCCAGTGACGCGTAAAAAACTGGCAAGGCACTTAGATGTTGACGACAGGACAGCAAGGCTTGTGATTGAGGTTCTTAGACACAACGGCGAACGTATCATCGCACATGAAAAGGGCGGCTATTTCTACGCAGAGAACGAAAAACAGTACCGCAGATGGCGCGACAGCATTACTGCTAGAATTCGTAACATGAACCACATGCTGCAGAAAATGGACGGTGACAGAAAATGATATGGAGATCAGATAGCCCCGCTTCCGATGCAGAGCGATGGGAATACGAAAAAGCCCACGCATACGATAACAGACCAATCTGCTCTGAATGCGGCGAACATATCCGTAGCGATTACGGATACTGGTTCGGAAAGAAGCTAATCTGCCAAGACTGCCTAGACAGCAACAAGGAAAGGATGGATACATACGATGATTAAAGCTAAAAACGAAATCGTTAAACTTAGAGGAAACGCAATCGATCTGTTCTGCGAGTTAGAACTCATAACTAGAGCGCTCAGATGTGAACTTAAGGAAGAGGTAACGGAGGAAATCTTTGATGCCATGTTGCAAACGATCTGCGATTACTCAAAAAATACAGACGAACAGCTCATAAAAAAATTGAAATAACTTCGTAAGGAACGCAGAAAAGTTACTTCAAATAATAATTAAAAACTTTGTCGAGGAGAACGAACATGAATAAACTAATAAAAATTCAAAAGGAACTGAAAGCCCCAAAGTGAATTCGGATACTGGTTTGGCAAGAATCTAATTTGCCAAGATTGCTTAGACAGCAACAAGGAAAGGATGGATATATACGATGAATCTTGAATTATACGAAAAGTTCCGCAAGGTGCCGGAAACAGCAAAGAAAAACATCGGCGGCGGCAGACTTAAAGGAATGACTGACATCAATCCAATGTGGCGAATCAAAACACTCACCGAAGCATTTGGGGTCTGCGGCTTCGGATGGTATTACGAAATTGTAGACCAGTGGCTTGAGACGGCAATGGCGAAAGACGAGATTACAGCGAATGTAAAAATAAACCTTTATGTTAAGCAAGGCGACGAATGGAGCAAACCGATTGTGGGAATCGGCGGCTCAATGCTTGTAGCGAATGAAAAGAATGGGCTGTATGTGAACGATGAATGCTACAAAATGGCTCTGACGGACGCTATCTCCGTCGCTTGCAAATCCCTCGGAATCGGTGCGGATGTCTACTGGAACAAAGACAACACAAAATACAATGACAGCAAAAAAGAGAATCAAGAAGCTACATTAAAAGCAAAAACATTAACTTATCGCGAAAAACTGATTATCTACTTAAAGGAAAGCGGTTTATCATTTGCCGAAGTGGCAAAAGATTACGGCTTGAACGGATCAACAACAGAAGAACGTTTCGCGGAGGTTCTGAAAGATTTGGAGGGTAAATAATGCAGGACGTAACAAAGGATAGAGATAAATACATCGGCGGCAGCGACATCGCGGCGATTCTGAATATCTCTAAATTCAAGACCCGTTGGCAGCCTCTGAAAGAAAAAGCCGGAGTTGAGGAACCGTCTTTTACCGGAAACGTCTATACGGAATACGGAAATGAACTCGAGCCTAAAATCCGAGCCTATATTAACGATCAATGTTCGACGAATTTCGTTGAGGGAAAAATCATAAATGGCTATCTTAGATACCACGCTGATGGCGTGGACTATGACAAGGGAATGGTTCTTGAAATAAAGACCACTTCCAGAATCCATGAGGATGTCAAAGATTACGACTATTACCTTTGCCAACTGCTTATGGGAATTGAAATGTACGGATATGAAAACGGAATTTTGGCGGTGTATGAGAGACCGAAAGACTTCGACGAAGAATTCGATTCAAATAGGCTTACGCTTTACGACATTAAAAAATCTGACTATTCCGCATACATAGAACACATCAAAGAAGAGGTTGAACGCTTCCGGTCAGACTGGATGAGACTGATGGAAAATCCATTCACGACAGAAGAAGAATTCCAACCGAAAGAGATTGTTGAGATTGCGGATAAAGTATTCATTTTAGAATCGCAAATTGAAATCTATAAGGCAATCGAAAAAGAGTACAAGGACGCAAAGGAAAGCCTTAAGGCAGGCATGGAAAAGTACAACATCAAGACGTGGACGAGACCAAGCGGAACAAAGATAACGCTTGTTCCGGACGGAGAACAGACCACAGAGAAAAAATTCAACGAAAAGCAATTCAAAGAAGAACACCCTAAACTTTACGAAAAGTATTGCGAGGAAGTAACCAAGAAAGGCAAGGCGGGATATGTGAGAATCACCGCAGGGAAAAAGTGAACGGATTCGATTTAATGAACGAACTTCAAACCAAAACACAGCAGCTTGACACGTCAATCAAAATGCTTCGAAAGACAGGTACGGCATATGCAGAAGCGGAGCGAGACTATAAGGTTTTGCTTCGGCAAGAGTGCCTGAAACTTCGCGATGATGGCATGGCAATCGGAATGATTGACAAGACCGCTTATGGTATTCCTGCGGTAGCAGAAGCAAGATTTAAGCGAGATATTGCAGAAGCCACCTATAAGGCAAACCAAGAGGCGATCAATTCGATCAAGTTGCAAATCAGAATTATTGACGGTCAGATTTCAAGAGAATGGGGGCACTCAAATGGCTAAATCAATTTTGCAAGACACAAAAGAATGCTTTGTGTGCCGGACTACACAAGATTTACAGCTGCATCATGTGTTATACGGAACATCAAACCGAAGACAGGCTGATAAGTACGGCTTAACTGTATGGCTTTGCCTCCGGCATCACACAGGAGATCGGGGCGCACACTTTGACAAGGGCTTAGATCTGAAGCTAAAAGAAATGGCGCAGGCTAAATTTGAAGAAACACACACAAGAGAAGATTTTATTAGAATTTTCGGGAGGAACTATCTATGAATAACGTAATTCTGATTGGCAGGCTTGTTAGAGAACCGGAGTTGAGATACACATCCGGCTCGCAGATGGCAGTATGCCGCTTCACCTTGGCAATCGACCGCAGAGTGAAGCAGGGCGAGGAAAAGAAAACAGATTTTCCGAACATTATCTGCTTCGGCAAGACTGCCGAGAACTGCGAAAAATTCCTTGCCAAGGGAAGAAAGGTCGCAGTGCAAGGCAGACTGCAAACAGGAAGCTACGAAAAGGACGGTGTAAAGCACTATACCACAGACGTAATTGCGGATAACGTTGAATTCCTCGAATGGGGCGAAAAAAACGGCGAGAACGCAAAAGAGAGCCGTTCAGAGACTGTTCCGGAAGGCTTTGAGGCACTGGACGAGGATGTACCATTTTAGAGGAGAGACATGAACGTAGGACACAGCGAGGAAGAATATCATACAGTAAGAGATCCGAGGAAAAGAACGCTAATCATCTACGGAAAACTGGCAGGGCTGAACGATTACACAAAGGCTTGCAGAACGAATAAATTCGTCGGAGCGCAGATGAAAAATAAAACGGAAACGTTGATTCTGACATATATCGGCAAGCAGAAAATCGGACGTTTCCGCGGGAAAGTGAAGTTAAACTTTCGGTGGTACGAGCCGAACCGCAAAAGAGATTTAGACAACATCTGCTTTGCGAAAAAATTCATTTTGGATGCTCTAGTATCTTCCGGAACGATCGAGGCTGATGGTTGGCGATGCGTAATCGGCTTCACTGATGAATTCTTCGTTGATGCGAGGAATCCGAGAATCGAGGTAGATATAAATGAGCAAGGGATGGGTTCCGATTAGCCGGCAGATTCAAGATCATTGGCTATGGAAAGATAGACCATTTGATAAAGCCAGGGCGTGGATTGATTTAATTCTGCTAGCTAATCACGAAGAAACAAAAGCACCAGTAAATAACGAAATTGTAACCTATGAAAGGGGGACAGTCACAACAAGCATAACTGCATTGGCGGAACGTTGGGGGTGGAGCAGACACAAAGTCCGAGATTTCATAGACCTACTAAAACGGGACAGTATGTTGACCAGTAAAAGGACAGCAAACAGGACAGTCATAGTGCTTGAAAATTACGCATTATACAACGATATAGCGTCTGAAAAAGGACAGCAAAAGGACATTGAAAGGACAGCAAAAGGACAGTCTGCGGACACAAACAACAATGATAACAAGTTATTTAATAATAATAATAACAAAAACGCGCGCGCGCGTGAGGGATTTGTTGCACCTACCCTAGAAGAGGTGCAAGCCTATTGCGCAGAACGAAACAACAACGTAGATGCACAGCGGTTTGTTGATTATTACACAGCGAACGGTTGGATGGTAGGACGGAACAAAATGAAAAACTGGCAAGCGGCGGTCAGAACGTGGGAGAGACAGGGAACGGCTGAGAATGTTCGCCACCCTACAAGAACGCAGAGAGGTTTCTGCGAAACACCTGTTACTGATGACTTAGACGACTTGTTCTAGGAGGACGGCGTGAAAAAATGCGAAAAATGCGGAGAGCCGCTAGAGTACGAGATTACGGTTTTGGGGGCTAGGCAGAAAATAAGCTGCATTTGCTCTTGCAGGAAAAAGGAACTCCAAGAGAGAGAAGAACGCGAAGCAAAAGCAGAACGCGAACGAAACAGAATGATATGCTTCAACGGTTCAAGCCTAAAAAACTGCACGTTTGAAAATTCCGACGATTCCAGGTACATGCAAATTGCCAGAAACTATGCAGATCATTTTCGTGACCTTGCGAAAATGGGTAAAGGATTGCTGCTTTATGGAAACGTAGGGACCGGAAAAAGCCATTTGGCAGCTTGTATTGCAAATAAGCTAATAGACCAAGGTTATAAAGTCCTGATGACAAATTTTGCAACAATCATCAATCAGCTTCAAGCGTCGTTTGACGGACGAAAAGAGTACATAGACAGCCTAAACAGGTATGCGCTTCTGATGCTGGACGACCTTGGAGCGGAGAGAAACACAGAGTATATGCAAGAGCAAGTATTCAACATCATAGATTCAAGGTACTTGTCCGGACTGCCGATGATTGTCACAACGAATCTGACATCAAGCGAACTGAAAAAGCCGGACAACATTGGATCCGGAAGAATTTATGACAGAATATTGGAACGATGCCACCCGGTAGAGGTCAGCGGCGTATCTATGCGTCGAAAAAAAATCAAAGACGATTTTACGGAGATGGAAAGGATGTTGAAATGTGAAAAAGGTTAAGTGCGAGATTTATAGAGATTCAATGCAAAATTACAAGAAATATTCAATACCACCGGCACAACTGATTATTGCAGACGTGCCGTATAACGTAGGCAATAACTTTTACGGAAGTAACCCGATGTGGTACAAGGGTGGTGATAACAAAAACGGCGAAAGCAAGCTTGCCGGAAAGTCTGCGTTCAATTCAGACTTTAACTTCAACCTGTATGAATATTTCCACTTTTGCCACAAAATGATGAGGAAAGACGACACAGGAAAACAGAGCAGAGGCAGGAGCAGCAACAGTCCTTGCATGATCGTGTTTTGTTCGTTTGAGCAACAAGCAACGCTGATAGACGCGGCAAAGAAACACGGATTCAAAAACTACATTCCGCTTGTGTTTATTAAGAATTATTCTCCGCAGGTGTTAAAGGCGAATATGCGCGTGGTTGGAGCAACGGAATACGCATTGCTTTTATACAGAGATAAGCTGCCGAAATTCAGAAACGGATTACAGGTTGACGAAAACGGAAAGAACATCAGAGGAACTGGAAAAATGGTGTTTAACTGGTTCACGTGGGAGAAAGACGGAAAAGAAATTCCAAAGATTCACCCAGCGCAAAAGCCGGTGAAGATTCTAAAAAAACTAATAGAGACATTCACTGATCCAGGAGATGTAGTCATAGATCCATGTTGCGGCAGCGGATCTACGCTAAGGGCAGCAATGGAACTCGGAAGAAGCGCATACGGATTTGAAATCGACAGAAATTTTTACAACGAAGCGAAAAACAGAATGCTTGTGCTTCCGGAAGACCCGCAGATTGAAATGGAGATGTAAACAATGAGCAGAAGAGAAACAGGCGCAGAAAAGCCGGAAGACCCAAAATGCAAATGGTTGGAAGACGAGGTTTGTTGTAACGGAGATTGTCCGATGGTAGGAGATTTTCCGCATGATGCTTGTATAGTTTGTAAATGGTGGGAGAATGAAACGTTATAAATTCAAGTGCCGGCGGGACTGGAACACATACTTAACCAACTTCGATTTTTACGCCGTACAAAGCATTGCAGACAGTCAGACTATTTACATAATGGACGGTGAAGAGTTTGCAATACTACGGCATAAAGACGGGGCTAGATGGAAGATTGAAGAAACGCCGAAGATTGCCGCAAAGATACCGTTTCGGGAAATCAGAGACGAGATATTGGCGATTTACGAAGATATCAAAGACCTAAACAGGATGCAGGTCAATTACGGAGGTAAACAATGAAAATTAAAGGAATGGATAAAGATATGAAATGCCGAGGCTTTCAGTTTGAAATCGGCAAAGAGTACAAAATAGAACATGACGGAAAGCCGTTGGAATTGTGCAGCGATACGGTTTTCCACTATTGCGACAGTCTACAACAAGTACACGAACACTATTCTTGCAAGGAACTGAACAGATTTTTTGAAATCGATGTTTTAGGAGAAGAAGTGACAGACGGAGAGAAATGCGGAAGTGACCATATTAAGATTGTCCGTGAGATTACGGGCAATGAATTAGCTGCTATGAAAGGCATGGTAAACGGAAATACTGGACTATTCAACACAGGCAACAGGAACACAGGCGACAGGAACACAGGATACAGGAACACAGGCGACTGGAACACAGGCGACAGGAACACAGGCAACAGGAACACAGGATACAGGAACACAGGCGACTGGAACACAGGCGACAGGAACACAGGCAACAGGAACACAGGATACGGGAACACAGGATACGGGAACACAGGATACAGGAACACAGGCGACAGGAACACAGGCGACTGGAACACAGGATACGGGAACACAGGATACGGGAACACAGGCGACAGGAACACAGGCGACTGGAACACAGGATACGGGAACACAGGATACGGGAACACAGGATACAGGAACACAGGCGACAGGAACACAGGCGACTGGAACACAGGATACGGGAACACAGG
>ERZ826220.591-NODE-591-length-41705-cov-37.433974_pt1 | contig 41705 bp, 40 predicted proteins | sample MGYA00519927_ERZ826220 | MGnify/ENA primary metagenome ERZ826220 (study PRJEB31778, sample SAMEA3449225) | human gut metagenome | biome: human gut; feature: human-associated habitat; material: faeces | place: United Kingdom | collected 2010/2012 ... | reverse complement strand
CCGTGATCGTGCTGATGCAGTCCGGCAAGAGCGCCGGCCTGTCCGGCGCCATTGCTGGCGGTGCGGAAACGTTCCTTTCCAAGGGCAAAGCCAAGACGCTCGATGCCAAGCTCGCCAAGGCGACCAAGTGGTTCGGCCTCGTCTTTGTTGTCCTGACGCTGGTTCTGACCGTGCTGATGCACAAGGGCGCATAATCGCGGTAAAACAGCACAAAAGAGCATCCCCCGAGATATTCGGGGGATGCTCTTTTTCATGTAAGGCTCAAAGCGTGATCAGTCCGGATATTCCGCACGGCTGCCGCCGATGAGCTTCGGTCTGGTGCGTGCTGCGTTGACCGCCGCCTCGCCGATCGTCTTGACCGACAGGCGCAGCGGGACAGCCACGTGCTTGAGGTGCATACCGATCATGGTGTTGCCGATGTCGAGCCCGGCGTCAGCCTTTACGAATTCGACCGCGACCGGGTCATCCATCGCCTCATAGACGGCCGTTGCGAACGAGCCGCCCGCTTTCGGGCGCGGGCGGACGCAGACGATCTCATAACCGAATTTGTCGGCCGCTGCGCGCTCCATGATCAGGGCACGGTTGAGATGCTCGCAGCACTGTGCCTCCAGATAGAGACCGCGCTCATTCAGGATCGGCAGGATCTCGTCAACCACGGCCTTTGCCGCCTCCGGCGTGGAGCCCTTGCCGATCTTCTGCCCCATGATCTCGCTTGAGGAGCAGCCGATCACGACCTGCTGACCCGGCTTGAGTGCAGCTGCATCCAGCAGTTCGAGCAAAGCCGCGCGGGCCGCGCTGCGTACTTCTTCATACATAAATGGTCATCTCCAGACAGTTATTAAAATTTCTTATTTTCATTGTAGCACGCAGCGGCGGATTTGACAATCCTCTGCAAGGCGTGTATCATAAATGTGAACCAAAACGTAACAGGAGGACTCTGTTTTGAAACGTATATTTGCTTGTCTTCTTGCCGCGACGCTGCTCATCTGCGCCGGCTGCGGCACGAAATCCGAAAAACCGGATGTCAACGGTGCTCCCTCAAAAGCGGAGACATATTACGCTCCGCTCACCGGCGAACAGCTGAGCGCGAAGCCGGAAAATACCCGCCCGTTTGCCGTCATGATCAATAACATTGTCTACGCGCAGCCGCAGGTCGGCATCAGCAACGCAGACATCATCTATGAGATCCCGGCTGAGGGCGGCATCACCCGCATGATGGCGATTTTCAGCCACCTGTATGACATCGAGTCCGTCGGCAGCATCCGCAGCCTGCGCCCGTACTATCTGAGCGTTGCCCTGTCGTATGACGCTATTGTCATCCATGCCGGCGGCAGCGAGCAGGCCTACAGCGATGTGAAAACCTACAATGCCGATCACCTCGACGGTGTGCGCGACGGCAACACCAGTTCCATGTTCTACCGCGATAAGAGCCGCGGTCAGCATGGCTCGGAGCACACGCTGTTTTTCCACGGCGCGAACGTGCAGCCGCTCGTAGAGAAGTATCAGTTCCGTACCGAGCACAACAGCAGCTATAAGACCGGTCTGAGCTTCGCGGACAACGCGGCGCAGCAGTGCACTGCCGACGCCGCCACCGCACAGGTGACATTCAATGCCTCCAAGAGCACGTCCTTTACATACCATGCCGACACCGGCAAGTACACGGCTGTGCAGTACAAGGGCGACTACAAGGACGGCGCGACCGGAGAGCCTGTCCCCTTCTCCAACCTGCTCATCCTCTCGGCCGACATGAAAACGGTCGACAGCTATGGCCGCCTCGCGGTCGATCTGATTGGCAGCGGCACCGGCTACTTTGTGACCGGCGGCAAATATGTGCCGATCAAGTGGGCACGCAGCGACATCAACAGCTGCTTTACCTATACGCTCGAGGACGGTACGGCGCTGAACCTTTCTCGCGGCACGACCTATGTCGGCGTGATCCCGACCAACGGCGGCAGCGTGAACTTCAGCTGAGAATAAAATTGAAGCTTTTTTGCAGCACCATGTGCACGGATGGCCGCGCACATGGTGCTTTTTTCTTCCGCAGCATGGTTGCCTGTTCTCTCAAATCTCTGCTATAATGGCGGTGCAGCCGGATGCAGCTGCAAGTGCACAGAAAGGAAAAACGTTATGACCTACAATTTTGATGAGATCATTGACCGTCGCCATACCAACGCGCTCAATACAGACGGTTTTCGCGGTTATATTTTTCACGCTGGCCCGGAAAAGGTGTTTGCTTTTAAGGACGAAGAATTTGTCCGCATGTGGGTCGCTGATATGGAATTTGGCGTGGCACCCGAGATCCTCGATGCGCTGCGCGCACGGATCGACCGCCGCATTTTCGGGTACACCGGCCTGTACGACGACGAATACTACCACACTTTCTCAAATTGGTGCAAGGATCACTATGACTGGCACTTTCCCAAAGAGCAGCTCTGTATCTCACCGGGCATCATTCCTGCACTGTATCAGCTGACGGAAATGCTTTGTACAGTAGGCGAAAAGGTGCTGCTCAACACGCCGGCCTACGGCTATTTTCTCCACGCGGCGGAGTATGCCGGCGTGGATGTGCTGACTTCCCCGCTGCACAAGAAGGCTGACGGCACATTCGAGGTGGATTATGAGGACTTCGAGCGCAAGTGCGCCGATCCGGCATGTAAGCTGGTATTCTGGTGCAACCCGCACAACCCCACCGGGCGCATGTGGACGGAGGATGAGCTGCGCAGAGTCGCTGCGATCATCGAAAAGTATAATCTCTGGGTGGTGTCCGACGAGATCCACTGTGACCTGATCCGCTGCGGCCGCCGCCACATCCCGATGGCCAAAGTCATGGGCAGCTACCCCAAGCTCATCACCTGCATGGCGCCTACCAAGACCTTCAACATGGCAGGGCTGGCGTTTTCCAACATCATCATCCGCGACCCCGAGCTGCATACACGCTATCAGAAGCGTGATAAGCTATTTGGTATGGTCAATCCCATGTCGCTGACGGCGGCGCAGGCGGCCTATGCACACGGTGGTGCGTGGCATGAGGCACTCAAGCAATATCTCGACGAGAACTTCGCGTTTGTCAAGGCGTTTCTGGTTCGGGAGCTTCCGGAAGCAGTCATGTACATTCCGGAGGCGACCTATCTGTCGTGGGTAGATCTGTCCCGCTGTCTGCCGGATGTTGCTGATCTTCCGGATTTCTTCGCCAACAAAGCGGGCGTGCTGCTCGAGGGTGGGGATTCCCTCTTCGTCGGCAACGCGCAGGGGTATGTGCGCCTGAATCTTGCCATGCCGCACTCGATCATTCAGACCGGGCTGGAGCGGATGCGCGATGCGATCCGCAAAGAGCAGGCAGAACATTAAAAAGAAATAGCAAAAGTCCGATATGGCGGCGGCCATATCGGACTTCTTCATGTTTTATTCCCACGTCTTCCATACATCCGGGCAGTAGCCAACCGTGGCCTGTCTGCCGTTGCGGACGATGGGCGTGCGCAGCAGGGATGGGTCATCGAGCAGCCGCTCGATTTTGTCCTGCTCATAGGCCAGATGCTGCACAAGCGCGTAGTCCGCTGCCTTGGGATCGAGCAGCGCCTCGAGCCCCACGGCGTTTTTCACGCTCGTCAGCTCGCCGCGGCTCATGCCATAGCGCAGCAGGTCGATAGCCTGATACGGGATGCGGCGCTCCTTAAAGTAGCGCTCGGCCTTTTTTGTGTCGAAGCATTTTGACTTGCCCCAGATCTGGATCTTCATACTGCGCCTCCGCTCAGACTTCGATGATCACGGGCAGTACCATGGGGCTGCGGCGCGTGGTCTTATACAGGTAGCCGCTGATGTTTGACTTCACGCGGCCCTTGATAGCCGCCCAGTCGCGCTGCTTCTGGCGCTCACAGCTGGCAAGGCTCTCGTTGACAACACGCTTGAGCTCACCCATGAGTGCTTCTGCCTCCTTGACATACACAAAGCCGCGTGTGATGATCTCAGGGTCAGTAACGGGCTTGCCGTTTTCGGCTGAGAGTGTGATGATCGCCATGACGATGCCGTCCTCAGCGAGATGGCGGCGGTCGCGCAGAACGGCGCTGCCGACATCACCGACGCCGGTGCCATCGATATAGACGTCGCCCGCAGGGACGCTGCTCGTTGCGCGCATACTGCGCTTGGTGATCTCAATGACTTCCCCGTTTTTGGCCACGAGCACATTTTTCGGCTCAACACCCATGAGCTTGCCGATCTCGGCGTGCTTGCAGAGCATACGGTATTCGCCGTGCACCGGGATGAAGTAAAGCGGTTTTGTCAGCGCAAGCATCATCTTCAGTTCTTCCTGACAGGCGTGGCCGGAAACGTGCAGCGGCGTGTTGCGGTCATAAATGACCTCTGCCCCCTTCTGGAACAGCTCGTCTATGACGCGACTGATCGTGATCTCATTGCCTGGAATGGCCGAGGCGGAGATAATAACGCGGTCGCCCGCGTCGATCGTGACCTGCTTGTGCTCGGAAAATGCCATGCGGTGCAGTGCGGACATCGGCTCGCCCTGACTGCCGGTACAGACGATAACCGTCTTACTGCGCGGCAGGCTGCCGATCTGTGACATGTCCATCATGACGCCGTCGGGAATGTCCACATAGCCCAGCTCCGTTGCAACACGCATGATGTTTTCCATGCTGCGGCCGGTGATGCCGACCTTGCGCTTATACTTTGCCGCAACGTTGATGATTTGCTGCAGGCGGTGGACATTGGATGCAAAGGTCGTAACAATGATGCGCTTGCTGCAGTCTTTGAACAGTTCGTCAAAGCAGTCGATCACACGCGCTTCCGAGGCGCAGTAGCCGGGACGCTCCACATTCGTGGAGTCCGACAGCAGCGCGAGCACGCCCTCGTTGCCGAGCTGACCGAGACGCGGCAGATCGATCATGCCGCCCTGAATGGGCGTGAGGTCGATCTTAAAGTCACCCGTGTGGATGACAGTGCCGATCGGCGTTTTGATCGCCAGCGCAACGGAATCGGCGATGCTGTGGTTCGTGTGGATGAATTCGATCTCAAAGCAGCCGAGTTTGAACTTATCGCCAGGCTTTTTCGTGAAGATCTGCGTATGGTACAGCAGGTCATGCTCTTCCAGCCTGAGCTCAATGATCGCAGCCGTCAGCGGAGTCGCATAGATCGGCATATCCAGCTGCTTGAGCACGTAAGGGATCGCACCGATATGGTCTTCATGCCCATGCGTGATGACCATGCCGCGGATACGGTTTTTATTCGCCTTCAGGTAGCTGATATCAGGTATGACCAGATCCACACCATAGAGATCCTGATCCGGAAAGCCCATGCCGCAGTCGACAAGGAACATATCCTTGCCGTACTCATAGATGGTGAGGTTCTTACCGATCTCACCAAGCCCGCCTAGCGGGATGATTTTCAATTTGGATGCCATGTGAAACTCCTTTTCGTTCGCTTTTGGGCAGACTACTCCCCCAAAAGCAGGTTGATACTTCGAAAAATATGTACGAAATGCGTCGTCGCGGCGGCGGATAACCAGAGTATATCCGGAAACCCGAGCCGTCAAACCTGTTACATTTCCATTCGGCCGGCCAGCGCCCGCAGGAGCGTGGCATCGTCCGCATATTCCAGATTAGAGCCGACCGGAATACCATAAGCCAGACGTGTGATCTTCACGTCAAACGGCTTGAGCAGACGCGCGATGTACATCGCGGTCGCCTCGCCTTCCGTGTCGGGGTTGGTGGCCATGATGACCTCCGTGATCCCGCCATCCGCTACACGCTTGATGAGCTCCTGGATCCGGATATCGTCCGGGCCGATATGATTCATCGGCGACAAAACGCCGTGGAGAACATGATATACACCGTTATATTCGCGGCTGCGCTCGAACGAGAGCACATCGCGCGGCTGTGCCACGACGCAGATCGTACTCTGGTCGCGCTTTGGGGACGCACAGATGCTGCACGTCTCCTGATCCGTGAGGTTCTGACAGATGGTGCAGCAGTGTATGTTCTTTTTCGCATCCACAATGGCGTCTGCAAACTTCAGCGCCTCCTCCTCCGGGAGGGACAGAATGTGAAATGCCAGCCGCTGCGCGCTTTTGCGCCCGACCCCGGGCAGTGCAGCGAACCGGTCAATGAGATTTTCAAGTGCGTTCGGGAAAAATGACATGACAATACCGTCCTGAATCAAGCGTTGCGAATGGCGGCGATGGCGGCCGCGCGGTCACTCTGGCGGAACACGGCGCTGCCGGCCACGAGAACATTTGCGCCTGCCTGCTTGACAAGCGGAGCCGTCTCCGGGTCGATGCCGCCGTCCACTTCCAGCTCGCAGTCGGGATTGACCTGCAGGATTCGCTCGTGCAGCGCTGCGATCTTCGGCAGCTGATCGGCCATGAAGCGCTGTCCGCCAAAGCCGGGCTCGACCGTCATGACCAAAGCCAGATCCAGCAGCGGCAGATACGGAATGAGCACGCTCTCCGGCGTTTTCGGCTTGATTGCGAGGCCGACCTTCTTGCCATGTGCTTTCACGTCCTCGATCGCGGCAAACACATCCTGCGGTTCGTCCGCCTCGACGTGAAACACGACCAGATCTGCCCCTGCATCGCAAAACGCTCCCACGTAGCGGTGCGGCCGGTCGATCATGAGATGCACATCCAGAAACATCTGCGTATACCTGCGCACAGATTTCACAACCGGAATGCCGATCGAGATATTGGGCACGAAAATACCGTCCATCACGTCTATATGGATGTAGTCTGCGCCGCCGGCTCCGATCTGCGCGATGTCATCGCCGAGCGTGCAAAAGTCTGCCGAGAGGATGGATGGTGCAAGTTTGGTCATGGATGTCACTCCGATCTGAAAGGATCCGGCCGAGCCGGACGCGACACTACGCGCTATAACTAATTGATTATACACCAGATATGGCCATTCTGCAAGTGCCGGAAAGAAAAAATCGGCTTGACGAAAGCTGTCGCCTGCGCTATGATGAGCTTTGGATACTTTCCAATACGAGAACAGGAGCGAGGCAAATGTCTATTGAAGCAGGAAGAGCATATTTCCGGCAGTTCGGCATGGAAGACCGTGTGCAGGAGTTTACAGTCTCAAGCGCGACCGTCGATCTGGCGGCAAAGGCACTCGGTGTTGAGGGTGCGCGGATCGCGAAGACCCTGTCATTTAAGACTGCAGACGGCTGCATGCTGATTCTTGCCGCCGGTGATGCGCGTATTGATAACCATAAATTCAAAGAGAAATTCCACATGAAGGCCAAGATGCTCTCGGCGGATGAAGTCGTAGAGCTGGTTGGTCACCCTGTCGGCGGTGTGTGCCCGTTTGGCTGCAAGGAAGGCATTCCGGTATATCTGGATGTATCGCTGCAGCGGTTTGAAACGGTGTTCCCCGCTGTCGGCAGCCCGTCGAGCGCGATCGAGCTGAACCTGGACGAGCTCTTTCAATACTCCAACGCGATCGAGTGGATCGATGTCTGCAAGCTCCCTACCCCGGCTGAGGCGTGATTGGAACATTAAAAAACCTGACGAACAACGGTTCGTCAGGTTTTTTTATTAGGATCGGGCCTTTGCTGATGATCACGGCAGCAGCTTCGTCATGCTCTTGAGGCTGATGGCCAGCGTAGACGCATTGTGCAGCAATGCCGAGGTAGCAGGCGGCAGAACACCGGCCACGCCCAGACAAATCAGGAGGAAGTTAAAGCTGATGATCTTGCGGTAGTTGCTGTGAATGCGCTCCATGAGCGCGTCACTCAGACGCTTGAGCGTCAGCAATGCATACAGATCATCCGCACCAACCGTGATGTCGGCGACTTCGCGTGCTATAGCGGCGCCATCGCTGATAGCAACGCCGGCATCTGCCTCGGACAGAGCCGGTGAATCGTTCACACCGTCGCCAAGCATAATGACCTTACGTCCGGCTGCGTGTTCTGCCCGAACGAAGGCCGCCTTGTCCTCCGGAAGAACTTCGGCATAATAGGCATCCACACCGACCGCCTCTGCGACTGCACGGGCGGTCTTCTCATTGTCACCGGTCATCATGACCAGCCTGGACACACCGAGCGCACGCAAGCTACGGATAACGTCGGCCGCCTCCGGCCGCAGCGGGTCTTCCACGCAGATGACTGCCGCAAGCACGCCGGAAACGGCAAGATACAGGTGGGAATATGTATCCGGCAGAGCGTCAAATTTGGCCTGCTCCCCTGCCGGGATGGTGCAGTGCTCGTCGTCAAAAACAAAGTGATGGCTGCCGATGACGACCTTCTGCCCGTCAACGCTGCTGGAGATGCCGTGCGCGACAAGGTATTCCACGTGTGAATGACGCTCCTCGTGGCGCAGGCCGCGGCGCGCCGCCTCGGCGACGACCGCTTTGGCCATGGAGTGCGGATAATGCTCCTCCAGGCAGGCTGCCAGACGCAGCATGTCCGCTTCCTCGTTGCCGCCGAAGGTCACGATCTGCGCAACCTTTGGCTCGGCACGCGTCAGCGTACCGGTCTTGTCAAAGACGATCGTGTCGGCTTCAGACACAGCCTCAAGGAACCGGCCACCCTTAACGGACAGATGATGATCGCTCGCCTCTTTCATCGCAGAGAGCACGGCGATCGGCATGGATAGCTTGAGCGCACACGAAAAATCGACCATCAAAACAGCCAGCGCTTTGGTCATATTCCCCGTCAGGAGCCAGACCAAGGCTGTTGCGCCCAAACTGTACGGAACGAGCTGGTCTGCAAGGTGCGACGCGTGATCCTCCGTTGCGGACTTGAGTTTTTCCGATTCCTCGATCATACGGATGATGCGGTCGTAGCGGCCGCTGCCGGCGCTCTTTTCCACACAAATGGTGCAGTCGCCCTCTTCGACGACGGTGCCGGCATAGACATAACCGCCTTCCGTTCTGCGGACAGCCAGCGGCTCGCCCGTGATGGACGCTTGATTGACCATCGCCTCACCGGCAACGACTTTGCCGTCAAGCGGGATCACACCGCCGGTACGAACGACAATGCGGTCGCCGACCTGAACGTCTGCCACCGGAACGAGCACCGAGCCTGCGTCCGTCTCTTTCCAGACTTTGTCCACATTCAGGGACATGGTCTGCGCGAGATCAGCAACAGACTTCTTGTGCGTCCATTCGTCGAGAATATCGCCAATACCCAGCAGGAACATGATCGAGCTTGCCGTCTCGAAGTCCTTGCGCAGCATAGAGACCGAGATCGCCGCCGCATCCAGCACCGGCACCTGTATCTTCTTGTGCAGCAGACAGTTAAGCCCGGCCTTGATATACGGCACGGAGCGCACGACCGTGATCAGCGTGCGCACTGAGCTCGGGATGAACAGCTGCTTCATGCCGCGCCAGCACAGCGATGCAACCAGCCTGTCCTCAAATTCGCGGCTCATGGCGCGGCTGCTATGCTCCGGAGCGAGCGCTTGTTCGTTGGCATAAGCAAACGATGCAAGTGCCTGAATGATGGTTGTGCGCGGCGCGTCATAGCAGATCACAGCGTCACCTGTGCGGTCATAGACAGTCGCTTTGGTTACACCTTGGATTTTCCTTAAATATGCCTCGAGAATATCCGCCTGCCGCAGCGACATAGCGCCCTGCATCGTACGCACGCGCATGCGGCCTCGGGTTTCATGCAGGATCGTGCATTTCATGCTTACTCAGCCTTCTCTGCCGTATCCTCAATGACCTCAGCCTGTTCGGCCGCGCGCTTTTCGTTGAATGCCTTTGCACCGGCCAACACGTCACCGGCGATCTCCTTGATGTTCGTCACGACCGACATGACATCTTCCTTCTCGCGCAACGCGGCTGCCGTCGTATACACATACACCTTCTGGGCATCTTTACTTGCGAGAATCTTTGCACCGACTGTTGCAAACAGCGCGCCGCCAACAAATGCTCCCAATTTTTCCATGCTCATAACGATTTACCTCCATGTTTTTTGATCCGCAGAATTGCGGTCTGGTTAGCTTACTCAAATTTCTGTTAGATGCAGCTAACTATCAATTTTAAATTATACCACTTTAACCCGCTTTTTTCAAGTGTTCGGATATAAATTCACACATTTCGGCAACGTTAACAAAAGTGCCCCGCCAGAAACGACGGGGCACGATCAATCTGTCGGATATTGGGTTACTTCAGCAGCATCTTACGGAAATTCTTTTTGCCGCGTTTGAGCACAACGCCGTCCCTCAGCTCTGCCTCGGTAAAGGTCTTGGCAATATCGGTGACCTTGCTGTCGTTAGCAGTCACGCCGCCCTGCTGCACATTGCGGCGCGCATCGGACTTAGATGCACACAGACCGCTCTTGACGAGCAGGCTGAGGATATCATTGCCATCTTCTTTCGTGATCTCCACCGTCGGCACGCCCTCGCCGGAGCCGCCGAACACTGCCTTGGCAGTTGCCTGTGCCTGATCGGCCTCCGCCTCGCCGTGTACCATCTTCGTGAGCTCGTAGGCAAGGATCTCTTTGGCTTTGTTGAGCTGCTCACCCTGCCAGCTGTCCATCTTGTCGATCTCCTCGAGCGGCAGGAATGTCAGCATACGGATGCACTTGAGTACATCGGCATCGTCAACGTTGCGCCAGTACTGGTAGAACTCAAAGGGCGTGGTCTTGTTCGGATCAAGCCAGACGGCGCCCTTGGCGGTCTTGCCCATCTTTTTGCCCTCAGAATTGAGCAGGAGCGTAATCGTCATAGCGTGTGCATCCTTGCCGAGCTTACGGCGGATGAGCTCCGTACCGCCGAGCATGTTCGACCACTGGTCGTTGCCGCCGAACTGCATGTTGCAGCCGTAGTGCTGGAACATGTAGTAGAAGTCGTAGCTCTGCATGATCATGTAGTTGAACTCCAGGAAGCTCAGGCCCTTTTCCATGCGCTGCTTGTAGCACTCAGCACGCAGCATGTTGTTCACAGAGAAGCATGCTCCGACCTCGCGCAGGAGCTCAATGTAGTTGAGCGGCTTGAGCCACTCGGAATTGTAGAGCATGAGCGCCTTGCCGTCCGAGAAGTCAATGAAGCGCTCCATCTGACGCTTGAAGCACTCGGCATTGTGCTTGATGGTCTCCTCAGTAAGCATCTGGCGCATATCGGTGCGGCCGGAGGGGTCGCCGATGAGCGTCGTACCGTCGCCGATGAGGGCGATGGGCTTATTCCCGGCCATCTGCAGACGCTTCATCAGGCACAGCGCCATAAAGTGACCGACATGCAGCGAGTCCGCCGTGCAGTCAAAGCCAATGTAGAACGTGGCTTTGCCGTTGTTGATCATGTTTTTGATCTCTTCCTCATTGGTCACCTGCGCGATCAGGCCGCGGGCGATCAGTTCATCATACAGTGTCATCTTCTTATCTCCTCATATATGTCATTCTTTGACCTTGTTCTCAGCAAGGATTTCCTCAGCGCGCTGAGCACCCCATGCGATCATATGGGCACAGTGACCCTTGCCGCCGTTTTTCGCCACAAGCTCCTGACAACGCAGGCAGCCAAACTCCTCGCGGAAGCTCTGCGTCATTTGCTTGGTCATAGCCGTGGCAGTTACCTGATCGGCGGCGAGTCCGAACGCCATCACTGCTCCGGAGATGCTGCCGCAGATCTCACCGCAGCGCACACCGCCGCCAAAACCGGTCGCAACACGCCGGGAGGTATCTTCATCCAGTCCCGTTTCGTTTTGCAGCGCCATCAGCACGCTCTGCGCACAGTTGCAGCCGTTCGTGTGATATGCAACGGCAGTTTCTTGGATGTTCATGATTGTTTATCACCTTTCTCAATGGATTGTTTATAGGCAGCGGCAGAAGCAAGCTGCTCAGCCGCGCTGGCAAGCGTCAGCAAAGTGATATGCTCGCCGCCGTAGAGCCGCGCGATCTCTCGCTGACGGCCGTCACTGTCGAGCAGCTGCACCGTCGTGCGGGTGCGTCCGTCCTGCTCGCGTTTTTCGATCAGGTAATGCTGATCGGCCATAGCCGCGATCTGCGGCAGATGCGTGATACAGATGACCTGCTTGGCCATAGAGAGCTTACCGAGCTTTTCACCGACACGCTGAGCGGCCACGCCGGAAACACCGGCATCCACCTCGTCAAAGACCATGGAGGGCACGTCATCGCGTTCAGCGAACACGTTTTTGAGCGCCAGCATGATGCGCGAGAGCTCACCGCCGGATGCGATCTTACTGATGCGCCCAAGCGCCTCACCGGCATTTGCCGAGATCAAAAAACGCACATTGTCCGCGCCTGTACTCTGGAATCCGGGCGTGCCGCCGAGCGGCGTGATCTCGACGTGAAAGCGCACGGACGGCATGGACAGCTCGCGCAGCTCGCACTCAACCTGCCGCTCGAGTGCGGCGGCGGCCTCCGTACGCTTATGCGTCAGCTCCGCTGCCGCGGCGAGCGTCTGCTGTGCCTGCTTTGCGATCAATGTCTCCAGCTTTTGCAGCCGATCACCGGCGTATTCGATCTGATCAAGACGTTTGCGGACAGAATCGAGCAGATCGATCAATCCTGCCTCGTCAGTGTTATACTTTCGCTCCAATCGCCGCAGCAGGGACAGCCGCGATTCGATGCGGTCAAATTCCTCATCAGAAAAATCCAGCCCGTCACGAAAATCGCGCAAAGTTTCCGCTGCATCCTGCATCGTGAATACCGCGCCCTTGACCGCCTCCGGCAGCGGAGCAAGCTCGAGCGCGTAATTTGCCGCCCGCTCGACCTCCGACAGCGCCTCGCCTGCCAGCGCGGATGCGGAATCGTCTCGACCGGCCAGCAGATCATAAGCCAGATCGACAGCCTCAGAGAGCTTTTCGAAGTTGCGCAGCAGGTCGCTGCGCTCGGTAAGCTCCGCCTCTTCCCCGGCCTTGAGCTGGGCATGCTCCAACTCCTCCAGCTGACGGCTCAGACTGTCGGTCAGCAGTTCTTTTTCGTTTTCGTAGGCTGAGAGCGTGTCGCGTTCCTTGCAGAGTGCCTGATACGCCTGATACTGCGCCTGACAGCGCGCGAGTTCCGGCTCTAAGCGCCCGAATTTGTCCAGACTTCGCAGGTGCTCCCGCTCATCGAGCAGATGCCGCCCGTCGTTTTGGCCGTGGATGTCCAGCAGCAGCGCGCCCAGGTCGCGCAGCTGCGCCGTCGTGACCGGAACGCCGCAGACACGGCAGGATGTTTTGCCCTCCGCAGTGATCTGGCGGCGGATGATGAGTTCATCGTCGCACTCGATCTCGTTTTCGTCACACCACGCCCTGCACGGCTCAGGGTCAAAGGTCGCGCAAACGACCGCTTTTTCCGCGCCCGTTCGCACGAGCTCACGCGAGGCGCGCGAGCCAAGGATCGCGTGCATGGCGTCCACGAGGATAGATTTGCCCGCACCGGTCTCGCCGGTCAGAATGTTCAGGCCGGGCCCGAGCTCAAGATCGGCACGTTCAATGACCGCGACATTTTCAATATGCAATTCTCGCAGCAAAGCGCTTCACCTCCCGCGGCACGTCAAAGCAGCTTTTCGATCTCTTGGAAAAGTTCATCGGCGGATGTGTTGTCCTTCATGAGCAAAAATGCCGTGTCATCGCCCGCGAGCGTGCCGACAAGGGTCTCTATGTGCATGCTGTCAAGCGCGGCGCACGCGGCGGAGGCCAGTCCGGGAAGGGTCTTGATGACGATGATGTTCTGTGCCTCGGCATAGGACGTTACACATTCACGGAAAATCTTTTTCAGGCGCTCATCATAGCCGGGAAATTCATCCGCAGCCGGCGCGGAGTAGCGATATTTCCCGCTCGGCGAGAGCGTTTTGGTCAGGTGCAGCTCCTTGATGTCGCGCGACAGCGTCGCCTGAGTGCTCGAAACGCCGTGCTGCGCCAGTACGTCCATGAGCTGATTTTGCGTCTCGATCTCCTGCTCAGAGATGATCTGAAGAATAATGTTTTGTCTGGTGGATTTCACGTCGTCCCTCCTTACAGTCTGTCTGTCAGCTTTGCAAAAGCCGTCTCATAAAAGCTGCGGATACCGGTATCGGCCAGCAGCGTATAATTCTCCGAACGGCGGATACGGATGTGGTCGCCGCGGATGAGCGCGATGCCGTCTCCGCCGTCCGCCACAAGAATGGCCGGCCGGTCATGTATTCGGTCCGGCACGATCGTGATCTGCCGGCCGGGTGCGAGCACAAAGGACTTTCCGGCCAGACTGTGCGCGCAGATAGGCGTCATGATGATGTTTTCGTTTTCCGGTTCGACGAGCGGTCCGCCCGCCGACATGGAGTAAGCCGTAGAGCCGGTCGGCGTGGCGACAATGATACCGTCACCGTGAAAGCGTGTGATCGGCACGCCGTCGCCGTATGCTGTGATGCCGATGCAGTCCACGTGCCCGCCGTGGATGACCACGTCGTTGAGCACGGATTGCGCACAGATGACCCGATCGTTGCGCACAAGCTCCACATCAAGCATCATGCGGCGACTGATCGTATACTGTCCGTCCGCGATCTCAAGCAGGATATCCAGCTCGTCGTCCTCCAGACCGGCCAAAAAGCCCTTGCCGCCGAAATTCACGCCGATGATCGGTATCGGATGGTCGCGCATCTGGGCTGCAACGTGCAGGATCGTCCCATCGCCGCCCATGACGATGATGAGTCCCGCGTCCTGCGCCGCCTCCGCGAGCGGCTGCGGCGAAATGTCGTCCGGCAAATACGCCTTTGGTGAAAACACCGGGGCAATGACCGCCCGATGGCCGTGCTCTGTGAGCATCCTGTAAACCGTCACCGCTTTTTGCAGGCCAATATCGCGGTAAGGATTGGCCGCTATGACAATGTGATTCATACGCCGCTCTCTTTTCCGTGCGCCAGCGCACCGTGTGACTGTGCAACAACGGCAGCCGGGTCGAGCTGCGGCGCGTCATGGCTGCCCTTGCGCAGGTAGCCGAGGTACTCGATGTTGCCCTCGGGTCCCTTTATGGGCGAATAATCCAGTCCCATGACGGTATAGCCCGCACCGGGAACAAACGCCAGAAAACTCTCCAGCACCTCAAGATGTACCTTTGGGTCGCGGACAACGCCCTTTTTGCCGACCTCTTCGCGCCCGGCTTCAAACTGCGGCTTGATGAGGCACACGACCTCTGCGTCATCCTTGAGCAGCGGGCAGACCGCCGGCAAGATCAGTTTTACAGAGATGAAGGACAGATCCATGACCGCAAGATCCAGCGGTTCGGGGATCTGCTCGGCCGTGATATAGCGCACGTTCGTGCGCTCCATGGAGATGACGCGCGCATCGTTTCTCAAGCTCCATGCGAGCTGACCGTAACCGACATCGACGGCATAGACCTTCGCGGCGCCGTTTTTCAGCAGCACATCCGTAAAACCGCCGGTAGAAGCGCCGCAGTCGATGCACGTCAGACCGGTCGGGTCAACGGGAAAGACCTTGAGCGCCTTTTCCAACTTAAAACCGCCGCGGCTGACATAGGGCAGCGTGTTGCCGCGCACTTCGATATTCACATCCGGCGCGACCTGCGCGCCGGGCTTGTCCGCGCGCTGGCCGTTAACATAGACAACACCGCTCATAATGATCGCCTTCGCGCGTTCGCGGCTCTCGCTCAGCCCCTGATCGAAGACGAGCTGGTCGAGTCGTACCTTCTTCATGCGCCGTTCCCCTTCTCTCTGTCATTTGCGCACAGTGCCTGTGCAGCGGCTGCAATGGCCTGCGCGTCCAGGCCATACGCCGTTTTGAGTACATCCGGCGCGCCGTGCGGGATGATGCCGCTGCCGAGATTCAGCAGCCGAGCCTCTTTCATTGGCAGCCCTGCCTGCTCCGCTGCAGACAGTACCTGTTCTCCGATGCAGTTGGCAGCGCACACATCCTCGACCGCCAGCAGCCGCCCGGTCTTTTGCAGCGACGCGAGCACCGGGGCAGTTTCCAGCGGCACGACCTGCGCAAGCTTCACGACCTCTGCCGAGATTCCCTGCTGCGCAAGCAGCTGCGCCGCCTGCAAGACATCGTTGATGACGATGCCATAGGTCAGCAGTGTCAGGTCGCTGCCTTCACGCAAAATCGTGACAGGTTCGAGCGAGCACGCCTGATATGCACCCTCGCCGCCGCGCGGATAGCGCACGGCGACCGGCCCATCCAGCTCCATGACTGCCCTGCGCAGCATGGCGCGCAGCTCGGCGAAGCTCGCCGGACAGAGGATGCGCATATACGGCACGGAGCTCAGATAACTGATATCAAAGCAGCCGTTGTGCGTATCTCCGTCGTTGCCGACGATACCGGCGCGGTCAACGCCGAGCACAAGGTGCAGCCGCTGCAGCGATGTGTCGTGGATGAGCATGTCATACGCACGCTGCAGAAAGCTCGAGTAGATCGCTGCAACCGGCTTGAGTCCCTGCTTTGCCATGCCGCTGGCCATCGTGATGGCGTGCCCCTCGGCAATACCGACGTCATACAGACGCTCGGGATGCGCCTTGGCAAACGTCTCCAGCCCCGTTCCGGTCAGCATGGCCGCCGTGATGGCGACGACGGTCGGATCTTCGTCCGCAAGCTGCGAAAGCGTCTGACCGAACACGTGCGAAAAATCCGGCTTCGACGCAGGCAGTGCGCCGGTCACAGGGTCGAACGAGCTGACGCCGTGGTATTTTTCCGGCGCTTGCTCGGTATACGAGATGCCCCTGCCCTTTTGCGTCACCACGTGCAGCAGCACCGGCTGACGCAGGTCGCGCGCCCAGCGCAGCATTTTTTCCAGCTGCGGCTCATCGTGCCCGTCGACAGGTCCGATGTAATAAAAGCCCATGTCGTCAAACATATTGTTCGGCAGGACAAGATCTTTCACATGCTCCTTGATGTGATGCAATACCCGATAGAGCCCGGGCGCTTTGCCGACGGTACTGCGATAAAACTGCTTAAAATGCAGATATCCCGGCTTGACACGCTGCTTCGACAAAAGTGTTGCCATGCCGCCGACGTTCTTGTTGATCGACATGCCGTTGTCATTGAGCACGATGACCATAGGCTCACCGCTCTGCCCGGCATCCGACAGCCCCTCGTAGGCCAAGCCGCCTGTCAGCGCACCGTCACCGATGAGGGCAATGACGTCATAATTTTCCCCCATGAGCGTGCGCGCCCGTGCCATACCCAACGCAACGGAGATCGACGTGGAGGCATGGCCTGCTACGAATGCATCGTGCACACTTTCGTCCGGCTTCGGGAAGCCGGCGATGCCGCCGAACTGCCGCAGCGTCGAAAACGCTTCGCGCCGCCCGGTCAGGAGCTTGTGCACATAGCTCTGGTGTCCGACATCGAATACGAGCCGGTCGCGCTCGGTATTGTAGACACGGTCGATTGCGACCGTAAGCTCCACCGCGCCGAGGTTCGAGGCGAGATGTCCGCCGGTTTTCGAAAGACTTTGCACCAGGAAAGAACGAAGTTCCGCACACAGCTCCGGAATTTCTCCCGCCGGCAGCGCCTTCAGGTCAGCCGGTGAATGGATTCGCTCTAATATACTCAAAACAGAATACCTCACGTATCGTATAATAATACAATCTATACTATAACAAAAAGTGCCGGACTTTACAAGTGTAAGCCGACACTTTTCGTATTTTCACCGGATGCCGGTGTTTCGCTGGTTCAGTTTTTCCGGTCTGCAAGCGAGCGGGCAAGCTGCTGCAAAAACGCGCTGTCTGCAAATGCGCCGTCCACAGCGGCTGCCGCCTGTTCGGACAGCTCATGTACATACGCGCCGCAGCGCTCAAGACCGTAGAGCGCCATAAAGGTATTCTTCCCCTCGCGCGCGTCCGAGCCGATAGGCTTGCCGAGCTCCGACTCCGTGCTGATGACATCGAGCATATCGTCGCGGATCTGGAAGGCTAGGCCGAGCGCCTTGGCATATTTCGCCGCCGCCTCGCGCTGCTGCTCGTTTCCGCCGCCGCAGGTCACGCCCATGAGACAGGCAGCATAGATCATCGCCGACGTTTTGCGGTCATTGATGTCCATCAGCTCCTCTTTCGTGAGCGCCTTGCCCTCGCCCTCCATGTCGAGCTGCTGTCCGCCGCAGATACCGTTTTCACCCGCAGCCTCGGCAAGAAGCCGTGCACACTCGGCGCGCATTTCCGCCGGCAGCTCCGTCGAGAGGATCGTGCGGAACGCCTCCGCCTGCAGCGCGTCGCCCGCAAGCGTCGCCGTGCACTCGCCGAACACTACGTGGTTGGTCGGCTTGCCGCGGCGCAGATCGTCATTGTCCATGCACGGCAGGTCGTCATGGATCAGCGAATAAGTATGCACCATCTCGACCGCGCACGCGACCGGAAGCGCCGCGCGCACGTCTCCGCCGCAGGCAGCGCAAAACGCGAGCACGAGCACCGGGCGCAGCCGCTTGCCGCCGGCGGCAAGGCTGTAGTGCATCGCCTCAAGCAGACGGTGATAGGACACGCCCGTGTCCGTAAAGTACGTATTGAGCGCCGCATCCGCAAGCGCCTTGTATTCGTGATACTGCGTCTGATAATCCATGCGTCATTCCTCTGTTTCAAACGGAAGCTCGACGGGCGCACCGTCACTCCCTTTTTTCAGCTGCACGACCTTCTGCTCAGCGGTGTCGAGCAGCGCATTGCAGGTTTTGAGCAGGTGCGAGCCCTCCTCGAACAGCGCCAGCGACGCATCGAGCGGCACATCGCCCTTTTCCAGCTGCTTGACGATCTCATCCAGCCGCTGCATGGACGCTTCAAAAGTCAGTTTCTGTTTTGCCATGGGCTTCCTCCCTGTTGTTCACGGTGCAGTGCAGCGCACCATCCTGAAGCTGTACGCGGATCGCATCTCCGGGCTGAACCTGTCCTGCCGAGCGGAGAACCGTCCCGGCTGCATCCGACGCCACGGCATAACCGCGGCCGAGCACCTTGAGCGGGCTCATCGCGTCGAGCGCCGCCGCACACTGCGCAAAGGCCCGTCTGCGTGAGGCAAGATAGCGCTCCCCCGCCGCGGTCAAGCGGCTGCGGGTGTAGTCAAGCTCCACCCGCCGGAGATCAAAATATGCCGCCGGAGATTGCAAAACGCGCCGTCCGGCCAAATTCTCCAACGCCGCGCGCCGCTGCGTCATCTGCTTGCGCATTGCCTGCGTCATGCGGACGTCATAGCTGCGCAGCGTCTCGCGCAGATCCTCCGCATTCGGCACGGCAAGCTCCGCCGCATTGGACGGCGTCGCCGCGCGCAGGTCAGCCACAAAGTCCGAGATCGTCACATCCGGCTCGTGACCGACGGCGGAGATGACCGGAATGTCCGAGTCATAGATCGCGCGCGCAACACGCTCGTCGTTAAACGCCCACAGGTCCTCGATCGAGCCGCCGCCGCGTCCGGTGATAATGAGATTGCCCACATGATAGCGGTTGGCATAACGAATCGCCCCGGCGATCTCCGCCGGAGCTTCCACACCCTGAACGCGCACAGGCAGCAGCACGACCTCGCTGGCCGGCCAGCGCTTGCCGAGCACGCGGATGATATCGTGCACCGCTGCGCCGGCGGACGACGTGATCACGGCGATCCGCTGCGGAAACTGCGGCAGCGGTTTTTTGTGTGCGCGGTCAAACAGCCCCTCTTTTTGCAGCTGTTCTTTGAGCTGCTCATAAGCAGCATACAGATTGCCGACACCGCCGGGGATCAACCGCGTGCAATAGAGCTGATACGCGCCGTCGCGCGGATAGACTGCGATGCGGCCGACCGCTGCCACGCTCATGCCGCTCGCCGGACGAAAGCGAAGCGACTGTGCGCTGCTGCGAAACATCACGCAGCGCAGGCTGCTCTCGGCATCCTTGAGCGTGAAGTAGTGGTGTCCGGACGGATAGACCTTATAGTTTGACAGTTCGCCCGTCACGCAGACGTTGCCGAGCAGCATATCAGCGTCCAGAAGCTGCTTGATATGGGCATTGAGCTCTGTGACAGTAAAGGATGTTCGCTCCATTTCAGCCTTCTGTGCAGCCTTCTTCCGCCGGAGCGAGCACCTCGTCCGGTGTCTCGGAGGGCACTGCTTCCGCCTCTGCGGTGGGCTCTGCTTCCTGCGCAAGCTCACCGCGCACAAAGCTTCCGAGCACGCCATTGATGAACGCGACCGTCTCCGGCTCTTCATAGCCTTTGGCAAGCTGCACCGCCTCGTTGATCGCAGCGGCATTCGGCACATCGTCCATATAAAGGATCTCGCACATGGCGCAGCGCATGATCGCCGCAGCGGTGCGCGAGATGCGTTCAAGCCGCCAGCCGCGGGCATATTTCTCGATCATGTGGTTGAGCTCGTACATATGGTCATAGACCAGGCCGGTCAGCCGGCGGATGTAGTCAAGCTGCGTATCGTCCGGATACTCCCGGAACAGCGGATCTTCCTCCGCCAGTGTCGCGAAATACTCCCGGCTGAAAAATGCATCCGCCGTCTCGCGGGCATCCTCCCCGGCGAGCTGCGCGGCAAAGCTGAGCTGGATCGCGATCTCACGCGCAACCGTTCTTGTCATAGTGATTTCTCCTGCTTTTCCTTATTTGTCAAACGCCACGCCGGACACGTGCACGTTGACGATGGGCTTGCCGATACCGGTCATGGACTCCACCGCGCTCGTGACGGACTCCTGCACCGCTCTGGCAACGGCCACAACGCTGCAGCCATAGCGCACCGTGATGATCGTGTCGACCGTCATCGTGCCGTCGACGATCTGCACCTTGATGCCCTTGGCAGCGGACTTGATGCCGAGCAGCTCGGCCAGCTCCGTCCCGGCAGAGGTCGCGATCCCGGCGACGCCGTCCACTTCCGTGATCGCTGCGCGCACCATCGCGGCAACGACGTCCTCAGAGATATTGATGCTGCCCTTTTCATCCTGGCAAGTAATATAATTTTCCGGCATAGAAAAATACCTCCTGATAAAATTGTACATTATAGTGTACCACGTACAGCGGCAAAAAGAAAGCAAAATGTTTTCAGCATCGCAAAAAGATGCACCCCGGTGCATTCCGGGGCGCATCTGCGAAAAATGCCGTTATGTTACTTCTTCACGTTCTGGCAGAAGTTCATCAGGATCGTTGCGACCTGCTGGCGGGTGGCGCTGCCCTGCGGGTCGAGGTAGACCAAGCCGTCAGACGCCTTGGTGCCGTTGATGAGGCCGAGCGCGACCGCATCCTGCATGGCCTCCTTCGCCCAGCCGCTCACCTGTGCGCCGTCCGGGAACGTGCTCAGGTCGGCGGGCGTCCACGTGCGCTCCATCTTGAGGACATGAAACATGTACTGCGTGAGGATGACTGCGATCTACTCGCGCGTGACGGGCCCCTCCGGGTCGAACGTGGTCGGCGATGTGCCCGCGACCACATTGTTCTGGTACGCCCAGAGGATGGCGGGCTTGTACCAGTTCGCGGTCAGGTCGGTAAACGGCGTCGTGCCGCTCACCGCCGGTGTGCCCTCGAGATTATAGAGGATCTGCACGATCTGCGCGCGCGTCGTCGTGCCGGTCGGGGCAAACGTGCCGTCGCCCATGCCGCCCATGATGCCGTGCGTCACGCAATACTGGATGCCGGGGTACGCCCAGTTTTTCTCCACGTCGGTGAACATCTGCGTCACGTCAACGCTACCGGTGGCCGGGATGGTTTCCGTCTTGGTCGCGCTGCAGCGCGTGCAGGTGTAGGTCCTGACGCCGGTCTCCGTCGCGGTCGGCTGCTTGGTCACCGTGCCGCCGTCCCATGCGTGGCCGAGCGCGTTGGTGTATGTGTCCACATAGCTGTCGCCACAGGCGCAGGTATGGGTCGTATAGCCCTTGGCCGTGCAGGTCGGCGGGGTGACGACTGCCTTGTAGCTGTGCGTATGCGGAAGCACCGGAATAGTCTCCGTCTTGGTCTCACCGCAGCGGGTGCAGGTGTAGGTCTTAATACCGGTCTCGGTTTCCGTCGGCTGCTTAGTCACCTTGCCGCTGTCCCACGCGTGGCCGAGCGCGTCGGTGTACGTGTCCACATAGCTATGGCCGCAGGAGCAAGTGTGCGTCGTGTAGCCCTTCTCCGTGCAGGTCGGCGCGGTCACAACAGCAGTGTAACTGTGCTCATGCGCCTCGACGCATCTGAAAGTTGCATAGGAGCTTGAACTATAGCTGGCATACTTTGTGTTTCTTGCATCTACTGTCACATCGCAATGCAATTCGCGTCTTTTTATTGTCACTGAAACACTTGTGTCGGTCGTATAAATAACTTTTTTGGATCCGCCGCCCTCTACAGTCACACAGTATTCTCGCTGATCATATTTGTCCCGAAGCGGGCTCGCCGTCCAGCTGATTTTAACTTCCTCGCCCACAGTGACCACGTCCGGCACCGTGATCTCCACTTTGGGAGGCGCGGCCGGCTTCTGATAGTCCACGGGATAGAGGCTGAAGATCTGCGCGGCGCCTGACCAGTTCGAATACAGCTCCATCTGTGTGCCGGGGGTCTGATAGTTTCCCGTGCAGTCGAGCACGAGCCACGTCCCGGCAGTCACGGAGTCTTTCGGAACCAGCTGAAATGTTCCGTTTCTATCATAGATGTACCACTGGAAACGCGATGCCTTATTCGTGTTGAGCCAAGAGACCGTGACCTTTGCCTGCTGGACACAATCGCCCTCATAGGTGAGGTACCAATCACTGTACATATTCTGAATATAGTAGCTGCCGTCGCCCTGACGGATAAACTTCCAGATCTGCTCCGGGTCTCCGGTGTTGGCCGCGCTGATCGTCACGTAGTTATTGGAGCCATAGTTCGTGCCGATGTGCTTCCAGCCGTCCGTGCGGATAAGGTAACGGTAGACGTTTGTGCCGATGTCGGCGTAGGACGGAGTCGGCGTCGCGCTCGAGAAGTCCGGGCGGATGACGCCCCAATAGGGGTTCGTAAAGCCGTTATATCTGATGTTTGTAACGTGGACGACTTTGCGCTGACTGGCAAAGTTCTGGTGCCAGGTGCTGTAATCCGATTCATAGATCGCGACATGGCCATACGGATTTTCACCGTTGCCGCTGTAGACCAGAATGTCGCCCTTCTGCGGCTGTGCGTTTTGTAGTCTGTGCCAGCCGGCAGGGAGCTGATTCCACGAATAATCCGCGCCATTGCCGCCCGGAGAGGTCTGGCCGAGGTACGAGTAGTAGTCTTTGATCAGCGCCACGCACTCGCCGCTGCCAACGGGTTGTCCTTCTAAGCTCTTGACCCAGTTGATCGCATCGTCCGCTGTTTTGCCGTTGGTCGAGGCAAAGGCCGCCGTCGGCAGCAGACAGGCGACCATGATCACAGCGAGGATGAGACAAAGAACACGTCTTTTCATACGTCATCTTCTTTCTAAAAAAGCTCTGTAAACGCGCATTTTTGACCGGTCGCGCACAAAAAGCGCGCCGGAAAATGCCGCGTTTACGCAAAGTTCAGTATACACATTTCGCTGTTTTTGGTCAACAGAAATATCAAAAAAATTTAACTAACCACGATTAGGAAGTTACTCCATTATGCTGGATTATGTGTCATGTTTTGGCGTCAAAATGCCCCGTTCAGACGAACGGGGCGATTGGCATATTACTGTGCGTCCGCTTTGACCTCAATGACCTTGATCTGCGGCGCGGTGTAGTCCGTCTCGCTGACGATGACATCCGTGATCGTAGCGACCTGCGCCGTGCTCAGGCCGTCCGCCGGCGCAGGGACGGCGACCGTGATGCCCTCCTCCGTGATATAGACCACGCACTCGGAAAAGTCCTTGGCAAGCAGGAGATTTTCGATCTGCGTCTCCGTCATGGAGTCGCTCGCCATGGCGGAGATGGCGCGCATGGCGCTGTCGATCGTCTCCTGTGAGGCATCTTCGGCGGCCGATGCCGACTTGAGCAGCGACAGCGCTTCGTCGCGCGACTGCTGGCGCGTCAGGCGCGCCTTGGCGAAATAATCATCGGTCGACGCCGAGGCCGCGGTGGTCTCCCCGTCCGCATTGGCCGCCGCCATGGCAGCGTCCTCGGCGGCGGCCATTTCGGCGTCCGCGCTGCCCCACTGCGCATTGTACGACCAGTTGAAATAGACCGCGGCGCACACAAACAGCAGCACCACGATGACCGCAACGTTCCGCTTGGTTTTTTTCATAGCTGCCCTCCCATTATTTCAGATCACGCGTCCGGCTGCTTTTTGAGCACGCTGATACGGTCGGTGCTCAGGCCGGTAAACTGTGCCACTGCCTGCGTCACGGCAAGCTGCACCTGCGGCGCGTCCGCTCCGTCGCAGACGACGACCGCGCCGAGATACTGCGGGCTGACCGTGCGCAGCTCCACCGCCGCCTGTGCCCCGCCTCCGGCGGAAATGATGGCCGGCTGACCGGAATCATCCGTCGCCAGCTCCCGCTCCGCCGAGCAGCGGTATGACAGCAGTACCTGCACCTGACCTGCGCCGCTGATCTGCCGCAGCAGCTGCGCAAGGCGCTGCTCCTCGGTCTGGATGGTCTGCATCTGCGTGTCAATCGGCTGCGCCGCTGTCGGCTCTGCCTTCGCCCGGCTTCCGCCCGGCAGCAGGAGCAGGATCAGCCCCGCCAGCAGGATGATGAGCACATATTTGTACTTGCCTGCAAATGCGCTGAGTTTTCGTGTGTTCATGATGCACTGCTCCATTCCTGCCGCGCGCGCGGGATGCCGAGGTCAGCCTCAATGGTCTGCGCCAGACGGCTGTTTTCCGCCGCACCCGACGTGACCAGCCGGACGGCATACGGATACCAGTAGCCGTCTGTGCTCCACTGCAGCGTGACCTGCGCATCGGCGAGCGAAACGCCGCACTGCGCGGCTTTGTCCAATATATATGCGCGCAGCTCCGATTCTATGACCGTGCGCTGCAGGCGCTCACTGCTGTCGGACACCGCACCGTCTGTTGAAACCGGGACGCGGCAGTCCTGCAGCGCGGCGGCATAGCTGTCATAATCAAACGACACGAGCGGTGAAAACAGCAGACACGTCAGCGCAACGCCGCCGATGAGCTTCACGATGCGGCGCAGGCTCTCGGACGTCGGAAACATGGCCGCAAGCGCCGTCAGCAGCGCAGCGCCCGCGAGACTCAGCAGCCAAGCACGCAGAGATTCCATCATCCCGTCACCGCCTTCATGCTTGATACGATAGAGAGAAACAAAATGAGCGATGCCACACCGACCATCCCGAGCAGGAAGCCGTACACATCCGCAAAGCCGCCGATCAGCCGCCCGACCCGCTTGTCCGCAAACGACTCCGCGATCCCGGCGGCAAGCTTATACAAAGCATAGTGCACGGCCAGCTGCAAATACGGCGTGACGCACACGGCGGCAACACTCAGGACGCCGACGATGCCGATGCCGCCGCGCAAAATTGCGGCGCTTGCCGTGACGGTCGCCGCAGCGTCCGCCACGATGCTGCCCACGACCGGCAGCGCCGCGGAGACGGCGGTTTTGACGGCCTTGGCCGCAGCCGCATCCGCAGAGCCGGTGAGAATGCCCGTCAGCGACAGGTAGAGCGTGAACACGCCGGCAAAGCCGATGAGCAGCAGCCGAAGCGCCTTGCGCAGCAGGGCGCTCAGCGCCGTGAGCACGTCCTGCTCAAGCGCCGCGCCGCAGATGACAGTGCCCGTATATGTATAGAGCATCGGCAACAGCACCGCTGTCTCCGCCGACAGCAGAATATCGAGGAAGAGCGATGTCGCCGCGTATTTTGCCGCCGCCGACGTCGCCGCCCCGCTTGCCGCCGCTGCGGCGCACATACTCGGCAGCAGGATCTTGGAAAAGTCGCGCAGTGTGGTCAGCGCGTTACAGCCAGCCGTGATGCAGGACGTCACATGGGTGACGCTCAGCGCGGCCACTGCCACCGTGCCGGTCATCTGCGTGACCTTGGCGCACACACCGCTTGCAGACAGCGACGCGCACAGTGCCGCCAGAAACACGACTGCAAGCAGCAGCGCCGCATTGCGCGCAGCCGACGCCAGCGCTCCCCCGCCCTCACGCAGCACATAGCCCCAGAGCTTTTGCAGCAGTGGGCGTGGATGCGCGGCATCTGCAACGGTCAGTGTACCGAAGGCATCATATGTCTGCGCCGGAAGCGCGGACTCCAGTTCCGCCGTGCCGAATGTCTCCGCCTGCTCGGACGCAATGTCATAGGCGCATACGCACGGTGTGCAAACGGCCGTCAGCGTCAGCGCCGCCAGCAGCGCAAGCAAAAACCGCTTCATAGGCACGCTCCGATCATGGTCAAAAATGTGCGCAGCAGCGGCAGCGCCGCATAGAGCGCCGCCGCAACGCCGACGAGCTGCACAGCGCCTGCGCCCGCAGCCTGTCCCGCGTCCCTGCAGAGGCTCTCTCCGATCATGGTCAGGATGCTGATGGTCATGCATTTGAGCAGCGGCCCGATGTAGACGCCGGATAAATCGCTGAGTGCGATGGCATCACGAAAGAATTCCGCCAGCGGCTCAAGCAGGCCGACACACAAAAACAGCGCCAGCAGCGCTGCCGCCGCGCTCAGCAAAAACGAGATGCCCGGCACGGTCTTATAGACCGTGGCTGCGGCAGCAGCGGCGACGACCACGATCAGCATTGCGCGAAAGACCGCCTCCATCAGAACGAAAACAGCTGCTTGATGAGCGCAAACAGCTCGCTGATCTTCTGGATCACCAGCACCAGCACCACGACCAGCCCCGCGATGGTCGTCATGAGCGCCTGCTCGTCGCGTCCTGCGCGCGAGAGCAGGATGTTGAGCACGGCGACGAGGATCCCGATCGCCGCGATCTTAAAGACAAGGTCAACGTCCATAAGTCCCTCCCCGGTTCAAAGCAGCGCAACGGCGGCGAGCAGACCGAGCGTCGCGCCGAGGCCGCAAACCAGCTTGCCGCGCCGCCGCGCATCGTCCTGCAGCGCAGCGGAAATGCTCCGCAGCGACGCAAGGCAGGTGTCCAGTGCCTGCCGCTGGAGCTGCGCGTCATATTTTCCAAGCTGCGCGCCCAATGTCAGCAGCGCGGCGCGCGCGTCCGGCGTGAGCATGTCCAGTGCCCGGATCGCCGCCGCCCATTGCTCGCAAAACGGCCGATCGCTGTCCGTGATGCCGTCTGCGAGGGCAGCATATTGCGCACGCAGCGGCTCCGGCGCCGTCTCCGCCGTGTGACGAAGCGCTTCCGGCAGCGGCAGCAGCCGCCCGACAATGTCACTGCGCAGCAGCTGCAGGCTGTCGATCACCGCCGCGAGCAGCTGCGCGCGCTGATACAGCTCACACCGCAGCGCGAAGCCCGCCGCAGTGCTGCCCAGGAATAAAAGCGCCGCGCCCAGTCCGTGCACCCACGTCATGGCAGCTCCTCGAGCGTGTAAAAACGCGCGCCGCCGCTGCGCGTGATGCACACGGCGCGGCGGAAAATATGCTCATCCAGCAGCGCGCGGTACAGCGCCCGGCAGCGCAGTGCACCGACGCTCTGCGCGTGCGCCGTCGCCAGCAGCGCAACACCGCACCCGGCTGCAATGCGGATTGCCTCGATATCTTCCGGTGCGCTGATCTCGTCAAACGCCAGCACATCCGGGCGCATGGCGCGCAGCAGCATCATGCAGCAGGCGGCCTTTTGTCCTCCGGTCATGACATCCGTGTTCGCACCGACGTCAAACTGCGGCGTGCGGTTTTGCACCGCCGCGATCTCGCCGCGCTCGTCCATAAGCGAGATGCGCAGCCCTTGGTCGGACAGCCGGCGCACGCACTCGCGCAGCAGCGTCGTCTTTCCGCCGCCGGGCGGTGAGAGAATGAGCGTGCTGCAAAAGCCGTCCTTCATCAGCTGCGGCACGAGCGCATCGGCGCACCCGGGCACGGCGTGCGGGATGCGCACGGACACGGAGCTCAGCTGCCGGATGCCGTCGATCTGACCGGCAGCCTGTCCATAGGCACAGCCGCACAGCCCGACGCGGCAGCCACCGGCCGTCTGTAAGTATCCCTGCCGGATCTGGTCTGCTGCCGCATAGACGGACGCGCGCGTTGCGCGCTCGAGCAGATAGTCCAGATCGTCCGGCAGCACGGCACGGCACGCCGCAGGGTACACATTTTCCTGCGTCAGCAGCACGGGCGGCCGCCCGATGCGGCAGCAGATCTCCTCCACGAGCTCGTCCCGGTCGCGCTGCGTCTGCGCGATGGCCTGTCCCAGCGACGGCGGAAACAGCGCCAGCGCCTGATTTGTGAAGATCATCCGTCTCCCTCCTCTTTTGTCCTGCCACATCCTATGCACGCGCAGCGCAGAACAGAACAAAAAAAGAGAGGCAGCCAATAAGCTGCCTCTCTCAAGCAAAAGATAGATCAAATTAGAGTTTGCGGCACTCGAGGTAATAGCGCTTGTCCGCACCGAGGCCGATCGAAAAGCTCTTTTTCGGGAACGGGCCGGAGCGCAGCACCGACGTGAAGAGCTCCTCTTTTTCCATGCGCGGCATCAGGATGCCGCAGCAGCCATCTCCGGCGGCGAGGTCAACTGCCTCGTCATCACCGTGGATATAGTCGATCCGGCCGCCATGCGCCTGCATATACGCTGCGCAGAATGCATCCAGCGCAGCAATGGCCTCGCCGAGCGAGCTGCCGCGTGCGAGAATGTCTCTGCGCTGCGCACCAGCCAGCAGCGTGACCGCATAGCCGCGGCCATCCGCTGCCGCAAGTGCGGCCTCGGCAGCGTCCAGCCAATGCGCCGCATCGGTCTCAAAGAGGACGCGGTGGATGGGCTCGAACGTCACGGCCGGACTGTGCAGGTTCACAAGCTCGACCAGCGCATAGCGCGCGGGGTCAACTGCCGCCTGTTCGGGCGTGAGCGTTTTTTTCTTCTCCAGCCAGCACTGACGGGCAGCAGCCAGACTGTGGTTGCCGTCCGCGATCGCAAAGCGCATGGGGTGCGCGCCGTCCGTGCCGACACCGGTCGCACACAAAGCGGCTGCGAGCTGCTCTGCTGCGTCTCCTGCAATGCGGCGGCCGCAGATATGCCCGCCGCCGGCCATGAGATCAAAATCATAGAGCGTGTCACCCGCAAGCGCCTCCGCCTTGCGGCAAATAGCGTCCTCCGGATCTGTATAAAAGACCATGATGTGCGGCATTTCCAGCGCCGCCGCCGCACGGATGCGCACACGCGCCGGAAGGCGCGAGGCGACCGTGCCCTCCGTCGCGCGGATGGGCGTGACGGAATCGGGCGCGTAATCATAAGCCTCAAGATCAAGCGCGCCGACGATGCCGCAGCGCACAGCGCCGACCGGCAGCGTACGCTGCACGAGCACAAGGCTGTGCGGCACGGTGCGAAACACGCCGCCGTCCAGATAAGCGTGCATCGTCTGCTGAATGGCGCGCGTCGCCGCCGCTTCGTCACACTTGCCGAGGTAAAACTCCGGCAGCATCAGCCGCAGCGTAGAGGGTGCGTCGCCCACCGTGTCCTGCACTGCGCGCCAATAGGCAGCGTCCGACGTGAACTGGTCGCAGGCAATGACACTCCAGCGATGCATATCCGCACGCTCAGGCAGCAGAATATCCGTAGGGGTAAAAAACAGGTTCTGGTTCATTCAAGACTCCATTTTTCCGCTCTGCCGACGGCGCGCAGCCAGTTATCGTGATACTGCTTTGCCTGATCGGCATCCATTTCGGGCTTGAAAATACGGTCAGACTGGCGCAGGAGCGCAATATCGTCCACGCTCTCCCAGACGCCGCTGGCAAGGCCGGCGAGGAACGCCGCGCCGAACGCGGTCGTCTCGACCAGCTTCGGCCGGTCGATCGGCACGCGCAGCATATCCGCCTGAAACTGCATCAAAAACGAGCTCACCGACGCGCCGCCATCCACACGCAGGACGGAGATCGGGCTCTCCGCGTCGATCTGCATGGCATCGAGCAGGTCCTTGACCTGATAGGCGATACCCTCAAGCGTGGCGCGGGCGATGTGCGCCTTGTTGCTGCCGCGCGTCAGGCCGACGATCGCGCCGCGGGCGTACATATCCCAGCGCGGCGCGCCGAGGCCGGTGAATGCGGACACAAGATACACGCCGCCGTTATCCGGCACGCTCTCGGCCAGCAGGTCGCACTCATGCGCCGCGCCGATGAGACCAAGCTCGTCGCGCAGCCACTGAATGGAGCTGCCGGCGTTGAACACGCTGCCCTCAAGGGCATAGGTGGTCTCGCCGTTAACGGACCACGCAACACTCGTGACCAGACCGCTGACGCTGCGCACGGACTTGTTGCCGGTGTTCATGAGCGTGAAGCAGCCCGTACCATAGGTGTTCTTCGCCTGACCCGGCTCGATGCACGCCTGACCGAGCAGCGCAGCCGCCTGGTCGCCGGCGCTGCCGCAGACGGGCACGCCCTCGAGCGCCTCCAGACCGGACAGCCCCGCCGTCACCCGTCCGTACACCATGGAGGACGGCACCGGTGTCGGCAGCATGCTCATCGGGATGCCCAGACGCTCGCAGAGCGTCTCATCCCAGCAGAGATTGTCAATGTCAAACAGCATCGTGCGCGAGCAGTTGGAATAGTCCGACACGTGCGCGCGTCCGCCAGTGAGATTCCAGATCAGCCACGCATCCACGTTGCCGAACAGCAGGTCGCCGCGCTCGGCGCGCTCTCTTGCACCCGGAACGTTATCCAGGATCCACTTGATCTTCGTGCCGGAGAAATAAGCATCGATGAGCAGCCCGGTCTTCTCCTTCACGTAATCACCGAGTCCGTCCGCCATCAGCTGGTCGCAGATGGGCGCCGTGCGGCGGCACTGCCAGACGATTGCATTATAGACAGGTCTGCCGGTGTGCTTGTCCCAGACGATGGTCGTCTCGCGCTGGTTCGTGATGCCGATGCCGGCGATGTCCGTCGGCGACAGGCCGCTCTTTTCGAATGCCTCGCTCATGGCGAGAAGCTGGCTCTCGAGGATGACCATCGGGTCATGCTCGACCCAGCCCGGTTTCGGATAGATCTGCGTGAATGGATACTGCGCCAGAGATACGATGTTTCCCTTACTATCGAAGATAATCGAGCGGGAACTGGTTGTACCCTGATCAAGTGCAATGATGTAGCCGTTCATAATGAAAATAACCTCCGTAGACTTGACGAATTTCGCCAATTGGAATACAATTCAGGTAGCTTTTAGTATATCACACAATAAGGAGTATTGCTATGCCATCTTTTCATGATTTTAGGTTTTTGTCCACTGATGGGAAACACAACGTGTTTGCCAGAGAGTGCACGCCCGACGGCGAAGTGCGCGCCGTCCTGCAGATCGCGCATGGCGTCGCCGAGCACATCTACCGTTATGCTCCGTTTATGGAGTTTCTCGCAGAAAACGGTTTCGTCGTCGTCGCGAATGACCACCTTGGCCATGGTAAGACCGCAGAAAACGAACAGGAGCTGTGCTTCTTCGCGGAAAAGGACGGCTGGAACGATGTCGTGAGCGATATGGACACGCTCCACAAGCTCACCGCCGCCAAGTACCCCGATGTCCCCTACTTCCTGTTCGGTCACAGCATGGGCAGCTTCCTGACCCGCACCTATATCATTGACCACCCCGAGGGGCTCAAGGGCGTCGTCATCAGCGGAACCGGCCAGAACCCGGGCGCAGTCGTCGCCGCGGGAAAGCTCATGGCAAAGCTCGAGATGATCGACAACGGCCCCATGTATCACAGCCCCACGCTCGACAAGCTTGCCTTCGGCAGCTACAACAAGAAGTATGACCACGTACGCACGAAGCTTGACTGGCTCACCCGTGACGAGGCGGTCGTGGATGCCTACATTGCCGACCCCCTCTGCGGTGCGATGGCGACTGCCGGCATGTTCCACGACATGATGGGCGGACTGCAGTACATCTGGAAGACGGAAAACCTCAACAAGATGGATAAGTCCACCCCGGTCTACTTCATGGCCGGTGACGGCGACCCCGTCGGTAACTACGGCGAGGCGGTCAAGAAGGTCTACGAGCGCTTCCTGAAAACCGGCTGCAAGGACGTGAAGCTCAAGCTCTACAAGGACGGCCGCCACGAGATGCTCAACGAGCTCAACAAAGACGAGGTGTATGCCGACGTCCTCGAGTGGCTCAACAGCAAGATCTGATGTCTCAAACCGATCTCCGCGCATCGCGCGGGGATCGATAAATTCCCGGAAAGAACGCAGGACGAAGCGCGATGAAACAGGTGGATACCAAAGCATATATGACTGCGCTGCGCTCGCTCACCGAGCAGGGGCACAGCGTCAGCGTGCCCGTCGCCGGCAGCAGTATGTCGCCCTTTCTGGCAGGTGGGCGCGACACCGTGTTCTTTTCCAGGCCGGACACGCCCCTGCGCCGCGGCGACATCGTGTTTTACGAGCGCGCGAGCGGCCAGTTTGTCATGCACAGGATCCGCCGTGTGCACTGCGACGGCAGTCTCGACATCCTTGGCGATGCGCAGGCCGAGACCGAGACCGGCATCCTGCCGCAGCAGGTCTTTGCGCGGGCGACCGCCGTCTGCCGAAAGGGTCGGCAGCTTCAGCCCGGAGATTTTCTGTGGGAGCTCTTTCGCGGGCCGTGGCTGTGGGTCATTCCGCTGCGGCATCCCATTGTCCGGATATGGAGCGCGTTCAAAAAGCGCCGGACATAATACAATTACAATACAAAATTACAGATTGCGAAAAGAAAAGCGAAGTGGTTTCACTTCGCTTTTCGCTTCTCAAAGAACCTCGTAGAGTTTCGCCGCAGCAGCGGCGAAAGAAAGTCTGATCATTTTCTTCGGCGACATGTGCGGCGAAGAAAATACTTCTCGGCCTGCAAACCCCCTCTGTCAAAAAGTAACACTTTTTGACAGACTCGAAAAAGCGAAGTGGTTTCCACTTCGCTTTTTTCATTCTATTGGGGTTTAGAGGATGTCCAGCTCGCGGAGCTTTGCGATGAACGCATGGACGTCCTGCCTGAGCACGTCACGCTCGACGTCAAACTCCTCATAGAGCCGCTCGACGATCGCCTCCTCATTCTCGGCCTCCGGCAGTGCGTCCCATATGGCGGCGCCGGTCTCGTTGATCGTGAGCAGCCCCTGGAGCTTCGTCGTCGTCTCACCGACCGGCACGAGGATCGTGTCGCCCGCGATCTCCCGCTTGACAAGCTGTGCTTTGAGCTTCATGTGTTTTTCATCCTTTCATACGCACTCTGCGTCAGCTCGGCAGTGGCCTTCGTCATGGCGCAGACATATTCCGGTTTCCCGTCAAACGCGCCCGTCTCGGTCACGCACATCGCGGCGCAGGCATGGCACATGTGCTTATATTCGCACTGTGTGCACGCCGGGGGCAGCAGGATGCGCGCCGTGGCCGCCTTGGTTTCCTCCCATGCGCGCGCAAAGCCGAGCTCCGGCACGGAGACATCCGGCTGCACCATCATGCCGCACGGCGTCATGACGCCGCGCCAGTTGATCCAGAACGAGCTGCGTCCCGCACGGCAGGCCATCTTCTCCCCCGGCGTCCCGTCGCACACTTCGCTCTCCGGCGCGCGGATACCGGCGCGCATCGCCTCGGCGCGCTGGCAGAACATCTCGTCCGAAAACCGCAGCCGGTCCCAGCGCACGCTGCATGCCGCAGCCTCCTGAAAAGTGAAGCGGTCGTTGCTGCCGGTCGCGTGCTCGTCGCGCCGCACGGGCGGGAACATGTACGACGCCATCTGCACCGGTGTGCCGAGCTCGGTCGCTATGGCATAGATCGCGTCCATATCATCGACATTGTACGGCGTCATGGAGGCGTTGAGCTTCACGCCGATGCCAAGCGCCTTGAGCGCGCGGATATTGTGCACGACGCGGTCATACATCGGCCGGCCGCACAGCCGTTCATATGTCTCGTTGCAGCCGCCGTAAAGCGTGATATTCATGCGCGACGGCGGCTCATGCCGGAAGAAATCCAGCCAGTCGTCGTCGATGAGCGATGCGTTGCTGTTGATGGACACCATGAGCCCCATTTTCTTGAGCTCGGTAAGCAGATAGCGGAAATCCGCACGAATAAGCGGCTCGCCGCCGGTCAGCAGCAAAAACAGCATCCCCTGACTGCGTGCCTGCTCCGCGATGGCGAGCCACTCATCCGCGGTGAGCTCCGCCCCGCGCCGCCGCTGTTCCTCGGGCGTGAGGTGCACGTAACACATGCGGCAGTTGAAGTTGCAGCGCGCCGTGAGCTCGAAGTTTCCCGCAAGCGGGATGCCCTTTGCGCAGGCACGCGCGTGGAGATAAGCCGAAAGCCGTGGCTCGGTGCTCATCTGTTCCATATCAGATACCTCCCAATTTGCCCCGCAGGGCTTCGACCGCCGTGGCGTCCGGCAAGCAGTCCATGCGCAGCACCGGCACGTCGGAGACGAGCCGCGCCACGCATTCGGTCATTTGTTCCGCCGAGCGCGCGTCCCATTCGTAATACGCGCACTGGCTGAGCACACCCGCAAACGCCGCCTGCGGGCTTGGGACGAACACGCGGTTTTCGCTGCTCTGGCCGAGGAGCACGATCGCCCGGATGGGCGCTGTGACGTTTTCGGATATGCCCGACGTGCCTGAATAGAAAATGCCGTTCGCGGTCTTTTTGCCCACGTCCACAAGCGCGCGGTCGCCGTTGATGACCCGCGCCCCGGCGCAGCGCTCCCAGAGTGCAGCCTGCGTGCTCTTGCCGATGCCGCTCGGGCCGGAAAACAGGATGGCCTCGCCTGCGCGCGTCACGATGTACGCGCAGTGCAGCACAAGCATCCCGAGATCTGCAAAGATGTCAAACAATCCTGCCGCCTCGAGCACCGCGCGCACGGAAGCGCCCGCGCGGTAAGCATTGGCAAACGTGACCTCCGTGTGCGCGCCCCGCGTCACGGCATAGGTGAACCGCGGCGGCTTTCCCGGTGCGCCGTACTGCTCCAGCAGATGGCGCTCCGCGCCCGATTGCCAGCGCCAGACCGCGCCGCGGTGCTGCGCCGTCTCCGGCGGCACAGGCGGCCGGTCGTCAAAATGCAGGCGGATCGTGTGCTCCGCCGCGCCGTCTGCCACGCGAAACGGGGCGCACATGGCCGAGCGCTCAATGGGCGCGTCCGCCTCGATCGCAAACGTCACACCGCCGAAGCGGTAACTCTCACGCTGCATAGGTCACAAAGAGCAGCTTGCTCGTGCCCTGCACAAAGTGGCTGGTGTAGCAGCTCTGGCTCTCGCCCGCCGCGAGATTTTTGACCCCCGCGCGGTACGTGATGCCGCCGAGCAGCATGTCGCCGCTGGCATTTTTGTAGTAGACATAGACCTGCGCGGCGTCGCTGCCGGAGTTGTTGGTCACGGTGATGGTGTTGTCGCTCGTCGTAACGGTGAACAGGTCGTCGTGCATGGACAGGGGCTCGGTAAACGCGGCGTAGCTCGTCACGGTCGCCGTCAGCTCCTCGGGCTTTTCGGGCATGGTCTGCGCGCTGAGCTCGAGCGCCTGCAGCGTCTGTCCGGCCGGGAGCGTGCTGATGTCGAATTCATAGCGCTCGTCGCCGCGCGCGAGAGTGATGTGCGCATACTGCACGTCGCTGCTGCCGGTGTTTTTCACGCGGATGCAAAAAACGTCCGACACCGTCTTGTCCGAGCCGTCCTCGACGAACAGCCCCGCGTAGCGCCCGGTACTGACGAGCTGCAGGTCGTCGCCGATGTCCATGCCGTCGAGCTTGGATTTTTCCGCCGCGAGGCCGTATTCATCGGGCTGGGCGGCTTTTTTGCCGCAGCCCGCGCACGCGAACAGCAGCGCTGCCGCCAGTGTGAGCAGCAGCGCGCGCGCGCCGGTTTTCATGAGATGCATAGTAGTCGCTCCTTTGCTGCACGCCGCATGAGGCGCGGCGTCCGGGATTCTGAAAAAATGCCCTGCCCGATCGGGCAGGGCATTTCGTGTGTTATTTTCGCTGGTTACGACGAGAAAATCGCTTGACTATCAGTAGGAACATGATAACAAAACTTATCTTGTTGAACAAGTGTGCAACTATCAAAGTTCAAAAACACTTTATCTGCTCCAAAAAGATAGTTACAGTTGTCGGCGTTACTGAAATTTGTGTTGTTATGATTGAAGCCAGTTCCGCATCCAGCCGCAATGTTCGCATTCAGTTCGAAGTTCTCGAAATATACTTCGGGTTTGACATAGGTTTTCTTCATGATTTCGATCACTCCTCTCTCAGTGCTTCCATTTGTCAAAGATGCCGTTCCACCAGTCGCGGATGGACGGGCGCACCGTCAGCGTCGCGGTGATCGGGTCACTCGCAACACCGTCGGTGTTCACGGCACAGACTGAGTAGTCCGCCGTCGCCGCATTCGTCACGGTGTAGGTGAACACGTGGTAGGTCACCTTCTTCGCGGAAGAGCCCCAACCGCTGCGCTCGGTGCGAACCTTGTAGCTGTCGATCGTCTGATCACCAACCATGATCGCCTCGACATCCGCAGACGCCTTGACCGTCAGCGTCGCCTTGCCGCCCTTGCGGACATTGCGGCTCCACTTGGCCGTGAAGTACTCGGGCGCAAAGGTCTGCTCAGGCTCAGCAAACAGCGCGCGCACAGACAGGACCGCAGCGGTCTGCTCCTCGGCAGTCGGCGCGCTCAGCGTGACCTTGTTACCGGAAGCCTTGAAGGTGATCTTCAGGTTCGTCAGGGACAGGATGCCCGTTCCGGTGTTCGTGATGGTAAAGCTGCCGCCGGCCGTTCCGATCTTGTAGTACATCTCGGTCGCGGTGTTAAGCGGCTGATTGAGACCAGTGCCGCCGGTCACGTCCATCTGCGCAGCGGTGCCGCTGGGGGCTTTTGCGCCGATCTGGATGCTTGCAATGTCGGTGTTTTCCTGAACTTTAAAGGTGATCGCCTGACCCTTGGCCAGATAGACCTCGTTGTTCGGACCGTAGTTCTTGTAGGCGGTAATGTCCGCTGCTGCAGCGCCGTCGATGAAGAGAGCTGTCTCTACATTCTCAGCCACCAGCGCGTCATGCAGTTTGATGTACTGCGGGTAGCCCTCGCCGTCCTTCTTGTAAGTTGCATTGTCCTTGCCCATAGGGTCATAGACACGGATGGCATCGAGCCAGAAGCTATACTGATTATCGCCGGTCTTGTCAGCATAAGTTGCATATGCAGCCGTGATGACAACCTTGTATGTACCATAGTCAAGACCGCCGATCTTGATGACAGGAATCTGATACAGCGCGTTATTATCGCCCGTGGGAGTAACGGTCCACTTGCCGTCCTTGCATGTGTAACCATAGTAGTTGTTGACAAGCGTGCCCTCTACCTGCTTCTCCGTTCCATCACTGTTAACAGCATAGACTTTGACTGAAATCGCGCCGGAATTGTTATCCGTCAGGGAGATGACGTCGAAGCCTGTGCCCTTGAAGGTGAAGGTTGCGGTGGGCCACTGGCCGTTGTCGGCGGTATTTGCGTCCACGGTGACCTTGGTAGCGGAGCCCATGGAGAACTTGCTGCTGTCGGCATAGGCCGGGTCATAGCCGTAGACATTCTTAGTATTCGTTGTGCCGCCCAGCGCCTCGAGCGCCTGATTGACGTTCGTCTGCGTGGTGCCGTCCGTCACCTTCGTCCAGATCCCCTTGTCAGCATTATCTACCTGTGCAACATTCTTTGTACCGTTCGCGTTCGTGAACGTTGCGAAGCTGTCCTCGTAGTACACGCTCGTCGCGGGGATGATGCTGACAGTATATGTTGCGTTATTTTCCTTTCCTTGCGCATTTGTGCCATAGTATGTAACTGTAATATCATCCTGACCGTTGATTGCTGTCTTTAATTTATAAATGATATTTAGCTGATCGTCATGTGTAATATCTGCATACTGACTGTCGCCTACAACTACCTTTGTCAACTGTGCATTTGCAAGCTGCGGCGCGATATCTTGCGGTCGAATTTTCAGCGGCAGGCCGAAGTCAACCACAAACTTTTTCGTCGTATTGAACGTATAGTACAACGTGACATTCTTGTCATCAGTACGCGTTGCATCAACGAATTTGTAGTTGCCATACCGGTACTGCGCGCCAATCTCGGGGATAGATGCGAGATCCGACTCAATAGTCTGCTCAACACCGAGATTATTAGTAACCTTATTTCCCTTCAACGATCCGCTCTCCTGATCAGAACCGCTGACATACGCAAAACCAGTATCGAAATACGTGCCGCTATTGACGACAATGGGGTAATTGTAGAATTCATAACCCGTCGTCTGATTCACGTAATGAACCTGAAGGGCATCTGTAGTAATTTTTGCGCGGACGTAATACGTAATCAGCGCGCCGTGCTGGTTATACACCTCAACCCCGCGCACATACGGATCGCCGCCGATCTTGCAGCCGCTGTAATCGCTGCTGCTGCCGGAGATCGAGGTATAGGGATCCAGGCCGCTTTTATCCTTAGTCGCCTCATCGATTGCCCAGACGATTTGCTCCGTCTTCGTGTAATCATAGGCATAACTGGTAGTATCCGCAATTTTATTACTTGCGCTGCCATCAGTCATGGTAACGGTGATCATGTAAATCTCATAATCGCCAGTGTTCATTCCGCGGAAATTGTTCAGCTGACGATAGTAGTTTCCGCTGGAATCCTGCTTAACCGCGCCGCTACTATCATTCGGCTTACAATGGAACACAAACGTCTTGCCGTCCTGCGGGAAGGTACTCGGATTGCGGGTATTGTCCTGATACTTCACAGCGAAGTCGAGCATCACATACTGTTTTTTATCAATCTGGTCTCCATAACCGCTATCGTCATCAATATAACCCCAGTCAGCAACATCCGTGCTGACCTCTTTGGTAATCTGAGAGCGCATCATGTAGTACACCGCCAACTGCTCCTTGCAGCTGGAAGCGCTTGCTGTCGAACCTTCGCCCGTGACAGGAATCCAGTTAGCACGGTCTACCGAAACAGCCCACTCACCATTATAGTATCTAACATACTGAAATTCACTGCCGCTGTTGGAGTAATCCTTACCGGCGATTAGCTGAATGTTGTTACTGTTATGAACACGTCCAGACCAGAGCACAAGCTCCTTCGCCGCCTTTTCGTCTTTTTTCTCGCTCCAGTAAGTGTTACTGTATTCATAACGGGTCATCGATGCCGGAAGAACCGAAGTCAGGGGCACACCATTCTCACCATAAGCATCCGCTGCAGCAACATTAATATAGTACGGTTTCTTGTTTTGAGGCCAACTGAGACCCAAGAATTCGCCCGATGTCTGGGTACCTTCGGTCTTAGCAACTTCAATAGCACAGTTCGTGAACCACAACTGCATGGGAAGCGTCTTACCTTCCAGATTTTCCTGCGTAACTTGAATGGTGTACTTAACGTTATCGATCGTTACATAGGTCGTACCAACGGCAACGCCCGTGAAGGTGAGCGTGGTAGAAGCGGGAATCGTTTCTTGGACTGACTTGCTATAGACAGTTACTGAATCACTGCTGTTCCAAGACCTGTCAATTCGTTTTACATCATTGGCGTTGTCAGTAGTAGAGTAACCGTAGTAGTAGTAGTAAGAACCATAATAATAGGAATACGCTCTATATGCATAGACAGGATAGTAATTTTCGCCAACTTTGTAATAATACTCCGTCCGCGTCCAAGAAGTGTTACTGCCTGCAAGTTCGCTATAGCTTACACTCATTTCCGGATATGTTACGTTACCCGGCTGCGCATCCTGTCCCGAAACGGTCACCGTGGCAATGCCAGAATTTTCGGTGGCATAGGTCTGGCCATCCGCAGAAAGATTTTTACCGTCGATCGTTACCGTTGTCTGGCCGCCAACCGTCACACTTACCGTCTTATTTTCAGTCGGCTGCTGCACACCCGGCTTCTCAGGCGTAGTGGCTGATGCCTTAAAGTAGTTGGGATTAGATGTACGGAAGGTGCTAATGTAGCTCTCTACATTAGTCCAATTCACATTCTTGGTGGGTGTGTCGCACCAAATGGCCGCCATACAGCCAACCGGCATTGTCTGTTTATTATTACCATCAATGGTAAGGCAGTCATACGTTTTCATGTTGTTTATGGCAAACTGATAACCAAACCAACTGTCGCTTTCAATGCCAATCACATAATACCATTTGTTATTTGTGTTGAGGATCTTAAAGCCACGGCTTGCCAAGTCAGCAGCAGGTGCATACTTTGTATCGGTTGCATCCCAATAGCACACTACAATGCTGGTATCAAAGTCCGTGCTGGTTTTCAGGTTAAGGTGATAAATGCCATCGTTAAACGCCATAGGCGTCATGTTGGCTTCTTTGACCATAGCCGCCAACTCGTTAATAAACTTAGCATAGGAAGTATATGCATCAGTAGTCATACCTGAGAAGCCGCACTCATCCGCCGCAAAGTTAAACATGGTGCAGCCCTGTTTTTTGAAATAAGTAATATACTTCTGCATCAGCGCTTTTACAAAACTGGTGCTTGCATTATCCGTGGTATCGATCGCATAATTCACGCTGGTGCCACTGGTCGTAGGGGTAGTATAAACAGGGGACATACCCAAAGTCTCCATTGCTTTGACCACAGCCTGCAGATGACCCGGTGCATCGAACATGGGAATGATACCGATGCCCTTTTCTCTGGCATAAGAGATGATGTCAGTCATCTCAGACTCTGTCAGCTCATTTGTGCCAGTATTATAGAAGGCTATGTTACCATTCTGAATGGCAGGAGTCACGATGCTACTATCATATGTTTTGTCGCCCACCTGCAAGGTCATATTGTCCAGCAGGAAACGCAGGCCATCGTTGCCGAAGGCCAGTTCCACGTCGGTATAATAATTATCTGCCGCATAATCAATGATTTTTTTCAAATCAGCGGCACTGAAGTACTTGCGACCGCAGTCAATGTGGACAATTCGTTTAAAATCATCATTGCTCGCCGCGCTGTCAGAGCTGGCCGCAGTCGGCAGCGTGAACGCCGCCATGGACAGCAGGCTCAGCAGCATGACCAGTACAAGAATCATGGAAAGCACTTTTTTCGTTCCCGTTCTTTTCCGTGCCTGGTTCATTCTTGTCATTCCTTTCGATACCGATTTCCCGCCGGTCTGCGCGCGCGGACGCGCAACGACAGCAGGAGAACATACTACTCCATATATTACAGGAGTTACTATGTAGAGGGTGGTTTCTCCCACCGAATACATATGACTGCGGCTCATTTGTGGTGAATGGAACAGCAGTTGTAGGAAAGGAGCTAAAACACAGTATAACCGCTGGAAATCAACACACAAAGGAGCTGACTTTTATGAAATCACTGTTTGAGCAAATGGGCGGCACTTACCGTCAGGTCGGTGATTACCTCATTCCGAACCTTTCTTTGCCGGAGAAGTCAGACTATCAGATCGGCAAGTATGGGCGGTTGCGCCGCAACTATCTGAAAGAGTATCATCCCGTCCTCTATGCAAATTTCCTCACAAGCGGAACGCTGCATCGGCACCTTGCCGAGATCGACCAAGCCTGTTATGAGCGAATGGAAATCCTCGTTTCCGATATGGCAGAGCAGGAAGGCGTAACAGAAGCGCTGAAAGCCGCTGACCAAATGGAATGGGTGCGCCGGATGAACAACATCCGCAGCCGCGCGGAGGAAATCGCTTTGACCGAGCTTGTATATGAATGACAAATGCCCGTTATCGGTTGCATGGCCGATAACGGGCATTTTTACACTTTAGTTCTTTTGTTCCGTGCTGGCTACCAGACGGTCAAAGTCACTCTGATACAGCCGATCCTGAATGACACGGTATTGCTCAAACTCGCTTTCCGCAAAGGCTTTTGCAATGGCAGCGGTGACTTTTCCCTTATTTTGCAGAATATCTGCATCGTTGAATTGCAGAAAAGCGTCCAGCTTGGAGGCCCAATCTGCCATGGTCATAGGGA
>ERZ826220.570-NODE-570-length-42516-cov-8.856975_pt1 | contig 42516 bp, 20 predicted proteins | sample MGYA00519927_ERZ826220 | MGnify/ENA primary metagenome ERZ826220 (study PRJEB31778, sample SAMEA3449225) | human gut metagenome | biome: human gut; feature: human-associated habitat; material: faeces | place: United Kingdom | collected 2010/2012 ... | reverse complement strand
GCAGGATGTGACGGCGGGCGAGGACGGAAAAGTCGCCATTCAGGTGAAGGCCGACTGGTCGAACACGGTGACGGCGGCGGGCGGAAAGTTCACGATCATGACGTTCACGGCGGTGGACAAGGCGGCATCGATGCTGCCGGGGTGTATCGCGCTGACGGATGGGAATCTCGACGCGCTGGTTGCAGCGAAGGCACCGTTCGCCGAGGCGAAGACGCGGCGCGAACTCTATGGCCAGCAGACGGCAGGCGTCTGGAAGCGGCTGGTGCCGGATGAGGACCAGACGAGCGACGAGCTGACGGTGACGGACCCGGTGGCCGGTCTGGCCGGGGTACAGACCGGGGCGACGCTGAGCGAGGTGCTCGTTGCGATGCGCAACAGCATCGGGCGCATTGAGGATGCGATCAACGGTGCGCCGGGCGGCTATGTGTGGAACAAATATGCCTACGAGCAGAAGGTCGGGTCCGGCGGGCCGACGGCGCTGCTCGGCGATGTGGCGCATGGGGGCACGGCCCCGACGAACGGGAGTTTCCAGTACACGGTGGCTTCGGCGGTGGCGAGGGTGGACGTGAACTCGGCGAAGGATTCGTTGAGCCACAGGTCGTTCCACCACTTCATGGTCACGTAGTCGCCGAACCACATGTGGGCGAGCTCGTGCAGCACGGTGACCACACGGCGTTCCGCGTAGGCGTCGGTGACCTTGGATTCGAACACGTACTGGTCGCGGATGGTGACCATGCCGATGTTCTCCATGGCGCCGGCGTTGTACTCCGGCACGTAGATCTGGTCGAACTTGGCGTACGGGTACGGCACGCCCCAGGTCTTGGCGTAGAAGGCGAAGCCTTTCTTAGTGATGTCGAACAGGTAGTCGACGTCCTTGCTGAAGGCCTTGGCGAGCGCCTGGCGGCAGTACATGGCCATCGGCACGGTGCGGCCGTCCTCATTGGCGTATTCGGTGTGCCATTCGGCGTACGGTCCGGCGCAGATGGCGGTGAGGTAGGAGCTCATGGTTGGGGTCGGTTCGAACACCCACAGCTTGGTGGTTTCGGCGGCGTGATCGCCGAGCGTGCCTTCCTCGGTGACGGTTTCGTTGTCGGTCACGGAGGCGGTGGGCATGTTGGACGTGACGATCCAGGATTTGGCGGCGAGCACGGAGAAGTCGAACACGGCCTTCAGGTCGGGCTGGTCGAACACGGCGTAGACGCGGCGGGCGTCCGGCACTTCGAACTGGGTGTACAGGTAGACGTTGCCGTCGGACGGGTCGACGCTGCGGTGCAGGCCTTCGCCGGTGTTGGAGTACTGGCACATCGCCTTGACGGTGACCTCGTTGTGCTCCTTGAGGTTCTTCAGTTCGATGCGGCTGTCGACGTACGCTTCAGCCGGGTCGAGGGTTTCGCCGTTGAGGGTGATCTCGCTGACTTCGTTGGCGATGAGGTCAAGGAAGCTTGACTCCCCCGGCTTCGCGTCGAAGGTGATGGTGGTTTCGGAGCCGAAATCCTTGGCTCCGCGGGTCAGGTCAAGCTTGACCGTGTAATGGATTGGCGCGGCGATGATGCTTTTGCGTTCTTCCGCTTCGATTCGGGTGAGGTTTGCTCCTGGCATGTCACTCCTTCTTTCTGGTAACAGAAGGCGGCGCGATCAGTTGTGCCGATCACGTCGCCTTGATTCAATTTATGGTAAATTTACGGCTTATTTCGCGGCGTTCAGTCCCATCGCGTCATCCACGTCCTGCGCGATGTCGGCGACGACGGGGACGATCATCGGCTTGCGGTGCAGCTGTCGTGCCACCCAGCCGCCGAGTGTGCGTCGCATGATCTGCTGCAGTTTGTAGGTGTCGCGCGTGCCCTGCATCATCGCGTCCTGCAGCTGCTCGACGATCTGGTGACGGACCTTGTCGAACTCGCTTTCGTCTTCCGCGACCGCGTTGAGGTAGATCTTCGGACCGGTGATGACATCCGCGGTCTCGGTGTCGACGACCACGAAGCTGGACACGAAGCCTTCGGTGCCGAGGATGCGGCGCTTCTCGAGTTCTTCGTCGGTCAGTTCGCCGACGGAATCGCCATCGACGTAGACGTAGCCGCACGGCACGGAGCCGACGACCGCAGCCTGGCCGTGGTACAGGTCGACGACGTCGCCGTCTTCGGCCAGCACGACGTTCTGCGGATCGACGCCGGTCTTGACGGCGATCATGCCGTTGGCCACCAAGTGGCGGTTTTCGCCGTGGATAGGCATGGCGCACTTCGGCTTGACGATGTTGTACATGTACAGCAGTTCGCCTTCGTTGCAGTGGCCGGAGACGTGCACGGCGGCGTTGTCTCGGTTGACCACGCGGGCTCCGAGCTGCACGAGCTTGTTGATGACCTTGTAGACGCCATGCTCGTTGCCTGGGATCAGGGAGCTGGCGAGGATCACCGTGTCGAACTCGTTGATGGTGATGTCGCGGTGGTTGCCGTCGGCGATGCGGCCGAGCGCGGCCATCGGCTCGCCCTGGGAGCCGGTGCACATGTAGACGAGCTTGTCGTCCTGCACGTCATGGGCCTGCTTCAGGTCGATGACGGTGTCCTCGGGCAGACGCAGGTAGCCCAGATCTGCTGCGATGGACATGTTGCGGACCATGGAACGTCCGACGAACACGACCTTGCGGCCGTACTTGTGGGCCGCGTCGACGACCTGCTGCACGCGGTGCACGTGGCTGGAGAAGCTGGCCACGATGATCTTGCGCGTGGCCTGTGCGAACGCCTGGTCGAGCGCCGGACCGATGGAGGTTTCCGGCTTGACGAAGCCCGGGACCTCGGCGTTGGTGGAGTCCATCATCAGGAGGTCCACGCCCTTTTCGCCAAGCTTGCCGAATTCCACCAGATCGGTGATGCGGTGGTCGAGCGGCAGCTGGTCGAGCTTGATGTCGCCGGTGTCGATAAGCGAGCCGGCGGGGGTCTGCACGAACACGGCGAGCGCGTCCGGAATGGAGTGCGTGACGTTCACGAATTCCAGGTTGAACGAGCCGACCTTGAGCTTGTCGCGTCCCTTGACCTCGACGAGCGTCGGGTTGATGCGGTGTTCCTTGCACTTGGCCTCAACGAAGGCGAGGGTGAGCTTGGAGCCGATCAGCGGAATGTCCGGGCGGAGCTTGAGCAGGTACGGCACGCCACCGATGTGGTCTTCGTGGCCGTGGGTGAGCACGAGCGCCTCGACCTTGTCGAGACGGTCCTTGATGTAGTGGAAGTCAGGCAGGATGAGGTCCACGCCCGGCTGCTCCTCTTCCGGGAAGAGCACGCCGCAGTCGATGAGCAGGATATGCCCGTTGTATTCGACCACATTCATGTTGCGGCCGATCTCGCCCAGACCGCCGAGCGGCACGATGCGCATGGAGCCCTTGCGGTACTTCGGCGGGGCGATCAACACCTCGTCCTGCTGCGGCGCGGTGGATTGCGGCGCGGAATGCGACGGGCGACGGTTCGAACCGTTGCCGCCACGGGATCCACGGGAGCCGCCGTTGCGCGAGCCACCGTTGCCACGGCTGCGGGTGGAGGACTTGGCCTTCTTGATGGCGGTCTTCTCGGACTTCGCGGCCTTGGTGGTCTTGGATGCCTTGACTGCGGTTTCAGTGCGCTTGGCAGCTTTGCTGCCGCGCTTGTGTGTTGTTGTCTTTGTGGTTTCTTCTGTAGCCATTTCCTAGTTGGATTTCTATTACTAATTGTCTCCGCCTATGCGGAAACGAGGAATTTGGGTGCCTGCCGGCGTTCATGCGCGACAGGCCAGTCGCATCATGCGATTCGGTTCACAGCAGTCCCGCGGCGCGCATGCCCTTTTCCGCGCGCACGAGTTCCGCTTCGCCCGGACCGACGTTCGGCAGGCGCATTTCGGTGGAGTCGAGGATTCCACGCACCTTCAGCGAGGCCTTGGCCATCACGGCCTGGAAGCCATTGCCGTTCATCGCTTCGACGAGCGGCGCCAGCTGCACGGAGATGCGCTGCGCTTCGTGGATATCGCCACGATCGAACGCGTTGGCGAGGTCACGCATCGGACCGGCGGCCGCGTGCGCGATCACAGAGATGATGCCGACGGCGCCGACGGACAGGAACGGCAGGAACAGGCCGTCATCGCCCGAATACCAGGTCAGACCGGTCTCCATGCGCTTGCGCACCGCGCCTGCGATGTCGCCGGTGGCGTCCTTGACGGCCTTGACGTGGTCGAGTTCGGCCATACGACGGTAGGTTTCCAGCTGGATGTGCAGTCCGGTACGGCCCGGCACATCGTAGATGATGATCGGCTTGTCCGCGGAATCGTTGACCGCCTTGTAGTGGCGGAACACGCCTTCCTGCGACGGACGGGAGTAATACGGGGCGACCACGAGCACCGCGTCGGCGCCCGCCTCCTGGGTCTGCTCCACCATGCGCACGGTGTGCGCGGTGTCGTTGGAACCGGCGCCGGAAATGACCGGCACGTCCACGACTTCCTTGACGGCCTGAACCAGTTCGACCTTCTCCTCCATGTGGGTGGTCGGAGATTCGCCGGTGGTGCCGTTGACCACAAGACCGTCGGCACCATCCGCCACGAGCTGCCTCGCCAGCTGTTGCGCGGCTTCGAAATCTACGGCTCCGTCAGCCTTCATGGGGGTGACCATGGCCGGAAGGATACGTCCGAAGGGAGCAGGATCGAGCAGATGCATAGTACCGTCAGTCTTAGGGCTTGTCATACGGCTAACGGTACTTCCCTCTGCGGACGCTTTCGATTTCATGAGACGCGAAAAGTCACATTTTGGAAGGCCTGCCGACGATGACCGCGACGACGCACTGCAGGAAAGCGACGAACGTGAACACCATCAGCGGCACATGGTGGCCGCCAGCGGCCTGGACCAGCACGCCGAACATAAGCGGGCCGAGCGACGCGATCAGATAGCCGAACGACTGCGCGACGCCCGACAGCACCACGGTTTCGGCGCTGTCACGGCCGCGCAACGCGATCAATGCGAGCGCCACCACCAGGGACGCGCCTTGCGCGCAGCCGCCGACGAACGCCCATACCGGCATGAGATGCGGCAGCAGCAGCATGCCAAGGCCGGCGATCAGCATGGGAGCGCTGGCGGTAAGCGCCGCGCAGACCTGGTTGCCGCGCACGTTCATGAGCTTAGGAATGACCAAGCCGGAAAGGATGCCGATGCCTTGGAAGATGAACAGATGCACGCCGGCGGTGGAGGCATCGTAGCCGATGGACGCCGAGATGGACGGCATCCAGTTGGACATGGTGTAGAAGGCGGATGATTGCAGTCCCATGAAGGCCGTCACGTACCACGTCATCGGACGGCGCAGCACGCGGGCGAACACGCCATGCGACGATTGCGTGGAACATGCCGGTCGCTGTGCAGAATGCGGGTTTTGTGCGTTGGCCGTCGTGCTGCGATCGCCAATATCATCGATATCGCCAGTATCGCTGGTTTCGATGGTGCCGCCGGCGGAAGCGATAACGACTTTGCGATTGTGCAGGATACGCAACGCCCACAGCGCGGCGACAACCAGCGGAGGCACACTCCAGAAGGCGAGTGACGCACGCCAACCGCCCCACATCTGCGCAAGCGGCGCGGACAGCAAACCTGCGGTGGCGCTGCCGGCGGTGATGCAGCCGGAATAGACGCCGGTCGCCATCGCGACATGGCCGGCGTAGTCACGTTTTGCGATTACCGGAACCAGAACGTTGCCGACGGCGATGGCGGAAGCGAACACCACCGTGCCCAGCCAGATGCCAACGCCGCCGCCGAACGAGCGGATGGCGTCGCCCGCCGCGATGCACAGCAGGGCCAGCAGAATCGACATGTCGATGCCGATGCGGCGTGCAAGGAACGTGACCAGCGGGCTGACCGCAGCGAAGGCGAGTAGGGGAATCGCGGTCAGCACGCCCTGCACTCCCTCGGCCCAATGAAGGCCAGTACCTATTTGCGAGAGCACCGGACCGACCGCCGCGATGGAGGGACGCAGATTCAGCGATACGAGGAAGACCAAGGCAGCCCACGGTCCAGTGGAAGGAAGGTCGTACGCCAACGCTCCGTTTATCTTGTTCACAATGCCTCCATTCCCGTTTTCGCCTCCATGGTTCCGGCCGACCGCCGCTATACCGTCAATCACCAAGCTCGCCAAGCGTTTCGAAACAATCGTTGATGTCCTCAATGCGCTTCCGCACGTCGACGTCATCGCTTCCGAGACGTTCCCCCACCTCGTCCGCGAAGAGGGCAACCAAAGCGAACGCCGCAGTGAAGCTTGAAAGCATATGCGAGTTCAACGCCACGTTGAAGAAGACGACGTTGCGTCCGATAAGGGCATTGCGTGCCGCGACGTCGCCTATTACCACCACGGTGACCCCACGTTCGAGTAACACGTCGACAAGTCGGGCGAAAAAAGGAGGACGCCGACCCACGCCGACGATGACGGCCACATCGTCCGATGAGTAGTCAGTCAATTCCTCTGCGATAGATTGCCCCGGATGCGGGAGAATATCGATGTTTCCACGCAGCTGCAGCAATTGTTCACGCAAATGAAGCGCCACGGGATATCCATTGCGGTAACCGACCACCGCGACATGCGGAGCCATGGCCATGTCCCGGCATGCGGAATCCAATTGCGCGCGGTCGATGTCCTCAAACGTATGTTTCAGGCTTTCCGAATCCCTGAGCAAATGGTCGGCAAGCAAATCATCGCAGCGAACATTTCGCACGGTTTCCGGAGCGCCTGGACGGTGGATACGGCGCACGTCGCGTCTGAATTCACCCGCATTCGAATAACCGAGCTTGCGGTACAGGCGGCTGAGCGTCGGCTGCGAGATGCCGCTCAACTGCGACAATTCCACGGAATTGCAGACCAGCACGTCGGTTAGATGACCCAGAATGAACTGCGCGGCCTCACGTTCCGTCGCAGTCAGCGAATCGAAGGATTCCCGGATGCGCGCCACCAAGCCGAGGTCCGCGGCAGCATTGCCTTCCTCGTCCATGGCGTCCTTCGAAGCCCCCATATTGTCTGAAAGCATAATTCCAGAAGTCACGCTCATCGCCCTTCCCTGCAGTACATTCTCACGCGGCGCATCCGCTCTCCTGACGATGCTACCCCTTGCTTTCCGGGTTTCACCAGGTTTGGCCACCGACAACTGTTACGACGAATGAAGAATTTCAGATGCCGTAAGCACTGAAATGCATCCATCACAGGCAATGGCGGCGCCTCTTGGCAACGCGACCCACCATCAGGAGATGACCGACCATGGCAAAAACAGCTTACCCCACACAATCAACATCGCATATCGGGCGGATTCGGCATAGAAGAAACGGTGCCAAACCAGCGAAATGGGCGACTAACGCGGCAACAAAATCCCCGACTGTTGCGAACACTGTTGAACGCGGCATCGCGCCCGGCCGAATGCGAGGCGAACGCGGTGCGCAAGATCGTACGGCTGGTGGCACGCACCGGCTGCCGCACGCATATTCTGCACGTGTCCAGCGGTCTGAGCGTGGACGTGCTGCGGCGGGCGAAGGCCGAAGGACTGCCGGTCAGCGCGGAGACCTGTCCGCATTACCTCACGTTGGATTGCGACCATATTCCCGACAACGCCACCGCGGTCAAATGCTGTCCGCCGATTCGTGATCTGCATGAGCAGGACGCGCTATGGGCGGGGCTTGCCGACGGCACGTTGGATGGTGTCGTCACCGATCATTCCCCGGCCAGCGCGGATATGAAAGCCGGCACGCTCGCCACCGCGTGGGGTGGCGTTTCCAGTCTGCAGGTCGGATTCCGCGCGGTGTTGACGGGTGCGATGCGGCGCGGCTTGAGTTTGGCCGACGTCGTGCGGTGGATGTCGTGCAACACCGCACGGCTTGTGGGACTTGACGATCGTGGCGATATAACGCCGGTATTGCGGGCCGATTTGGCGATTATTCGCCCGTACGAACGGTTTGTTGTGGATGCTACCGCTTTGGAAAGCCGCAATCCGATCTGCGCCTGCGATGGCATGACGCTTAACGGCGTCGTCACGCGCACGTTTGTAGCGGGGCGGGACGCGCTCTCCGGAGTGCGGGAGGGGAATCTTATCGTTCGTCCGTGAATCGGAATCCGTAAATCAACCATTCAACAAAAATCCCCAACCCGCCGACGGCCGGATGTCATTCGATGTCGGCAGATTGGGGACGGACGAGAATCAGGTCTCAGCCCAGGTAGGCGGCCGGGTTCTGGGCGAACTTGTCGGCGCAACCGGGGTTGCAGAAGTAGTAGGTGACGCCGCCGTATTCGCGGGTCGCGGCCGCGGTGGCCGGATCGACGCTCATGCCGCAAACCGGATCCTTCGCAACGTTCGCCGCGGAATCGCCCATATTCGAAGCCATGCCGTGGCCGTCATGACCGCCGCAGCAGTGTCCGGCGCCCATCGCGCCCATGTTCTCGGCTTCCTTCTTGGCCTTGTGATCGCTGAACAGTCCCATGATCGTTCCTTTCCGACTGTGCTGGTTGCCATTATTTTTGCTCGGATCGGGCTTGCGTACCCGATACGTCTTGTTTTTCGCCGCCTCCGCGTCCGGATCGAACAGGCGCAGCCGGCTTGCGTTCGTCACCACGCACAACGACGAGAACGCCATCGCGGCGCCGGCGATCATCGGATTCAGCAGCGTTCCGGTGAACGGATACAGCACGCCGGCCGCGATCACGATGCCGATGCTGTTGTAGCCGAGTGCGAAGCCGAGGTTTTGCGCGATGTTGCGCATGGCGGCATGCGTCAGGTCGAGCGCGTGCACGAGTCCCATCAGCGATCCGCCCATCAGTGTCACGTCGGCGGATTGGATGGCCACGTCGGTGCCGGTGCCGATGGCGAATCCGACGTTGGCTCGGGCGAGGGCGGGCGCGTCGTTGATGCCGTCGCCGACCATCGCCACCGTATAGCCTTGCGATTGGAGTTTTGCGATTTCGTCGGCCTTGCGTTCCGGCCGCACGCCGGCGATCACATGACGTTCGTCGATACCGACCTGGCTTGCGATGGCGCGTGCGGTGGTCGGATTGTCTCCCGTGAGCATGACGGCTTCGACGCCACGTTTGCGGAGCAGTTCGATGGCTTGGCGCGAGTCGGCTTTCGGCACGTCGGCGACGGCGACGATGCCGGCGAGATGGCCGTCGATGGCCGCTAGGATCGGCGTTTTGCCTTGCTGCGACAGGCGTTCCATGTCGGCGATGATGGCGTCGAGGTTCGTATCGTGGATGGTCTCGGAGGCAATTTCGGAGGTATCGGACGTAACGTCGGGCATGTCGACGTCAAGGTCGTCGATCAGGTCGGTGTTGCCGACGGCGACGGTGTGCGGCAGACCGCGGAAGGTGACACGCGCGGTGACGCCACGGCCGGCAATCGCCTGAAAATCGGTGGTTTGCGCGAGTTCCGCAACGTCCGCGATGTCGGCTTTTTCCGCAGCTGCGGCAACGATCGCAGCAGCGAGCGGATGCTCGGAATCACGTTCGGCGGCGGCGACGATCGTCAGGAAATCATCGGCCTGCCGACGCCACTTGCCGAACGGCAGCACGTCGGTGAAGGTGGGCTTGCCTGTGGTGATCGTGCCGGTTTTGTCCAGCACGACGGCGTTGACTTTACCGCATGTTTCCAACGCTTCGGCGGAACGGACCAGCACCCCCATGCGAGCCGCGCGGCCAGTCGAGACCGTCACCGACAACGGAGTCGCCAGTCCGAGCGCGCACGGGCAGGCGATCAGCAGCACCGATACCGCGGCGACCAGCGCGTGCGTGACACGCGGGTCGGGGCCGAACGCGAACCACAGCGCGCACGACCATACGGCGATGAGTACCACGGCCGGCACGAAAACGCCGGAGATACGGTCCGCCAATCGTTGCACGGGGGCTTTCGAGCTTTGTGCGGCGGCCACCATGCCGATGATCTGCGCGAGCACGGTGTCCTTGCCGACTTTCGTGGCGCGGTACCGCAGCGAGCCACCACCGTTGATGGTGGCACCCGTCACTTCGCTGCCCTCGGTTTTGGCGACCGGCATGGCTTCGCCGGTGATCATCGACTCATCCACGGTGGAGGTGCCGGATATGACGATGCCGTCGACCGGCAGCTGCTCGCCGGGGCGGATGGCGATGATGTCGCCGACGCGCACGTCATCGATGGCGATGCTGGTTTCCTTGCCGTCTCGCACCACGCGGGCGGTTTTCGGTTGCAGACCCGCCAATGCGCGCATGGCTTCACCGGTGCCTTTGCGGGCGCGCGCTTCGAGCAGCTGGCCGACAAGCATAAGCGTGACGACCACACCGACCGCTTCGAAATACGGTTCGCGCGCGTTCTCGGGCAGGACGTTCGGTGCGAAGGTGACCACGCAGGAGTAGGCGAATGCGGCCAGCGCGCCGAGGCTGACGAGCGCGTTCATCTCCGGCGAACGGTGGGCGATCGCGGCGAAACCGCTGCGGAAAATCGGCAATGCCGCATAGCCGACGATTGGCAGCATCAGCAGGAACTGCAGCCAGTTCGGCATCGGATACAGCATGAGCATGGTGGAGCCGAATACCGGAATCGTGCAGACGGCCGCCACGATAAGACGGGTGATGAGGGCGCGAATTTCCGATTCCAATCCGCGCGATTTGCCCGAATCACCCGAACCGGACGTTTGGACGGCGCCTTTTTGCGCGCATTGCACGCCTGTTTCCGCGGAACCGGATGCGTGGGCACCGTCAGCAGTCGCGCGAATGTCCGAATTGCCGGAATCGGACATACTGGCGCCGACGGAACCAACCGCGGAACCGGCGGCGGCACCGACACTTGCATGCTTTCCCGGCAGTATGCGCAACGTGCCGTGCAGCATGTTCATACCGCATGCGAAGGGATACTCGCCCGGCTGGTCGAGATGAAGCGTCAGCGTGGTCGTGCGGAAGGCGGGCAACGCAAGATCGACCCCGAAATCGGAGAACACGACATGCGACGAGCATTCGCCGTCTTCCTTGCGATCGAAGATCAGCCGCAACGGCACGCCGGCTTCGGCTTCGATGACGGCCGGGCTGTACCCGCCTTTGACTTCGACGACCGCTTCCTGCACGCCGTCGCGCAACGGCGCACGATACGCTTTGCGCGGTGCGAAGAAGAACCACAGCACGCCCGCCGTGACGAGCAGCGCCATAATAAGCGCGATTGCGATGTGCATATTCCAGCCGCCTTCCGTCCGTAATTGGCTTTCGATTTCGGCAAACACCATCACAATATACCCCTATAGGGTATATTGGCAAGAAGGACGAGCAAACTTCAGCCGTAGATAAAATTTTCAGCGCAGCGAGGAGGACGATATGAACGCCACACAACATGGGTACGCAAGCGACCAGAAGAGGATCATCGCACGATTGAATCGCATCGAAGGGCAGGTGCGCGGCATTCGGCAGATGACGGAAAACGGCGAATACTGCATCGACATTCTGACGCAGATTTCCGCAGCGGACAGCGCGCTGAAGTCGGTGGCGCTACTGCTGCTCGACGACCATCTGCACCATTGCGTCGCCAAAGCCGCGGCGGAGGGCGGTACCGTCGCCGACGAAAAGCTGGCGGAAGTCAGCGCCGCCATCGCACGCCTTGCCAAATAATCGGAACAGATCCGCCATAAAAAAACTGCCGACGGGAGACACATGCACCCGTCGGCAGTTTGAAAAAAGAATTACGATTACAGGTCGAGGAAGTGGTCGAGGCCGACGGTCAGACCCGGGTAGGTTCCGGTGGAGACCTTGCGCACGGCCAGCAGCACGCCCGGCATGAAGGAGATGCGGTCGAAGCTGTCGGCGCGGATGGTCAGCTGTTCGCCGGAGTTGCCGAACAGCACCTCCTCGTGGGCGTTGAGGCCACGCAGACGCACGGCGTGCACGTGGATGCCGTCCACCACCTGGCCGCGGGAGCCGCCATCGGTTTCGGTGGCGTCCGGAACCGGACCCAAGCCGGCCGCCTTGCGCGCTTCGGCGATGCCCTGCGCGGTGTGGAAAGCGGTGCCGGACGGGGCGTCCACCTTGGTCGGGTGGTGCAGTTCGATGACTTCCGCGGATTCGAAATACGGCGCCGCGACCTTTGCGAAATGGTCGGCGAGCACCGCGGAAATGGCGAAGTTCGGCGCGATGAACACGCTCTGGCCCTCACGCGGAGCTGCTGCGAGCGCGGCACGCACCTGGTCGAGCTTCTCTTCGGTCCAGCCGGTGGTGCCGACCACCACGTCGACGCCCTGCTTGACGAGGGCGAGCACATTGCCCAGCGACACGCTCGGCACGGTGAATTCCACCACGACGTCGGTGTTTTCGGGGGTGATTGCGGCCAGGTCGTCGCCTGCGTCGAGCGCGAGCGCGAGTTCGGTGTCGGCGGCGGAATCGACGGCGTCGACCACATGCGAGCCCATACGGCCCTTGGCGCCGACTACGGAAACCTTGATCATTGCAGCTCCTTGATGCTTTCGCGGACGCGCATGTTGCGCATGTCGTACGTTTGCCGTGCGCGCTTGCCGCGCGCATAATCGCATGCGTTTTCACACATGTTTTTGAATCACGCGCCCACGTCCATAACGTGTTCCACTTATGAATCTAAAGAGACGCTTCGACGCGGAGGCAGGCGGCTATGACGCTTGACGATCGAACGTCGGTCAGCCGCGGCGGCGCACCAGCAGCCAGCCAATCAGCGCGAACGGAATCGAACAGCCCACGAACACGGCGGGCAGGCTCAATCCCGCGCTTGGATTGAAATGGTCGAGCACGATGCCGGTGATCATGGAGCCGAACGACGCGCCCATCGTGCCGGCGGTGCTCACCCAGGACAGGCCTTCGGTGAGCGATTCCTCGGGCACGGTCTCCTTGACGACGAGGTTGCCGGAGGCGAACACCGGCGAAATGGTCAGGCCGGTGAGGATCTCCACCAGTCCCATCACGATCAGGTTGCCCTGGCACAGGTGGATCACCACGAAGCCGACGGTCATCAACGCGAGGAACATGATCATGTGACGCCAGCGGGAGCCTTTGAGCTCGCGCGAGCCGAAGACCAGCGCGCCCATGCAGGATCCGACGGCCAGCATGGCGAGCTGCACGCCGAGCACGGAGTCGAGGTGCAGCGATTTCATGACGGCGGTCATGGATGTATCGAACGCGGTGAACGCCATGTTGAACACGATGAACACGGCGAGGAGCGGCAGCACACCCGCATAGGTGAGCACGTTGCGTTTCCTGCGGTCGCGATCGCCCGTCTTGAGCCGATCCAAATCGAAACGGTCCGCGGAAACCGCGGCACCGCCGGCCGCCAATCGCACGTCAGCATCGTCCGTATCGGCCGCGACGACCGTGATTTCGCTCAATACCGGCGGTTGAGTGTCACGCAATGCGAAGAACACGGCACCGCCGAATGCGCAGGCGAGGGTCGGCACGAACAGCTGTGATACGGGATGCACGGACGCGGCCAGGAAAGCCGCCAGAATCGGCCCGAAGATGAACACGATCTCGTCGATGGCGGATTCGAGCGCATACGCGGTGTTGAGCAGGTCCTCCTTGTCGGCGCGGTCGAGCACGTACGCCCAACGGGTGCGCACAAGCGCGCCGAACGAGAACTGCGTCATGCCCATGACCACGGCAAGCACGAACAGCAGCGGAATCGGCACGCGCATCAGCGCGGCGAACGCGAAGCCCAGCATGACGATGATCTGCACCGTCAGGATCACCGGACCGACCTTGCGCTGGCCGAACCGGTCGAACAGGCGCGCGTACAGCGGCGTGACCGCGGCGGTGGCGAGCACGTACGCGGCGCTCATCACGCCGGCGATCGTCCAATTGTCGTACATGTGGTTGAGCGCGAGCACGATACCGAGGCCCATCATGGACATCGGCAGTCGCGCGATGGCTCCGGACACGCAGAACGCCTTCGTGCCGGGAATGCGGAAAAGCTGCGCGTATGGCGATTGCGTTTTCTGCGATTCGTGCGGTTCGTGCGATTGCGATTGCGGTTTCGCGCCCGTCACGCCGTCACCTTTCCCCGGTAGATGAACATGTCGTCGAACAGTGGCGGCACTTCGCCGTCGGCACTGCCGCCGAGCCGGGCGACCGTCTCGCTTGCCGTGCGGTGCGCGATGCAGTCCAACCCCTTGTGGTCGTAGAAGCTCACGTCGCAGTCGGAATCGGTGTGCAGGTAGAACGCGGGCACGTCCCATGCGGCGAAATGCTCCTGCATGCGTCTCCAAAGCCGCCCGCCCACACCGTGGCCGCGCACGTCGGGGTTGACGATGAACAGTTCCAGCTCGCCCATGGTGGTTTCGTTGGCGCGCCCTTCGCGTTCCAGATCGAGTTCCACCGAGAAGCCGGATTTCAGCGCCGCCATATGCTTGGCGGCCTCCGGATCGGCGTCGATGCGGCGTTCCAAGGCCTTCATTTCCTCGCCGACTTCGATTTCGTCGAGCTGCGGCGCCTCGCCGGCGACGCGGATGAACGTGACGCCCGCGAGTGTGCCGTCGGCAGCGAACGCGCCGTTGGCGAACGTGGTCGGCAGCAGGTAGTGCAGCACGAAATATCGGGAGATCAGCCGCGACATGTCCGCGCCGACCTTGTCCACATCCTGCGGCCAGGTACGGTCGAACAGGTCGACCACCGCGTCCAGATCGCCCCAGCCGATGGGACGGAAGACGATTGCCGATGCGTTGTTTGTTCCGGCACCCATGCCGGCGTTCGGGATTGCGGTTGCGCTGTTCGCAGCCATATCAAACACTCCTTAACTGTCGTTGCGTCCGGCATGTGCGCCCGCCCACACATGCTGCACGAGGGTAGCGGCGTTCCTCCACAACGCTGCCTGCATAGCGGTTTCTCCCGCAGGCAGGCCGGAAAGCGCCGCTCCCCCGCTTTCTTCGGTCAAGGAGCCATTGCGCACCGGCACTAGTCGTTGTCGGATTGCTGCGGAATTCCGTAGCTCAACTCGGCAAGGATCTCTTCTTCTGTTTTGTCGAGGGCGTCAAGCTCCCGATCGGCCTCGTGAGGCTCACTCACATAGTAGAGACAGGCGTCGATTGCATCCAACGGCACCCCTTCCATCGCCGCGAGCAGCAGGCGGTACAGGTCGAGCTGTGCGAGCTTCTCCTTGATTTCGTCCGGTTTGCGTGGTTTTACGCCGGTTTTCCAATCGACCACGGTGTAGCGTTTCGTCTCGTCCGTTTCGTCGAGACCGCCGAAGAACACCGCGTCGAGTTTGCCGTTGACGATGGTGCCGAGCTGGGGCATGTCGACGACGAGCTGGCGTTCCGCCCATGCTGGACGTCGTTTTGCCCACGGCGAGGCGACGAGACGACGCTGCCAAGCGGCCAGTTTCCGTTCGTCTCGCAATTGGGCGTCCTGCGATGGTGCGTCCTGCGATTGCACGCCGCCGTTGTCCGCGTCGACTTGCGTATCACCTATCAATGCGATCAGTTCCGCACGCGACTGCGCGGCCATACCGGCAGCACCTTCCGTACCGCCGATGCCGTCGACGTCCGCATCCGCCATGATGAAACGCTCAGCCCATGCGTGGAACCGCGTGCCGAGCTGTGCCGCCGGCGAGGCGACGTGCGGAATCGGACGGACCAGACCACGCCAGTAGGCGCGGGAGTCACGCTCGCCCATGGAGCCGGCGCGCGCTTGCAGCGAGGTGACGTTTTGGCGGCCGGCAGCAAGGATACGTTCGCCTTTGGCACGCACGGCCTCGTCGAAGGCGTCCTGCGATTCGCCTGCGTCAGCCGCGTCCGGTTCCGGCATGAGATGTTCGTCGGCGACGAGCAGTTTGGCGAGACGCAGCAGTGAGTTTCCGGTTTCCGGCGATGGCGTGGCGGATTCATCGGCAACGTCGCCCTGCGTTCCCGTGGATTCAGCGATATTCGGTTCGTCGGATTCGACGGCACGTACCTGTTCGGCCGCGGCACGCAGCCTGTCGGCGACATCGGCGCTCAGATCGCACGGCCAAGGCAAAGTATGGTCGTCCGAGACCGGTTCGAGCGGCGTGTTCCACGCATCGCCCACCACGGCATTCTCGAAATCGCGGGCGTGTTCGCCTACGAAATAGCCGTCGGGCAGGTCAAGTCCCAACGTGTTCGGGGAGCCGTCCACATCGTCGGACAGGTTGTCCGGTTCGCGTACCGCGGTGACGATTCCGTTCATCGAATCGCGCGTCTCCAGCCAGAAATTCGACGGCGCGGCGCTTTTCTTTCCCTCCGCCAGACGGGAGTCGCGGCTCGTCTCGTTGCATCCGCTGTATACGAGCAGCGCCTCGTAGCGGGCGCGCGTCAACGCCACGTAGGCGAGACGGCGTTCGTCGGCGTGCAGTCGGCGGCCGTATTCCTCCTGTTGCGTCAGGTACAGGCTTGCCGGATCCATTCCTTCCATATCGTCGACGGCCATGGTTCGCAAGGTGCCGAACACCTCGTCGTCGATCACTTCCGCATCGTCCAATCCGTCGAGCGATTCCACGGGATTGCCCCCGATGGGCGCGTCGTGCGGGAATCGTGGCAGGATATCCGCGTCGGCGCGCACCGGAACCGGCACCGCGGACGGGTCTTCCAGCCAAGTGTGGGCTTTTTCGAAGTATTCCGGCGGCTCCCATACGCCGTCGCGCCGACCGCCCGGATGGTCTTCGTCCGTTTTGACGCTCAGGTGGTCGCCTTGACTGGACGGGAAGGTGCCGTCGCGCATGCCGACCACGGCCACGGCGTTCCATTCCAGGCCTTTCGACTGGTGCACGGTCATGAGCACCACATCGACGGGGGTATCTGGTGCGGTGGCGTTGTCGTCGGACGCGTCACGCAGCGAATCCACCCACGAGATGAACGCGCGCAGGCTTGGCGTGCCCTGCGCGGCGATTTCCTGCAAGTAGGTGTCCACCAGAGACAGCATCGCGTCGAGTGACGAAGCGGCATGCGATGTGGCACGATTGCCGGCATCCGGATGCCGCATCCGTTCGGCGAGCAGCAGGTCGATGTCCAGTCCGAGCGCGGTGATGGCCGTGCGTACCACTTCCGGCAACGGATGGCCGGCCGTGCGCTGCACCTGTTGGATGACGCGACCGGCGTGGATGACGCTCGCGGCTCCCGTACGGCTCAATACGCCGTCGACGAGGTGCCGCAGATCACCGCGCAGCAGCACGTCGATCAGGAAGACGGCGTTGGGCACTTGGTCGCGGTAGACGCGCACGGTGGCGCGGATGTCGGCGTCGGACGGATTCGCATCCGCCTCCACGATGCCGGCCGACACGAGCGCGCGGTAGCGTTGCGCTGTGTTGAGCCGTTCGGCAATGCCGGCGAGCGCCTGCAGATCGTCGGCGGACAGGCCGAATCGTGGTGTGGCGAGCAGCCGCATGAGCGCGGCGCTGTCGGTGTGGTCGCATACGACGTGCAGCAGGGCGAGGATGTCTTTGATTTCGGGACGTTCCAGGAGTGCGGCCTGGCCGACGACGAGTGTGGTGAGGCCGGCTTGTTCCAGTGCGTCCTCGTAGGCTGGCATCTGCGTTTTGGAGCGGAACAGGAGCGCCACGTGCGGACGGTTGTCTTTGGCTCCGTCGGCGAGCTCGTTTTCGGTTGGCGTGTGCAGTGCGATCGCTTGTTTGGCGAAGCGTACGATGGCGTCGATTTCCTGGCCGAATGTGGCGTAGCCGAGCACGCCGAGCGTACCTTCGGGGGCGTTGTCGATGTTGGCGAGCGGGGGCACGTCCACTTCGCGCATAAGCGAGCTGCCGCGACGTCTGGCGGGCAGGCGCAATGGTTTCGTCAGATTGTTGGCCGCTTCGAGCACCATGCGCGAGTTACGTCGGGTGACGGTCAGCGTGTAGGGCTTGTCGGTGGCGTCGTGGCCGAAGTCGTGTTGCAGCATGCGGAATGCGCCTGGGCTGGCTCCTCGCCATGCGTAGATCGATTGGAAGGGGTCGCCGACGGCGTTCACCGCGCTGCGATGGGTGGAATCGGCGTGGAACAGTGCGGTCAGGAGGGCCGCCTGCGTGGTGGAGGTGTCTTGGTATTCGTCGAGCAGCACGTGCGTGTAGCGTTTGCGGTAGGTGGCTCCGATGGAGGGGAATCGGGTGACGAGTTGGAATGCGGCGATGGTGAAGTCGCTGAATTCGGCCATGTTGAGGGCGCGTTTTTCGGCGTGGTAGTCGGCCACGAGGTCGAGTAGCAGGTCGCGTTTGCGGGCCGTGCCGGCCAATTGCGCGGTCTTGTAGACGCAGAGTTGGTGGCATTGGGCGCGGTATTCGCGCATGCGGGTTTCGAAGGCGGTGTCGGATTCCTTTTTCTTCTGTTTCGGAGCCTTGCCCACTTTCGGCTCGCCATCGGGAACGTCCTCGTCTTCAAGCGCTTTGGCCACTTGCGCCACGAACGCCTTATCCCATGCGCGCACGCGTTCCACGGCTTCGTCGAAGCTGGTGCAGTCGCTGCCGATCATGGCTCCTGCGATGGCGTTGGATAGGGTGAACACGTTGCCGGCGATGGTGGAGAATTTGCCGAGTTCGTCGCCGCCTTGGTCGAAGGCCATGAGCTGGTCCATGTGCTTGTCGAGCACGGTGTGGATGAGCTGCAGCGCTCCGGCTTCGCTCAATGGCTGCGTGTTTTGGTCGAAGCCGACGAGCAGGCCGTATTGGCGCACGATGGTTTGGAAGAACGCGTCATAGGTGGAGACTTCCGGTTTGAGGAAGGCGACGCGTGTACCGCGTCCGGCTTGGTTGCGTGTCACGGCAGCGGAGACGCGCGAAAGCAGTTCGGAGGCGGCTTTGCGTGTGAAGGTCAGGCCCAGAATCTTCTCGGGACTGATGCCCTGGTCGATGAGGGTGATGATGCGGCGGGTCATGGTGTAGGTTTTGCCGGAGCCGGCGCCCGCCACCACGACCACGTCCTCGTATGAGGGGGCTTGGATGACGGCGGCCTGTTCCGGACTGTCGGTGAATTTCGGCGTGGCGGCCGGCACAGTGCCCATCGCATCGCCCTTTGCTGTGGCCCCGTTCGTTGACATGCTTCCGTTCATACCGTTACTCCCGTTCATGCCACGGTCCTTTCGAATACGGTGTTCTGCTCGCCTTGGCAGGCCGGGCAGACCCCACTGCCGTACGTTCTGCAGTATCCGACGTGTTCCACGGTCGGACGCGCGGTGATGCGGGTGGCCCGGCTCGCCGCGGCCGCATAGAAGACGCGGGAGATCATGGTCAGCGACCATACCGTCATCTTCGACCGCGATTCCAGAAGTTGCTTCCAATGTTCTTCGCTGACCTGCGCCGGCCGTTCGACGTCGTCGAGGCCGCTGGTGAAGACGCTGGCCATTTTGGGCACGTATTTGCGGGGTATGAAATCGCCCGCGTTGATGCTTCCGCCGGCGAACAGCGCCTGCTGGTGGTACGCTTCGTCGCCTTGCCCTTTGCGTGGCGCGGGTGCCGCGTATTCCATGACGTGGAACAGGGCGCTTTGGGTGATGTCCGGCATGGCTGCGATCGCCTGCGCGCCGCGTTTTCCGCCGTGTTCCGGGAATGCGAGGCCCAGCTGGTAGCAGACGAGCTGCAGGTCGCTGAACAGGGAGCGTCCGTTTGGCACTTTGCCGGTTTTGTAGTCGATCAGCCGTACCTGTTCGCGGCCGTCTGCGGTACGGCGGTGTTCAAGACGGTCGATTCTGCCCGACAGGCGTACGGTGAGCCGGTCGCTCATGCCGGTTTCCGGCCAGCCGTCGACGAGCGCGCCCATGATGGCGATGAGTTCGTCGCGGGAGATCGGAGCGTTGCCGTCGATGGCGTTGTAGGCGTCGAGGATGTCGTCGAAGTCGAATCGCGCGGCGAACTGCCGTTCCGCTTCGGCATGGTCCAATGTTCCCACGGTGATGTTTTCGGTGTTGTTCGACGGGTATCCCGTACGGTTCGACTTGACGAAATATGTGGCGATGTTGCGCAATGCGACCGACGCCTTCGCGTCCTTGCCGAGCGCCTTGTACCGTTCCTCGGGGTCGTCGATGGCGTTGAGGTCGCCACGTAGGGTCTTGTATCGGCTGATCATCCATTGGGCGATTTCGTCGATGTTGTCCTCGTCGCTTACCGCGGTGTGGTTTTGGGGCAGGTCGAGGCCGGCTTCGGTGGCCTGTTGCGCGACGGCGTGGATGAGCGAGCCGAAGCTGGTGGCCGCGCTGCCCATGCGTGGGCCGGCGAAACGGTTCTCCAGCATCCAGCACACCGGGCACGCCCACAAACTGTCCACGGCGGATGGAGAAAGGGTGACCACGTCGGATTGGCCGTCCGTTTTTTCGATGGATTCCGGTTGTTCGATAAGCTTCGCCTTGTCGGCATGCTCCGTTTTTCCGTCAGATTCCATCTTGCCGTCGATTCCCGTCATATCGTCGGCTCCCGCATGTTCCGTAAGGAACGCCCAATTGTCGGGATTCGCGGCGGCGATGCCATGCGATGCCAACAACGCCAAGGCTTGCGCGGCATCGCGCGCTTGGGGGGAATCGGCCGGCGCATGGGCCAGCACGCTTCGCGCGGCGGCGACCAGGCCACGCGGGTCGGCCTCCAGTCCCGCGTATTCGCCGGCCTCGCCGACCGCCGTGTACACGCGTGTTTCCGCATCGGCATCCCGGTCGCGGTCGAACCATTCCGGCAGGTAGCCGTAGAGGAAGTCGGACGGCACATGGTCTTCGTTGAGGACCGCGCTTACCGTCACGCGCTCATCGGCGCGGGTGAGCGCCACAAGGAGGCTTTTCTGTTCGGAGGCGAGCACCGCGGCGAGCTGCGCGTTTTCGCGGCCTGCGGAAGTGACGATGTCGTCGGACAGTCGTCCATGCAGCATGATGTCGGCGAGCTCCTCCCCGCCAAACAGGGTGTTGCGCGGTGAGAGGTTCGGCCATTGGCCTTGTTGGAACGCAGGCATGAATACTAGTTTCCAATGTTTTCCGGCAGCTCCGGCGGGCGTGGTGAGCGTCACGGCCTGATCGATCGGCGCGGTGTGCGCCAGGGAGTCGGCTTCGATGGCGAGCGCGCGGACCTGTTCGATGAACGCGTCGATGGTGTGCGCTGCCGTCACGCCGTTCGATTCGCCGCCGGACGCGTAGCTGAACAGGCGCATCGCGGTGTCGAGCCGGTCGTTGGCCGCGCGGCCTTCGGCGTTGTTGCGCAACGCCGTTTTCTGCCAGATTTCGGCTTTGCCGAACGCCTGCCATGCACAGTCGAGCATGTATTGCGGTTCGTGGGATGTCAGGCGTGCCTCCGACCGCAGGGTATCGTCGAGCGCTTTCCACAGGCGTGCGAAGGCTTGCGCTTGGGGGTCTTTGCGGCCCAGTACGGAGGCGATCGCGTCGAGCACGCGGTCGGTGTCGCCTTCCAATAGCAGGATGTACAGCGCGTTCATGCCGAAGGATGGTTCGTCCGCGTCCTCAGCGGCACGCTCTCCCGTCATCAGCCGGTCGTCGGTGTCGATTGCCGGCAGGCCCATGTCGGCAGCGTTTTCCGCGTCCGACGCCGATGCCGCCGCGCGTGCGGTGTGGAAGGCTTCGACGTAATCGTTCCAATCGTCGATCAGCTGTGGCAGCAGCGCGCGTCCGGACGTGTCGGACGTGGTCGGATCGGCTGTATCGTCATGCAAAACCGTGGCCAGCGAGCCGAGCGCGTTCATCGCCGATTCGACCACGCACAGCCGAGCCGGACGTTCGCCGGGGGTGGTGATCAGCGGCGAGTTCATGATTGATGCGACGCGTGAGCGCACGTATGCGCCGGCCGTGTCGAGGTTCATGGACGAGGTGGCGATGCCTTGCCGTTTCAGTTCGGCCAGTTCGATCATGGAGAACAGGCCCTGCACGAACGGTTCGTCCTTGAGGGGGCGGGTCACGCTCGAATAGCGTACGGGCACGCCGTCGGCGCGTAGCCGTTCGCCGAACGTGCGCACGGTGGCGTTGTCGTGGGCGATCACGGCCATGTCGTTCCAGTCGCGGCCGTGTTCGAGATGTTCGGTTTTGATTTTCCACACCACGTCGTCGAGTTCTTCGACGGTGGAACGGTACATCGCGGCTTCAAGACTGCCGTCGTGCGTCTCCGGTATGGCGATGGCCGGCATTTTGCCGGGGCGGTTCGCCAGCGCGTCGTCGGTCGATTCCGTGCTGGCGATGGTCAGGCTCACGCGGCTCGCCACCGCGGCCAGGTCCGTGCCTTCGGCCATATGGGACGGTTCCAGCCGTACCAGTCGCGCGCCCAATCGCGATTGCGCCATGTTGAACAAATATTCAGGGTACGATCCGCGGAACGTCTGCACCGCCTCGTCGGGGTTGCCGACGAGCAGCAGACGCACGCCACGGTTGCGCAATGCGGTGAGAAAGTCGAAGCCGGCGAGTGTGGCGTCCTGGAAATCGTCGACGATGACGAGTTTCGGCAGGTCGGACGTTTTGGCTTCGTTCACGGCGGCCGCGGCGTCGATCATGAGCTGCGAGGCGTCGAGACGGTATTGGTCCGGATATGCCTCGTTGATGGCCTGGTTGTATTCGGCGCGCAGCGCGAAGGCGAGCCGCCATTGCACGCGCAGTCGTTCGCGTCGTTCGTCGAGCGCGCCGTGTTCGTCGGCAGCGCGGGCGATCAGCATGTCTTCGAGTTCCGGTTTCGCGCCGATCTCGTTCATGCGGGCAAGCATGTCGCGCAGCTGGTTGGCGAAGGCGTTGGTGGCGTCGTCCACCACCATGCCCGACCAGTCGGCGACCACGAAGTAGGTGCGCAATAGCGCGCAGGTGGAGCATTCGTCGCCGTGCTCGGCATGTTCGGCATGCCTGGCGAGCACGCGGCGGATGACCACGTCCTGTTCGGCCCCGTTGAGCAGTTTCGGCAGGGGTTGTCCGGCATGCGATCGCACGGCGGTCATGATGCGGAACGCGACGGCTGGCAGGGTGGTGACGGGGCGTGCCTGCGAGATCGCGGACAGTTCGCGGATCACGGTGTCGCCGAGCCGGTCGGCCACCTGTCTGCCGGAGACCGTCATCACGGCGTACGCGTCGCCATGCCGCTTCATCGCGGCGACCAGCATGTCCAGCGCGAACCGGGTCTTGCCGCTGCGGGGTGCCCCCGCAACCAATGTCGCGTCATCGAGATCGTCCACATCCATCATGTCTCCCCAGCTTAGCCGAACGGTCCGGCCACGAATCGCATATCATCGTCCGAAGCCGTCCTGAAAACGTCATCGTGGACACCGCCATCTTTATATATGGACATCGATACCCTCTACAAAGTTTTTCGGACACCGCCACCAATAAGATTGACTAGCGGCGCAGCCCGGGAAGGTTCAACAGCGAACAGACGGCCTGCCCATGACGACGAGTACGGTCGAAGCATAGACGCAACGCACGGAACCGGGCAGGAACTACAGGAAAGAGGAAGCATGGAAGCCTCAAGGAGCATTCCCCCTCAGATTCCCGGCTACACACTGATCAAACGGCTGGGCTCCGGTTCCGAAGCCGACGTGTACCTGTACCAGCAGCTTTCCCCGGCCCGTCAGGTGGCCATCAAAATCAGCAAGAACACGCTCGACCCACGTGCCGCGGTCCGCTTCCGTTCCGAAGCGAATTTCATGGGGCAGATCTCCACACACCCCTACATTCTTTCCGTCTATGAGAACGGCGTGACCGTCAACGGGCGCGGCTACACCGTGTTCGAATACGCTCCGGGCGGCAATTACAAGACGTTCCTCGAGCATGGCCGTCTCACCGCCGACCAGATGCTCACTGTCGGCATCGATCTGGCGAGCGCGCTGTTCACCGCGCATCGCAAAGGCATCATCCATCGAGACATCAAGCCCAGCAATATTCTCATCAACGCGCACAATATGCCCATGCTCGCCGATTTCGGCATCGCCGGGACCGTCTATGGGCGTCCCGGTGTCGGCTTCACCATCGCGTGGGCCGCGCCGGAGGTGCTTGCCCAAGGCGGTGGCGGTAATGAATCGTCCGATATCTATTCGCTTGGCGCCACGCTGTTCGCCATGCTGATCGGCCAATCGCCGTACGAGTATTTCTACGCCGATGTGCTGGGCGATTCCCAACGGCAGGTGCGGGCCGAACGGCTCAAGTCCGTCATTCTCAACAATCCGCTGCCCAAGCTCAACCGTCCCGACGTGCCGGCCGAAGTGGAACGGGTGTTGCGTAAGGCCTTGAGCCGTACGCCCGAGGATCGTTACTATTCCGCGTTGGAGTTCGCGCACGACATGCAGCGCGTGCAACAGGCCTTGTATGGCCGTGCCGTGCAGACCACCGTCGAGGGTGTGCCGGATTATCCGCAGAACATGTACGCGCAGACTTCCACATTCGACCAGTCCGCCCCGGTTGCGAAACAGCATGCCCGGTGGGTGAAGCCGTTGGCCGTCACGGTTGCTGCGGCGGCCGCCGTGGTCGTGATGGCGTTGGCGTTCGTCACCGTCGTCATGCCGAATATGGATGCGGCTTCCGACAACAGCAAGGTGCAGGTGCAGAACCATGGCGCCCAGAACCATGCCGAGGACGATCCCGATTCGGCGATCACGTCGGGCAGTGTGCCGAGCGTGCAGGATCTTACGGGCGAATACACCGCCGACGGCAAAGTGCGGTTCACGTGGGTCAATCCTTCGCCGAAGGATGGCGATTCGTACGCGTGGTCGCTGGTCGGCGATTCGGGAACCGACCCGAACGCGCAGGGCACCACCACGGAGTCGACGAGTATCGAAATCGATCCGGCCGACGGCGCGCAGACGTGCGTGCAGGTGAGTCTGGTTCGCGCGGACCGGCAGATGTCCGAGAATCCCATGATCGCGTGCGCGGCCAAGCCGTGAGTTTGCGGCCGGATGCGGGTGACATGAACCGATACGAACCAATACAGCCCGGCATGCATGCGGGCAAACAGGTAGGCGCATGCGGTCGGATGCGCGGTCAAGCAAAGTTTGGGCACAATCAGGGAAGAGCCAGTCGATGAGCAAGCATAGGAACGCCGAGAACCAGTCGGCGCAATCGTACGAACGGCAGTTGCGATTCGGGTCGATGCTGCGCAAGCTGCTGCCTTCCGGCAGTCGCCGGTGGATCACGCCGATCGTCATGCTGCTGCTGTTGCTGGGCATCGTCGCCGGAGCCGTCATCGTCAGTTCGGTGACGCAACGTCACGTGCAGCTCGACGATGGCACCGTGTGGGTCACTTCGCTCAAAGACCGCAAGGCCGCCCGTTTCAACGTGCGCAACCGGGACGCCGATGCGGGCGTCGCCTCCACTGCGGCCCGGTTCGACGTGGCCCAGCATGATGGCTCCACCGTGATCTCCGAAGGTACGAAGGCCAGCAACATCGAGGCCTCCACCGTCAGCGAAAGCGGCAACACCACCATCAAATCGGATATGCGGACCGTCGTCGGAGGCAACACCGCGGCGTTCATCAACGTCAAGACGGGCAATGTGTGGGTCGGGTCAGCAGATGATGTGAAATCCATGAATCCGACCACCGATTCGCCGAAGATGAAGCTGGGGTCGGGTGGCCGTATCGCGGTGACGCATGACGGTGTCGTCTACGGCTATCGCGCGTCCGACGGCGCGGTGCTCAGTGTCGACGGGCCTCAGGGAACGCCCGGCAAGGATGCGACGATCAAGGGCGCCACGAATGTCGAATCGTTCACCGTGGTCGGCAAGACGCCGGTCGCAGCCGGTGCCGGCAAGGTGTTCTGGCCGAAGGGCAGCGCGGATATCGGCATGCAGGGTCAGGCGACGTTGCAGGCGCCGTCCACGGATGGCAGGCAGACTGGCTGGGTGGCGGTTTCCACGCCGCGGGGCATCGCCATGGTCGATTTGGGTAGTAAAAAGGTCACGCAGCTGCCGAATGCCGGCAAGGGCGATGCCGTGCAGCCGGCGTCCACCAATGGCTGCGTGTTCGCCGCGTGGGCGCAGAAGGCCAACAATTACATCAGGGTGTGCGCGGCGAACGACAAGGACGCACAGTTTTCCTCGTTGGAAGATGTCAATCCCACCTCGCAGCTCGTGTTCCGCACCAACCATCGTCTGGTGGTGCTCAACGACGTGGTCAACGGCAATGTGTGGAATCCGCAGGAGTCCACCAAGGTCATCAAAATCCAGTGGAACAAGGTGGAGACCAAGCAGTCGAAGCAACAGCAGCAGAACAACGACAGCGCCAACAACCAGCATAATTTCAGCAAGAACTGTTCGGCGCAGTCGGGGCAGATCAAGGCCGTGGACGATTCGTTCGGCGCGCGCGTGGGATCGCAGCAGATTCTCGACGTGTTGCGCAACGACGAGCAGACCGACTGTTCCGTGCTGCGCATCACGTCGGTGAGCGCTCCGGATGGCGCGAACATCACCGTCTCCCCCGTGTATGACGGCCGGTATCTGCAGCTCGACGCCTCCGGTGCCGCCGCGGGCAACGTGTCCTTCAGCTATGAGATTTCCGACGGGCGCGGGCAGACGTCCAGCGCCACCGTGTCGCTCACGCTGGCCGGCGGCGACGACCATGCGCCGCTGCAGAGCGACACTCCGCCGGAAATCGACGTGGAGCAGGGTGCTTCGTACACCGCGAACGCGTTGGGCAGCTTCTCCGACCCCGACGGCGATCCGCTGACCTTGGTGTCGGCATCGCCGCAGAACACCGATCAGGTGACGGTGTCCACGCGAGCCGACGGACAATTGGTCTTCAACGCCGGTTCGATGTCGTCCGGCAGGGCGGGCATCGAGGTCACGGTGTCCGACGGCCAGCAGACCGGCATCGGCATGATCTACTTCTCCGTGAAGCCGGCGAACACGCTGGGCGCGGTCATCGACCCCGTGGTCAAACAGACCACGCCCGACACCCGCACCACCATCGCGCTCAAACCGTACGTGCACGGCACGTCCGTCGAACCGGCCGAATTGACCGCGGTGGAGACGCCGTCCGGCGCGGCCACCACCATGAACGCCACCGACATGTCGATCACGTTCACCGCCTCCAATCCCGGCACCTACTATGTGCCGTACACCATCACGCAGGGTTCCATTCCGTCGACCGGTCTGGCTCGTGTGGAGGTGCAGGCGGTGGCCGGAGACGCCGCCAAGCCAATCGCGGCGAACGACGTGGCGCTGCTAGGTGCGGACAATACCGCGATCGTGGAGCCGCTTGCCAACGACGTCGACCCGATGGGCGGCGTGCTGTCGGTGACCAGCGTCACCGCGGACGCGCAAAGCGGCATCAAAACCGGTGTGGTGAGCAACAAGCGCGTCTATATCACCGCGCGTCAGGTGCCTACCGAGCCGGTGCGGATCTCCTACACCGTGGCCAACGCGGCCGGATCGTCGACCGGCGTCATCGTCCTGCAGCCGCCGGCGCTGACCACGTCGAATTCCGTGCCGAAGGCCGAGAACATCACCACACAGGTGCGCACCGAAGGCATCGTGTCCGTGGACGTGCTCGACCATGTCACGTATTCCGACGGCACCACGGTGAGCCTGCAGAACGATTTGCAGTATGACAAGAACACGTTCAAGGGTCTGGTGTTCGTGTCCGGCGACACCGTGCGCTATCAGGCCACCAGACAAACCGGCTCCTTCCCCGTCACCTACACGGTGAAGGACAATCTCGGCAACGCGGCCTCGGCCACCATCACCATCAACGTGCATCAGAAGGACGCGTCCAACAAGGCGGCTCCGACACCGTCCGACGTCGAGGCGCAGGTGGCGGCCGGTCAGAAGGTGCAGATTCCGATCACGCTCACCGGCATCGACGCTGACGGCGATGACGTGCAGCTGCTCGGCTTGGGCAACAAAGCGCCGAAACTGGGCCGTATCAGCGAGGTGGGCGCCACGTATCTGGTGTATGAGGCGTATGCCGATTCGTCCGGAACGGACACGTTCTCCTACGCCGTGGAGGATTGGACCGGTCAGAGGGCCACCGCGCAGGTGCGTGTGGGCGTGTTCAAATCCGGAGCCGATTCGGGTGTGTACGCGCGCGACGACGAGATCACGCTGCGTCCGAACACCGCGGCCACCGTGCCGGTGGCGCAGAACGACATTTCCGGGGACAATACTGATCTGACCGTGGCCAAGGACGTGGAATCGCAAGGCATCGGCGGCATTCAGGTCGTTGACAACATGCTGTCGTTCACCACGCCGAAGCAGGCGGGCACGTATTACGTGGTCTACACCGTCAAGGACAAGGCCGGCCTGTCCGATTCGGCGACGTTGACGGTGAATGTCGACGAGAACGCCGCCATCGACCCGCCGACCGCGTACGATTACCGTGTTCCGGCCGCCGCCACGATCGACAAGAAATCCGTGGACGTGGACGTTTCGCAGTGGATCGCCAATCCGTCCGGCACCGCCGACGAGCTTCAGGTGGGCGTGGATCCTTCCGCGACCGACCATGCGCATGTCAAGGGCGGCAAGGATTCCACCATCATCACCGTTGATCTGACCGACGAGGCGCGCGCGGTGCCGTACACCGTCACGAACACGACGTACGGCATCACGTCCACCGCGTTCATCCAAGTGCCCGCATATGGCGTGTTTCCGCCGGTTCTACGTCCGAAGGCGCCGGCGTTGAAGGTCAATGCGCGTGAGACCATCACCATCAACATCGCCGACTACGTGCGTGTGGGCGCGGGCAAGACCGCGTATGTGGACGGCGCCGATTCGGTGAGCGCCACGAAGGCCGCGGACGGCGACCTGTACGTCAACGACCAGACGTTGAGGTTCACCGCGCCGAAGGATTACGCGGGTCCCGCGTCCATCACCTTCACCGCGGTGGACGGCAAGCGAGACAAGAACGACAAGGTGAAGATCGTCAATTCGGCGGTGCTCACGCTTCCGATCACGGTGATCGGACGTGAGGTTCCGCCGCCGACGTTCTCATCCTCCACCGTCGATGTGGTGGCCGGCGAGAAGGCCACTACCATCGATCTGACGGCGCTGACCCATTCGGCGTCGGGCCTGTACGAGGATGAGAAGCAGTACTCGTATTCCGGCGGCGTGAATTCCGGCAGTGTGGATGCCAGAGTGTCTCCCTCCGGCACGTTGACCGTGTCCGCGGACAAGACGGCCACGCCGGACACCACAGTGAGCGTGCCCGTCTCGATCAAATATGCGAAGGGTACGGTGAGCGCCGGTATGACCGTGCGCGTCACCGCGTCCAACAGGCCGCTCGCCCGTGTCACCGAGAAGACCGTGAAAATCAAGGCCGGTTCCAGCGAGCAGGTGAATCTGCTGTCCGACGCGTACAATCCGTTCCCCGACACTCCGCTGACGGTGACCGGATGCACGTCCGATGGCGCGTCGAAGCTGACGGTGGATTGCCCGTCCAACGGCGTGGTGTCCATCAGGGCGGCTTCCGACATCGGCGCGAACACCAACAAGGTGGTCGTCACCGTGCGCGACGCCACCAAAACAAAGGAACGTGAGGTGACCGGCACCATCAGCGTTTCGGTGATGGACAAGCCTGATGCGCCGCTGCTTTCCGCGGTGTCCGGCGACCCGCAGGATGGCGCCGTGAATCTGAGCTGGACGGCCGGTTCGGCCAACGGCAGCCCGATCACCGAATACAAGGTGATGTGGGGCGGAGACGCGTCCGGCGAGCGCTCGTGCGGGCAGAAGACCTCCTGTCTCATCGACGGGTTGAAGAACGGCAAGACCTACTCGTTCAAGGTGCAGGCCAGGAACGAGGTCGGCTGGTCCAAGGATTCCAACGCCGTCGAGGGCACGCCGGACAAGCTGCCTGATGCGCCGACGGATGTGACGGCCAGTGTGAAGGGCAACACGGTGAGCGTCACGTGGAAGGCTCCGGACGGCAATTTCTCGTCGGTGGACAATTACGAGGTGACTTTGTCCGGCAGGAACGCGCCGTCCAAGCAGACGACAAATTCCACCGGAATCGATTTTGTTTTCGATAACAACGCGATTTCCGACGGCGACTCGTACACGGCGACGGTACGCGCCCACAACAAGGTGAATTGGAGCCAACCGTCCAAGGCGTCCGACGCTGTCAAGCCGTGGGGCAAGCCCGATGCGCCGAAGATCTCCGTGACGAACGACGACACCACGGGAACCGTCACCGTCGAATCCGTGGGCAACACCCGCAACGCGGGATGCAAGGCCGTCGAGATTTCCGGAGATGTCAGCGCAAGCATCGACGGATGTTCCGGATCCTACGATTTCAAGATTCCGGACCATGATCTCAACACCAGGGAATACACCATCAAGGCGGCGGTGGTCGGCAAGGAGAAAACGACCAGTGACGATTCGACCGTACGTTTCACACCGAAATACGCGGTGAAGGCGCCCGAATCGGTCAGCGTCAAGGGGCATGACGACGTGTGCGTAGTCAGTTGGAAGGAGAACGGCCACGCCGACGGGTTCACGGTGAGCGCGGACGGACTCGGCTCCTACCATGCCGGCGCTTCCGAACGATCGCACGATTTCCCGCTCAAGGAATGGCAGTTCTGTTCCTCGGGTTCCGTCACGCAGCATTTCAATGGCGCGGCAAGCACCTCCAAGTCCGGCAGGGCCGATCCGGCATACGTCCGCAAGGTGAAGGCCGCCGTCAAGGCGCCGATGCTGACGTGGGACGCCAATGATCCGAACATCATCAAGGTCAGCGGCGGATCGGTGAACATGTACGGCCAGCCCGGCAGAACCGTGATCACCTTCACCGCGGACGGCAAATCCTATGACGTCGCCTGGGTATTGGGCTCCGACAAACTGAACGTCAAGGATGTGCTGCCGACCGGAGTCGATTACGCGTGGAAGGCGAAGGTGGTGGGCACCGACACCGCGCTCAACAACGAGGACAATGGCGGCACACTGCTGGACCATGACAGGTACAAGGCTCCCACGCCGAAACCCGAACCGTCGGAACCTTCAGAACCATCAAAACCGTCGGAGCCATCGGATTCTGACGCGTCCACGGAAGGCGAAGCGGCCACGCGGAATGACCGGCCTGTGGCATCCTCCGTCGCCCTGTCCACCGTCGACGGCGCATCCAAGCCTTGGATCCGCGGCCTGGCCTACTACGCCAGATGGTGAAACGGACGATCACAGCAATCGCAAACACAACGAACCATCCACACGAGCAACACAACAAGCAAGGAGCAACCCATGAGCAACGATTTCGATGATGCCACCCAGCTGGGTTCCATCGGCCATAATCCAAGCGTTCCCAGCCAACCCGGCCAGCAGCAGCCGGCGTTCCACACGCCGAATCTGCCGGAGCAGCCGCAAGCCGATGAGGATCCGGAGGGCACGCTGCTGAGCGCGCACGGCACCGCCCAACCGGCGTTGCCGCAACAGTCCGCCCCGGCAACGCCGAACCAGCCGCGGTTCCGTCAGCCGATGCCGCAGAACCTTCGCCAATCGGCCGCCAATCCGGCAGTCGCAATGCCCGCGCAGCAGCCCGTCCAGCCAACCCAACCCGTCCAGCCCAGCCAGCCTGTACAGCCCAGCCAGCCTGTACAGCCCGTCAAACAATCCCAGCCGGTCGTCGACACGTCCATGATGACCGCACCCAGCAAAGACATCACCGAATTCCATGAGAAGTTCGCCAAGCTCGTAGACAACGTCTCCCAGGTCGTGGTCGGCAAGGAAGCACCCATCCGCCAATGCGCCACAGCCATGGTGGTCGGCGGGCACATCCTGCTCGAAGACAACCCGGGCACCGGCAAAACCCAGCTGGCGCGAGGCCTTGCCAACTCCATCGACATGTCGTTCAAACGTATCCAGTTCACCCCGGACCTGCTGCCGTCCGACGTGGTCGGCGTCACCTACTACGACCAGAAGCGCGGCGAATTCGAATACCGCGAAGGCCCGATCTTCGCGTCCATCGTGCTCGCCGACGAAATCAACCGCGCCTCACCGAAAACACAGTCCGCACTACTCGAAGTCATGGAAGAGCAGAAGGTCACCGTCGACGGCGTCACCCACCCGGTGCCGCAGCCGTTCATGGTCATCGCCACCCAGAACCCGATCGAACAGCTCGGCACCTACAAGCTGCCGGAAGCGCAGATGGACCGTTTCCTCATCAAAACCACCATCGGCTATCCAAGCCACGACGTGAGCGTCAACATCCTGAAACAGGTCAACGTCACCGACCGCGCCGCCACCGTGCATCCGGTGCTCACCGGCGAAGACGTGCTGCGCATGCGCAACATCAGCGAAACCGTGCATCTCGACGACGCGATCCTCGAATACATCGTGCGACTGGTGGAAGCCACCCGCCACAACGAACGCATCCAAGTCGGCTCCTCCATGCGAGGCGCGCTCGCCTTGACCCGCTGCGCGCGCGTATGGGCCGCCTCCGACAACCGCGGCTACGTAGTGCCCGACGACGTCAAAAACCTCGCCGTACCCGTGCTCGCGCACCGCATCACCCTCACCGCCGAAGCCACCTTCGCCGGAAACACCCCCGAACAGATGATCGGCCAGATCCTCGAAGACGTGCCGGCCCCAACCCTGGGCGCCAACGCCTGAAACACAATCCACCCCGGCATACGCACCACACAATCCGAAAGGTCAAGGAATGCGGCATTCGCACACAGTGCAGCGCAGACGGACCATCCAACGATCCCTACGCCGCCTCAAACATCGCATCAAGCGACTGGCCACCTCATACGTGTCGCCGCTTGGCTGGGCGGTGGCGGCGCTCGCCGTCGCCTCGCTGGTGGCGTTCGTCCTGCTGGGGTGGCATGAGCTGCTGGCCATGGCGGTGGTGTTCGCGGTCATGCTGGCCGCGGCGGTCATGCTTTCCCTTGGCAACACCTCGTTCCAAGCCACCATCGACGTGTCCAGCAGACGCGTCACGGTGTCAGACACGGTGAAAGTCGACGTCTGCGTGGACAATCCGGGCCGCACCCCCACCACGTCGGTGCGCGGCGACCTGCCCATCGGAGACAACCACGAACGGTTCGCCATTCCCATGCTCGCCGCAGGCCAGTCACGCCAGACGACTGTGGAATTCACCGCCGTCAGCCGCGCGGTGCTGCCCATCGGCCCGCTATCCATCCGCAAAGGCGACCCGTTCGGTCTGATCCGCCACGAAAAGAAACTCGTGGACCAGATCAACGTGTTCATTCATCCGCAGACCGTGCTGCTCAGCACCCTGAACGCCGGCATTCCACGCGATTTGGAAGGTCAGCCAAGCGGCGAAATCGTCGACGACGACCTCGACTTCTACGGCCTGCGCGAATACGAGCCCGGCGATGACGTACGCAACGTGCATTGGCTCAGCTCCGCGAAAACCGGATCGCTTATGATCCGCCAATACGAAGCCACCCGCCGTACCGACACCGCTCTGACCATCAGCGTGAACCCGGATGATTACATCGATTCCCAGGAATTCGAACTGGCCGTATCCGTCCACGCCTCCATCGGCGTGCAATGCCTGCAGCAGAACCGGCCAGTCACCGCGCATGCCGGTTCCACGCACGCCATTCCGCGCAACGCCACGGAATTTCTCGATGGCTGCAGCGGCATCGACCCTGACATCGACGACAATCCCAACCTCGCGCAAACCACTCTCGAACATGCCCCCGACGCATCCTTCTACTTCTTCACCGTCGGCAGGCTCAAAACCATCGACGACATCAAACACATGGTCCTCGCACTCCCCCGCTCCGCAACCTGCGTGGTGCTTCAAGCCGCAACCGGCCAACCGCGCGCCATCAAACGCTACTCCGACTTCACCTTGGCAACCGTGGGAGACCTCAACGACCTCCCCATGATCATGGGGGTGCTGGCATGAGCACCACATTCACCAACACCGGCAATTTCACCGGCAACCTCACCGGCACAGGCACCAACTCCGCCAACACCAACACTGGCATGGCGACCGGCACAGGCACCGGCTCATGGGCGAACTCCACCCACTCCGTCATCTGGATGTCCCGCAGCGGCAAGTCCCCAGCCATGCCCAACACCAACCAGCCACACGCCGCGCAATACGCAAGCCTCACGGTCGCCGCCCTGCTGACCATCGCCGCAGCCAGCAACCTCATCGACGTATACGGCTCCGCCCTGTCTTGGACGAGCGCCGCAATCCCCGCCACCATCATCGGCTCGCTCGTGGCGCTTGCCGGTCTCGTTCCCGCGTTGCGCCTGTGGTGGCAGATGCTGTTCATGGCGTGTGCGCAGCTGGTGGTCGGCCCGGTCATCTTCCTGAATGGCACCACCATCGCCCATGTCATTCCCACATTGCGCACGTTGACGCAGGGGTGGATGCGGATGCTCGGCTCGTTCAAATACCTGCTGGCCATCGACCCGCCGACCGGCACCGGCGACGGCTCGCTGCTCGCCGTGTGGACGATCTGCCTGTGGGCCGCGCTGCTGGCCGGTATCTTCGCGGTTGCGGAGGATGGCCGGCTTACGATGGTCGCGGTCGTTCCCGTCGTGGCGAATCTTGCGATCTGCGCGCTGCTTGGCACGTCGAGCGGCTTCTACCGTATGGCGATCGGCACGATTATGGCGGTCGTGCTGGTGGTTTGGGTCAGCGCGCGTTGGAAACTGTTGGAATTGGGCCGTTGGCTCAGTTCCGTAGTCATCGTGCTGCTGGCTTCGGCTGTGGCGATCGGCGGATGCTTGGTGGTCGGGCAAAACCGCACCATTCTGCGCGACCATTATGATCCGCCGCTGAGCCCGTACGATTACACCAGCCCGTTGAGCGGCATGCGTTCGTATATCAAGAACCATAAGGACGATGTGCTGCTGACCGTCGACGATCTGCCGGCCGGTTCCACGGTGCGTTTGGCGGTTATGGACCGTTTCGACGGCAATGTGTGGAACCTGTCCGATTCCACCATGGCTTCGGATTCCTCCAACTACCATCGTGTGGGCGATTCCATCACAAACAACGCCACCGGCAAGCGGTTCACCGCGAAATTCACGGTCGATGACGGTTTGAGCGACTATTGGCTGCCGATGGCCGGCGCGGCTTCCAGCGTGAAGTTCGCCACATCGTCGGACGCCGATTCGTTCTACTACAACACCGACACCATGTCGGCGATCTACCCTTCGCGCACCTCTCCGGGATTGTCCTATACGGAAACCGGCGTCATTCCACGGACGCCGACGGATAAGGAGATCGCCAAGGCGAATGCTTCCTCCATCAGCCAGCCCAAGGCGGAGGATGTGCCCGATTGCGTGGATAAGCTGGCCACCGCGATTGCGGGCGGCCAGTCCAAGGGCGGCGAGGCCGCGCAGTCTCTTGCCGACAAGCTCAGGGAATCCGGCTGGTTCTCCCATGGTTTGAATGGCGATTACCCGTCCAGTGCCGGTCACGGCAACTATCGCATCGACCAGCTGCTCGCCGGCAGTGCGATGGTCGGAGACAGCGAGCAATACGCTTCCGCGATGGCGCTTATGGCCCGCAGTCTCGGCTTGCCGAGCCGCGTAGTGCTGGGCTTCCTGCCGAAGAACGACGAGGGCGAGATCAGTGACAGCCGCACCGAGAAGCATGGCAAAACCACCACCACGAAATTCACCGGCAACGATGTGACCGCTTGGGTGGAGATCAAGCTGGACGGTTACGGATGGGTGGCGTTCTACCCGACACCGAAGGAAACGAAGGTTCCCGACGAGAACCAGAATCTCACTCCGCCCAATCCGCAGACCTTGGTGCGTCAGCCTCCGGTGCCGCTTACCGATCCGCTGCGTGACGACAACCAAGCCAAGGGCAAAACATCGCTTGGCGGCAGCATGGCCGACGAGACGCCGACGAGCCTGTTCTGGCAGCGTTTCGGCAGAATCGTCAGAAAAGTCGCCATCTACGGCAGCCCTCTGTGGACGGTGCTCATCGTCTGCGGCCTGCTGCTCGCCATCAAGTCGATCGCCCTGGCTCGGGCGCGCAGGCATGGCAGCGCATCGCAACGCGTCGCTGCCGGATGGCAGGCGGTCGCGGCGCTTGCCCGGCAAAGCGGCCTTGACGTCCAAGGCACCAGAAACGAGCAGGCGCAGGCCATCGCCGAACAGATGGGCTTCGAAGCCGATACACTGCTCGCGCTGGGCAGGGAGGCTGATTACGCGGCCTTCTCCGGAGGCGATGTCACGCAGGAGCATGCGGAACGCTACTGGCATGACATCGCCGAAGAACGAAAGTTCATGCTCGGCTCGCTGCCGACGTTCCGCAGGTGGCGGGCGAAACTATCGCTTGCGGACATGTTCCACTTCCGGAAAATCCGCTTGCGGAAAATCGGTGTGAAAGGGCGGGACTCATGAACGTCAAACATATTGAGGTCGGTCTGAACAGCAATATCGGCTTGCGTAGGAAAGACAACCAGGACAGCGCCTGCGCAAGCCACGGCGTGTATGTGGTGTGCGACGGCATGGGTGGCGGCAAGGGCGGCAAGCAGGCCAGTTCCGATGTTGCGGAACGGTTCGCGCGTTTGGCCGAACTGCCGACGCGCGATCTTGACGCGATTGACGAAACGCTGATCCTTGCCCAGCAGGAGGTGCTCCGTCTGGGTGAGCAGCTCGGCGGCGTTGCGGGCACTACCATCAGCGGCGTGCTGCTGCCGACGCGTGTCGGCGATGACGCGATATGTTCCGACGAACGGTGTTACATCGTCAATGTGGGCGATTCCCGCACGTACCATATGCGCGCCGACGGCAATGGCGCGTGGCTGGCGGATTCGCTGACGTGCATCACCCGCGACCATTCGGAACGGCAGAACGCCATCGATTCGGGGCAGATGCTGCCCGATGAGGCGAGCCGTTGCATTCCGCGCAACATCATCACGCAATGTGTCGGCGCGCCTGCCGGCATCCAGCCTGACTGGTACGCCGCGCGTGCGGACGGACGGTTCATCATCTGTTCCGATGGGCTGCATGCGCAGATCGGCCGTGAGCAGCTTGCCGAGATCGCGGCGGCGTACGCCGACCCGCAGATGGCCGCGGACATGCTGGTACGCGCCGCGCTGAACGCCGGCGGCCGCGACAACATCACCGTCATCGTGGTGGATATGCGTTCCGATATGCCGTGCGACGAGGATTGGAACGTCAGCAAGATCGGCGATGACGAGGATATCGACGATGCGCTGGACGGTACGTTGCAAACGTTACGAGTCATTCAATAAGATGGTTACAGACCACGAGACAAGGAGATCATGATGGTCGATTTCGATGCCGCGGTGGCGGCCGTGCAGGATCCGAACGCCGATCCCGTGTTCCTGGCGAAAATCGCGTACGAGAATCCGGAATTCGGTGCGAATGTCGTTGCCAATCCGCGAGCGTACCCGGGTCTGAAGCGTTGGGTCGCCGAATTCGGCGATGAGCGCGCCCGCCAGCAGCTGGTGGCGATGGGCTGGCCGGTTCCGCAAAATGGCGTGCAGCCGCAGCCGATTGCCGAACCGACGGCCCAGCCAATGGCCGAACCGGTTGCCGAACAGGTCCAGCCGGAACAGCAGTATCAGCCGGCAGTGGCGGAACAGTTCCAGCAGAAGCAGCAGTATCAGCCGGAACAGCCGGTGAACCAGCAATACGGTCAGGACGCTGCCTATGCGGCGTCTAACGAGGCTTCGACCGAGTATGTCGACCCATACATGAATCCCGCCGATTTGTCCGAAGTGGCCGATTATTCATCGAGCCAGCCGCAGAACGAACCGGAACAGCAGTATGCCGAACAGCAGTATGCCGCGGCCCAGGAATCGCCGGCAGACGCGGGGTTCACCGCGGAACTGGCCATGACCACCACCGATCAGATGTTGATGGCCCGTATCGCCAGCGAAGCGCCGGAGCTTCGTCCGTGTCTTGCGCGCAATCCGTACATCTATCCGGAATTGCTTGCCTGGCTTGGCCAGTTGAACGATTCGGCCATCAACGCGGCCATTCGTCTGCGCCAGCAGTGAGCTAACGCCGATTATCAGACCATTTGAAACATAAGGGGTTGTCGCGGGAATCTCCGTGACAACCCCTTATCGTCTTACCGCTAACCGTCCGCGCCGACGCTGTCAACACAAATCGTCAACGCAGTCCGTCAGCGTAATCGTGTCTTCACTGACAAACGCCCTCACTGTTTGCGGAATTGGAAGAACTGGTCGCCGATACGCACCGTGCATGGCGCCTCCAGCTGCATCGGCTTGTGTTCCACTTTGGTTTCGACATCGTCTTGGATGATGTACGTGCCGTTGAGCGAACCGTAATCCTCTATCCACAGCGTGCCATCCTGGTCGAAGCTGATCGCCGCATGGTTGCGTGAGATTGTGCGCGTCGGATCCTCCAGCTTGACCGATTTGGCGCCGGCGGGCACTTCGGCCGAAGGCTTGCGGCCAAGGAGCACGCCCATATCCACGATCACCTGCTGTCCGGTCTGCTCGTTGTCCAGCACGTACGTGTGCTTCGGCTGCTTCATGGTGAAGGCTTCGGAAAGCACGGTGCCGTCCCAGTCGATATCGTCCTCGTCCGAAACGGCAGCGTCGCCCTTCGCAACGGAAACATCCTGCATATCGTGGTCGTCCGATTCGTTCTGTGCGGCGAGCCGTTCGCGTGTTTCCAAGGAATCGGCGGCATTGTCGACGGGTTCGGCTGTGGGTTGCGCCATCACCGTGACGTCATCGTCATACCACCCTGGTTCGGGCGGCGGCGGGTAAGGTAGAAAACTCATATTCCCATTGTAGGAAGGTGGCGTCCATGCCGTCTGACGATACTCATTCTGCAATACGATGCTCGCATATTCCGTCTCAAAATATTATGCTGTAACTCGTCAAAAGAGACGGACACGTCGATGTTTCCCTCCGTGTTCACGGATTCGACATTCAAAAAAAAGGAAAAAGGATAAGAAGGACTTTTCACATGGCGAACACTCCTCCGTATGGTCAACCGCAGAATGGGCAACCGCAGTATAACCAGCCTCCGCAGCCGCAGGCGCCAAACTACAGTCAGCCACAGCCGGGCGGGCCTCAATACGGACAGCCGCAACCCATGCCGTACGGCCAGCCGCAGCAATACGGACAACCGCAACCTTATGGACAGCCTCAGCCGTCGATGCCGCAGTATGGTCAGCCGCGGCCGATGCCGTACGGTCAGCCCGCCATGCCCCAGCCCACCGCGTCTCAACCGGCGGTTCCACAGCCTGCGATGCCACAATATGCCCAATCGCAACAATACGGTCAGCCGCAACCGCCAATGCCCGGCAACTTTCCTTCCCAGCAAGCCGGCGCCGCGGCCAAAAATAAGCCGCCGGTCGCCATTATCATCGGCGCGGTGGCCGCAGTCGTCGTCATCGCGCTGGCAGCGGTGTTCTTCCTTACGAATCGCGTCAGCCGTTCCGATTACGAGGAAGCGCTGGTCCAAACGCAGGCGTTGGAAAGCAGCTATACAGCCATCAATGAGGAATTCAGCTCGGCGGCGAGCGCAACGGACAACGATTCATCCTCCGCTTATGACGAGGGCAAGAAGAAGTTGAAGACCTTCAAGCAGGACAGCGACAAGCTGGCTGCCATGAAGGCCGTGAAAAAAGACAAGGACGTCAAGGAGAAGTACGAGACGTTCGAGCGGGACCGTGCGAAATACGAGAGGTACATGAACGATCTGGCCCAGACCATGCCCGCGCTCATGAAGATGACGCATACCTGCACGAAGCTGCCGAAATTCGACTCCGCCGACATGTCTTCGTACTATCGCGATCTTTCCAAGGCGCTCGAAAGCTGTGCCGCCGACGCCGGCGATCTGGCCAAGGTTCCCATCAAGTCCTATGCCGAGTATGGCGCGGATATGCAGGAAAGCGTCAGCAAGAAGAAGGACATTGTGGATCAGATGGCCGATCTGAATCTCAACGATATCGAGTATGGGTCCGCCGATTACGAAAAGCTTCAGGATCTTCATGCGAAGATGTCCGACATCGATTCGCCGACCCTGGATCAGTCCGATTTGCAAAAGGCCGCGAAGGAGGCCGATCTCAGCGGTTCGTTGAAGGATCTGGAAACCACGCTTTCGGAGAAGATCAAGTAACGTCAAAAGACGACTGCGAAACCCTCCCCCGCGATTAATCCACAACCTCGCAATCCCACGACATATAGATATAGCGAAAGGCGGAACCGACCGGTATTGGTCGGTTCCGCCTTTCGCTATGTCAGATGATTCGTCTGTCGACTATCGTGAGGGGAATCTCACAGGGTATCGCCCAGATCGGTCTGGCCGCCGTTGTCGTCCAGGAAGTCATCCGGGTTGAAGTCATCGCCCAGCTTCAGGTCGCCGAAGTCGATGTTGGAGAAGTCCACATCGGACAGGTCGGTGTCGCCGAAGGAGCTGTCGGTGCCTTCGCCGCCCAAACCGAAGTTCGGGTAGATGGTGTCGCGGATGGCCTTGTCGGGCTCCACCGTGGCATTGCGGTAACGGGCGAGGCCGGTACCTGCCGGGATGAGCTTACCGATGATGACGTTCTCCTTGAGGCCCTTCAGGTCATCGACCTTCTGGTTCAGGGCGGCTTCGGTGAGCACGCGGGTGGTCTCCTGGAAGGAGGCCGCGGACAGCCAGGAATCGGTGGCCAGCGAAGCCTTGGTGATGCCCATCAGCTCCGGACGGCCGGCGGCCGGCTTGCCACCGTTCTTCACGGCTTCCATGTTGGCGGCCTTGAAGCGTGCCTTGTCCACGAGTTCGCCCGGCAGCAGGTCGGTGTCGCCGGAGTCGATCACGGTGATGCGACGCAGCATCTGGTGCACGATGACCTCGATGTGCTTGTCGTGGATATCCACGCCCTGGGAGCGGTACACGGTGTGCACTTCCTCCACGATGTTCACCTGTGCGGCGCGCGGGCCGAGGATGCGCAGGATCTTCTTCGGGTCGACGGAGCCTTCGATGAGCTGGGTGCCGGCTTCGACATGGTCGCCGTCCTTGACCAGCATCGGCGCACGACGGGTCACCGGGTAGACGATCGGCTCGACGGAGTCGTCGTCCGGCTTCAGGGTGACCTGACGGCCGCGCTCGGTGTCTTCCACCTTGACCACGCCGGCGAACTCCGCGATCGGAGCCTCGCCCTTCGGGGTACGGGCTTCGAAAAGCTCGGTGACACGCGGAAGACCCTGGGTGATATCGGAAGCGGAAGCGACGCCGCCGGAGTGGAAGGAACGCAGCGTCAGCTGGGTACCAGGCTCACCGATGGACTGTGCTGCCACGATGCCGACGGCCTCGCCGACATCCACCAGCTTGTTGGTGGCCAGGGACCAGCCGTAGCACTTGGCGCACACGCCACGCTTGGATTCGCAGGTCAGCACGGAACGGGCCTTGACCTCTTCCACGCCGTGGGCAACGAGATCGTTGAGCACGTCCATGGACAGGGCGTCGCCGGCCTTGTACAGCACGGTCTCGCCGTCGGCCGGGTCGATGACGTCGGCCGCGAGCAGACGGGAGTACGGGCCACCGTCGGCGGCCTTGACCAGGTGCAGGTTGCCTTCGGCATCGCGTTCGCCGACCTTCATGGTCAGGCCGCGCTTGGTGCCGCAGTCCTCCTCGCGCACGATCACGTCCTGGGAGACGTCCACCAGACGACGGGTCAGGTAGCCAGACTCTGCGGTACGCAGTGCGGTATCGGCCAGACCCTTACGCGCGCCGTGCTGGGAGATGAAGTATTCCAGCACGGACAGGCCCTTACGGTAGTTGGACTTGACCGGTCGAGGAATGATCTCGCCCTTCGGGTTTGCCACCAGGCCTCGCATACCTGCGATCTGGTTGATCTGCATCATGTTTCCTCGTGCACCGGACTGCACGATGATGGCCAGGTTGTTCTTGGAATCGAAGTGTTCCTCAACCGCCTCGGAGACCTCGCTGGTGCACTTGGTCCACAGGTCGACCAGTTCCTGACGACGCTCCTCTTCGGTGAGCATACCGATTTCGTAGTTCTCGTTAACCTTGTCGGCTTCGCCTTCGTACTTTTCGATGTACTCGTCCAGTTCCGGCGGCTGGATAACGTCGGAGAACGCGAAGGACACGCCGGACCACGGTGCGCGGGTGAAGCCCAGATCCTTCAGGGCGTCCAGCGTCACGGCCACCTGAGCGGTGGAGTAACGGGTCGCGATGTCGTCGACGATCTTGCTCAGACGCTTCTTCGGCGCCTGCTCGTTGACGAACGGGTAGTCGACCGGCAAGGTGCCGTTGAACAGGATACGGCCGTAGGAGGTGGCGAACAGGACGGAGCCGTCATGGAAACGCTCCTCCTTGACCACGTCCGGGCTGCCCGGTTCCGGATCGACGACCTTGACCTCGCCCGGCTCCCAGTCCTTCGGCAGCACGAAGTCCTGCGGAAGGCGGATGAGCACCTTGGCCTGCATGTCGATCTCGTGCTTGTCGAGCGCCATTTCGGCCTCTTCCAGCGAGGAGAACACGCGGCCCTGGCCCTTGGCGCCGTCGATGACGGTGGTCAGGTAATACAGACCGAGGATCATGTCCTGGCTCGGCATGGTCACGGTGTGGCCGTCTGCCGGCTTCAGGATGTTGTCGGAAGCCATCATCAGGGAACGGGCCTCAGCCTGGGCTTCGGCGGACAGCGGCAGGTGGACTGCCATCTGATCGCCATCGAAGTCGGCGTTGAATGCGGCGCAGGCAAGCGGCGGCAGGTGGATGGCCTTGCCTTCCACCAGGATCGGCTCGA